>JADMIO011609036.1_pt1 | contig 61236 bp, 44 predicted proteins | sample 8958161 | NCBI WGS metagenome assembly JADMIO01 (sample SAMN16585339, study PRJNA669376) | soil metagenome | isolation source: Crop rotation soil | place: USA: Cullars Rotation, Alabama | collected 2011
CGCGACAACTTGTCCACGTGGAATTCTAAGCTTAGGATCCCAATGTGCTGGAAAGCAGCCTTCGTCATCGGTGCGCAACAGGAAATCCAGCCAGCCGAAGGGCAGCCAGATATCCGCCAGACATTCCTGGACCTGATCCACCAGGCCGGAAATGATGTTGTTGATCGTATCGAAATCCTTGTGCAGCCCGAAAATAGCGTCGCGCGGCCGGGTCCGGGCCGCAGCGATGGCCAGGTCCAGGTTGATGTGCGCATTGATGCCGAGCAACAAATGCTGCATCACCGTGACCCGCGGGTCGCGTGTGGCCTCGAACGCAACGCGCCAGCAATCCGTGGGTGGTTTCCCGGCCTGCCAGGCGTCGAACGCGTCGAAATAGCGCCGCGCAAAGGTCATGTCGAGCTGCTCCATCCGCGCCCCGTTCTCAAAAAGACCCTGGTCGATCCCTTCTTTAACCGCCGAAGTCATGCGGTAATACAGGGCCGCGAAATATCCCATCGGCGATTCATGCGCGCGCGACCAGGCGATGATGCCTTCCAGGCGGGTGAGAACGTCGGAAATGGTGGACATGGAGAGGGCTGATTTTGATTGACGATTGTTGATTAATCCCGATTTGTCGGGATTGATTTTTGAAGGAGCGATATGCCGGATAAATGGTAAGAAGGGATGGTTTTTGCCTTGATAAATTTCGAAATCATTAATTTCTCCTTCAACACAATCTCAAAAGAAGTTCGCTCCTTCAAAAATTGACAATCGTCAATCAATTAAATTTTCGGTGGACCATTGAAGCGCCCGCCGCTCCGCCCAGGTGAACTCGTCGCGCCGGCGCGTGCGAAAACCGCAATGGCCGCCATCGGTGGGCAGTTCGAGGTAAAAGTACGGATGATCCCGCGCAATTTCCACGGGCATGCAGGCCGGTGTCAGAATCGGGTCGTTGAGGGCGTTGACCAGCAGGGTGGGTACGCGGATGCCTGCCAGGAAATTTTTGGCCGAGGCCTGCCGGTAAAACTCCGCCGCGTCCCGGTAGCCCGAAATGGGCGCGCTGAACCATTCGTCGAAATCGCGCCAGCGCCGGACGTCCTTCAACCTGGACACTTCCAGGCGCCCCGGAAACTGCTGCGCCTTGCGGCGGATCTTGTCGCTCAAAGCCCGGAGAAACCGGGTGCGGTAAATAAAGTTATCCCAGCGGTCGAGCACCTCGGCGCCGGATTCCAGGTCGCAGGGCGCGGAAAAAACCACAGCGGCGCGGATCTGTTTCGGCGCTTCGGCGCCCCGGGTACCTAAATATTTCATGGTGATGTTGGCCCCCATGCTGTAGCCGACCAGCACGACGCTGTCGTACTGCCCTTTGCCAAGGATGTGATTTACAACGGTTTGAATGTCTTCGGTATCGCCGTGGTGGTACATGCGGAAGGCGCGGTTCATCTCGCCGGAACAGGAGCGGCAGTTCCATGCCAGCACATCCCAGTCATGCTGGCTGAACAGTTTGACGGTGCCGCGCACGTACTGGCCGCCGGAGTTGTTCTCCAGTCCGTGGGTCAGGATCATCAGGCGGCGATGGCCGCGTCGGACCCAGTCCAGGTCCAGGAAATCGCCGTCGGGCGTATCGATGCGTTCGCGTTCGTAGGCCACGCCGCGGACGCGGCGGGCCAGGCCGGGCGCAATGGTTTGCAGGTGGCCGTTGAATTGCCAGCGCGGCGGGCCGGGGTAAGAGGAGTGGGGGAGAAGTGGCATATTGCGAGAAAATTTATCAGGATGCGTGGTACGCACGTAGTGCGATGGGAACGCGGATAACACGGATTTCCACGGATAAATGAGATAAATCTGTCAAAATCCGCCTAATCCGCGTTATCCGCGTTCCTATTACCCTACGTTCGGCAAGGGGCGCAAATTTTCAGTTAAGGAAGGCAAATATCCAAGGCGAATGGCAATCTTTACCGCTGAAAAACAACAGAACATGCGATTGCTCACCGGCGTGGCGGTCCTTTTTATGACCGCCTGCGCGACCCCGGAAGAACGTTTCCTCCGTTTACAACTTGATTTTATGGCCGACCGTCCTCCGGCGGAAGTTTTCGAGATCATCGCTGAAAACGATACGGTGCGATGGCCATTGCCTCCGTCGGCGGAATATGCCGGCGCGTTGAAAGCATTCGCCGAATCCTACCGGGAAAAAGCCCGTGCCATCGATCCGGGGCAACTTGCGCCGGACAAACAAGAAGACCTGCGCCGGTTCCAGGTGGCGCTCGATTCCATTTGCGCCCGGACCGAACGCGCGCAATGCGATCCGGCCGATTACACACTGCACGCTGTCCTGTCGCATTTTGCCGGAAGCAAGAATTTGCGCCATCCTGCGCTGATGGTCAGGGTCGTAGCGCAAATACCGCTGTATTATGCCCGGGTGCAGCAGCGCTGGACCACACCTGCGCCCGGGGCAATTCCCCGGGCCGTTGAACAGTCCCAGGAAACGCTTGACCAACTGGAACACATCGAGCGGAATTTGCCGGAACTTTCAGCCGCGTACCGGGAACAACTGCAACGAACCATCCCGCCCGCGCGGGCAGCCGTCAAGGATTTTATCGGATTGTGCCAGAGCGGGTTGCTGGAAGTTCGCTGAACGGGCCGGTAGGGCGCAAAAAAACGGGAATCATCCCGACATGGAATGATTCCCGCTGAACCGTCAAGGCTGTACCAATCAGATATACTTCGTCGATTCCTTATCCAGCAGCACGTCTTTCAGTTCTTTGATAAAAGCGTACTGCACCGGCATTACCCGTTTAAATGCTTCTTTAACGGCAAAAAAAGCGCCTTTTTCCATTTCCGGCATCAGGCTCTTGATACGCTGTTTGGCTTTCTCCTTGGCCACGCGGTAATCCTCGTAAATGAGGGCGCGTAAAGAAGGGATCTCATGCCAGTCGGCCTCGATGGCGATGGCTTTGCGGGCATCGCCGTTGGCGTCGGTTACAGGGTCGAGGTGAATACAGTTGGTGAATTGCGAGGGTTCGGAGTCTACCGTGCCCGGCGTTTTCCATTGTTCGTTCGCTTCATCCAGTTCGCCCTGACTTACTAAAAAAACCTCCAGGCCCGTATCCCGGAGCCTGTAAATGATAACATCCACTTGATCGTTTGCTTGCATGGCAGCGCTTTTGGCCGGCTAAAATAATTGCCCATTTTAACAGCGGCAGGCCTGAAAAGTTCGGGTAACGGAGCCGTTGTTCTAAGAAACAGCAAAGGACGAACATCCGGAACGAACGCCCAAGGAATCTGCGACAAAATTATATACGCGAGGTTTTGATCTTCGGTTTTTGAACGTTCGGTTTTGCCGGCGCGCCGGATTTGGGCTGCATGCCCTGTTCCTCCCGGCGCAGGCGTTCTTCGGGCAGCAATTCATCGTTTTCGTCGCCTTTGCGCAGTTCGCCGTCGTCGGCCGGCGATTTTTTCCGGTGCCGTTCATCGTACCTGCCCGAGCCGAACTGATCGCTGAATTCCCGGAATTCCTTCATCAGGTCCTCAAATCCGAAAGCGTCTTCCATGGCCTGGCCGTCAGGGGGCGTAAAATCGAAAAAGAAGCCGCCGTCGCGGCCGTCGATGGTCGTATCGATCTTAAAAAAGAACGTGGTATCGGTGGATCCTGGCGGAAACCGGAGGGAATAGCCGGAGCGGAGTTCCTGCATCATCTTCTCCATCTGACGCTCGATTTCTGCAAACGGATCCGAGGTTTGCGCGTGGTTGGCTGTGGCCAGCAGCAGGGAAAAGGCCCAGAACATTCCAAATTTTTTCATAGCCGTGGACGTGTTTTTGGTATGGCACGGCGAAGATAAAAAGCGGGCGGGTAAAATGGTACGCGGGTGGGCGGGCGTTTGAAAATCGTTTGAAATTTAAAAATCACCACAAAGGACATGAAGGACACAAAATTGTCATTCCCGGAGGGAATCCTCGCTGCTGTCGCGGCGCTCCGCTTCCCAGTCGGTATGCGCAAAAACGGTGATCAGCACGCCGGCAATGACCATCAGGATTTTTACGACAAAAGAAAAGAGCCGGCCCGGGATCTCCAGGAAAGCCAGAAATGCCCATTGCGTGCCTACCACCTGCATGACGAGTGCCGTCAGTCCGAAAGTCATCAGCAAAAAGCCGAGTAAACGCCAAAGTCCTTTATTTTTCATGTTTATGCTGCCTTAACTTTGAGCGACCAAATTTGTTTAGCCAGAACCAAACTAAAATCTTCGCCGTTTTGCCCTTCTCCAACGTCCATACCCAGCCGTCTGCCGTCAAATTGATCGAATGCCCGCGCGATGCGATGCAGGGCCTGCATGATTTTATCGAAACGGATGAAAAAGCGGCCTATATCAACCAGTTGCTGCGCGTAGGCTTCGATACCATCGATTTCGGGTCGTTCGTAAGCCCCAAGGCCATCCCGCAATTGCGCGATACGGCGGAAGTGCTCGCAAAGTTAGACCTTTCCAAAACGACCACCAAGCTTTTAGCCATCGTGGCCAACCAGCGCGGCGCCGAGGATGCCTGTGCTTTTCCGGAAATCCAGTACCTGGGCTATCCCTTCAGCATCAGTCAGACCTTCCAGTTGCGCAATACCAACGCTACCATTGCCGAAAGCCTGGAACGCACGCAGGACATCCAGGAATTGTGCCAGGCCAGGGGCAAGGAACTGGTCCTGTACATTTCCATGGGTTTCGGAAACCCTTACGGCGATTTATGGAACGTGGAGATCGTGCAGAAATGGGTGGATAAACTCGCCGCCTACGGCATCAAGATTTTCTCCCTGTCCGACACGATCGGCTGCTCCAATCCGGAAAACATCTCCTACCTCTTCGGCAACCTGATCCCGGCGTATCAGGACATCGAATTCGGGGCGCACCTGCACACGCAGCCTCAGAACTGGCGGGAAAAGATTCAGGCGGCCTGGGATCATGGATGCCGGCGCTTCGACGGCGCCATGCTGGGCTTCGGCGGTTGCCCGATGGCGAAAGACGAACTTACCGGCAACATGGCCACGGAAAACCTGGTCTATTTCTTCGACGACGTCCGCGGCGACCTGCACATCGACCGCTCGGCGTTCGGGCGGAGCATGGCGATGGCTCGAAAGGTGTTTTTGTAGATGGAGACTTGCGCCTCGTAGGTTAATGGGAACGCGGATGACACGGATAAGGCGGATTTACACGGATTTTTTTTGATATCATAATTTTCGGATCATACGAATTAACCTAAGATTTATCCGTTCAAATCCGCGTTATCCGTGTCGTCCGCGTTCCCATTACGCTACAGGCGTACCACGCAAACTAAAAAATCCGTGAAAATCCGCATTCCCATTACCCTACGGGCGTACCACGCAAATTATCCCGGTAAAACACCAGCATCAGCAGCACCCCCGCCGTAATGTACACGTCCGCAAAATTGAAAATCCCGGTGCGTACTTCCTGAAAACCCAGGTTCATAAAATCGGCCACGTGCCGGTCGTACAAAATCCGGTCGATCAGGTTGCCGGTTCCGCCGGCGAACAGGAGGGCGAGGGTACATATCGTCCGGGTGTTCAATTCTTTCGACTTCAGCAGGGCGTAGCAGAACAGGCCGCCCATCAGCAGGACCGGGATCATCGTAAAAAACCAGAAATGCATCGCATCCGACCAATCCGCCCCAAGGCTCAGAAAAGCGCCCGTGTTTTCGGCGTATTCCAGCCGGAAAGTATCGTTCAGGTAGGAGACGGGGGCTTTGTGCATCAGATGCGCTTTGGCCAGGTTCTTGGTCAGCTGGTCGCAACCGATGAAAGAGAAGGCGATGGCGCAGAACAGGAGGATTTTAAGGTTTCGTTTCATACATTTTATTTTAATCGCACAATATCTTGAATCACAACGTGTTGCGGCGTTTTCAGGACGGCGTAATAACAGCCGTTCTCCAGGCCTGTTCCGTCGAAATCAAGGCGCTGTGTTCCGGCGGGCAGTTCTCCCTGAAAGATTGTACGGATCACTTTTCCCACCGCATTATACAGGTGCAAAGAAACGAAACCTTTGGATGGAAAATAACAATCGAAGGCGATATGCGTGGAAAACGGGTTGGGAAAACTGCTTAAAGTCGCTTGTTCGGGCACGGGTTGCAGGGCGCCGGCTCCGCTGACCAGGCCCGGGACGGTCTGTTTGAACACGCCGATATCGCTGGCCGCATAAATCACGGGACCGGATACGAGAAAATCCTTGACCAGATAGGGCAGGGTAGTGTTTCCGAAGGCGAACCCCGTGTTGTTGGCCGCCCAGGTCTGGCCGGCGTCCAGCGAACGAAAAGTACCGCCGTAGGATGTTCCGTAATAAACGGCCTGCCCCGCGATTTTGATCGCATGAATGTCGCCCCAATACCCGCCGACCGGCACCCAGTTGTCCCCGTTATCGGTGCTGCGGAACAAGCCCACGTCGTCGGTACCGGCAAACACGAGCGTATCGACGGCGTCCATGGCGAACACGCCTTCCAGGTGTACGCCGTTGCGGATAAACCCTTCGTTGATCCGCGTCCATTCCGTATCCCCGAACGGCGTCCGGTAGGCTACGCCGGTATCCGGAATGGTATTGATTCCGGCGGTTCCGGCATACAGCGTCGTGGAATTGGCAGCCAGCGAAAACACTTTATGGTCTTCCATACCGGCGCTATTGTGCAAAACGCTCCAGGAGCCGCCCAGGTCGGCCGAGTAAAAGACTCCGCCCCCGTAAGTAGCCGCGTACAGCGTGTCGCCCACCGCGATCAGGTCCTGCACCACCTTGTTGCTGAGGCCGTTGTTCATCAGGGTCCAGGACGCGCCGTTCAGGCTGGTCCGCAGGATGCCGTTCCCCCGTTGTCCGGCAAACAGGAAGGTATCGATACTGGCCATGCTCCAGGTCTGCGTTTGCGTAAAGGAATTGTGCGGCGGCATGGTCTGCCAGCTGTCGCCGTTGTCGCCGGACCTGTATACACCCGCTTTATCGGTACCGGCGAACAGGACTTCACCGATGTGCGCGAGCGACAACACGGTTTTGCCCGCCGGAAGGCCTTCGGAACAGCGCGTCCAGTTCGTTTGGGCGTTTAAGGGGAGGCTGAGCAGAAAGGCTGCCAGGAAACAGGGGAAGAGGAATATCTTTTTCAAAACAAGGAGAGGATGGGTTTTACCGTACGATCAGGATTTTTTTGCAAACTACATTTTCAGGCGTTTCCAGGACGGCGTAATAACAGCCGGCCGGCAAATTTTTTCCGTCAAGATCAATGGAATGCGTACCGGCGGATAATGTCGCCCGAAGCAGCGTGCGAACCTCCCTGCCGAATGTCTCGAACAGGCGAAGCGAAGCGGCACCTGCATCCGGCAGGTAGATTTGAAGGGTTGTTTCCAGCAAAAAAGGGTTAGGATAAATGTCCAGTGTTGCCTGTTCCGGCGCCGCAGCCGGCGCTTCGAGCCCGGAGATCAAACCGGGGATCGTCTGCCGGAACACGCCGATATCGCTGGCGGCGAAGATAGTTGAACCGGCCACCAGTAAATCTTTGATAATGAAAGGCTGGGTGACGTTCCCGAAAGCGAACCCCGCGTTGTTTTCCGACCAGGTCTGGCCGGCATCGAGGGAGCGAAAGGTGCCGTGGTAGGATGTTCCGTAATACACGGCCTGGCCGGCAATTTTGATTGCGTAAATATCGCCCATGTTGCCGCCGACCGGCGCCCAGTGATCGCCGTTGTCGGTGCTGCGGAAGAGGCCCACGTCGTCGGTGCCGGCAAACACGAGCGTGTCCGCGGCTTCCATGGAAAAAACCTGCTCCAGGTGCACGCCGTTGCGGATAAACCCCTCGTTGATCCGGGTCCATTCCGTTCCGCCGAACAGCGTGCGATAGGCGACCCCGGTATCCGGAATGGAATTGGTGCCGTACGTTCCGGCAAACAAGGTCGTCGAATTGGCGGCCAGCGAAAACGCTTTACGGTCCTCCATGCCCGTGCCGCCGTACAAAACGCTCCAGGAATCGCCCAGATCGGTCGAGTAAAAGACCCCGCCGCCGAACGTGGCGGCGTACAAGGCGCTTCCTGCGGCAATCAGATCCTCCACGACTTTGTTGCTCAATCCTCCGTTTACCAGGGTCCAGGCCGTGTCGTGCAGGGACGTGCGCAGGACGCCGTGTCCGATCTGCCCGGCAAACAAAAAGGTATCGATGGATGCCAGGCCCGAACAGGTCGTTTGCGTAAAGGAATTGTGCGGCGGCATGGCCTGCCAGCTGTCCCCGTTATCTTCGGATTTGAACACCCCGCCTTTTTGCGTTCCGGCGAACAACGTGGAGCCGATCTTCGTGAACGCCGTGACGGTTTTGTCCGCCGGAAGGCCTTCCGAACAGCGGGTCCAGTTCGTTTGGGCGTTCAGAGGGCAGGATAACAGGGCGATTGCCAGGAAATGATACGGGAAAGCAAGGGCGTTTTTCATCCATGAAAGATAACCCCTTGTCGCGTAAGCCGGAGTGGCAGCTTTAGACAGAATTGTTCAAATCGATCTTTTTTAAGGGTTTAGAGGGTTTAGAGGGTTTAGGGCGCCGATTTCAAATCGTTGGTTTTCAATGAAATGAGTGCTCTTCTAAACCTCCTAAACCTCCTAAACCTCCTAAACCTTTCTAAACCCTCTAAACCAATTCCATCTACCGCTCAATCACCAGCCGCTGCTGTTCGCCCGACCGTCCGGACTGCAGATCAAGTATATACAATCCCGGCGGCAAATGGCTCAGCACCAGGGATAGCGCGTTTTCACCCGCTCTCCCTTCCTGCTGAAAAGCCGTCACTTTCCGGCCGGTCAGGTCGAAAATCCGGAGCGTAAAGGTCTGATCCTCCGGTAAGTGGAACGCCACCGTCACTTCGCCTTCGCTCGGATTGGGATAAACGGCCAGCGCCAGGTTCAAAACGTCCGTTTCTACCGTTGCGCCGCCTCCTTCGTCGTTGCCGCCGACCAGGGGGAGTCCGCCGCAGCCGCCCGGCGGCGGCAGCACGGTAATAACCGATACGCAGGTGGCGGCATTGTTGCTGTAATCTCTTACCGTGATGGTCAGGTTGTTGCTGCCTACGTTGGCGCAGGTGTATAACTTCTGGACCGGACTATACGACCACACACTGCAGTTATCGTAACTGTCGGCGGCCAGCATTGATCCGTACACAGTCGCTTTACCCTGAGAATTCAATTGGATGGTCTTGTCCTGGCAGACGGCCACCGGCGGCGTTGCATCTTTTACGGTGACATTCGACAGACAGGAAGACATGTTGTTGTAAATATCCTTTAGGGTCAATTGAACGATCGCCGGTGAGCCGGGTATGTCCAGGCAACTGAAATTGCTGTTGTTGATGCTCATCGTCGCGATGCCGCAGGCATCGAAACTGCCGTTGTTCACGTGGTCCGCCGTGATGCTGACATGGCCGGTTTCGTCCAGAAATACCGTAATGTCCTTGCAAAGGGCGGTGGGGGCGGTCTGATCTTTCACCGTCACCACGCTCGTGCAGGTCGCCATATTATTGCTCTGGTCGCTCACCTTGAGCGTCACGACGTTGTTGCCGATGTTGGCGCAGGTAAACGTATTGGGCATCACGGTCATGGTCAGCGCGCTGCAGTTGTCGCTGCTTCCGTTGTTGATATTGGCAGGCGTTACGGTACCGGTGCCGGACAGGTTGAGCAGCAGCGTGAAGGCAGGTTTGCAAAGCGCAACGGGCAACTGGTTGTCGTTTACCGTAACCGTGAACGAACAACTGCTCGTATTCTGGCTTGCATCGATGGCCGTCCAGCTGACGATGGTGACGCCTTTCTGGAAGACTTTCCCGGCCAGCGTCGTGTTGCCCGAGCCCGTGGTGGCGCCCGTAAGTACATACGATCGGCCCAGCACCTGGCAATTATCGGTCGAGGAACCGTCGAATTCCGCGCCGACGGCGGTATAGGTGCACACATTTGGATTGGTCGAGCGCACGGCGTTGGCCGGACAGTTACTGGCCGGCGGCTGGACGTCGCGCACGATGATACTGAAAGAACAGGTGCCGGTGTTTCCCGAAGCGTCGGTGGCCCGCAGCACGATCGTGTTGGCCCCTACAGGAAATGCCGATCCGCTGGCAAGGCCGCTTTGCAGTACAACGCTCGCGCCGGTGCAATTGTCCGTTGCAATCGGCATCAGGTAGGTTGCGACGGCGCTGCACAGGTTCGGGTCATTGCTTTTCGTCTGGTTGGCCGGACAGGTAAAGGTCGGCGCCTGGGTATCGTTGACCGTGACGGTAAACGAGCAGGTGCTGCTGTTATTCGAAGCGTCGGTGGCGCGCAGCACGACCGTGGTAACGCCGACCGGGAAGGCCGATCCGCTGGCCGGACCGCTTTGAAGCGCGACGCTTGCGCCGGTGCAGTTGTCGCTTGCAGACGGCATCGCGTAAGTGGCGACGGCGCTGCACAGGTTCGGATCATTGCTTTTTACCTGGCTGGCCGGGCACGTGAGCGTGGGCAGCTGCGTATCGTTGACCGTAATGGTGAACGAGCAGGTGCTGCTGTTGTTCGAAGCGTCGGTAGCGCGCAGGACCACAATATTGACGCCTTTTGGAAATGCCGATCCGCTGGGAAGGCCGCTTTGCAGCGAAACGCCCGCGCCGGTGCAGTTGTCATTCGCGGTGGGCATCGTATACGTTGCCACAGCGCTGCACAGGTTCGGGTCGGTGCTTTTTACCTGGTTGGCCGGACAAGTGACCGTTGGCAGCTGGGTGTCGTTGACGGTGATGGTAAAGGAGCAGGTGGCGGTATTGTTCGAAACGTCCGTAGCGCGCAGCACGACGGTACTGATGCCCAGCGGGAAGGCAGATCCGCTGGAGAGCCCGCTCTGGAGGGACACGCCGGCTCCCGTACAGTTATCGTTTGCGCTGGGCATCGTATACGTTGCCACGGCGCTGCACAGGTTCGGATCGTTGCTTTTTATCTGGTTGGCCGGGCAACTGAGTGTCGGCGCCTGGGTGTCGTTGACCGTAATGGTGAACGAGCAGGTGCCGGTGTTATTCGAAGCATCGGTGGCGCGCAGTACGACCGTGGTAACACCGACCGGGAAAGCCGATCCGCTGGACGGGCCGCTTTGGAGCGAGACGCTTGCGCCGGTACAGTTATCATTCGCTGACGGCATCGTGTAAGTGGCGACGGCGCTGCACAGGTTCGGATCGTTGCTTTTTGTCTGGCCGGCCGGGCAGCTGAGCGTCGGCGCCTGGGTGTCGTTGACTGTGATGGTAAACGTACAGGTGCGGGTATTATTCGAGGCGTCGGTCGCGCGCAAAACGAGTGTGGTAACGCCCACCGGGAAGGCCGATCCGCTGGACGGGCCGCTTTGGAGCGAGACGCTTGCGCCGGTACAGTTATCATTCGCTGACGGCATCGTGTAAGTGGCGACGGCGCTGCACAGGTTCGGATCGTTGCTTTTTACCTGGGCGGAAGGGCAGACGAGCGTCGGCAGCTGAGCGTCGTTGACGGTAACCGAGAAGGAACAGGTCGAGGAATTATTGGCAAGGTCGGTGGCACGGTACGTTACGGTCGTCGTGCCGACCGGGAACACCGATCCGCTGGACGGACCGGCAAGGCGCACCAGCGCGCTGCTCGTTCCCGCGCAGTTGTCGGAGGATGTCACGGCATAGTTCACCGTGGCGCCGCAGACGTTGTTGTCGTTGTTGATGGTGTAGCTTGCGGGACACATAATATTCGGCGCCGTCTGGTCCTGTACGACGACGGTTAAAGTACACGTTGCGGTATTGAAGGCGACGTCCGTAGCGGTCAGAACGATGATATGCGTACCCAGACCGAGCAAAGTACCCGCGACCGGGTTTTGGGAAACCGATGGGTTCGTGCAGTTATCGGAGAAGGAAGCCAGGGGACCATACGCGCCGAGTGAATGCTGGCAGGCGGAGTTGGCCGCTACAGTGGCTCCGGCAGGACAAGTGATGGTAGGCGCCGTATTGTCCGCTGCCGTTACAAAGAAGGTACAGGTGGATGTATTGCCGGCTGCGTCCGTTGCCGTCAGGGTCAGCAGGGTGTTGCCGGTAAAAATCGAGCCCGGCGAAGGCGACTGCCCCACGGTAATCGTGCCGGGACAGTTATCGGAAGTGGTGATGGCGCCGCGATAATCCGGGACGTTCCCCTGGCAGTTGGCGTCCACACCGACCGTCTGATTGCCAGGGCAGTTCGAAATGCCCGGCGCGGTTTGGTCAACCGGCGTAGCCGTGAACGTGCAGGTCGCCGTGTTGCCTGCCACGTCGGTGGCGGTAAGGGTGATCAGGGTCGTACCGGCAAGCATCGTGCCCGGCGGCGGCGTCTGACTTAAGGTGATGGAACCCGGACAGTTATCGGAGGTTGTGGGAACGACCCGGTAGTCGGGCAGCGTGGCGACGCAGGAACCGTTTCTCAAAACATTCTGGTTGTTCGGGCAGTTGGAGATCGTCGGCGGCGTGCCGTCGGTTGCGGAAACGTTGAGCGAATAGGTGCCGAAATTGACGGTGTAGCCTTCCACGACAATGTAGTAGGTGCCGGCCGGCAGGATCATTCTGATAGAGGACTGGGAGCCGGAGCACAAGGGTCCGTTATCGTCGTTAACGGCGATTTCCGTCCCGCTGCTGTTCAATAAATGCAGGTAGGTATCGAATGCCGAACCGCACAGCGAAATGGAAACCAGGCTCTGGCAGGCAGAATTGGTAAAGCGGTAAAACGCGTCGGGCGATGGCTGGTTCGTGGCGCCGCTGTAATCGTCGGTCCAGCAGTTGAAGGCGAAGGTGGTTCCGACTACGCTGTAAGGCAAAGAACCGATGATAATCGGATTGGAGAACAAATTACCTATCGGATCGGCCTGCACGGTAAACGACCAGACCGGGCAACCCGTGGCTGCGCCCCCGGCGTTTACCGGGCGGATCTGCCAGTAGTACGTACCGGCGCCCAGGCTGCCGACCGAAATGCTGGTGCCTGCAGTATTTGTGTAAAAAGGCGGTGTCGGCGATGTGCCGAAATACACGTCGTAGCTGGTTGCACCGGAGGCAGTCGACCACGACAGGCTTCCCGGCCCCGGCAGGCAGAACGACGCGCCGTTGGCAGGCGACGTGGGTCCGGCCAGGCAGGCGGGAACAGGTATCGGGCAAACGACCTGGAATGTCTGGGACGACGAAGCCGTAGTTTCCCCATCGAGCAGGATGTAATACTGCACGCCGGCCGTCAGGGTTCCGATGGGGAAAGTGCCGGTGAAATTAATATCGTCTATGCAGGTCCAGCCGGTGGCGGAACAGCCGCCCGAAGCGGCTTTGTACGCATAGTCGATGTAGCCGGTACCGCTCGCGGAAGTGACCTGGATGGAGTGCGTCCCTGTGGCGGTAGGGGTGAAGCTATACACTTTTTCCTGCCCGGGCGTGGAGAAACCACAGTTGGAGTTGTTCCAGACGCCTGTCCCCGTCAGCGAAACGCTGGCCGGCGTGGCGCAGACGAGGGTCGTTGCACTCGCGCAGGGATCCGGGGCGGGACAAACGACCTGGAACGTCTGGGACGACGAAGTCGTAGTTTCCCCATCGAGCAGGATATAATACTGCACGCCGGCCGTCAGGGTTCCGATGAGGAAAGTGCCGGTGAAATTGATATCGTCGATGCAGGTCCAGCCGGTGGCGGAACAGCCGCCCGAAGCGGCTTTGTACGCATAATCCATATAGCCGGTACCGCTCGCCGAGGTAACCTGAATGGAGTGCGCGCCTGTTATGGTGGGCGTGAAGCTATACACTTTTTCCTGCCCGGGCGTGGAGAAACCACAGTTGGAGTTGTTCCAGACGCCTGTTCCCGTCAGTGAAACACTGGCCGGCGTGGCGCAGGTAAGGCTCGTAATGCTTGCGCAGGGATCCGGGGGGGAAGGACAAACGACCTGGAATGTCTGGGTAGACGAAGTCGAACTTTCCGCGTCAAGCAGGATGTAATACTGCACGCCGGCGGTCAGTGTCCCGATGGAGAAAGTGCCGGTGAAATTAATATCGTCAATGCAGGTCCAGCCCGTGGCGGAACAGCCGCCCGAAGCGGCTTTGTACGCATAATCCATGTAGCCGGTGCCGGTCGCCGAAGTGACCTGAATGGAGTGCGCCCCTGTTATGGTGGGCGTGAAGCTGTACACTTTTTCCTGCCCGGGCGTAGAAAAACCACAGTTGGAGTTGTTCCAGACGCCCGAACCCGCCAGCGAAACGCTGACCGGTGCGGCGCAGGCGAGGGTCGTAATGCCCGCGCAGGGATCCACCGCGCTCGGACAAACGACCTGGAAGGTATGGGAAACCGCAGCGGTACTTTCCGCATCCAGCAGGATGTAATACTGTACCCCGGCCGTCAGCGTAGCGATGGGGTAGGTGCCGGTAATGCTGATATCGTCGATGCAGGTCCAGCCGGTGGAGGAGCAGCCTCCGGAAGCGGCTTTGTACATATAATCAATGTAACTGCCCGAGCTGGAAGTGACCTGGATGGAGTGCGCCCCCGTTACGGTCGGTGTGAAACTGTACACCTTTTCCTGTCCGGCCGTTGTAAATCCGCAGGTGAGGTTATTCCAGGTGCCTGCGCCCGACAACGACACGCTGACCGGCGTGGCGCAGGCAAGGGCCGCGATGCCCGTACACGGGTCCGCAGCCGGGGCCGGGCAAACGACCTGGAAGGTTTGGGATACCGCAGCGGTACTTTCCGCATCCAGCAGGATGTAATACTGTACCCCGGCCGTCAGCGTAGCGATGGGGTAGGTGCCGGTAATGCTGATATCGTCGATGCAGGTCCAGCCGGTGGAGGAGCAGCCGCCGGAAGCGGCTTTGTACATATAATCAATGTAACTGCCCGAACTGGAAGTGACCTGGATGGAGTGCGCCCCCGTTGCGGTCGGTGTGAAACTATACACTTTTTCCTGGCCGGGCGTGGAGAAACCGCAGGTGAGGTTGCTCCATGAGCCCGAACCCGTCAATGAAGCGGTGACCGGTGAAGCGCAGGTCAGCGATACAATGCTGGAACAAGGGTCCGAGGCGGGGCAGACGATCTGGAAGTTGTGGTTATAGGCGCCTGTTCCTTCCGGGTCCAGCAGGATATAATACTGCACGCCGGCGGTCAGGGTGCCGATGGGGGTAGTGCCGGTGAAATTAATGTCGTCGATGCAGGTCCAGCCCGTGGAAGTGCAGCCGCCGGACGCCGCCTTGTAAAAATAATCGATGTAGCCGCCGGAGACGGAATTGACCTGGAGGCTGTGGGCGCCCGTTATGGTCGGGGTGAAGGTGAATATTTTTTCCTGGCCCGGCGTGGAGAAGCCGCAGGTCGAGATGCTCCAGACGCCGGCGCCGGAGGGCGTGGCGGACACTGCCGCACCGCAGCTCAGGTTAACGATGCCCGTGCACTGGCTGTTGGCGCGTATGGAAAACAGCAACAACAGCGGGATACAGATCCATGGAAGCGGGGAGAGAAACTTGGGTAGATTTAATTTCATAGTAGAACTTTAGTTGGGTATAAAACTGTGGTTGAAGGATTAAAAACCGCATGGAAAGTAAAGGCAATAGCCGATCAGCCCGGCCGCAGCCGGAACTTTTCAAGGGATCGTATTGCCAGAATATTATTAACCGGAACAGGAGCAAAGGGAAAGCGGGCCGGCCATGCCGGCGCTTTGAATAGCAAACATAACAAAGCGGGTGTTTGCCCGTACCAATTAAGGGTGAATTTTTTGACGCGTATCAGTCAAAAACTTCCATTCCTGCACAGAATCAGGTCAAATAAAGGCGTCATCCGCGCACATGCCGCTTGATAAGGCGCATCGCTTGCGCGGCTCGCTTCAAGTGTGTTTAATCTTCCCTCCGGTTTTGCTGTAATTATTTTAACAAAATAAAAACCGGGTTTTCCCTGACCTCGTATATCCTGCAATAAATTCCGAAACCCTCCTCCCCGTTCGTTTTAGTCGCCGATTCATTTAATAGAAAAAGTCCCCTGATACACCTACCGGGAAAGCCGATGCGCTTTCGCCCGCCAGTATTCCTTTTGCCTAAACATCAAGCAATTATGTTCACTTTTCACAAAATTTATCACCAGATGAAGTTTTCTGTTCCCGCTTCCGCAAGGTTTCACCTTGCGGCATTGCTGCTCGGTCTGAGCCTGAGCGCCCTGGCTTCTTCGCACCGCGAAGCGCCGCTCATCGCCAACGACCCGCTTGCGGACAATACTGACGTGTATGCCTTCCGCAGTCCCGACAACCCCAACACCATTACCATCATCGCCTGCTACATCCCCACGGAACTGCCGCACGGCGGACCGAACTACAACACCTTCGGGGAAAACATCCGCTACGAGGTGCACGTCGACAACGATGCGGCCAAACCCGGCGACGAAGTGACCTACCGCTTCACGTTTACCCGCACCAATGAAGACCCGACCACCTTTTTCAACATCCGCCTCGGACAGCGCAACCTGCGCACCCGTTATACCTGCGAACGTTCGGTCAACGGCGGCCAAACCTGGCAGACGATCATTACGAACGGCGAAGTACCCCCGCCCTTTATCGGCCCGCGTTCCATCGAAACCGGCGTCGGCCTGGGCAACGACTACGAAACCCTGATCAGCTCGGCCATTACGACGGCTACCAGCGGTGAAAAAGTGTACTGCGGCCCTTCCGACGATCCGTTCTATGTGGACCTCGGCGGCGTATTCGACCTCGGTAACCTGCCCCGCCAAGGCGGCGCGGAATCCCGCGACGGCATCGGCGAATACAACGTGCACAGCATCTGCCTGCAGATCCCCATCTCGACCCTGCTGAAAACCGGCGCGCCCGCGCAGCCCACCAGCATCCTGGACGGCGATTACGTGATCGGCGTATGGGCATCCGCCAGCCGCCGCGCCACCCGCACCCTCAAAGCCAACGCTGCCGGCGGAACCGCCGAAGCGGGCAACTGGATCCAGGTAAGCCGCCTCGGTATGCCGCTGACCAACGAAGTGGTAATCCCGATCGGCGATAAAGACTACTGGAACAGCATCACGCCGTACGACGAGATCACGGACACCAAACTGGACGGCTATTTCTACAACCCGGAACTGGCGCTGTACATGGACGACGCTCTTTTCGGCGGCGCGGTACCTGCTTTCGCGCCCCTGCGCATCCAGCGTAAATCCCTGGGCGCCTTCGATTTCGGATACGGCAAAGACGGTCTGTACGGCCTGAAAGGTTCGGCTGCGGTAGCCGGCACGGCCCTGGACGACGCCATCTTCGGCACCCTGTTGCTGCCCGGACCCGGAAAGGCCCGCTCGGTCGACCTCTGGCCTATTTTCCATACCGGCGTTCCGAATTTCCCGCCGTACCAGCTGGCGACGGGCAAAGGCGGCAACCCGCTGGCGGCCGGCAAACCCTTCATCAACAACTTCCTGCCCAACGGCGGCGATATGCTGCGCCTGAACATGGCCACGCCGGTTACCCAGCGCAACGACCCGAACTTCAGTTCGCTCGGCATCGTACAGGCAGCCGTACTGGGCCTGACCAATCCGACCTACGCCGGCTCGGCCGCCCTCCAGTTCATCCCGAACATGGACGGCTTCCCGAACGGTCGCCGTCTGGAAGACGACGTGACCCGCATCGAACTGCAAGCCGTTTCCGGTGTCGCATTGGCAGCCATCGGCCTCTGGTGCGACGACTACAGCAGCGGCAGCCCGGTTACCCCGGACCTGCTCGGCGTGCTGACTTATTCGACCGGCGTTGACCAGAACGACAAGGCGTTCAAAACAACGTTCCCCTACGTGGCCACTCCCTGGAGCGGTACCGAAACGGATTAAAAAAAATCACCACAAAGTTCACAAATAGAATAAATAACTGTTTGATTAACAATTTCTTACGTTGTGCTCTTTGTGGTGAACACTTCCTTCATAAAATGTTCAAATTCAATACAATGAAAACCTTTTTCAGAAACATATTCACTTTGTGCGGCGTCGCTTTCATGCTCACGTCCGCCCTGGCTTCGAGCCACCGCGAAGCGCCCCTGATCGCCGACGATCCGCTGGCCGACAACGTAGACCTCTATGCGTTCCGCAGCCCGGACCGCCCCAACACCGTCACCCTGATCGCGACCTACGTGCCGCTTCAACTGCCCCAGGGCGGCCCGAATTACTACTCCTTCGGGGAAAACATCCGCTACGAGATCCACGTGGACAACAACGCGGCCAAACCGGGCGATGAGATCATCTACCGGGTTGAATTCAAAATGGTGAACGAAGACCCGACGACGTTTTTCAACATCCGCCTCGGCAAACGCAACCTGAAAATGACCTACACGCTGTCCCGTTCCGACAACGGCGGCCAGACCTTCGTGAAGATCCTGACCAACCGCGTCGTGCCGCCGACCAATATCGGTGCGCGCAGCATCGACTCGCCGCTGGGTTTGAACAAAACCTACGAGCAGCTGGTCAATCAGGCCCTCGTGAACGCCTCCACCGGCGAACGCGTGTACATCGGTCCGTCCGACGATCCGTTCTTCGTCGACCTCGGCGGTATTTTCGACCTTGGCGACGCTAAACGCCAGATGGGAGATGCCCGCGACGGCCTGGCCTGCATGAACGTCAGCACCATCGCCATCCAGGTGCCGATCAGTTTCCTGAAGAAAAGAAGCACGCCGAGCACCCCGGCGAATATCCTGGATCCGAACTTCGTGATCGGCGTATGGGCTTCGGCCAGCCGCCAGAAAGTACGCACCCTGGCCCCCGGCACGGAATCGTACAGCGGCGATTGGGTACAGGTCAGCCGCCTCGGCATGCCGCTTACCAACGAGGCCGTCATTCCGATCGGCCAGAAAGACTACTGGAACAGCATCACCCCGTACGATGAGATCACGGACACGCAGCTGGACGGTTATTTCTACAATCCGGAACTGTCCCTGTACATGGACGACACGCAGTTCGGCGGCGCCGTGCCGGCATTCTCCAAACTGCGGATCCAGCACAACTCCCTGGGTTCCTTCGACTTCGGGAACGGCAAAAACGGCCTGTACGGTTTGAAAGGCAGCGCCGCCGTGGCCGGCACCGCACTTGACGACGCCATCTTCGGTACCCTGCTGCTGCCCGGCGCCGGCAAACCACGCTCGGTCGACCTCTGGCCGATCTTCCACACCGGCGTTCCGAATTTCCCGCCCTATCAACTGGCAACGGGTAAAGGCGGCAACCCGCTGGCGGCCGGCAAGCCGTTCATCAACAACTTCCTGCCGAACGGCGGCGACATGCTGCGCCTGAACATGGCCGTGCCCGCGACGCCGCGCAACGATCCGGCGTTCAGTTCGCTGGGCCTCGTGCAGGCAGCCGTACTTGGTCTGACCAATCCGACATACGCCAACCCGAGCCTTCAGTTCATCCCGAACATGGACGGTTTCCCGAACGGCCGCCGCCTGGAAGACGACGTAACGCGCATCGAACTGCAGGCCGTATCCGGCGTGGTCCTGGCTGCCATCGGCCTCTGGTACGACGATTTTAACGGCTCTTCGGCCGTCACGCAGGATCTGCTGGACGTGCTGACCTACACCACCGGCGTGGAAGCGAACGACGTACCGTTCAAGTCCAAGTTTCCGTTCGTGGCCCTTCCGCATGCCGGCGACGGACCCTGCGGCGGCACCCCGACCCAGAACCGCCCCGCAGACGAGGTCGGCGACCGCGGCAGTTCCATCGGCCTGCAGCCCGCCACCGTCCTGATGTCGAACTACCCGAACCCGTTCCGCGGTTCGACGATCCTGAACGTACACGTGGCAACCGACGCCAAAGTACAGGTGCTGGTGTTCGATGGCAACGGTCAGCTGGTCCGCACGGCCCTGAATGCGCAGAAAGACGCCGGAGACTACTCCATCAACGTCGACCTGAGCAGCCTGCCGGCCGGCACCTACATCGCCACGGCGATGGCCGACGGAAAAGCGATCCAGACGCTGAAAATGGTGAAGGTGGATTAGGGATTTCGCCCCTTGCGCGGAAAAAGATTCACCACAAAGGTCACAAAGCGCACCAAGTTGTCCTTCCAAAAGGAAAACTTGGTGCTCTTTGTGACCTTTGTGGTGAATTTACTTGCGACGCCCCCGGAACTTTCGCCCCCGAAAAAAATGTTTTGCCATTCGTTTGGTCCTTTCCGGCCGCGTGTCATACATTTGCGGCCCATTTAGGAGGAATGGGTGAGTGGCTGAAACCACCGGTTTGCTAAACCGACGTACGGGTCAAACTGTACCGCGGGTTCGAATCCCGCTTCCTCCGCTTTCCGGGTGGCAGTGTGCAGGGGCAGGGGGCAGTTTTAAACTGCTTATTGCGACGGCAAACTGCCAACTAATTTTCGGGGCGTAGCGCAGCCCGGTAGCGCACCTGCTTTGGGAGCAGGGGGTCCCAGGTTCGAATCCTGGTGCCCCGACATTTAGAATCAAGGAGTTGCATCATCATGGTGTAACTCCTTTTCTTTTCTGCTAAAACCAGGTTAAAACATGTTTCGACACTGGCAGGTCTTGCGTGGCGTGAGCACCTGCCTGGCAGCGTTGCAGACTTGCCGAGGCGGAAAGATTTGTGCTGCGAAGATAAATGAAAAACGGTGCAGGGCACGGCCATAGTGGGCAGAATCAGGGCATTGATATTTTGTAGACCGGGAGAGCGTGCGCGAATTTCGAGCCGGGCAAAAAATGGCTATGTCCGGCACAAGGCGTTTCATGGCTGGTTAGAGGTTACTCGTGGAAAAAAAATCGATGGTAAACGGGGAGTTTGTAGCTTCGTCTTACAAAATCCGAATGAAGGATGCCGATACATTGCCGTTTACTTTTTCCCAGCCTGGTCGCGATAGCCGCTACGCCGGCTGTGCTGCTGGGTCAGGTGACGTCGCACGACTACGAACTATATCCGTATTATGCCGTGCGCAAGGAGGCAGTGGTCAGTCCGTACACGCAGCCGACAGTACTGCCAGATGGAAATTTGTGGCTGGGAAGCCAACTGAACGGGCTGTTCCGCTGGGAAAACGGTTATGCTGCGGCGTTCCCCGAACAAGCGGAGACGCCCAATAAACACCGCCAGCTCGCTGTTGATCGTTCAGGCATAGTGTGGGTTCAACTCGGTGGCAATTGGACAGCGCGGTGGACCCCTGACAGCCTGATTTACGATCACGAGCATCATGGCTCATGGTGCTATCCGCTTGAAGCCGGTGTGACCGTGCTGCGACAGGGAGACTCGCTACTGATACCCAACGTCAACGCGCCGTGGAAAGTCATCGGTACGCTACCTAAAGGTTGGAGTCTGGCCCAAAATCTCAGCCAGCAACGGGCAATATACTACACGGCGCCAGAGAAAGAACGTCTGCCGCGGTTCTTTCGTCAAATCCCTGGCGAGGCGATGGCCGAACTGACCTTTCCGGCCATTTCGCACCGATTCGCACCCGGGACGGCAATTGCCGCCGTTCTTGACTCCAATACGTTGGTCTTTTCCGACGCGCGCGGCCATCGGATGCTCGTGGTGCGCGATGGCCGCATTGTTTGGGAGCATGCGCCAGAACGGCGTTGGGTCACCTTCAAGACCGATGGTTATCACTACTGGGCGCTCGAACAAAGCCAAGGTACTGGAGGGCTAGGATATTTCCGCCTGTGGGAATGGCAGGGCTTCCGCTTTGTGTCATACTCATTCCGCCTTTATCAGGAGTCTGGCGATTTCGGAAGCATCGCCCGCGACCGGGCTGGCAATCTGTGGTTCAGCACGGAAACCGGCCTGTACCGGCTTTTTCCATCAATCCGTGTATATGAGCCCGACGGCTTCGTGCCTGCGAGCATCACTGCGGTAATCGAAGACACCCACGGCCGGCTTTTGTTACCCTCATGGGGCGATGGACTGGCAGCGCTTAAGCACGGCAGACAAGTCGAAACGCCGCGTTCGTTACAGCCTCTTATGCACTGGTACATGGGCGCTGCACGCGTCAACGGCGAAGTATGGCTACCCAACGGCGACGGACAAGGTATAGTGCGTATAGATAGCCAATTCGATATAGACCGGTTGTTCGAATCGATCACATTTTTTACTATTCGCCAGTCAGCCGACCGTAGCGTGATTGCAGGCTCGCTCGACCGCGGGTTGTACTGGCTGCCGCCCGGCCGTGATCCCGATGTGCCGTTGAACTGGATGGTCATTGACTCGGCATCTGGTCTGCAACATCTCACGTGGCGCGACGTGACGCGAGATACCTTCGGCCATATTTGGCTTATGGACCGCTCCGGCCTTGGCGTCTACATCCCGGAGCGCGACACAGCCTACACTTGGACCAAAGATAAAATGCAACCTGACTTTGGAGGCGTTTCCATAGAGACCGACGCTTGGGGTAACGTCTGGTTGGGCACTAAAGCAGGACTGCGTTTTTACCGTCCCGCACAACGCGTTTCGCACCTGTTGCCTATCCTAACGCACGTGCTCCCACGTTGGCTTGACGGGCAGGCAATCCGCACTGTACGGCAGCTCGGCCACGATACGCTGGCAGTATGTACTGAAAACCGGTTATTTCTGCTCGACCTCAAGCACTTTTACTCGAACGGCGCCGAGGCCGTCCCGGCTCGCTCTGTGAGACTGCTGGCGCTCGACCGGGCCAACAGCGGGCTAAACCGAGGACTAGGCCAGAACGGCATTTTCCCGGCCAGCGACCGAGGCATCTATATTACTACGGACCATGGCCTGCAACACCTGCAGGTCGGAGAAATCGCGGTGGAAGGGGAAGTCCAGCAGCTCCAGCTGAAGAAGATCGCCTTTATCGACAAAAATGAAACCGAAGAGGTTGCCGAACCACACGGCATAGTGCTTTTCCCGCTCAACCGCCGGCTCGTGCGTTTCACGCTGAGCAGTTGGTCGAACTATCATTACGACCCCGATTCCATCCGCCTGATCGTCGACGGGCGTGTCGCCAAGACCGTTCCATTCCTGCACGGCCGCCCTCAAACCATGGAGTACCGGTTTGACTGGCCGCTGCTTTACAACGTCGAGTTTGTCGCCTTGCGCGACGGCAAAGTGTTGGCCTCAACCCACCTTCGGCTGCAAGTCAATCTCGGTTGGGGCGAAGCGTTCGGGCTGGTGTTTTTCGTACTCTTCGGCGGGCTTGGCTTTTACTTCACCAAGCGCGCGCGGTATCGGGCCGAACGGGAGCGTTCGCAGCTCGAGCGCGCCAGCTTGCAGTTCCAGGTGCTGGCCTTCGCCAACCAACTCCACCCGCATTTCTACAAAAACGTGTTCCATCCGATCCAGGCGCGGATTTCGCGCGCCGATCCCGCGTTGGCCGATTCGTTAAGCGAACTGAGCGAACTGTTACGCATTCTCGTCGATGCCGGCAAACATGATCCACCGGGCATACACACGCTTTACGACGAGCTGATGTTGGTACGGAGATATCTGACGATCGAGCACTGGTTGTTTTCCAGCGACAAGTTCACGTTCCACATGCCATCGGTCACGGCCATCGAGCGGTACCGAAATTTAAGCGTTCCCGTGATGAGCGTCCAGCTGTTCGTTGAAAACGCCATCGTACACGCGATCGAACAAATGACCGACGGTGGATTGATCCGCATTTCACTGCAGGAGCGCGATGAATACGTACACGTCATTGTTGATGACAACGGACCTGGTTTCGACGCACCGCAGCCCGGCAGCCAGTCCAAAAATCCCTACAGCACCGGCCGGGGGCTGGTCCTGATGCGCAGTTTGTTCGACGTACTCAATCGCCACAATATCAATAAGCTTGGATTCCGGCTCGACGACAAAGCCGTACTGGGACAAGGCAGGGGTGTGCGCGTTACAGTCGACCTGCCGAAGAAATTTCACTTTAAAGCCGATACGCACCATCCCTTCATCTGGAAAAGGATCAAACCAAATTTATGAATAAGATCACCTACTTCATTCTCGAAGACATCTTACAGGACTTCGATCTTTTAAAAAACCGCCTCGACGAATTTGAAGAACTGGAGTTCGTCGGACACGCCAGCGAAGTCGGCCCTGCCATCAAGCAGATTATGGCCACCGACCCCGACCTGCTGTTCTGGGACCTGAAGCTCATCGGCGGCACTGCCTTTGAAGTACTAAAAGGGCTTGACGAGCTCGATGTTCCGCTTCCATACTGCATCGGGACAACCGAGCGCGGCAACATCGACATGGAAACGTATCAGCGGTTTAAGCACCTGTTCATCGCCTACTTCAACAAGCCGTTCATCAACAGCCTGTTCGACGACCGCATGCGCGCAATCATTTTAAAGATGCGCAAGTTGCTGAACAACGGCGCCAACGTGGTTCATTCACCGCAGAATGGCTACTTTTTTGTCGAAACCCCTTCATCCGGCAGCAAAGTGCGCATCGATCTGGCCAATATCATTTACATCGAAGTACAGATTTCTCTCCTTACCATTTACCTGACTGATCAGAAAATGGTGCGCCTCGATCTTGCGCTGTCCCGTTTTCTGACACTGCTCGACGAGCCCTCGATCCGGCAGGTCAACCGCAATGTGGCGGTCAATATCCGGTACCTCGAGCGGTACGAGGGCATGGCCATTTACCTTTCCGGCAAGGCCGAACCCGTCGTATTGCGGGAAGGATACCGCAAACGGTTCGATGCGGCGTTGCGCGTGTTAAACTGGTAAACGGGAATTCCCAAACAGCATACTACGAATTGTATCGGCCCTTCAATATACCGGGCCGCTGGAGCAGCGGATTACGATCCGGCTGGGCGCCTTCTATTTTTTATGAACCGGCATTTCTACGGCATCAACCGGCTGTCTGGAGTTACGAAGGCATAAAATTGTCTTCGGGAGGCTATTTAAGCCGCTATGAGCCCTGATTATATCCCTTTCCTGCGCCTATATCCGAATTTCCCCTATTCATACCCACAGGGAAGCCTTTGGCTTAATTACAGGCTCAACAAGGCAAAAACGCCCTGAAATTGCGATTGTTTCCGGTATACGCGGGTACAAACCATGCATTTTTTAAAAACAAAAGGTTATGGGAAAAAGTGTTACAATGTTTCGTTTTACACTGGCCCTGGTGCTGTCCTGTTTTTTAGGATTGATTTTGCTCTCCTGGGTTAGCCGGATCGCACCGTCATTTTTCGCTCAATTTTACCTGCTGGTTACGGTTTTCTTCGGCCTGTTGATTGCGTTCGTAACGTTCCGGTTGAGCGGACAAACATCTTCCGCAACGGTCGAAATTCCAACCCGGCTCGGGAACTGGAAATTGAGCGGCTCTGTCGCCGCTTTTTTCCTTTGGTTATTGCTCAGCCACTTCCTGCTGAAAGGATCGGCCAACGTTGCGGTGTTGCTTTGCCTGGAAGGCGACACGATGACTTACCCTGTCGAGGAGGGAGAAATATGGCTGGTGAGCGGATTGGAAGCGCATCGGCAGCCGGTAAGGACGGGTGTTCCGAGCATCTTTACCCTCCCCACCGACATGGCCGGTACGGCGACGCAATTCGGGTTCAAGGACTTTGGGAACCGATACCGGCTGTCGGTGCCGGACTCTTCCTACACGCTGACGGATGGAAAAGTCATTCACATCCAGGTACGTCGCAACGACGCCTTGCGCTGGGGACGGGGGCAGGTGCTCGCTCCGGATCTGGAACCCCTTGGCGGCGCCGAGGTTAAGGTTGGTTCGCAAAAAGCGAGGACCGGTCCGGACGGCTATTTCAACATCGAGATCCCACCCGCTGAACAACAGGAAAATCTCCCGATACAGATCAGCCTGGAAGGTTATCAGACAATCAAACAACAATTTACGCTCTCCGATCCCGAAGGCGTATGGAAGTTGCAACCCAAATGGTCCAGATGAAAAAACGATCTATTCAAACAGCGTGTTACTGCCTGCTGATCCTGCAGGTAACCCTGGCCCAACCGGCGCACCTCAACCTTCGCTTTTTGAGCATAGAGGAAGCATTGCCGGTATCCGGCCTGAGCATTCTGCCGCAGGGCTGTAATGTAAGAATGACCGATAACTGGGGAGGCGTCAGGATAGACCATTTGGCGCCGGGCTATACGCCGGGTAAATCGATCCGGCTGGAGCTGATGGCTGCCAATTGGCATTTTTACCAGGAATCAGATGCCGTCGCAACACTGATGCACCCCGACGAGCAGCGCAGCCAGGTGATTTTGCTTTGCCAAAACTGTGGAAAAATAAAACAGCGGCAATACGAAGATCTAAAAAAAAGCATGCGCGCGCTGGGTAATAAGCTGGATCAAGTCGAGCATATTTTGGTAGAAAACCAGTCGGCGATACAAGCGAAAATACTGGATTCGATCCGTGTCATCCGGCAGGTATTGCTGGCGAGTGTGAACCCGCAACCCGCCAAGGATACTGTCCTTTCACCGCGTGAAAAAAATTACCGGGGCCTGGAATGTAAATCGCGCCATGATACCCACGGGATGTTGCGATGGTGGACGGAAGCGGCACAGGAAGGCGATGCAAATGCGCAAAACAATTTGGGGGCCGCCTATTTAACCGGCGCCGACGGTCTGAGCAGGGACTGTGCGCTGGCCAGAAAATGGCTGGCCTGCGCGGCAGCAAAAAGCCATCCGGTCGCTTTGGCCAATTACGGGACGATGCTCTACAACGGCGATTGCCTTTTGAGCGACAAGGCCACGGCGCTCCGCTACTGGCAACGGTCGGATAGTCTCGGCTGCGCGTTGGGGACGCATGCTTTGGGCTTTTACTGGGAGCAAAAACGGAAGTACCGCGCCGCATTGGCCTGCTTTGAACGGAATGCGGAGCGCGATTACGCACCCTCGCTCTTTTCACTCGGCATATACTATTACCGCGGTACGGGCAAAGGCCTGGATAAAGACAGGGACAAAGGCTGCGAATACCTGCTACGCAGTGTAAACCTGGATTATACGCCGGCAATCAGGGCCCTTAACGCCAAGGAATTCAACTGTACGCATTGATCATATCACATTTTAAATTCTCTAACTATGAAATCCAAACTAATTACGTCGTTGCTTTTTATCCTCCTGGTCTCTATGGGACTTTCCCGGTGCGCCTGCACAAAGGAATGTCAGGCAGCGCTGGCAGAGTTATCGATTGACATATTCGGCGTATCCGCCGCGCAAGTGTTTGTCGGCGAGCCGGTCACCCTGTTGTCGACCATAAAGAACGTTATTCAGAAAGGTTCAAAAGTAGCTGCTGAATGCCTTGCTCCTGCAGGCAAAAGTCAGACGAATCTCGAAATCGGGTATAGCGCAAACGAAGCGGGTCCCTTCCAGGTAACCTCGCGCCAGCCCCGTTACGAACCAGGGCTCGATGTTAATGAAACCCGTAATCTCTGGCCCAGCCTCACCTTTAACAAGGAAGGCTGGTACATTGTACGGGAGGTGGCCGATGACAGTACGCAGGTAGAAGAGCACGAGGAAAACAACAACATTTCCGAAATCACGGGATGGGCGGAACCGAGAGCCGGGGAGCCTTCCGGCGCCGAAACGCTGCGTAGCCAGGGCTACGTCCTGATCCACGTCGTGAGCAGGAGCCCGGAAGATGCCCTGCGTTTCGCGGGGTTGCCGCAAGTACAGGTAAGCGGCTGGTAAATCCTGATCAACCGAATCAACCAGGCCCCGTACAAGTTCCGTACGGGGCCATTTTCATCCACTTTTAAACGCTGAAAAATGAAACGAGCCATCTATGCAACTATCGGATTACTGCTGCTCCTGTCCGGCTTGACAGGGCTTTTATCCTGTAAAAAAGACTGTGCGAAACTGCTTCCCGATTTAAGCGGCCGTTTGCTCAATATGAATACCACTTCCATGTTTTATGGAGAACCAATTACCCTGTTTCTCATCCTTTCCAACGACATACCTTCGAAGTCCAGCCTGGCAGTCGCTTGTTGTTCGGCTGCGGTTGCCTCTACCTCGAGGCTCGAAATAGCGTACAGCGAAAAGGAAAGCGGGCCTTTTACGGTCGTCCACTCATCGGAAAGGCAGGAACCGCCGCTGGAATGTGGAGAACACCGGAATCTGCAGCCTGAGATAATCTTTAACAAGGAGGGCTTTTATGTCGTGCAGGTAATATTTGATTCCGGTAACGTCATCGAAGAAAGCAACGAACTAAATAATACGGTCTTTTTGAATTGCGGGGACGATTCGTCCGGCGGCGAACAAATCGACGTCGATTTCAGGTCCGGAGAGGCGTTTAATGATCGGTTCTATCCCGCAATACAGGTTGTCGGAAAAAGTGTGAACGCAAATGATCCGAACGGACGCAAGCCGCACGTACAGATCAGCGGTTGGTAAATCAGGCCCGCAATATCACAATGAGACTGTCTCAATTTAAACTTGCAAATATGAAACGATTTATTTTCATGCTCCCGGCCTGTTTCCTTTTTTTGATCTCCTGCCGGAAAGAGGAAAACCAATCCCCTTCGAAAGCGGAGGTTAAATTTTACGTTTCGAATCCCGAACCATCGGAATCGGTGAGCGGTATTTCGAACAGCATAATTGTTCATGGAAAAATGTTTGTCCTGAGAGGCGCCTCGCCGGAAGCGCATTTTCCCGGGTACGCCGACGCCGGAACTCCCTTTTATAAACTGGCCATGATCGGCGATGGAATCGATCCCGTGTGGCTCGAAACCACTCCGAGCGCCCGCGACATGATCCATTCCTGTCTGACGCGTACGCCTTCCGGAAACATCGGCGTCGTTTATGCAAAACCGAGCGGTCATGGGTACGGGTTCGATTTGTATTACCGTGAATATACCTCAAACGGAGCGATGCTAAAAACCGAAAAAGTATTTGCCAATGCAAACTGGGGCGCATGGCCCCGGCTGGAGTTTAGCGATAACGGTACGGCGCACATCGCGACTTTTGCCCATGACGCTTATAGCCTGCGTTATTTCAGGCGCTTACCGGGCTCCGGCTGGGAGTCTTTCCAGCTGACCCCCGACAATACCATTATCGTCGACTTGCAGTCCGTCATGAAGGGCCAGGATTTCTGCGTAAGCGGCCGGCTGGGGCAGGGCAGTACCGGCCGGTTATGCTTTTATAAAATCGCCGGCAGTAGTGCCGTACAATACATCATTGACTCCAACGTGAATACTAACTGCGATTTACATGTCGATAACCAGGGAAATACCAGATTCCTTTATACGGCTGGCGATCAATTGAAACTGGCAAACATGAATGGCTGGCAATATGAAACCGTAATCTACGAAGACGGTATAAGTGCCCGGGCTAAAATGATAACGGACGCCGACGGTCAATTAATAATAGCGTATCAAACGACTTCCAAAGTGGTGGTGTTAAAAAAGATTTTCGGGCAATGGACCAGCATTTGGCAAACGAACTATGCCCCTGTATCTGAACAGTCATTTGGCCAAGGACCATCTCTTATCACTGCCGGCGGCAGCTTATTTGTTGTTTATACCAATGGATCGGGTGTTTTTAAGAGCGAAATTTAAATCTTCTACATTTCGATAGGCAGCGCTGGGCTGGGATTAGTGAAAGGAAAAGGGACAGCTGCCGAGGCGAGAAATTCGTCCTTAAAATCGCCATTCCGTCCACCATTCGTTCGATTCGGCACAAGCAGTTTTTCCGACAAATGCGCCCCGCTATTTTCCGCCTCGACAGGTGTTCCTGAATTTCCTTGACGAAGCCAAGTCAGCGCCGCAGCATGCGTTTTCACATGCTGCACACGTTCCTGCCATACACCTGCCGGGGCGGAAAAGCAAGTTAAATAATATCTACTACTTACTGACTATATACTTCCTAGCGGAATAGAAACGAATTATGCCTTTGAAAAAGCAAATTACTGATATTAGCAATAGAATGAAATATGTTCCCAAATAAGATGTAGTAACGTTATCAAGAATAAGAGAAAGTAAGAATGCGATACCTGAACATTTAAGCAAATTACTTGCTTGCATTTTAGTGTCATCATGCCGATAAATATCATCTATAACTCTCTTGAAGTCGGTAGGATAGATTTTATCGGCATCCACTTTTATTCCATCCTCTATACAAGTTTTTATCTCTTGTAACATATTTTCATTTTTACTTCCATTATAGTTTAACAGATACATTGCTTTTAAAGCATAGGCCAAATATAAATATGCTTTTAAATAATCTGGAAACTCTTTTATGGTAAGCTTATACTGCTGAGAGGCTTTATCAAAATAGATAAAAGCATCACGTTTATTAGATTCTACTTTGCTTATTGCATTGTTATGAAAATCAACTCCAGCAACAAATTTTGGATTAGCCTTTGCAGATGATGCCCTTGGAGGATTTTTTCCTGTATTATTGGTAGCCTTTGGTTGTTTATTTTTATATAATTTCCTTGAATCAATTCCATTTATTATTTGAAGTAAATTGAGCGAGATTCTGGCTTCAGTGGCTGTTTGATCAGATCGAAGGATTGTACCACGAATTAATTCCATTTGTAAGGCGTTCCACTTGCTTTCTTGCATAATGATATCCGTCAACGTGCTAGCGCTAACTGGATACACTTTAAGCCTACTAATCGCTTCTTCAATATCATGCCTGCCTATTAAGTCTCTAATCTGATCAATTTCAGTCATTATCCATTTGGTTTTGTAAAGACTTGTAAAGATTAATAATTTATCCTAGGCTGAAAATTATCTAATGTGGATTAATAATAACTTTTACTTTAAGTTTTTCTGAGCTTTTGCTTTCCAAATCGTCTATTAAGCCAGATTTGTTTTTTATAAAGTCTTCTCGGTCGTAAATAAATGCAACGAATATTTCACAACTTGGATGTGTTTCATATCGTGCAATATCAATCAGCAACTGTTCACCAACTTCTCTATCTCTCAAACTGGCGCTTGTCATCTTTGTTTCCAAGACTATCTTTTCGCTTTTGAAAACAAAGTCAATACGCGAATTTGCTCCAGCAAAACTGGAAGCAAAATCTTCTTCTCTAACATCTCTAAAGAAAATCCTTAGCAAACCTTTAAGTAAATCTTGAACATCGTATTCATCATTTACTTTTAATGTTGGCCTTTCGACCGTTTTGTCTTTATGTCTATTGCGGATACCTTGGGCTACCTTGTGAAAGGATGAGAGCAATTGCGTTAAGTTTTCCAGGGCTTTTTCTTGAATATTGAGTTTTTCTTTGACGCTAGGTAACACGTCGATAGCTGGTAATTTAGTTTTTAGTTTCAATAGTCTATTTATTCGGTTACTTACCTCTTTAACAAACATATCTATTCCGTCTTCAAGTAGTAAGGGCTGTTGGGGTTTCATTTGGGCGTATAACTGTTCAACCCTATCGGGTTTAGGAACATAAATATAGTCCTTGTAATAATTATTATTAGGTTTGTCGAATGCTCTTTCAATAATCTCTTTGTTAAGGGCATGCCAAAAATCAAACTCATTAGCGCGCCCCATTAATTCTTCGGGGGTCGTGATTGGTTTAACCAACAGTTCTTCGCCTGCTGAAATTCTTCCGGCTAAAACCATCTCGAACTCCGCTTTGTCTCTTTTCAGGTAAATAAAACCTGCTTCGTTGCTATTATCTGGCCCCTTCGCCATAGATTTATATGATTTTGTAACGTTATTAAGGCGTAAATATACGCCTTATGATTTCTTAAAGTATATTAGACTTCCGCCTCGGCAGGTGTTCCTTCTCGTTTCCACCAATCCCAATCCAACGCCATGGCAGGTGTTTTCACCCGCCGTCCGCTACAGCACTATACCTTTCGCTTCGGCAGGTGTTTCCCCATTTTCCACCAATCAACGCTACCGCAGGTGTTTTTACCTGCCGTCCGCTGCAACAGCAGGTGAAAACACCTGCCGTGGCGTTGGATTGGGATTCGTGGAAACGCGAAGGAACACCTGCCGAGGCGGAAGCGCGTTCTTTGTCAGGCTTGAATGCTAATCGGAACACTTGCCACGAGCGGTGGATTGGAACACCAGCCGGGGCGGAAATGCAGACTCCTTAAACAAATGCCGCAGCGAATAGGTAGAGGGCAAAAATGAAAAGCAGCAGGTATGTGCCCCCTAAAATTTTCATGGTACGTCCTTTAAGAAAAAGCATTACGATACCGCAAATAGGCAATGCCAAAAAAATGTCGTAGAAAATTACCGCCCCCAGAAACCGGTTATGGGCAATGCCTGTAGAACAACCCGGAAGAGATATCAAGACGATAAGCGCGCTTAAAATCCCCACCAGGTAAAGGAAAAACCTTACTGCTGGAATCATGATAAATTCTTTTTGATGTACTTCCACCGTTTCCATGTTGGCGGAGCTTTCCTGTGCAATCCTTTGTAGTGTTTCCGGAGCCATCGTACTTCAGGAGCAATTAATGTGCGAATTGGAACACCTGCCGAGGCGGAAACCCAAATTATCCGGCAGGCTTTTTTATTTCGCCCTGCGATCTGGCCAACTAAGTTTCCCCTCTTAAATTTCCGCTTCGGCATGTGTTCCTGAAATTCCCGACGAAGCCAATTCAACGCCACGGCAGGTTTTCACCTGCCGTCCGCTACAACAGCAGGTGAAAACACCTGCCGTGGCGTTGGCGGGCGGAAGATTGGAACACCTGCCGGGGCGGAAATCCCCCGATCGGAACACATGCCGCGAGCGGGCGAATGGTCAACAACTGTCTGCTATTTTTTCTCCCAGTTTTCAAGTTGTTCGAGCAGTTGTTTCCACGTCAACTGCTCCACCGTTTTATCGGAATAGCTATTGCCTTCGTATTTTGAAATGGAGAAGCCCCAGCTAGATTCATGTATTAAAAAACCGGTGAAATGGCCCTCGCCATCGTTTTCAAGTGCAGCAATGGTTTTGAAAGATGGTTTTGCATCCTGACCCAGGTAGATATGATATTCTGTTCTGCCTTTTCTATCTCCTAAATCATTCAAAAATTCTTCAAAGTTCATGGGCCAAGGAATGTCAAATTGCTCCGACGATTTTCGGACAACAATGAGCGGGCTGTCTTTTAAAGATGTTTCAACGACGATTGAATCGCCCTGCCTACTGAATTGCGCCATGTCCCATCGTTGTTTTTCGGGCTGGATGTGTTCTTCTGGCCGGAAATACCCTGCTTTAAGTTTGCCGTCTTCAAAGGTGATATGTCCAACAGGCAGGCTTTTTTCGGTCGAAAAAATATCGGTTGTGCCGCTGTCGTATTTCTTTGTGAATACGGTCTTTTCCAAAACACGCCCATTTAGGTCGAACATCGTGGCCTTGTCGTTGGAATATTTTACGGTGCCGAGCGTGTCGCGGGAATAAGGTACCTCGACGACTGTCAAGGTGCGTTCGCCATTTGTATAAAAATGCTTGCTAAAAGGCTGTTTTTTATCTTTGATAAAACCTGAAAAAGGTTTGCCGTTTCGCGTTTCAAGTTCCTCGTAGCCTTCAATAAACTCGAATTTGTCCGCTGTTGGCTCCCCATCTTCCAGACGGACAAAGGTTTTTTGATAACTGGACGCATTCTTGACCTCATGCCAGCCGCTCCATGCTTTACCCTCCCGGAATTGGCCGACGAACTGTCTTTTTTTTAAGACTATTACAGTTTCGCCGTCTAATTTGCCAGCACGGTAAGTCTCTGTTTTAGTCACATCGCCCCCAAAAGCATTGGCAAAATGTTTGACCTGTCCGTCTAATAAGCCGTTTTTGTATTGCTCTTGGTGGGTGGCTTCAATGAAATCGCCCTCGAACGGCTTGTTGTCTCTGTAAACTCCGGTGAGATAAAATGTGTCAACTTTATTGTTCTGGTACTTTGGCCAAGTAAATCGCGCCGCACCTTCGCGCTTTCCGCTAACAAAAGGCACAGTCGCCTGAACAGGATAATTAAAAATTAAGGCAATGCCGTTTTTCAAACTGTCGCGGTATTCGTAAATTCCATGACTGCCATTTACTTCTCCTTCGATAAAACGGCCTTCGTAAGGCTGTCCGTTTTTGTAAAAACCCCGGGCCGCGATTTTACCTTTTTTATAAAAAATGGTTTCCCCTTCCAATTTGCCATCGGCATATTGTTCAATTCTGATAGGCTTGTCGTCGTAACCCAAGATTTCAGATACACCGTGCTTTTGGCCATTTTTATAGGACAAAATGGAGTTTTTGTCTCGAAAACGCCCGGAAAAACGCTTCCCATCGCGCAATTCACCTTCAAAAAGCTGACGGCCATCTCGGCCAAACTCTTTTGTGAACCCGTTTTTGGCCACCTCGATACGCTGTACGACGAATGTGTCCGGGTGGAAATAGGTGGTTTCGACAAGATTGCCAGTTTCGTAGCGCATGGAAATACGCTGGTTGCCTTTTCGGGAAAAAGTGCCCTCGTACTTTTTACCTTCGCGATAGGTACCTTTCGTTTGAAAAAGCCCGTTTTGGGAGCGAGAGATAGCTTCGCCATCGGGCAAGTTATTGTTGAAATGGGTCATTGATTCGAGCGTCCCATCATTGAAAAAGGTTTGGCAAACGCCTGTTTTTTCCCCTTCGACATAGTCGCAGAGCTCCCGGCTGTGAAAAACCCGCCCGGAAAAGGGTATGCCTTCTTGCCAAAAGCCCGTCGAAGTTATGGAACCATCTGGTCCGAAATTGCGGGTTTCGCCATTTTCCCGTCCGTTCACCATTTGAACATCGAACAGTTTTTTGCCACTTTTTTTAGCAAAATGGGTGTTCAAGCCTGTGTTTGCTCCATCCAGATAAGTCTTTATCTCTTCGCCCTCCACTTGAAGCCCATTGAAAGGCAAGCCATTTTTATAGGCACATTCGGCGATCAACGAACCTTTTCGGTCAAAATATCGGGCATGGACTGGATTGCCTTTCTCTATGATAGCAATTTTGGCGACGAGGGCAGGTGCGTAAAAATCGAAAAATTTATCGCCATCCGAAAATTCCACGAAAGTGCCGTCGAGCGGCTTTTTATAGCTCTTCTCGAAAGTGCAAGAGCCAATTTTCTTGCCTTTTTCATCCCAAAATTCTGCAAAAACAGGCTTAAACAACCCGTATCTCAACTTTGCCTTCATGGCAATTTTACCGTTTGGGTAAAGTTTAACCTCCTCAATTGCCTCACCTTTTTTGTATTTTACCAAAGAATATGGATTGCGATGATTGAAGCAAATCACGTGTGGGCGTGTGCCGCTGAACATTGTGTCACTTTTGAAAACGGCTTTTGAAAATACTGAACCGTCCTCATTGTAAAATGTTGCCTTACCATTTTTGAGTTTTTTTTCGCAAAAAAGACGGCAAGTGCGGCGCATTTTGTCATCGAAAAAAGAAATCCAGCCCGATTCATAGGTTTTGTGTTCGCACACACTTTCCAACCGCCCATTTTCAAAATATTTAAAAACGGAGTCCACCATATGATCGGCATCCGGCGAGTCCGACCAACCGTGCATTTGCGGGTTGCCGTTCATAAAAAAATCCTCGACGTGCCACTTTTTGCGCTGGGCATCAAACTTGGCAAAGCGGAAATACTGCGCTTTCGCTTGTTCCACGGGTTTGAACTTCCCGTCGAGCCAGATAGTGTCTGGTTTTTGAGCAAAGATTGGGATGGTGGCTGCCAACAAGAAGACCAGCGATAATGCGATGAGATCGCGGGTTTCAGCAAGGAAGATTTTGTGATTCATATTGCTCAAATTGTATGTTGGACAAATGTATGAATCACATTTCAGATGTTTCCGCCTCGGCAGGTGTTCCTTCTCTCTTTCACTAATCCCAATCCAACGCCACGGCAGGTGTTTTCACCTGCCGTCCGCTACAGCACTATACCTTTCGCTTCGGCAGGTGTTCCTCCCATTTTCCGCCAATCAACGCTACCGCAGGTGTTTTTACCTGCCGTCCGCTGCAACAGCAGGTGAAAACACCTGCCGTGGCGTTGGATTGGGATTCGTGGAAACGCGAAGGAACACCTGCCGAGGCGGAAGCGCGTTCTTTGTCAGGCTTGAATGCTAATCGGAACACTTGCCACGAGCGGTCGTTTATCGGTCTTTTTGGCCCAAACAGCCTGGTATTCATCTAAAATCACGAACAGATACAGGGTCTGTTCCACTATTTGCACCCGGTCGGACATGGTAGAGGCACTTTTTGTTTCGCACCACTACGGTAGCTTTTATCCAGGTCCAATTTTCTTCCGGCAACGAACAACTTGAGTTACTTAAAAAAACAAAAGATGAACAACCACTACCGCTTATATCTTGCAGCAGTCCTCCTGTTTCAGGTAATCAATTTCGAAATTCAGGCCCAGGCGCCTGACTTTGCATGGGCCAGGCGCGCCGGAGGAACAGAGGGGGATGCAGCCAGCCGGATAGCCGTAGATGCCGGCGGCAACAGTTACGTCACAGGAATATTCCGGGGCACCGCCAGTTTCAGTACTACCGAACTTACAAGCAGCGGTAATGCTGACATTTTTATTGCCAAATACGATGCCTCGGGCAATGTCCTTTGGGCAAAGCAGGCAGGAGGGCCGGATATTGACGCCAGCAAAAACATAGAAGTAGACAGCAGCGGCAACAGCTATATTACGGGCGAATTCCTCGGCAGCGCCACTTTCGGCAGCACCACACTCAACAGCAACGGAGGCTACGATGCATTCATTGCCAAATACGACGCCTCCGGGAACATGCTCTGGGCAAAGCAGTCCGGAGGGACAAGTCTTGAAGTGGGTCGTGGCATAGCCGTTGACGGCAGCGGCAACCCCTACATTACGGGCTATTTCGAAGGCAGCGCTATTTTCGGCAGCACCACGCTCACCAGCAGCGGAAGCTACGATGTATTCATTGCTAAATATGATGCCAACGGAAATTTTCAGTGGGCAAATCGGGCTGGAAGCAGTGGAGATGATTTTGGAAGAAACGTATCTGTAGATGACAACGGCAACAGTTATATAACAGGCACTTTCAGAGGCCTTGCCAGCTTTGGCAGCACCACACTTACCAGTAGCGGGTTGGAAGACATTTTTATTGCCAGGTACGATGCCGCGGGGAACGTGCTGTGGGCAAAAAAGGCCGGCGGAACCAGTAAAGACGCGGGCAATGGAATAGGCGTAGACGGCAGCGGCAACCCCTACATCACCGGCGAATTCCAGGGCAACGCCACTTTCGGCAGCATCCTGCTCACAAGTACAGGTTCCCTGCCAGACATTTTCATTGCCAGGTACGATGCATCCGGGAATGTGCTCTGGGCAAAAAGCGCCGGAGGGAGCACGAATGATTTTGGCAGAAACATAGCCGTCGACGACAGCGGCAACAGCTATATTACGGGCGAATTCGAGGGCAGCGCCGGCTTCGGCAGCACAACGCTTACCAGTAGTGGGGGAGTAGACATTTTTGTTGCTAAGTACGATGCCTCCGGAAATGCGCTTTGGGCAAAAAGGGCCGGCGGCAACCTGGAGGAGAGAGCGGCAGGGATAGCGTTAGACGGCAGTGGCAGCTCCTATATTTCAGGTTATTTCCTTGGCGAAGCCGGCTTCGGCAGCACCACGATTACCAGCAGCGGAGCAAGTGATATATATACTGCAAAACTCAGCATCGTTACCGGCATCCCCAATAGCACAGGCTTTCATATCTCCACCTGCCCCAACCCTTTTGCCAGCTACCTGACTGTTCATCTTACAACCGCAGACCCCGCAACTGCCACGCTTACCGATCTGCTGGGGCGGCAGGTGCACCGGCAGGAACTCATTCCGGAAGCGGCAGGCGCAGCGGCTACCTTAACACCTGCGCATAATCTGCCTTCGGGCGCTTACCTGTTGCGGGTGCACCAGGGCAATACCGTGCGGCAGGTGCTGGTGGTGCGGGGAGTAGGTTAAAGTTTTCGCTCTCGCACGTGTTCCCACATTTTCCACCAATCAACGCCACGGCAGGTGTTTTCACCTGCCGTACGCTACAGCACTACCTTTCGCTTCGGCAGGTGTTCTTCCCATTTTCCACCAATCAACGCCACCGCAGTGTTTTTCACCTGCCGCCCGATACAACGGCAGGTGAAAACACCTGCCGTGGCGTTGGATTGGGATTCGTGGAAACGAGAAGGAACACCTGCCGTGGCTGAAATCAGGGAATCAATAATGTGAATACGCGCGTGAAAAATGCTGACAAAGCGTTAAGTTTGAGATTAAAACGACCTGACGAAAGTATGGCAGGCTTTTGGAATCCGGAATGCAGGAACAGCGCGGAAATTCAGTAAATATGCAAGCAGGCAAGAGCATTTTTCCCGAAAAAGTAAAGCAATGGAGCGATAATGCCGCGGCCAGTGAAGTACCCGATTGGGAAGCGCAAATAAAATTATTAAGCGAAATCGGCGATCTGATCACGCCCGACCTGCCGTTGGAAGAAGTGATTGCGGTGATTTACGCCAGTGTCAATCAACTCATGGATGCGTATCAATTTGCGGTTGGGGTGTACGATGAAGCTGAGGGGGTCATCCTTTTTAAAGGCCTGATTGAAAATAACCGGCAATATCCCGAAGTGGTGATCGATTTTTTTGAAGACAATAAGTTGGCGCCCTGGTGCATCCTGAACGAAACTGAAATCTTCATGAATGATATTGACACCGAATATAGCCGGTATGTCAATAAAATTCCCGCTCCCAAAGTAGGTTCTGCGCCGAAAGCTGCCATATATGTACCGCTGCGCATAAATGAGAAAGTAGAAGGGGTAATAACCGTACGCACCATCCATAAAAATGTCTATTACCGGCACCACGTCTATATCTTAAAAACGCTGGGCAATTTCTTTATGAAGTCACTGGCATTGGCCAGGGAAAGAGCCAAACCATTTGTGAAAAGCCAGGCGCAGCAAAAAAACTGGCGCTGGTGCACACCGGAGCAATTATCCTTTAAAGCCGGGAAGTTATTATCATCCCTGACCGGGCGGGAGAAGGAAGTCTTGTTCCTCCTGGTCTCCGGGTTGACCAATAAAGCCATGGCTGAAAAACTTTTTGTCTCTCCGGGCACCGTCAAAACCCACACGCTGCACCTTTATATAAAAATGGAGGTAAGTAACCGCACCTCCGCCATTATGAAAGCGATAGAACTGGGCTGGTTCGAATAAAATCTACCATTTGGTAGAGGCGGCCGGCCGGAGAAGGATGTAGCTTTGTACCCTAAATTCTTCGGTCATGCTACGGAAAGAACTGCAACACGAATGGCTGCAAAAGCCTGCGTTAGAAAACGCCGTCTGGTACAACGGGCATACCTTTTCCTTTCTTTTAGACAGTGCCCGGACGGGTGGCGCAATGGCCCTCCTGCACTGTTATTTCCGGAAAGGCGGTGAACCTCCCGCCCATTTTCACCGGAATGAAGATGAAACGTTCTATATATTGGAAGGAGAGATCCTTTTTTATGTTGGCGATAAAAGGATTGCCGCCAGATCCGGGGAATTGGTCTATATACCGAAAACAATTCCCCATCAGTTCAAACTGGTAACGGAAACGGCAAAGGCATTACTATGGATCACGCCCGGAGGCACGGAAACCTTTTTCAGGGAATTCGGTGTTCCTGCCCGCTCCCTGGAGCTTCCTCCGGTACCGGAAGGTCAGCCGCCGGCTCATTTTTTTGAAAACATGATGCAAAGAGCGGTGGAATTAGGCATGGTTTGGATGCCCGAATTTTGACTTTTTCATGTCTAAAACGTTACCGAGATGCCTTTACAGCCAAATTTGATCGAACGAATCTTGATTCGTGCCGGTATCATTCCCACCGCATTACTGGACACGGGAATAAATATGTTTCAGGCTTCCGCACTGTTAACTGCCGGAGACATCCGGCTTTTCAACCACCTGAAAAACGAGCCGCTCAGCATGGACCAGATACGGCAAAAAACCGATGGCTCTTTACACGGATTGCAGGTGCTGCTATCCTGCATGATCAACATGGGATATGTTACTAAAAACGGCGAAGTTTACAGCCTTACCAGGGCCATGAAGCGCTCCTTTCCGATCGATCTTTTCCCGGACATGGTACCGTTTTTCAGAATGCTTAATGAACAATTGAATAAAGGCAGCGCGGCCGTCAGAACCAATCCCAAGGGTGGAATTGTGGGCTATGATTTTTTAAAATCCGGCGAAGCAGGCAATTCTTTTCAGGCGGCGATGCGCTGGCTGGGCGCAAGCACCGTACAGGAGGTGGTAGCGAAAATCAAGCTGCCGGATGCTCCGAAAAGGATGATCGATATCGGCGGATCACACGGTTTATATTGCGTGGAATTTTGCCGGAAATACCCCGGGCTGAAAGCCACGGTGCTGGACTGGGCGATCGGTTTGGAAAATGCTGAAAAAACATTGGCGCAGGAGCAAGATGTCGCTGACCGGATTGACCTGTTTGAATGCGATTTTGAAAAGGAAGACCTGCCGGCAGAAAAATATGATTTTGTTTTTTTAGGCAATATTATCCATGGAATGGATGAAACGGCCAACCGGGCCTTATTTGAAAAAATTGCGAATGCCACCGCCGGCAATGCCACGATCGCTATCCTTGATCAATTTGCCAATGTAAGAGGGTCCGGGTTTACAAAAGGCGTTGCATCGCTGATCGGATGGAATCTTTTTGTATTTGCCGGAGGCCGGGCGTACGATTTTGATCTTGTGAAGAAATGGCTGGAAAATTATGGTTTCCATTCCGTTTCCTTAACCCATTTAAAACGTTCCCCGGGTTTCTCCTTTATAACGGCTCGGAAAAAGTGATGGGCTTAAAGGGAGGGCTAGTTTTGGGAAAATTTCAGCTTGGGCCGCTCCCGTTGACTGGCGCTTGGGTGTGAAAACACGCAAGCGCGGCGGGGGAACACCGCGCGAGGCTTAGAGCATGTTTGGGATTTTCTCACCGGGCCAAAAAACGGGTCTTTTTGGAGCAGGTTTTACCTTTTTTCAGTCACGTAGTTCAACTATGCTCCTTCAAAAATTCAAAACCTGCTCCAAAAATCACTCGTTTTTGACTCCGGCAGAAAATTCCAAACATGCTCTTAAAATCATCTGGGGTCTCGTGCTATCATATCAGTCTTGTTCCCATTTGCGTCTACTGGAGCCGTCTTGCCTGACTATGGTCCAACCGTTTTCGGTTGCTTTTTTAAATAACCGTTTTCTCAATTTTTTTGGGTAAAATATTTTCTGGTATGTCTTGCGATAACTATAATTAGTCAAAATGTCTGATTGCCCCAAAATGTCGTAAGCAGCAGCACCGCAGCGCATCCCAATGAAAGCATAGTCATACGGTGTTTGCTGTAAATACGCTATCGCAATACGGTCAAACTTTTGTTTTTGTGGTGAGGTAACCGGAATATAGACAATTGCTTTTTTTACACTGTCCGGGTTACCGCCCAGGATTGCATAAAAATCGTCAGCCGAATGGACCGCATAAGTGCTGTGTTTATTGTTTTTTTTAGCAAACCAGTGAAATTTTCCACGCGGTAAAAAGTTTACAATTTGGTCGCTGTCTCCTTCAATACCAACGTGCCCGCCCAAAACGCCGCCAAACCATTTTTGCTCGGTGTCTTTATATTTTTTTAAAGGCTTTGAGCCGTACAGGAAATGAACTTTTAAATAAGTGGTGTCCTGTGCATAAATCAGGACAGCAATAAAGCAAAAGAAGATGGTTATTTTTTGTCGCACTTGAAATGATAAGGTTTGATGAATAATTGATGGAGTTGCCGCCCCGGCAGGTGTTCCTTCTCGTTTCCACGAATCCCAATCCAACGCCACGGCAGGTGTTTTCACCTGTCATCCGCTAAGCACTATACCTTTCGCTTCGGCAGGTGTTCTTCCCATTTTCCACCAATCAACGTCACCGCAGATGTTTTTCACCTGCCATCCGCTACAGCAGCAGGTGAAAACACCTGCCGTGGCGTTGGATTGGGATTCGTGGAAACGAGAAGGAACACCTGCCGAGGCGGAATACACCCCTGCTCGCGGCAAGTGTTCCGATTAGCGTTCAAGCCCAACAAATGATGTGCTCGTCAGCGTCTGTGACGCGATACGTCCTGTTTTCAAGTTTCTAACTTTTGAGGGCCGTCGCACAAACAGCATAATGTAAAAAACTTGAAAACGGGTGTGTTTCCGGAAAACGATATTGCGCCGTTTATGTCCCAGGCACATATCCAATCCATGATATCGGCCAATCCACGATGTAAGCGGTGCCCAGACCGACGGTTTTGAGTTTTTACATTGTGTTGTTTGTGCGATGGCCCTCAAAAGTTAGAAACTTGAAAACAGGACGTACCGCGTCACAGACGCTGACGAGCGCGTTCTTTATTGGGCTTGAATGCTAATTGGAACACTTGCCACGAGCGGGGAAAAGAAGTCTGTAAAGAATCCTCCTATTCCACTAAGCAGGAGTAGAGCCGCTATGATAACACCAATTATTGTTTTCCTATTCTCAATCTTGTCAAAAATAGAGGAGAATTCATCTTTATGAGGCTTTGCTTTAGTTTGCTGTTGTTTATTATGTGTTTTCTTAAACGATTTAGATCTTTTCATCAGTTACGATTGAATGTGATTTAGTTGATGATCAGGCTTTTTACGAAGTTGATAGTACTCAATATAAAAGCGGCACCAGCAACCATCAAAGTCAACCAGAATTGCCAGCGCTGTCTACGCCAAAACTTCAACTGTTCATCATTAATTTCAGTTACCTTACGTTTGAGGTCTTCATACTGGTATATCTTAATCTGTTCGTCTCTTTCCTCTCTTTCTGTTTGTTTGCGTTTTTTTTCTGCTTCATCATCTAAGTAGTTTTGATAACCTTTACCAGATTCTTTCAATTCAAATCCTTTCCTAGTTAATTTATAGAGAGGTTTGCCGGGTACATTTTCAAAAATATCGATAAGACCGTCGGTTTCCAAATCTTCTAATACTAGTAAATACCCATGTTCAAGCCCCTTTCTTTCCTCGCCATGCATCAGATTATGGAGCTGCTTGCCATTAACAGTTGCATTTACTAAAATAATATCAGCTATTTTCGATATGCTTATTTTTGGCTTCATTTTTGTGATTTTATTTGAAAAAAAGTTATATAAAGTTAGTAACCCAAGTATAAGTGTTAGCCAAAACTGCCACTTTTGCCTTTGTTAAAACTCTACCCGCTTCTTATTCATAATTTCTATCTTATCTTCTAATTCTTTTATCTGCAAAAGTTTGTGACGCAAATCCAGCTCATCCTTCTCCGCCCTCTTCTTTTCTTTTCAGCTTTCTCAGATAAGTATTCTGAATATTTTCTGCCGGTTGCCCGAAAATCAATTCCCTGTGCAGTGCACTTATATTCCTTCTGCCATCCTACCATTTTATATATCTTAATAAATCTACCTGCCTCAAGGTACTATGCCGTATCCTCTATTAGTTTTTGGTTTCCACCAACATGGGGTGCTAATGTCTGGGCATCCAGTTCAGACATTGAGACGTAAGTAATAATAATGTCTGCGGCCTTAATTTGCCCTTCTGTTATTTGATATATAAATCTTTGATCAAGTTGAAAATACCCATTAAGAACGCTGCGCCAGAAAGAAACCATGTTATCCAAAATTGCCATTTCTGTCTATTGTCTCTTGCGATTCCCGATTCCCAAAATACCTTTTGCCGTTCCTGCATCTCTTCAACGCTCTTCAACTTAATTTCCAGGTCTTTGATCTGTAAATCTTTATGAAGTTCGTCACGTTCTGCCTTTTTCCTTTTCTCATCAAGATAATCTGCATAACTTTTACCAGACTTCTGAAATTGCTCGCCTTTTGGAGTTAAGAAAATCATACCCGAATTAAATTTAATAAGATCTTCATCTACCAAATACTTTGCTATCCTAATAGTATCTTTAGGTCCACCTCCCATGCCCTTAGCATTCATGCTAAATGTACGAATTATCCAATTAGCAGTCTTGATTTCGTCTTCAGTCATAACATAATAGGTTTGATGTTTCGTGCAAATGTACAATTTTATGAGATTGTTACTTTTAGTGGAAACGAGAAGGAACAGTTGCCACGAGCGAGAAACTTACGCTGTCTATTGGATTGCTGGCACTATAGTCGGAAAGAATAGAAATGCAAGGTATAATTAGAATCTAATAAATATTGTTGAATCATGTCGCAGTCTTACGTACTCTTTATAAGATAGTATCGGGAAGTATTCTGTAGTGGATGTAGGGTGGAATATATCAATAAATGGTCTATTGATAAATTTTCCATAATAATCAATATACAAGACAGTATCTGGCAATATCCCATATCTACTTTGTATAATACTATCAATCATAGCAAGTTCCTTATTTTCTTTAAAATAAAAAAGTGATTCGGCGATTTGGTTAAGACCAAACGGGTCAGTTTCCGTTGGCAGCGAAATATATTGTGCAAATTTAACCGTTCGTTGTGCCTTCTTGATACTCCATTGTATGTCTACATATCTTGCAATTAATGGATCATTTAAAAATTCATTTAGGTCATATTCTTCTTTAAGCCTATTAATTTGCCCAGTAATTTGATGGGCCAATATTGGTTGGTTGGATTTAATAGCCTTTCCCCTTTGCTTCGATAAGGAGGCGATAGCTTGCTTGTATTCAATCAAAGTTTTTCGTAATTCCATTGCCTTTTCTCTAATAGAATCACGCTTATTACCCTTTATAAAAGTATCTAATTCAGTAACAATATTACTTATATTGCTATCAACCACTCCGTTATTTTGTTTAAGAACGGATGCAAATTCATTGTTTATTGAGTCATTAAGAATCTTCTGAACTATCAAATACCCTAACAAGAAAAGGAGCAAGGCTGACAAAACATATCTAAGCGAAACCCTTACCAGTCTCTTTGAAGATGTTTTCCCTTCAATCCGACCAATCAAGTCAAGAACAGAATACGCAATCTTATTTCTTTCAATATCTGTCTCTCCTTCTGTTCTTATTGACAAATGGTACTTCTTATTATTTTCTGTTAAGCGCAATTTATACATCGTAACCTCATCTTTAACCGATTGGTCAAAGGATTCGGCAACTTTCTCCAATTCATCTAAAGCCTGCCCTAGATCACTTTTCTTAACGAGGTCTTTAATTGAATCTACGTTTTCCATAAATTTATAGGTTTATGAATTTATTGGTCTTTCCCTCTCTATGATGGTTTGAGAGATGCTTTTGAGTTCACATGACTATTCTTCTTCTTGCATTTTACTGAGCCATTCAAGGTACGCAGGCAATCCGAGAGATTCGTGATCCTCTCGGCTGGAGCATGAATGACATTACTATTAATTCCCTATCTTATTTAATTAAGAGGGGATAAAGTTTATTAAACTTTATCCCCTCTTAATTAAATTATAGCTAAGATGTAATGCCAAATCGTGTTGAGTTCGAATCAATGTACTTTTTTCCGAATCTCCAAATTTATTTAGGAATTTTTTTTTAAGGCTGCTACGCTACCCACAACCATTGCCGTTGAGGCTGTCTGTACCTTTTCGCGTTCATCAAAGGAGATCAGATTTAAAAGGTAATCTTTTTCAGTACGATACAGCCGGCTAGAAACCAGAACTAGTTCATTATAAATTTTCTTAGCATCGAGTTGTAAGCTCCAGCTAATAGCAGCGTTGAGCGCTTCTTTTGTTTCGCCTTTTCTAATATATGAAAATATTTTTCTATGCATTGGGCTGCATACTTTAAACCGCAAAGTTACTGGAAAAATGGAATAATCGCAAGACTCGTGTTTTGAAATTTAACACTTTTGTTTAAAATTTCCGCCTCGTCAGGTGTTTCTTCTCGGTTCCACTAATCCCAATCAACGCCACGGCAGGTGTTTTCACCTACCGCGGCGGATAGGGGCACATTGGCTTAGGCCGCCAACCCTAACCGCTCCATTGCTTTTTGAAGCATAAGAGGCCGTACGTCGGCCATTTGTTTGACCATCTTGTAAGGGAGCAGTATTACGATGTGACGGCCATCTTCGTCTATCCAATCATCTTCATCCTGTTCGTCTTCGGTACAGATATAAATAATGCCTACCCGCTCGATGTGGCGGAACTGCTCCAATATATAGGTGGTGTCGATCTTGTCGGCAATATCTTCCTCCACGACTTTTATTACTCTCATGGCGCAAATTTTTACAAATGTACAAGGGAGGACGATGCGGTGCAAGTTACTGCATCTTGCTGTTGTACGGCGGCCTGGGAAGGCGGTCTTGTTCCGGTCGGCCCAGATTTTCCGGCAGGTACGGATAGTTGAACAACTTCCGCTGCTCTTCTTTCAGGCATTCCGAAATCGTGCCTTTAAACTGGACGAAGTAGGACATTATTTTCCTGCAGATACCCAAGGCGATACCTGCATGCGAAACACATGCTGCGGCACTGGCAGGCCGAGGAATGGGAACACCTGCCTCCGCCCAGTGCCTCCTTGCTCCAAAGTCCGGACGCGTAGTGTATTTCAGTTCGGTTAACTTGCCGATCAAACCATCTTCTATTTCTCGGTCTTTCGTCATCGGATATCCTCTACCTGGTAAAAGCATATGGCCACTTCAAAATCCAGATCATCCGGCAGGCTTTTTTATTTCGCCCTGCGATCCGGCCAACTAAGTTTCCCCCCTCTTAAATTCTCAACAATTTCCCATTATCGCCCACATGTTGCACAACATGCGCTCCATGATGGGAAAATACCCGCCATGTTCGACATTTTTTTCCATTTTTTCTCAAAATCTTCGCCCCAAACGCCATGTCTCGGCCCCTTTGCCGGAAAAAAACCGGAAAATTTTGCCAACCCGGCGCCTGGATTCGCGACTAATCCCGTTTTTTTGAAAATCCTGCTGTCGAAATCGGGAAACATTTGGTTAAAATAGAAATCGCCGTGTTAAAATTGCGAAATCCGACCTCCATGATGCCAAAATATAGTTAATTTCCTTAGCTTTTGCCAAATTAGCGGGATTGTTTTGTTAAAAAGAAAAACACAACGTTAACGCGCTTGACAGCCCGGAAAAAGGCCCCACAACTTTGTGCCATGTCCCGGATACGTCTTTCAACCGGGTTGTGCACGGCCCTTTTCTGTCACATTTTTTATTTCTAACTAATGAAAACGACTAAAATTCTGCGTCAGGCTTACCTGCGCATGTCCCCACCCGCATTGGCTCTTTTTACCGAAACCGTGTGCCAGCGTATCAAAGGCGTTGCCGGATACGAAGCGCTTCAAACCCGCATCGAATCGATCCGGGAACTGCTAGACCGGTATAACGCCAGCCTGGTCGCCGCCCGCAACCGGGGCATTTCGGAGATCATGGTCAAGAACAGGAACCACCGCAACCTGATCGAATTGTTGAACCTGCTGGCCGCCGACCTGGAAATAGCCGCGGCCGACAACGAACAATTGATCGTCGATGCGGGGTTCGACCTGCGGGCGGAACGCGGGCCGGCTTTCAGCGGCAAACTCCCGCCGCCCGAGATCCTAAAGGCCGGCAGCACCGGCCGGCGTGGAGAAGTACGGCTGGTCCTGAAAAACGCGTTCCCCAGGGCGGTGACGATGCACGCCGTGGAATACTCGGCCGATCTCGCCGAATCCTGGCGCAACGGCAGCTACCACAGCAGGCAGATCTTCACGGTAGAAGGACTGCCGAGCTCCGGCAACCTGATGATCCGGGTGAAAGGACTGGGCAATGCCGGGAGGAAAAGCGAATGGTCGGATCCGGTGCTGGTTGCGGTGTTGTAGCCTGCCAGTTTAATCAATGCACGTTTTCGGGAATTAAAGTAAGCAGCCCCGCGCCGGAAGAACCGGCGCGGGGCTTTTTATTTGGACAAACCCAGGTTTTTCAATTCCCCCCGGTACGGCAATCAATACCGCCGCCGCCGTCAGCATAATCCCTTCATATATACACATTCGCTGCGAACCCGATTTCGCGATCCAGCCAGATTCGTCCTTAAAATCGCGATTCCGTCCAACATTCGTTCGATTCGGCACAAGCAGTTTTTCCGGAAAACGCGCCGCGCTATTTTTGAGGAAAAATGATCTGCTATGAAAATTATTCAACACTTTTTAGCCGCCTTCCTGTTGTTTTCAGCGCTTCAAGCCGAAGCAAAATTCAGGGAAAATATTCTATTCACGGCGCAGATGGACGGCGCCCAAATGTCGCCGGCCACCGCTTCGACCGCCAAAGGCATCGGAACAGTAATGCTCAACAAGAAGCGGGATTCGCTTTCGGTCAGTTTCAGCATCGTCGGCATGACGCCCGCTTTTGCAGCCATTTTTATCGGAGCGGAGGGCGAAAACGGCACGATGTTATTCGACTTGAGTGACGGCATTTCAGGAAAGACGATCCTGAAACGGCTCGCAGGCGCCGACGTAAAAAACAACCTGAAGTACCTGATGACCGGCCGTTTTTACCTCGTCGTCGGCTCGGCGGCAAACCCCGGCGGCGAGATCCGGGGGCAAATCCGCCTGGCCACCGACCTCCATTTCGTAGCCGATCTGAATGGTTCGGAAGCAGTGCCGGCCGTCACGACCGACGCGTTCGGACTGGGTTCATTTTCGCTTTCGATGGACAAGGGGCAGGTGGGTTTCAAAATCATCGTCCAGGAAACAGGCGGTGCGATTACGAGCCTGACATTACACGCCGGCGGCGTAGGCGTCGAAGGCCCGGAATTGCTCGACCTCAGCAGTTTCGTCGCCGGAAAACTCGCTGTCGGCAGTTTTTCCGCAACGCCGGCTATTCTGACCGCGCTTTATTCGGGCGAGATTTACCTGAACGTGGGCACGAGCGCATTTCCCGGCGGCGAGTTGCGCAGTCAGTTGCGCCGGCAAAGCGGACTGACGATGGAGACCTTTTCCGACGCGCAGCAAATGGTACCGCCTATCAGCAGTTCCGCAAAATCAGTCGGCGTTTATCGCCTCAGCCCGACAATGGACACGCTTTTTTATGATATCGTCACGGACGGCATCGCGTCGGGCATCGATTATATGCACTTGCACGTCGGCTACCCCGGCCAGGATTACGGCGCTTTGCAAGTTGATTTTACCAACTCGATTACGGGCAATCGCACGCAGGGTTTTGTCAAAGGCACGTCGCTTTCGACGACTTCCATCACCAAAATATTGACCGGAAATCTGACTTTGCTGACACACACGGCAGCGTATCCCGGCGGCGAAATCCGGGGGCATCTCAACCGGTTTGCGCACGAAGGGCATACCGTTCAGTTGGCGCCGGCTTCGGGTTCGGGCTACGGCTCAGGCTGGGTAGCCATCAACGCCCCGGGAGATCGCGCGTATTATGCATGGCTGGCGGGCGATTTAACCAGCGAGCCGACGGCGGCTAATTTCACGTCGACCCAAAACACACAATCCGTGTACGACATGTCTGCTGCGATGCAGGTTTCCGGCACGAGCGCTTCGGCTTCCGGGGTTTGGAAAAGCACCGATTCGCCTGCTTTTTCTGCGGCAAACGCCTCGCTTTTTGACCAAAGCAAAATTCGGTTAGACATCGGTTCGGTGAACAATCCGACGGGCGAACTGTCGGGGCTTGTGAGACCGGGGATGATCTTTTACAATGCCGTGGTTTCGGCGGACGAACTTTTTGATGGAAAAATACTGGAATTGTGCCTTTCACCCAACCCGGCGCAGGAGGTTTTGAGCTTGCAGATCCGGGAAATTTCTGGAGACAAACTCGAGGCCAGAGTGGTTGATGTTTTTGGGAAAACACTTCGCTCGACGCGTTTCGGTCAGGTTTCAGGCGCTGTGAATCTGGACATCAACGTAGCGGATCTGGCGAACGGCGTCTATTTTCTGGTCATTTCCAATGGTCAGAAAACGACTTCACGCAAGTTTTTAAAAGGGTAGCGGCCATTTACGAGTGATCAAAAATCACCACGAAGCCGCACAAAGTCACACAAAGTTCTGTATTGGAAAACTTTGTGTGACTTTGTGCGGCTTCGTGGTGATTTTTGATGCTCAGGAAACACCCAAAGCCGCGAAAACCTCGGCTTTGTATAAAATGCCGATGGGGATTTTGTGTTTTTCGACCATCACATAATTCGCACCGATAGCGCCCAAATGTTTTTTGGAAACCAAAAACGAGCGATGCACCCGTAAAAACTGCTCGCTCAACTGCGCCAGATCTTCTTCCAGTTTTGAAATCGAAATCAATGGATAAAACGTGAGACCGTCGCGCATCGTGATTTTGGTGTAATTTTTCATTGCTTCGCAAAACAGGATTTCCTGCACGTTCACACGGAAAACTTCGCCGTTCGATTTGACCAGCATCGGGACGTTTTCCTCGTTTTTCACGGTTGCGGAGGCATCGGTCGCTGACAATCTTAGTCGCTCGACCGCTTTGAAAACGGCTTGTGCGAACCGCTCGAATAAAAAAGGTTTGAGCAAATAATCTGCAGCATTCAGTTCGTAACTCTCCACCGCGTGCTCCGAATAGGCGGTCGTAAAAATGACCTGCATTTTGCGGGAAATGATTTTGACCATCGCCATGCCGTTGAGATTGGGCATGTCGATGTCTAAAAAAAGGATTTGAATCAATTCGTCGGCATTGATTTTTTCGATGGCCTCGAAGGCGTTTTTGCATTCGCCGGCGCATTCCAGATTGGGCATCTGCGCCACATAATTACGCAAAATTTGCCGGGCGATCGGCTCGTCGTCCACGATCAGGCATCGGATTTTTTGTGTGCTCATCAAACGGGATTTTGGAGGTTTATTTTTAGCCGGACTTTGAATGCGCTTGCTGTTTTTTCGATATTTAACTGATGCAAATCGTTCGGATAAAGCACTTCCAGACGTTTTTTTACATTTTCCAGGCCGATGCCGTTCGACGTGCCAGGGCTATCGGCTGCATTAGGCAGGCAATTGTTTTCAGCCTGAAAGACAAACATCCCATCGTCCGAGATATGCATATTTATCACGATTCGCATGGCTTGATTTTGCACTTTTTTGGCGTGTTTAAAAGCATTTTCTACAAAAACCACGAGCAAAAGCGGCGCAATTTCAAAACGGCAATTTTCCGGAACATTGGATTGCAGCACAAATTCGAGGTTGTCTTCCAGCCTGATTTTTTCCAGTTCGATATAACTTTTCAAGCTCGAAACGTCTTGCGAAAGCGAGACGGTCGGGTTTTTGGTTTCGTATAAAGCATAGCGCAGCAACTCGGACAGGCGCACCATCAGGACCGGCAATTTTTCGGAACGCGTTACGGCAAGCCCGTAAAAATTGTTCATCGTGTTGAACAAAAAATGCGGGGCGATCTGGGCTTTCAGGTTTTCGAGTTCGGAGGTCAGTTGCAATTGTTTTTGCTGATTTTCGAGGTATTGCTGGATGAAATTATCTTTAAAATATTTCGCCATCGTCACCAGCGCGAAGGTGAAAACGTACTTCGTGATGTTGTTGAAAAACATATTCGTCCAGCTGCCGTCTTTGAAAGCGGGCAAATCGCCGACCACGTAAAAAACGGATTTAGAATAGAAAAAAAGATACAGCAACCAGGCCGTCAGCGAAACCGACAAATAAACCGAGACTTTCCCGAGCGCAAACGAGCGGCGATAAAACCAGATCGTGGCATACACCAAACCTACGAAAACCAACTCCTGCCACAACATGAAATACAAAAGCCGCCTGTCGTAATACATCACCGTCAAATAATACGGCAAGGCGCGGGAAAGCGCGTACAAAATCCAAAAACACAAATGCCATATCCAGCGATTGCTGACGAGCATGAAGGAAAAATCAATCGCTTTGGTATTTTTTGCAGGCATTCGGAATAGTCTATTTTTTTCATAAAGATAATGGCGCTTTTTGTATTATTCTATCCACCGGCGCAGGGTAAATGTTATAAAACAAGCGTACTCGGCTTCCTGCCGTTTCCGTCGTTTCCTTTGTCCGTTTTTGACGCATGCCTGTCCGTTTGCGGTCTTGAAGCCGGCTGATCTTTGTGACATGAAAAGGCAATCAACGATCACCACACCATGGAAAAAATAATGAAAGTCGATCCGGACACGGTCTTCTATTACCTCGAAGCCAGCGAATTCGGCTGGGATATCGCGCCGGGTAAAACCGTCCCGGCCTGGGGTTTTAACCGGCAGGTACCCGGCCCGGTGCTGAAAGCAAAAAAAGGGGATACCCTCGTCGTCCGGGTCAAGAACAACCTGCCGGAGCCCACCATCGTGCACTGGCACGGCATCCGCCTGCCGGCGCTTATGGATGGCACCGGCGACGTGCAAAAACCCATCGAACCGGGAGAAGAATTTGAATACCGTTTTGTCGTGCCCGACGCCGGCACCTTCTGGTACCACTCCCATGCCAACGAAGCGGTCCAGCTGGAGCGCGGCATGTACGGCGCGCTGATTGTGGAGGATGCTTCCGACCCTGTATTCGACCGGGAGCGGGTGCTGGTGCTCGACGACATGAAGCTGACGGCCGACCATAACTTTACCCGGCCGGGCTGGTTCGTGGAGCGCTGGATCGAAAGCCATATGGGCCGTGAAGGCAATATCATGCTGCTCAACGGCCGGGAAGCGCCGGCCCTGGACCTGCCCGCCGGACAACTCGAACGCTGGCGCTTTATCAATGCCTCCAGTGCCCGTTACATCCTGCTCTCCCTGGGCGGCAATCCGTTCCGGATGATCGGGACCGACGGCGGGCTGCTCGAAACACCGCGGATCCTGACCGAATTCCTGTTAGCGCCCGGCGAACGGATCGACGTGGCGGCCGGCCCCTTTGCCGAAGGCGACACTTTTTCCATTCAGTCACTGCCCTTTTTGGGCAGCCATGGCTCGAAAAAGAACCTGGAGACCTACGCCACCGTACAGGCCGGCCCGGCGCAACCCTCCCGGGCCTTCCTTCCGGAAAAACTGAACACCATCGAAGGGCTGGCGCCCCGGGATGCCACCCCTACCCGTACCATAGAATTCTCCCTGGGCCTGGGCCTGCGCAAGGGCGCGGACTTTTTGATCAACGGCAAACGGCATGGTCTGGACCAGCCGGTAAAGGTGGGCGCGCTGCAGGTCTGGGAAATCAGGAACCGCACCCTGATGCACCATCCCTTCCACCTGCATGGTTTTTTCTTCCAGGTCCTGGAACTGAATGGTCAGGCCCCCGAATACATGGCCTGGAAAGACACTTTCAACATTCCCCCCTCCGGAACATTAAAGATCGCCTGGATGCCCGATAACCGGCCGGGAATGTGGATGTACCACTGCCATGTCCTGGAACATCACGCGACGGGGATGATGGCCGGTTTCGAAGTGATCGACGGGAGCGAGCAGTCCGGAAAAGCGCATCATCACCAGATGGGGCATTGTCACTGAAGAATATCTTTTACGCCTCTTTTGGTGCTCATACGACTTGCCGAACGCTCCTTTTAAAACGTTTTAATTATTTCCTTAATGAAGACTTTTCTTGTTTTTGCCCTGTCCTGTTGGGCCGGTATTTCCTTTGCCCAAAACGACTCGAAATTCACTTTAAACGGCACTGCGACAGACGCCGCTACCGGCGAAACGCTCATTGGTGTAACCGTGCGCGCAGAAGACGGTACGGGCGCCGTCACCAATGAATATGGTTTTTATTCCCTGACCATTCCCGGGGGGGAGCACGAGTTCAGTTTTGCCTATCTCGGCTATGTTACCATTACACGCGACATAAACCTCAACCAAAATCAAAAATTAGATATTGCACTTACCGACAATTCAACGCTGCTTGGCGAGGTCGAGATCAAAGCAGAAAAACGCGACAAAAACGTAGGGCAAGCGCTTATGGGGGTCGAAAAAATCAACATGTCAGCGTTGAAAAGTCTTCCAATGCTGTTTGGTGAGCGGGACGTTTTAAAAACCATACAACTCCTGCCCGGCGTAAAAGCTGCCGGGGAAGGTAATGCGGGCTTTTACGTGCGCGGCGGCGCTGCCGATCAGAACCTTATCCTGCTTGACGAAGCGCCTGTTTATAATGCAAGCCATTTATTAGGCTTTTTCAGCACCTTCAACGCAGATGCGATAAAAGATGCAACGCTCTATAAAGGCAGCATGCCGCCACAATATGGCGGGCGCATCTCCTCCGTACTGGATATCAAAATGAATGACGGGAACAATCAGGATTTTGATGTAAGCGGTGGTATCGGCCTCATTTCCAGCAAACTTAACGTGGAAGGCCCTATCCAACATGGCAAAAGCTCTTTCCTGGTCACCGGGCGCCGCACCTACCTCGATTTGCTTTTATCAACATCGCCTGATTCTACCAGGAATTCCACCACCTTATATTTTTACGACCTGAATGCCAAAGTTAATTATCAAATCAATGGCCGTGACCGCCTCTTTGTTAGTGGTTATTTCGGACGGGATGTATTGAGATTCGGCAGCGGTTCATTTGGCGTCGATTGGGGCAATGCAACCGCTACGCTCCGGTGGAATCACTTGTTCGGTGACCGGCTGTTCTCCAACACTTCCCTGATTTACAGCAATTACGACAATAAGATCGCTATAAAGTTCGGGGCCAACGACTTTCGCATTTCTTCCCGAATCAAGGATTACGATCTTAAACAGGATTTTCAATGGTTTCCCGACAGTCGCAATACGGTAAAATATGGTTTGCAAATTATCGACCATACCATTACACCCAGCAGCGTCGACGCAAGCGAATCCTCAGATCTTGTCAGCAACGAAGCGCCTCAAAAACGGTATGCTTTGGAAAGTGCTGCGTTTGTGAGCCATGAATGGCAGGCCACCAAACGCCTGAACATCGTATATGGCGTTCGCGTATCGGATTTTGCGGTCCTGGGGGCGGGTGATTTTTATACCTACGACGCGGAAGGTAAAATCATGTCGACCACCATGTATGAAAAGGGGGCATTGGTCAAAAACTATGTCGTGCCCGAGCCCCGTGTAGCGGCAAGTTATCAATTGACCGAACGCAGTTCCGTCAAATTCGGATATACCCGAAACGCGCAGTACCTGCACCTGCTCTCCAACAGCACCGCTTCCAATCCAACCGATTTGTGGATGCCAACCACCAACAATGTGAAGGGCGAAATTGCTGATCAGGTTTCACTGGGCTGGTTCCGCAATTTTGGCAGTGCGTCTCAGTTCGAGTTTTCTACTGAAACGTATTATAAAACCATGCAAAATCAAATTGACTACCGGAACGGCGCAGAAATTCAGGGAAACGCCAATCCTGAAGCAGATCTGCTCTACGGCTCCGGCAGGGCGTACGGCCTGGAGCTGCTGTTGAAAAGGAAAACAGGGCGACTCAATGGCTGGATCAGCTATACGCTCGCCCGTACGGAACGCAAAATACCGGGCATCAATAACGGAGCGTATTATGCCGCCAAACAAGACCGCACGCATGACTTCAGCCTGGTAGCCATGTATCAATTGACCCGGCGCTGGCAACTGAGTGGAACCTGGATTTATTATACGGGTAACGCCATTACGTTCCCCAGTGGAAAATACACGGTGAATGATGTTACAACCTACTATTATACCGAACGCAACGGCTACCGGATGCCTGATTACCACCGTCTTGACGTAGCCGCAACCTACCTGGCGAAAAAGACGAAACGGTACGAGTCGGAATGGGCTTTTTCAATCTACAATGCCTATAACCGCAAAAACGCCTATACCATTACGTTCCGCGATTCGGAGACAAAGCCCGGCGCTACAGAAGCTGTTAAAACTTCCTTGTTCGGCTTGATACCCAGCGTATCGTGGAACTTCAAATTTTAAGGTAAACGCTCCATTCCCAATCATTCAATCAATCATTGATCATGAAATATTTTTCAAAATACGGTTTGCTCCTCACGATGATTACCCTGTTACTTTCTTCCTGCGATATGGAAAAAGTTATCCAGGTAGACCTGAGTGACGTACCGGTCCAATTTGTCATCGAAGGCAAAGTCACGGATGAGGCAGTACCTTATACTGTCCGCATCACGCAAACGGTAAATTTCGATCAGCCAAACGATTTTCCTGCCGTCAGCGGAGCCGTGGTCATCATCAGCGACGATGCCGGGCAAATTGATACCCTGTTTGAAAAAAAGCCGGGGGTGTACGAGACGGCAGGTGTATTTCCCGGTGTTCCGGGGCGCACCTACACGTTGCAGGTTGAGGCGGACGGACATCATTTTATGGCGCGTTCCGCCATGCCGGCTGTTGTGCCTTTTGAAGACTTAAAAGACATTCATCTGCCATTTGGCGGTTCAAATGTGGTGGTAATAACACCAATATTTACCGACCCTGCGGGCCCGGGAAACAATTACCAGTTTGTACAAAGCAACAATGGTGAACGTCAGCCTTATATTTTTGTAGCGGACGACCGGAACAACGATGGCACCCGGATCAGCAGCCTGCTCCTTACGCCGGATCTGGAAACAGGTGATACTGTAACCGTCGAAATGCGCACCATCGATCGTGCGACCTATAAATACTTTGTCGCATTGGATGCATCCAATGGAAACGGCCCGAATGCCAGTGTGCCGGCCAACCCGGACAATAATTTCGATGGCGCGTGCCTTGGCTATTTTACAGCGTATACGGTACAACGACGCACTCTGATTGTGGAATAAAAACGCAAAATTCTATTGGGGTACCTTAAAATCAACTTTTTTCAATCACCTGATAACACATGTGAATCAGGCTAACCAATTACAAAACGATTTAAAATGAGGCTCATATTTTTGTTCGCTTTTTTTATTGCGATCACTTCCTGCACAAAGCAAATAATAAATCCGGGTGATTATAATTATGAAATTCCATCTGATCTTAATGATGGTATTTCAGTAAGAGACATCAAGGCTTACAGCATCGATACCGGTTTAATTTCGGCATTAAACAAAGATCTGGCAGATGAAATAATTTATAATGTACATAGCCTTTTGATATACAAAGACAATGCATTGTTTTATGAAAAATACCTCTGTGGAGCGGATGAAAAGCACGGAAAAAAACTAGGAATAATCCGGCACGATATAAATATGCTGCACGATACAAGAAGCGTTTCAAAAAGTATTGTATCGGCTTGTGTTGGTATCGCAATTAAAAAAGGGCTTATTAAAGACGAAAACGAGCCAATTAAAAACTTCTTTTCCTGTTCGGTGAATGACAAAAAAGGAAATATTACAATTAAGGACCTTTTGACAATGTCAAGCGGTTTGCGTTGGAAGGAAATAGGAGATTACCAGGGATTGAACGATGAAACCAAAATGGATTTAAGTTTTGACCCGGCTTCATTTGTCTTAAACAAAGACCTGGTTTCAGAACCGGGCTCAACCTGGACTTATAGCGGAGGAAACACCCAGCTTTTGGCGGAAATAATTTATAAAGTAAGTGGAAAAAATATTTGTGAGTTCGCAGAAGAAAACCTGTTCGATCCAATGGGCATTACTGATAAGGAATGGATAAATCTTACAATTAAGAAAATACCGGCCGCCGCTTCCGGGTTAAGATTAACTTCAAGAGGGTTATTAAAATTTGGAATCCTTTACAAGAACGACGGGGTGTTCAACAGTGTCCGATTAATTGACAGTACCTGGGTAAAAAAGAGCCTTTCGGACTATATTCAGCGACCCGACCTGACAAACCTAAACCTTGAAAATGGCGCTTATGGCTATCAATTCTGGATTTACGAGTTTAATGTAAAAAATAAACTGGTAAGCGTAATAGAAGCGAAAGGCAATGGCGGGCAGTCAATTTTTATATGCAAAGAATTAGATTTGGTAGTTGTAATAACAGCTGGAAACTATGGTAAGATACAACATAATTCCATTCCATATAAAATATTGAAAGATTACATTTTAAATTCGATGGTAGCTGGTTAGATGAAAATTACAAATGCGGAGCAGTATGTAGATGCGAAGGCACCGGCATGCGCTGATTTTAAACATGAACCGTCCCGAATTTTGATCAATAACCCGGCGATGAATCGCCGGGTCACTCATAAATATGTTTCCAAATCAGTGCTTTATAAAAAAACATGAGCCGCCCCAAAATTCGAGACGGCCCATGTTTATTTTCAAGAACAAAAATCTTCAACAATACAAGAACAAAACAATGAAAAATCTCGTCCCGTTTCTGGCACTGATTGTATGCTCGCTGATTGCATTAAACGGTTGCCGGTCAATTAAAACATTTACGAACAAACCGGAGCAATATCATGGCGATAATGATTTCAACTGGAAAGTGCCTGCCGTTGATGCATCCAGGGAAAATATTTTCATTGTAGCAAATACAAAATCAACAGAGCTATTTGATATGATTGCTCCATACTATTTGTTCAACACAACAGGGAAAGCAAACGTATATATTGTAGCTGAAAGGAGATCGCCGGTTCAGATAAAAAATAAGCTATACGTACTTCCACAAATTACTTTCAATGAGATCGATTCTTTAAAACTACATGCCGATGTAATTGTCATTCCTTTCTTAGGGGTAATCGACACGAACCAAAACCCGGTGATCGTTAACTGGATCAGAAATCATTGTACGGAGACAACTAAAGTGCTTTCAATTTGTGATGGCGCTGCGACCGCAGCTGCGACCGGTCTTTATGACGGAAAGCCCTTAACATGTCATGCATCAGATTATAAAATCCTGACTCCAAACTTCAATAAACCATTATGGATACAACAAGTCAGTGTAACACACAGTGGAAATTTATACAGCACTGCAGGTGTTTCTAATGCCGTTGAAGGAAGTCTTATGGTAATCAATGATTTGTTTGGAAGAGAAACAATGCAGGATGTAATGGCAAATATTCATTACAGGTATCCTGAAATCAGATTGGAGCATCAAAGCATTGCAATAGATACCAAAGATAAATTAACAATCATAAAAAAGATGCTTTTCAGGAAGAACCGTAATGTTGGAGTTCTTTTGCAGGATGGTGCAAATGAACTTCAACTGGCAAGCGTTCTCGACACATATGGCCGCACTTTTCCTGCAAGATTTGAAGCCCATATTTTTAATGGCACAACTGTGAAAACAAAGTACGGATTAACTATTGTTTCGACACGGCAAAGCAATCTTAATACCCTGAGCGAACTTCATGTAATAAATCCCGATGCATTATCAAAAGAAGCATTATCTGCCTCGGGCAAAGCAGATATTGTTGGTTATACTAATTCACAATCCGGGTATCCAATTGATATATGCGTGAAAAGAATTGCTTCACAGTATGGAAGCAAGTTTGCCGGGGTTACTAAAGTAATGTTGGATTATAATTAAAAAATGTAAATAAACGATTGCTGCGGAACACAGATCAGGCAGTAAAATGCATCAGGCTCCGTAAATTTGTCCCTGGCGCATCCTAAAATCAATTATAATGAGAAAAATGGCCTTTATCATCCCGCCTGACGTTGAACTACTCGATCTGGCGGGTCCTGTACAGGTATTTACCGAAGCCAGGTTTTATGGTTTTGAAACGGATCTTGAGTTTTATTTCTTCCAGGAAGCACCGGTCAGCACGTCCGGTCTCGGGTTTGGAAATATTTTAAATTATAAAGATGCAAATCTGAAGGAAGGTGATTTTGTCTTTATGCCCGGCATGAATTTTGAATACGTCAACAGCATTTCCTTTAAAGCAGAAAGGGCATTCTTTAACTGGTTAAAAGAATGCTCTGATAAGAACGTAACAGTTTGTTCCATCTGCAACGGCGCTTTTGCTTTGGGGCATGCGGGCCTGTTAAAAAACACGGAATGTACGACGCACTGGCGAAGGGTGCAAGATTTACAATTGCAGTTTCCGGAAGCAAAAGTAGTTTCCGATATTCTCTACGTAAAAAGCAATAATGTTTATACCAGCGCAGGCATTAGTGCCGGAATCGATTTGGCGCTGGCCATCCTCGAAAATTTTAAAGGCGCGCTTTTCACGCATAAAGTAGCACGTGGGCTGGTCGTGTATCACCGGAGAAGCGGAAACCATAAACAACAAAGCGTTTATCTGGATTACCGGAATCATATTAATCCACAGATCCATGAAGTACAGGATTTTCTAATCGACAACCTTTCTAAAGAAAACAGCATTGAATCTCTTGCCGCCAGGGTAAATATGAGCCCGAGAAATCTTAGCAGGATTTTTAAAGAAAAGACCGGTACTACAGTTTTGGAATACTTAACGATGTTGCGAAAAGAATATGCCAGTACAATGCTTAATAATCCCGAATATACCATCGAGTATATCGCAGCGAAATGTGGATTTAAAACCGCCCGCCAATTGCAAAGGATATTAAAACCGTAACGGGGCTGCATATTCCGTCAGGTGCGGTTGAGCGTGTTCAAAAAACTGTTCTTTTAGCGATCTCAGGGTTAACCCTGTCCTTCGTAAATCGTCATTTCCACGCCGGAAACCGTATATTTTATTTCTTTAAGACTGCCTGTATCGAGGACATTACCTACATGCCCGTTCAGGTAAATTTTGCCGAACGAACCTTTGTCCTGCGCCATTTTTGAAGCAAGGTTTACCGGCATGCCGGCGATGTCTTTGCCTCCTTCGGGAAGGTTGAATACAAATACGGCGCCTTTATCGATGCCAACCCGTGAGCTGATTTCCTGGTCTGCCAAAGCACGTTGAAAGCCTTGAGAAAACGTGTACGCGATATCGGGCGACTCAAAGACATAGATCCCTAAATTCCCGACCACCTTTACCTCTTCGCCACCATGTGTTTTTAATAACATGATACCTATATCTTTCATCAATGCGGAGTAGGACAGGTTGGTAAACATTTTTACATTGTGATTATTAATGTTTTGATTTTCTCTTTCAATTAACACAACCGTTTTATCATTTACGTATTTATTTTCCAGCATTTGCCCTAATTCAGGATTGGTCAAATCGTTTTCGTATGCAATCAGATCCGCATAAAAATCTGCAGAATAGGGAATTGGGTAGTGTTTGTCCAAAGCGGGAATTTCGTTCAAAAGCGGACCGGCCGATACCGCGTAAAGTTGCCCGAGGGCGCCAAGCGCCTCTCCTCTTTTTTCTAAAGTAAAGCCATGATTACCGGGCAATAAATTATAAATGCTCTGTGAGATAATAATTTCTCCTCCCTCGGTTTTATTTTCCGCAATTTCTTCCATTGCCTCTGCTTCTTCCCCGTATAAGCCGCCATTAATATGAAAATAATTGCCAAAGTGCGCGCCTAATCCAATTTTAATTTGACAGGCTTTGTTAACCTGATCCTGAATCGTTAATAAAACAGATAAGACCTTTTCGGCATTTATAGTTTCCGGATAAAACATTTGTGTATTATCCGCAGCCCATATACCGATAGCCTCCCCTCCGATATGTTTCCCCAACGTATAAACCAGTTCTTTCGGCTGATTAATAATCGCCAGTACCTCCAGCAAACTTTTCGTTTTGGATAACTTGCTCAATCCGGCAGAATCGCTTTCCAGCACAGTGGGATCCGAAGCTTGGAATTCACGTGACTTGAAGTCGCGG
>JADMIO011482783.1_pt1 | contig 61234 bp, 61 predicted proteins | sample 8958161 | NCBI WGS metagenome assembly JADMIO01 (sample SAMN16585339, study PRJNA669376) | soil metagenome | isolation source: Crop rotation soil | place: USA: Cullars Rotation, Alabama | collected 2011
AGGTGAGCCAGTGTGATTACATTTGCGGCCTAACTGTGGCCAGTCCAGTTACGCTGGAGTCACTAGTATTTAGGTGACACTATAGAAGCGGCCGCGACAACTTGTCCACGTGGAATTCTAAGCTTAGGATCCCAATGTGCTGGAAAGGAACCCGGCGTCGCCGAGAAAGTCGCCGTGTTCGGCCTGGTAGCCGGCCGCGCCGGCGTCCCACCACCGGCGATTCGCCTGGGCCGTCTCGTCGCCGTCGGCAGTGCGCCGGGTGACCCCAACCGGCTCTGCGGTTGCCGAGTCGGTTGTCTCACGTGGGCTTGATTGACCCATTTCCGGCCGTCCCCGTATCCTGATCGCCGCGCAGTGGGCCTGTGTGTGTCTCAGACAGAGCAGGCTCGCGCTCGTACGTGTCGAAATCCATTTCCTCGGCAGCTGACGAAACCGGCCCTCCGCGCTCGCCCAACGACATCAGTGTCAGCCCGGAGACCCGTCCCTCAATGACCATCCCCACCCTCGAAGCCGACAACAACGACCGCAACCCCGGAAGCACCGTCCCCGCCAACGCTGGCGCGGTCGGCACCGCGACGCAAGTCGCCGTCAATGACATCGGTAGCGCCGACGATTTTCTCGCCGCGATCGACCAGACGATCAAGTACTTCAACGACGGCGACATCGTCGAAGGGGTCATCGTCAAGGTCGACCGCGACGAGGTGCTCCTCGACATCGGCTACAAGACCGAGGGCGTCATCCCGTCCCGGGAGCTCTCCATCAAGCACGACGTCGACCCGCACGAGGTGGTCCACGTCGGTGACCAGGTCGAGGCGCTCGTCCTCCAGAAGGAGGACAAAGAGGGCCGGCTGATCCTGTCCAAGAAGCGCGCCCAGTACGAACGCGCCTGGGGCACGATCGAGAAGATCAAGGACGAAGACGGCATCGTCACCGGCACCGTCATCGAGGTCGTCAAGGGTGGTCTGATCCTCGACATCGGGTTGCGTGGCTTCTTACCGGCTTCGCTCGTCGAGATGCGCCGCGTTCGTGACCTCGCACCATACGTCGGCAAGGAGCTCGAGGCGAAGATCATCGAGCTCGACAAGAACCGCAACAACGTGGTGCTCTCGCGTCGTGCATGGCTGGAGCAGACGCAGTCCGAGGTGCGCAGCACGTTCCTGCAGACCTTGCAGAAGGGTCAGATCCGTCAGGGTGTCGTCTCGTCGATCGTCAACTTCGGCGCATTCGTCGATCTCGGTGGTGTCGACGGCCTTGTGCACGTCTCGGAGCTGTCGTGGAAGCACATCGACCATCCCGGTGAGGTCGTCGAGGTCGGGCAAGAGGTCACGGTCGAGGTGCTCGACGTCGACATGGACCGCGAGCGCGTATCGCTGTCGCTGAAGGCGACGCAGGAAGATCCGTGGCAGGCGTTCGCTCGCACCCACCAGATCGGCCAGGTCGTTCCGGGTCGGGTCACCAAGCTCGTTCCGTTCGGCGCGTTCGTGCGTGTCGAGGAAGGCATCGAGGGCCTGGTCCACATCAGCGAGCTGGCCGAGCGGCACGTCGAGATCCCAGAACAGGTCGTCAACGTCGGCGACGAGATTCTCGTCAAGGTCATCGATATCGATCTCGAGCGGCGTCGCATCTCACTGAGCCTGAAGCAGGCCAACGAGGGAACGATCGGCGAAGCCGTAGCCGGGTCCTTCGACCCCGCGGCGTACGGCATGCACGTCGAGTACGACACTGAAGGCAACTACAAGTACCCCGAAGGCTTCGACCCGGAGACCGGCGAGTGGCTGCCGGGCTACGACGACCAGCGCGAGAAGTGGGAGCGTCAGTACGCCGAGGCGCAGGCCCGCTATGAGGCGCACAAGCGGCAGATCGAAGAGGCTCAGCAGGCCGATGCCGCGGCCGGCGTCGCCGCCGAGGAAGAGGCGGCGGCGGCCGGCAGCTACACCTCGGACAGCGCGGACGAGTCCGGCACGCTCGCCAGCGATGAACAGCTCGAAGCGCTGCGAGCCAAGCTCACCGGCGGCGACGAGGGCACCGAGGCCGAGGACGCAGCCGACGAGGGCACCGGCACGGACCCGGATGCGGGTAGCAGCGAGGACGCGCCCAGCGCGTAGCTGTGTTACGCGTAGGGCTCACCGGCGGGATCGGGTCCGGCAAAAGTGCAGTGTCCGACCGCCTCGTCGCACACGGCGCGGTGCTCGTCGACGCCGACCAGGCTGCCCATGATGTCGTGGCGATCGGCACGCCAGGCCTGGCCGCGGTGGTCGCGGAGTTCGGCTCGGAGGTGCTTGCCCCGGACGGCTCGCTCGACCGGAAGCGACTCGGGCGCATCGTGTTCAACGACGCGGCATCCCTGCAGCGGCTGAACGCGATCGTGCACCCCCTCGTGGGCGTGCGGATGCGGGAGATGGAAGCGGCCGCGCCGCCCGACGCGGTGATCGTGTACGACGTGCCCCTGCTGGTGGAGAACTCGTTGGCCGGGATGTACGACGTGGTGGTCGTCGTCGACGTACCGCCTGATGTGCAGCTCGACCGGCTCGTTCAGCTCCGTGGCATGACCCTCGAGGACGCGAAAGCCCGGATCGCCGCGCAGGCGTCCCGCGAGCAGCGGCTGGCCGCGGCCGACATCGTGATCGACAACTCCGGCAGCCTCGACGACCTGGATCGCGCTGTCGACCAGCTGTGGGATGACCTCACGAACCGGGCGGAAAGTTCGCGCTGACCACTGTGGGCACGTCCTAATCCTCCGCCGTAGTGACAGGTCCCTAACTTCGCGTGATTCGGGTCAACCGACACGGCGAAAAGCCGACGTCTTAGGCAAATGCTTGCCTACCCTCGCCGCGTGCATCCGCCCGGCGACCCGGGCGAACCATCCGCCCGCGGTCGGCCGGCTCTGTTCGCCCTGCTGTCCATTTCTGTGCTGCTGACCGGCGCCGCCACCGCGAGTGGCGCGCCGGTCTCCTGGCACAGCGCGGGTGCCCCGGTGACGGCGCAGGCTGCGCCGCACGTCCGCAACCCAGGAGCGCGGGTCCACGACCCGGATGTGGTCCGCAGCGTGCGGGCGGCGGAAGCAAAGCGAGCCGTCGCGGCGGCGAAGCCACGCCGCCCGAAGGTGCGCCACGCCGCCCCCTTCGTGCCCTCCGGCACCGGGATGTGGATCCATGAGTGGCCCAAGACCATGCACGGCAATGCGCGGGCGATCGTCCGCCGCGCGGCGGCGTACGGGATCACCACGATCTACCTGCGGACTGGCACCAAGAAGGGCGGCTTCGACGGGGCGCCGCAACTGCGAGCGCTGTTGATCGCGACCCGGGGCACGAACATCCGCGTCGTTCCGTGGGACTTCCCATTGCTGAACAACCCGCGGGGTGATGCCTACCGGCTGGCAAAAGCGGCCAGATACCGCGTGCGGGGCGCTCACATGCCCACGATCCGCGCGATCGCGCCGGACATCGAGACCGGAGCCGAGGGGACGCGGATCGGCGCGGCGCGTGTACGCACCTATTTCCTTTGGTTGCGCCGTTACCTGCCCCGGAGTACGTCGATCCTGTCCACGGTGCCGTGGCCCTCCGAGAACCGCCGCGGGCGGTTCCCGTACACGACGATCGCGCGGTACTCCAACGCGCTGATGCCGATGGCGTACTGGTACAACCGCAACGCGTACTCGGTAACGAACTACTCGATCCGGTGGCTGCAGCGCTTCCACCGCCCGGTGCTCCCCGTCGGGCAGGGCTTCGACTCGAAGCTCGACGCGTCCTACCTGCCGCACAGCAACCAGTGGCGAGAGATCGCCGACTTCATGCACGCCGCGCGGAACAACCATGTGCGGGCAGTCAGCCTGTGGTCGTGGCAGACCGCAGCGAAGCCGCAGTGGCGCGCGCTCGCGGCGTACCGGCACGTCTTCCACCCGCCGGTGCCGCCGAAGCCGAAGCCCCGTCCCCGCCGGCCCGCGGTGAAGGCGGCGCCGGAGCATGTGTGGGTGCAACGGCTGCGGCCAATTCCCGGATGATGGGAATGCATCCGTAATCAGCCTCGTTGCCGTGTTTGTCCTTTTCTCACGTTTCGGCCGCATCGCGCTCTTTGCCGATTTAGGCTGCCGATGTCGCCGGGAAAACCCGCCGTCTTAGGGGGAACACAGCATGCGTCGTCGCCTCATCGTTGCCTGCGCGTTGGCCGGCTCTGCAGCCGCCGCAATCACGCTCGCCGGCAGTGCACAGGGCGTTGCCCTGCCCAAACAGCTTCATCACTCCGACACGACCACGCCGATCTCAGGCACGTTCACCTCGGTCGTCGCGCGCAACAACATGGGTGCGATCGCGATTGTGGCCGGCACCACGTCGAAGATTCGCGCAGTCGCCGACTGGGACGTCACCAAACCGACCGTCACCCATTCGGTGTCCAACGGTGTGCTGCACGTGACCGCGAAGTGCCCTACCAACCAGGTCGCGCAACTGACCAATGACTGTCACATCAGGATCGTGATCACGGTCCCCTCGCACGAAGCCATCGACGCAGCCTCCTCGTTCGGTGATGTGGGCACCAGCAACCTGACCGGCAACGAGAAGCTCGCGAGCGATTTCGGTGACGTCACGGCCAACAACCTGCGTGCGAGCATCGTTTCGGCCACGACCAACGAGGGCGATGTCGCGCTCGACCTGCTTCAGGCCGCGAGCCGAGTGACCGGTCAGTCCGACTTCGGCGACGTGACCGTTCGCACGCCCTCCGGTGCGTACCGGCTCAACCTGTCGACCGACTTCGGCAACGTTGTCACCCGCGGTGTGACCAACAGCTCGAGCTCTTCGCACGCGATCACCGCGAGCAGCAACTTCGGCGACATCACCATCCAGGGAACCTGAACACCGCGACGTACATCCGTCAGCACGGCCGGCACCCCACAGTGGAAATGTCGGCGTGCTGACGTACGTTGACTAGCTGTGCCCCGTCCCATCACCGATCTCGTCCGGCAGGACCACCCGTTCCGGGTGGTCGCTGACTTCGCGCCGTCCGGTGACCAACCGGCCGCGATCGATGAGCTCGAGCAACGGATCGGCGCGAAGGAAAAGGACGTCGTGCTGCTCGGTGCCACTGGCACCGGCAAGACCGCCTCGGTGGCATGGCTGGTCGAACGGCTGCAGCGACCGACGCTGGTCATGGCGCCCAACAAGACGCTCGCTGCGCAGTTCGCCAACGAGCTGCGCGAGATGCTGCCGTACAACGCGGTCGAGTACTTCGTCTCCTACTACGACTACTACCAGCCCGAGGCGTACGTCCCGCAGACCGACACCTATATAGAAAAGGACTCCTCGATCAACGAGGAGGTCGAGCGGCTGCGCCACTCCGCGACGATGTCACTGCTGACCCGGCGTGACGTGGTCGTCGTTGCCTCGGTGTCCTGCATCTACGGCCTCGGCACTCCGCAGGAGTACGTCGACCGCATGGTGCGGTTGGAGATCGGGCAGGAGATCGAGCGCGACGAGTTGCTACGCCGACTCGTGCAGATGCACTACACACGCAACGACCTCTCGTTCACGCGCGGGACGTTCCGGGTGCGCGGCGACACGATCGAGATCATCCCCGTCTACCACGAGCTCGCCGTCCGCATCGAGATGTTCGGTGACGAGATCGAGCGGCTGTCGACGCTGCATCCGCTGACGGGTGAGGTGCTCGACGAGAGCGACCATGCGTTCGTGTTTCCGGCCTCGCACTACGTCGCCGGGCCCGAGCGCATGGAGCGAGCGATCAACGGGATCGAGGCCGAGCTCGAGGAGCGACTAGCCGAGTTGGAGAAACAGGGCAAGCTGCTCGAAGCGCAACGGTTGCGGATGCGCACGACGTACGACATCGAGATGATGCGGCAGGTCGGGTTCTGCTCCGGCATCGAGAACTATTCCCGGCACATCGACGGCCGCGGGCCGGGCACACCGCCGCACACCCTGCTCGACTACTTCCCGGAAGACTTCCTGCTTGTCATCGACGAATCACATGTAACCGTGCCGCAGATCGGCGGCATGTACGAAGGCGACATGAGCCGCAAGCGCACCTTGGTCGAGCACGGGTTCCGGCTCCCGAGTGCATGCGACAACCGGCCGTTGAAGTGGGAAGAGTTCCTGGACCGCATCGGACAGACTGTTTTCTTGTCTGCGACACCGGGGCCGTATGAGCTGGGTCGGACGAAAGGCGAGTTCGTCGAGCAGGTGATCCGGCCGACCGGCCTGGTCGACCCTCAGGTCGTGATCAAGCCGACCAAGGGTCAGATCGACGACCTCATCCACGAGATACGAGCCCGGGCCGACCGCGACGAGCGAGTGCTCGTGACCACATTGACGAAGAAGATGGCGGAAGATCTCACCGACTATCTCCTCGAGATGGGTATCCGGGTGCGTTATCTGCACTCCGAGGTCGACACGCTCCGCCGCGTCGAGCTGCTCCGCGAGCTGCGCAAGGGCGACTTCGATGTGCTGGTCGGCATCAACTTGCTGCGGGAGGGTCTCGACCTGCCCGAGGTTTCGTTGGTGTCCATCCTCGATGCGGACAAGGAGGGTTTCCTGCGGTCCGAAACGTCGCTCATCCAGACGATCGGTCGGGCCGCGCGCAACGTCTCGGGGCAAGTGCACATGTACGCCGACGAGGTCACTCCGTCGATGCGACGTGCGATCGACGAGACCAATCGCCGTCGGGAGAAGCAGGTCGCGTACAACACCGAGCACGGCATCGACCCGCAGCCGCTGCGGAAGAAGATCGCCGACATCCTCGACACCATCGCCCGCGAGGACGCCGACACCGGCACGCTGATCGGTGGCGGTGGTCGGCAGCAGAGTCGCGGCAAGACGCCGGTGCCCGGGCTGTCATCGAAGGGACGCGAGGTCGGCCGGCATGCGCGCGAGCTGGCGAGTCTGCCGCGCGCCGAGCTCGCCGAGCTGATCCAGCAGTTGACCGATCAGATGCATGCCGCGGCGACCGAGTTGCAGTTCGAGCTGGCGGCGCGGTTACGCGACGAGATCCGCGAGCTGAAGAAGGAGCTGCGCGGCATGCAGGCCGCCGGCGTCTGATTCGTTAGTCCGTCACGATCAGCACGACCGCGACGGCGGTCCCGACGGCGATCACCCCGATGCGGAGCGCTCGTTCGGACAACCGACGCGCGAGACGTACGCCGAGAGTGGCGCCGGCGTACGCCGTGATCGCAAGGATGAGGGCGTCCATCCACGCAACCTTGGCCGACGCGAGGAACACGACGACCGCGGCGGTGTTGATGACCAGCGACAGCACGCCCTTCAGAGCGTTGAGCCGTTGCAGACCGTCGTCGAGCAGGATGGCTAGGAACGCCAGCAACACCACGCCGAGCGCGCCGCCGAAGTAGCCGCCGTACACCGCACCGATGCCAACCGCGACGATTGCACTGACGGGAACCTGGTCCGGTCCCGTGCGGTCCTCGCCCCGTCGAAGCGTGACCCATTTGGCAAGCCACGGTTGTCCGGCGACCAGCGCGCAGGCGACCAGCACGAGGTACGGGACCAGATGGCGAAACGCATCGCCCGGCGTGACGATCAGCAGCACGGCACCGGCGACACCACCGACAACGCCGGCCACGGAGAGCCGTACCACTCGGTGTCGTTGGCCGCGCAACTCCGGGCGATACGCAACAGAGCCGCCGACGTAGCCCGCGAGTAGTCCGACGCTGTTAGTGATGTTCGCGGACAACGCGGGATTGCCGACAGCGAGTAGTGCGGGAAACGACAGCAAGGTGCCGCCACCTGCGACCGCGTTGACTGCCCCGGCAACGAACCCGGCCGCGCCGAGCAGGACGTCACCCGGTAGCCCGCCGACGCTCATGCCGATCATCCTGCCGGTCGTCGTCGCCAACAGTCGGGACCGCAACGGCTGCCAGGATGAGGAAATGCCCCTCGTCACCGGTCGCTATCACTTCGGCGATGACACGGGCACGTTGCGGATGCGCACGGCCCGAGAGGGCATGGCATCGGCCGCTGGCCACGACCTCGTGATTGAGGTGACCAGGTGGACGGGCACGGCGGACATTGATGTTGCTGCGCCGGAGCGTTCGCACGTCGAACTAACCGCAGACGCGAGAAGTCTCGCGGTGCGCAGCGGCACGGGTGGCGTGAAGCCACTTAGTGAGCGCGACAAACAGGAAATCACCGCCGCGATCAACCGGAAGATTCTCGACACGGCCCGACATCCGGCCATCCGTTTCGTGTCCAGTGACATCGGCGTTAACGGAATCGGCGTGATGCTGGATGGCGATTTGACGATCCGCGACGTGACGCGGCACGTGCGGGTCGCTGCGCATCAGACCGAGGACCTCCGGTTCGCGGGCGCCGCAACCGTCGTACAGACACGGTGGAGCATCACGCCGTATCGGGGGCTGCTCGGCGCGCTGAAGGTCGCCGACGCCGTCGAGATCGAGTTCGACGTCACCTTGCGCGCTACGTGACGTCCCACCGGAGGTAACGCATGGACGTCCCGGGCTGGGTCTGGGCGACCACGCTCCTCGGCATCCTCGCGATCCTGTCCGTCGACCTGGCCAGTGGGGTTCGCAACCCGCGGCCCGTGACGACGCGCACGGCCGCACGTGCGATCGCGTTCTATGTGGGGTTAGCGGTCGTGTTCGCGGTCGGGATGTGGCTGATTGCGGGTGGCGAGCACGCCACGGAGTTCGTGACCGGCTACGTGCTGGAGTACAGCCTGTCGGTCGACAACCTGTTCGTGTACCTGCTCGTGATGACGAGCTTCAAGGTGCCCGATGCGCAGCGTGGCAATGTGCTGCTCGTCGGAATCGTGGGCACCCTCGCGTTGCGGTTCCCGTTCATCTTCGGTGGTGCTGCTGCGGTCGACCAGTTCAATGCGACGTTCTATGTGTTCGGCGCGATCCTCGTCTGGACGGCGTTCGGACTCCTTCGCGGCGAGAAGGAAGAAGCCGATGTCGCGGACCATTTCGCCGTGCGTGTTACGCGGCGCGTGCTGCCAACCACTGACCAGTACGCCGGCGCCAAGCTGATCACCGTTGTCGATGGCAAGCGGCGGGTGACGCCGCTGATGCTCGTGATGGTCGCGGTCTCGTTGATCGGTCTGGTGTTCGCACTCGATTCCATTCCGGCGATCTTTGGTGTGACGACCGACACCTACGTCATCGTGACCGCGAACGCGTTCGCCCTGATGGGTCTGCGGCAGCTGTACTTCCTCGTCGGCGGGCTGCTCGAGCGGCTCGTCTACCTGAACATCGGTCTTGCGGTGATCCTGGCGTTCATCGGTGTGAAGCTCGTGCTCGAGGCGCTGCACAACGATGACGTACACGGCGCGCCCGCGCTGGGCATCGGCTTATCGCTAGGCGTGGTGGTCGGCGTACTGGCGATCACCACAGTTGCGAGTTTGCTGTCGCTGAAGCGACGCGGTTCTGACGAGGGCACGTAGCCGCACTACTGTCGCTGGCATGAAGGTCACGATGATGCTGTGCGACGCGGTGCAGGCGGCCGAGGGCAAGTTGTTCATTCTCGGTGGCGGCTGGTCGATGACGGGACCCGCGCCGGCTCCGTACGGAATTGCGATCCTGATCGAGGTGCCGTGGGACCGTGCGAACGAGCAGATCCCGGTGGGCTTGGAGCTGTTGACCGAGGACGGCATGCCGGTGAGTGAGTCCGGCCCCGAGGGCGACGTACCCGTGCGCATCGACGGGCAGATCGAGGTCGGTCGGCCGCCGGGCCTGGCGCCCGGCTCTCCGCTCGTCGTACCAATGGCCGTGAACATCGGGCCGATGCCACTGCCGCCTGGCTCGCGTTACTTCTGGCAGCTGTCCATCAATAAGGAGAGCAACGGCGACTGGCGGCTGCCGTTTTCGATTCGTCCATTGCCTGCAGGTGGCGGCGGCGGATTCGGACCAACTGATTTCAATATGCCGATGGGCTGACGTCGCCGTGCCTTGCGGCGGCGGCAAGTTCACCAGCCGCGGTCGCGCCACTCCTGCAGGTGGGGTCGTTCCACGCCGAGGGTCGTGTCGTTGCCATGGCCGGGATAGATCCATGTCTCGTCCGGCAGCGGTCCGAACACCTTGGCTTCCAGACCGTCCATGAGCGTCGCGAAGTTGTCGGGGTTGTTGAACGTGTTGCCCGGCCCCCCAGGGAAGAGGCAGTCACCTGTGAAGAGGTGCGGCCGTTCGTCGGCGTCGTACAAGAGCGCGATCGAGCCGGGCGTGTGCCCGACGAGGTGGATCGCCTTCAGCCGTACGTCGCCGACGGCAACCTCGGCACCGTCCTCGATGAACTCCTGGACCGGCACGGGGAGCGGCTCGGCGTCAGCGCGATGGGCGGCGACGGGTGCGCCGGTTGCCTTGACGACAGGTTCCAGTGCCTGCCAGTGGTCCATGTGCTGATGGCTGGTGACGATGCAGGTCAGCCGGTCGGAGCCGAGCGTCTCCAGTAGCCGGTCGGCCTCGTTGGCGGCGTCGATCAGCAGGACGTCGCCGGTCTTGCGGCATTTGAGGAAGTAGCAGTTGTTATCGAAGTCGCCAACAGCGATCTTGGTGATGATCAGGTCGGGGAGCTCCCGGACGTCCGCCGGCCCGCCGACCTTCACGTTCCCGGTGTAAGCCATCCAGCCACCCTGACACACACCTCGCCCGCCCCCAATCCGTGGTGATCTACGAAAACCTCAGGCGGCCCGCTGGCGTGTTGCTGAGAAGTTCGTAGATCACCGCGGGGGATCCTGGGCCCGGACAGGGCGCTGGCGACGGCGGGGAAGGAAGTGTCGGCGCCGGCGGTTAGCATCGAAGCCGGCTGTCCGGCGAGCACCGCGTCCAGCACCAAAGCGTTGTGCTCCTTCCCCTCCGGTGCCGCCTCCGCAACCGCTTTCCGAGCCCGAGAAGGACCGTGTCAGACCGTCTGATCATCCGCGGCGCGCGTGAGCACAACCTGCGCGACGTCAGCCTCGACCTGCCGCGCGATGCATTGATTGTCTTCACCGGGCTGTCCGGCTCCGGCAAGTCGAGCCTCGCGTTCGACACGATCTTCGCCGAGGGTCAGCGGCGGTATGTCGAGTCGCTGTCGGCGTACGCCCGCCAGTTCCTCGGCCAGATGGACAAGCCGGATGTGGACTTCATCGAAGGGCTCTCGCCGGCCGTCTCGATCGACCAGAAATCGACGAGCCGCAACCCCCGATCCACGGTCGGCACGATCACCGAGGTCTACGACTACCTCCGGCTGCTCTACGCCCGCGCGGGCCGGCCGCACTGCCCGGTCTGCGGCAAGCCGATCGCCCGGCAGACTCCTCAGCAGATCGTCGACCGGGTGCTGGAGATGGAGGACGGAACCCGGTTCCAAGTGCTGGCCCCCGTCGTTCGCGGCCGCAAGGGGGAGTACGCCGAGCTCTTCCGCGAGCTGTCGTCGAAGGGGTACAGCCGGGCCCGGGTCGACGGCACCGTCGTACAACTGTCGGACCCACCGAAGCTGAAGCGGTACGAGAAGCACACGATCGAGGTCGTCGTCGATCGGCTGACGGTCAAGTCATCATCCCGGCGCCGGCTCACCGACTCGGTCGAGACATCGCTGTCGCTCGGCGGCGGCCTGGTCATCTTCGACTTCGTCGACCTCCCCGACAAGGACCCGCATCGGGAGCGCACGTTCTCCGAGCACCTCGCGTGCCTTGATGACGATCTCGACTTCGACGAGCTCGAGCCGCGGTCGTTCTCGTTCAACTCGCCCTACGGCGCATGTCCCGTCTGCACCGGCCTCGGCACTCGGATGGAGGTCGACCCCGAGCTCGTCATCCCCGATCCCGAGCGGTCGATCGATGACGGTGCGATCGCCCCCTGGGCGTCCGGGCACACGACGGACTACTTCACCCGGTTGCTCGAAGCGGTGGCGCGCACGGTCGGCTTCAAGACCAACGTGCCCTGGCAGAAGTTGTCGGCCAAATCGCAGAACGCCGTGTTGCACGGCACGGCCAAGCAGGTCCACGTCCGTTATCGCAACCGCTACGGCCGGGAGCGCTCTTACTACACGCAGTTCGAGGGCGTGATCCCCTACATCGAGCGACGGCACGGTGAGGCCGAGTCCGACGCGGGCCGCGAGCGCTACGAGGGCTTCATGCGTGAGGTGCCGTGCCCGACGTGCGGCGGCGCGCGGCTCAAGCCCGAGTCACTAGCGGTCACGCTGGGCGGGAAAAACATCGCCGAGGTCGCCGGGCAGTCGATCGCCGAATGTGCCGAGTTTCTGTCGACCCTCACGCTGACCGAACGCGAGCGGACGATTGCCGGCCGGGTGCTGAAGGAGGTCGACGCCAGGCTGCGCTTCCTGCTCGACGTCGGCCTCGACTATCTATCCCTGGACCGGCCGTCCGCGACGCTCGCCGGCGGTGAGGCGCAACGCATTCGGCTGGCGACTCAGATCGGATCCGGTCTCGTCGGCGTCCTCTACGTCCTTGACGAGCCTTCGATCGGTCTGCACCAGCGCGACAATCGCCGGTTGATCGAAACCCTGCTGCGGTTGCGCGACCTCGGCAACACGCTGATCGTCGTCGAGCACGACGAAGACACGATCAAGCACGCCGACTGGGTCGTCGACATCGGCCCTGGCGCTGGCGAGCACGGCGGCGAGATCGTCGTCACCGGACCGGTGAGCGACCTGATCGCGAGCTCGGAGTCGATGACGGGTGCTTACCTCTCCGGCCGACGGTCGATCCCGATCCCCGACATCCGGCGGCAGCCTTTCCCCGGCCACACATTGACTGTGCACGGCGCCCGCGAACACAACCTGCAAGACGTCACGGTCGACTTCCCATTGAGCACGTTCGTCGCAGTTACGGGTGTGTCCGGCTCAGGCAAGTCGACGCTCGTCAACGACATCTTGCATTCGGTGCTCGCCCGCGAGCTCAACGGCGCGCGCACCGTGCCCGGTCGGCACCGACGTGTCACCGGTTTGGATGAGGTCGACAAGGTCGTCGGCGTCGACCAGTCACCCATCGGTCGTACGCCGCGGAGCAATCCCGCGACGTACACCGGTGTGTTCGATCACATCCGGCGGCTGTTTGCCGAAACCACCGAGGCGAAGATCCGCGGTTATCTGCCCGGCCGGTTCTCGTTCAACGTCAAGGGCGGCCGCTGTGAAGCCTGCGCCGGCGACGGCACGATCAAGATCGAGATGAACTTCCTCCCCGACGTCTATGTGCCGTGCGAGGTCTGCCACGGCGCGCGCTACAACCGCGAGACGCTCGAAGTGCACTACAAAGGAAAGACGATTTCCGAAGTGCTCGACATGCCGATTGAAGAGGCGTTGCACTTCTTCGAGGCCGTGCCGGCGATCCGTCGTCACCTGCAGACGCTCGACGACGTCGGGCTCGGTTATGTGCGCCTCGGGCAACCGGCGCCGACGTTGTCCGGCGGCGAGGCGCAGCGGGTAAAGCTCGCGAGCGAGCTGCAGAAGCGATCGACCGGCCGCACCGTCTACATCCTGGACGAGCCGACTACGGGCCTGCACTTCGAAGACATTCGCAAGCTGCTCGGCGTGCTCACCAGGCTGGTCGAGGCGGGCAACACCGTCATCGTCATTGAGCACAACCTCGACGTCATCAAGACCGCAGACTGGATCATCGACCTGGGTCCGGAGGGCGGCACCGGTGGTGGCCGCATCGTCGCTGAAGGGCCACCCGAGTCGATCGCTGAGGTGGAGCAAAGCCACACCGGCCGGTTCCTCCGCGACATCCTGGTCAAGCGAGGGCCCGCTCGGCGTACGGCGAAGCGGCCCGGGAAGAAGGTTGCGGGGGCCGCGGTCAAACGCGGCACGGCGGCTCGTAGTCGCGTGTAACTAGCGGCCTTCTCGCCACCCTCGACGGGTGAGGTTCGCGTTAGGGTGCTGCCACCCGTGACCGCCGAGGAGTGACGATGGCCAAAGAGACGGCCCTGGCCGACCGACTTGCCTCTGTCGACTTGTTCGCTGGTGTGAGCAAGCGGGGTCGGCAGGCCATCGCCAGCAGCATGCGGATGGTGCAGCACACCAAGGGTCAGGAAGTTACGGCCACAGGCCGTCAAGGTATCGGCTTCCACCTCATTCTTGACGGCACCGCGGACGTGCTGCTCCGTGGGAAAAAGGTCAACTCGCTTGGTCCCGGCGACTACTTCGGCGAGATCTCGGTGGTCGACGGCAAGCCACGGTCGGCAGTGATCCGGGCGACGAGCGACCTGAGTACGGCGGCAATCTCCTCCTGGAAGTTCCGTCCCATGCTGCGCGAGCAGCCGGCGATTGCGGAGGCCTTGCTCGATGGCTTGTGCGCGCGACTGCGCGCAGCAGAGGCCCGCCGCGACTGAGTGTGAGCACGCCCGACCGCCAACCCGGCGAACAACTCGACGAGCTGCTGCAGGAGTTCGTGCGCGTCGCGAACGCGACTGCCGCTGCCGTCGAGCCCGCCGGTTACAACGAGCAGTTGCAAGCGATCACCGACGCTGCCAAGGACCTCTTCTCTGCGGGCGCCTGTTCGCTCGCGTTGCTCGACGACAACGGCGCGTACTTGGTCTATCGGGTGGCGAGCGGGGCCGGCGCGGCCGAAATCGTCGGCCAACGCGTGCCCTATGGGCAGGGCTTGACCGGCTGGGTCGTCAGCTCAGGTATGCCGCTGTCGTTGGACGACGTGGCAAACGACCCACGCTGGCAGCGGGCGGTAGCGGAGAGCACTGGCTACGTCCCGCGCAGTTTGCTTGCGATGCCGCTGGAAACCGATCGTGCAGTCCTCGGCGCAATTTCTGTCCTCGACCGGACGATGCCGGCAACACCGGAAGAAGCGCAACGCGAGATGGTGCTGCTCGGGCTGTTTGCGCGCCAAGCGGCACTCGCGATCGAAGGCGCCAAAGTCTTTCGCTCGGCCGGCCGGTTCCTGCTGTCGGCGGTCGCCGAGGCGGCCCAGGGCGAGTCGCTGAAGGATGTGCTCGATCGTGCCGTTGAGCAGGCCACCGTCGAAGACGCGACGTTGAGCGAAGTCGCCCGGCTGCTCGCCGTGCTCAACCAGAGCGACACCGATCTCGCGAACGTGGTTGCCGGTGCGCTCGAGATGGTCGCCGACTACGTGCGCTATCGCGAGCGGCTGTGAGCAACGACCCGCTGCCGTCGTGGGCTTGGCAGTTCGCTCCTGGTCATCTTCCGACCGTCGAGGGTTTGCCGCTCGGCGAGCCGATCACCGCGGAGTGGGCCTGGGGTGGTGCCGTCGGGCGGGACATCAAGGTCGCGGTCATTGATAGCGGCGTCGACGCCAACCACCCGCAAGTCGGCCGGGTCGCCGGAGGTGTGGTTGTGGAGGTCGACGCGTCGGCGCCTGGCGGTGTCCGTCTCGACGAGGGACCACACGAGGATCTGTACGGCCACGGCACCGCATGTGCCGCGATCATCCGCAAAGCGGCACCGGAGTGCGACATCTACAGCGTTCGGGTCCTCGGCACCAAACTCAGCGGACGCGGGAACATCTTCGCGGCTGGGCTGAAGTGGGCGATCGACAACGGTATGAACGTGGTCAACATGTCGTTGTCGACAGGGCGCGCGCGGTTCTTCGGTCTGTTCCACCAGCTTGCTGACGAGGCGTACTTCCGCAACACAGTGCTGGTTTGTGCCGTCAACAACGTACCGGCGCCGAGCTATCCATCGCAGTTCTCCTCGGTCATCTCGGTTGCGTCGAGCGGTGACCGGGATCCATTCACGATCGCGTACAACCCGGCGCCGCCGGTCGAGTTCGGCGCGCCCGGTGTCGACCTCGATGTGGCGTGGCTGGGCGGGAGCACGATTCGAGCGAGCGGCAACAGCTTCGCCTGTCCGCACGTCGCCGGGCTGGTCGCGCGACTGCTGTCGAAGCACCCCGGGCTGACGCCGTTCCAGGTGAAGACCGTGTTGCACGCGGTCGCGGCCAACGCCCAGCCGGCAGCTGACACGTCAAGGCACAACTAAAGCGACGAGAAAAGGAAGACCCGCCGGGTGTTCCCCGGCGGGTCCCTCCTCGGCGCCCCGGAGGGCTCCTGGGCTGCGCTCAGACGAGTTGCGGTTACGGCTTGATGTGGACGTGGCCGGAGACGTCGTCGCCATCGGCCTGGTTCCGGTGGCCGGAGACGTCTTCGTCGCCGGGCTTGATGTGGACGTGCCCGGAGGTGTCTTCGTCACCGGGCTTGATGTGGACGTGCCCGGAGGTGTCTTCGTCGCCGGGCTTGATGTGGACGTGCCCGGAGGTGTCTTCGTCACCGGGCTTGATGTGGACGTGCCCGGAGGTGTCTTCGTCGCCGGGCTTGATGTGGACGTGCCCGGAGACGTCTTCGTCGCCGGGCTTGATGTGCACGTGTCCCTGCACCTCGTTCTCGTCGATCCTGTTGCGCTCCACCATGTCGCCCTCCATTGTTGTGGCCGACTTCCCGTCGGACGCGAGCAGCATCGCGCACGCCGTCCATGTTGTCTGTCAGTTCGCTAACACAGCCCAGTATGAGCGCCACAACCGTGCCGCGCCGCTACGCTCCGAGCCAAATGACCGAACCCGGCCTGTCTGTCGAGGATCTCCCCCTCGTTCGTGCGCTTCCGGAGAACGGGCGCAATCTGGTGCTCGAGCGCTGCACGCAACGCTCCTTTGAGCCCCGCGAGGTCGTCTTCAGCGAGGGGGAGCCCGGGGACCGGCTTTATGCCGTTTTGTCCGGTCGGGCGGTTGTTCAGGCGACGACGCCGTCGGGGGAGAGCGCGACGTACTCGCTGGTGGGCCCGGGCCAGACGTTCGGCGAGCTCGCCCTGATCGACGGCCGCCATCGGCGAACCGGGACCGTCATCGCGCTCGAGCCGCTCCGTACGTTGATGCTGGCGCGCGAGGACTTCCTCGTGCTCCGCGATACGTATCCCGCGGTCGACCGACTCCTCGTCGACGTGCTCTCCCGAGCGGTGGAGCGCCTCTCCCGGCACCTACTGGAGAGCCTGTTCCTCCCGGTCGAGCCGCGGATCGTCCGCCGGCTGGTTGCGGCGAGTGGGTTGTACGGCGGGCTGGAGCCCGGGGTTGTCATTCCGCTGACACAGGAGGATCTCGCCGCACTCGCCGGAACCACCCGGCCCACCGTCAACCAGGTCCTTCGCAAGCTGGAAGAAGAGGGCGCGGTCACGCTGCATCGCGGCAGGATGGAGATCGTCTCACCGGAGCTTTTACGCGAGCGCGCTCGCCGCAGCGAATGAGGCACTTCGGCACGGCCGAGGGTGCGTGACACGCCGATTAGTCTCAAACCGTGGCTGATCCGTCGACGTACCGTCCGACGGCTGGATCGGTCCCTGACGCGCCCGGTGTGTACCGGTTCCTCGACAGCCGCGGCCGCGTTGTGTACGTCGGCAAGGCCAAGTCGCTGCGGTCCCGGCTGAACTCGTACTTCGCCAATGCCGTCGACATCCACCCGCGCACCGCGACGATGCTCCAGAGCGCCGCGCAGGTCGACTGGACGGTCGTCAGCACCGAAGTAGAGGCGCTGCAGCTCGAGTACAACTGGATCAAGGAGTACGACCCGCGGTTCAACATCCGCTACCGCGACGACAAGAGCTATCCGAGCCTGGCGGTCACGCTCGACGAGGAGTACCCGCGGCTACTGGTCATGCGCGGGGCCAAGAAGAAGGGCGTCCGCTACTTCGGGCCGTACGCCCACGCGTGGGCGATCCGCGAGACGCTCGACCTGCTGCTGCGGGTCTTCCCAGCGCGCACGTGCTCCGCCGGCGTTTTCAAGCGGCACGGTCAGATCGGCCGGCCCTGCCTGCTGGGTTACATCGGCAAGTGCTCCGCGCCGTGCGTGGGACGGGTGACCGCCGACGAACACCGCGCGATCGTCGACGACTTCTGCGACTTCATGAGCGGCCAGACCGCGACGTACCTCCGCCGCCTCGAGAAGGAAATGCGCGCGGCGGCTGCCGTGGAGGAGTTCGAACGTGCCGCCCGGCTCCGCGACGACATCAAGGCGCTGCAGCGAGCGATCGAGAAGCAGGCGGTCGTCCTGGCAGACGGCACCGATGCTGACGTGGTCGCGATCGCGGAAGACCAGCTCGAAGCCGCGGTGCAGGTGTTCTACGTCCGCGGCGGGCGGGTCCGTGGCCAGCGCGGCTGGATCGTCGACAAGGTCGAAGACATGAGCACCGGCGACCTGGTCGGTCAGTTCATTGCCCAGGAGTACGCCGAAGACGACGCCGAGATCCCGCGCGAGGTGCTCGTTCCTCAGTTGCCGCGCGACACCGACACGATCGTGACCTGGCTCGAGGAACGCCGCCGTCGCCGTGTGCACCTTCGCGTACCGCGACGCGGCGACAAGCGCGCACTGCTCGAAACCGTGCATCGCAATGCGCTGCAGGCACTCGCCCAACACAAGACACGTCGGGCGAGCGATCTGACCGCGCGCAGCCGCGCGCTTCAGGAGATCCAGGACCAGCTCGGTCTCGACGAGGCGCCGCTGCGCATCGAGTGCTTCGACGTCTCCAACCTGCAAGGCACGAGCGTTGTTGCGTCGATGGTGGTGTTCGAAGACGGTCTGGCCCGCAAGAGTGAGTACCGCCGGTTCGCGATCCGCGGTGTCGAAGGCCAAGACGACGTCGCATCCATCCATGAGGTCATCACGCGGAGGTTCCGTCGCTACCTACAGGAGCGCGAGAACACCATTGAGACGACCTCCGGTCCGATCGACCCGGAAACCGGGAGGCCGAAGAAGTTCGCGTACCCGCCCAACCTCGTGGTTGTCGACGGCGGTGCACCACAGGTCGCTGCTGCGGCAGCTGCCCTCAGCGAGCTGGGCATCACGGAAGTTGCGCTCTGCGGTCTCGCCAAACGACTCGAAGAAGTGTGGTTGCCGGGCGAGGACCACCCGGTGATCCTGCCGCGGACGAGTGAGGGGCTTTATCTCCTGCAACGGGTCCGCGACGAAGCGCACCGGTTCGCGATCGCCTACCACAGGCAGAAGCGCTCGCGGGCGATGACGACGAGCGCCCTTGACGGCGTACCAGGGCTCGGTGACGTCCGCCGCAAGGCATTGCTCCGCCACTTCGGCTCGGTCCGCCGGCTGCGCGCGGCCACCGTCGACGAGGTGGCCGAGGTGCCCGGCATCGGACGACGAACGGCCGCCATCATCGTCGACGCGCTCGCGGAACCCACCAACGTCGACACCCAACCCGTCGACCCGACGACCGGCGAGATCCTGGACGGCACCGCATGATCTCCACGGTGCAGTCCGCTGCTGCTGAGCACGGCCCGCCGCTGCAGATCGCGGTCATCACTGGGCTGTCGGGCGCCGGGCGCAGCACCGCAGCCAAGGCGCTGGAAGACCTCGGCTGGTTCGTCGTCGACAACCTGCCGCCTGGTCTCATCGCGCCGATGGTCGACCTGGGCCAGCGTTCACAGGGCGCGGTGTCGCGCATTGCGTGCGTGGTCGACGTACGCAGCCGGGCGTTCTCCTCCGACTTGCGTTCCGCGATCGCCGAGCTGGACCGCAAGGGATGTCACCCGCGGGTCGTGTTCCTGGAGGCCACCGACGACGCGTTGGTACGCCGGTTCGACGGCGTACGCCGGCCGCACCCACTGCAAGGTGAAGGCAGGCTGGTCGACGGCATCGCAACTGAACGCGAGCTGCTGCGCGAGCTGCGTGGCGACGCAGACCTCGTCCTCGACACGTCGGATCTCAATGTGCACGAGCTGCGGTCGAAGATCGCCGCCGCGTTCGGCGACAGCGAGGCGACGTCGCGGCTCCAACTGACGATCGTCTCGTTCGGCTACAAGTACGGTCTTCCGGTCGATGCCGACCTCGTCGTCGACTGCCGGTTTCTCCCTAATCCACATTGGATCCCCGAGCTACGGCCGCACAGCGGTCTCGAACGTGAGGTGCGCGACTACGTGCTCGGCCAGCCATCCACCGGAGCGTTCCTCGACGAGTACGCCGCATTGATGCGCTTGCTTGCCGCCGGCTATCGGCGTGAGGGCAAGCGCTATGTCACGCTCGCGGTCGGCTGCACGGGCGGTAAGCACCGCAGCATCGTCATCGCCGAGGAACTAGCGGCGCGCCTCCGGGCTGATGAGGAGGGCGGGCCGGTCGACGTGACCGTCGTGCACCGAGACTTGGGTCGCGAGTGACCGCGCCGCCTCGGCCGCGCGTGGTTGCCTTCGGCGGCGGTCATGGTCTCGCGGCATCGCTATCCGCGCTGAAGCTCGTCACGGACCAGCTGACCGCGATCGTCACTGTTGGCGACGACGGAGGATCATCCGGCCGGCTTCGCGACGAGCTCAACGTGCTGCCGCCTGGTGATCTCCGGATGGCAATCGCTGCGCTCGCGGCTGACGACGAACGGTCTCAGCAGTGGGCGCGTGTCTTGCAACATCGCTTCACGAGCGCCGGGCCGCTCGACCAGCATGCAGTGGGCAATGTCGTCATGGTCGGTTTGGAACAGGTGCTCGACGACCCGATCGCGGGCCTCGACCTGATGTGCCAGCTCGTCCGGGCGTCCGGCCGGGTGCTGCCGATGTCGATCGTGCCGCTGCAGATCGTCGCCGACGTCGTCGGGCTCGACGCTGATGATCCCGGCAACGTCCACGAAGTGTGCGGTCAGGTCGCGGTGGCGACGACGCGCGGCAAAGTCGTCGGCGTACGACTCGAACCCGACAATCCGCCTGCGGCGGCGGAGGCAGTGCGCGCGATCGAAGAGGCCGATTGGCTGATCTTCGGGCCTGGTTCGTGGTTCACCAGCGTGCTCCCGCACATGTTGGTGCCCGAACTGGCGAAGGCGATCACCGCGACGACCGCTCGGCGATTGGTCGCGCTCAACCTGGCGCCGCAGCCGGGGGAGACGTCCGGATTCACCCCGGAGTCACATCTCGAAGTTTTGTCTGCGCACGCGCCGCAGTTGCTCTTGGATGTGGTGCTGGCGGACACGTCGGCGGTCGGCGATGCGGATCGGCTGCGGGACGCCGCTGCGGCGGTCGGCGCCGAGCTGGTGCTCGCCGATGTCGCCGCATCATCCGGTACGCCGGTGCACGATCCGCAGCTCCTGGCTGCGGCGTACGCCCGGATCATGAACGCCCCGCCAGGGCCGGACGAGGGAGAACCCGCATGGCGATGACCGCCTCGGTCAAAGACGAGCTCGCTCGCTTGCCAGTGACGAAGCCGTGTTGCCGCAAGGCAGAGGTTGCTTCGCTGCTTCGGTTCGCGAGCGGCCTGCATCTCGTCGCAGGTCGGCTCGTGATCGAAGCGGAGCTCGACGCCGGTGCGGCGGCGCGACGGCTGCGCAAGGACATCGCTGAGGTGTACGGGCACGGGTCAGACCTCTCGGTGCTTGCACCGGGCGGGTTACGCAAGGGCAACCGGTACGTCGTCCGGGTGGTGAAGGACGGCGACGCGCTCGCCCGCCAGACCGGGCTGATCGATGGTCGGGGTCGACCGGTCCGCGGACTGCCGCCGCAGGTGGTCTCGGCATCCGTCTGCGACGCGGAGTCTGCGTGGCGCGGTGCATTCCTCGCGCACGGCTCGCTCACCGAACCCGGGCGGTCATCGTCGCTCGAAGTGACCTGCCCCGGGCCCGAAGCTGCCTTGGCGCTCGTTGGTGCTGCACGCCGGCTTGGCATCCCCGCGAAGGCCCGCGAGGTGCGCGGCGTGGACCGGGTCGTCGTCCGCGACGGTGACGCGATCAGCACGCTGCTCACCCGGCTCGGTGCGCACGACAGTGTGCTGGCTTGGGAAGAGCGGCGAATGCGCCGCGAAGTGCGCGCAACGGCGACCCGATTGGCGAACTTCGACGACGCGAACCTGCGTCGCTCTGCGCGTGCCGCCGTTGCCGCCGGTGCGCGCGTCTCCCGCGCGCTCGAGATCCTCAGCGACGAAGCGCCCGATCACCTGCTCGCGGCCGGTCGGCTTCGGCTCGAACACGCGCAAGCCTCACTCGAGGAGCTCGGTTCGCTCGCGGATCCGCCGATGACGAAGGACGCCGTTGCAGGTCGGATCCGCCGGTTGCTCGCGATGGCGGACAAGCGCGCGGACGACCTCGGCATCCCCAACACCGAGGCCAACCTGACGCCGGAGATGCTTGCACCCTGAGTTATAGGCTCGATAACGAATTGTGAGCGAGTACCCAAAGGGGATGGCGGCGTGGCCACGCGAGTAGGCGTCAACGGATTCGGACGCATAGGTCGGAACTTCTATCGAGCGGCGATTGCTACCGCCGGATCGGACATCGAGATCGTCGCCGCCAACGATCTCGGCGACAAAGCCACGATGGCCCACCTGCTCAAGTACGACACCGTCCTCGGCCGGCTCGGCGAAGCTGTCAGCGTCACCGACGACGGGCTGAAGGTCGGCAAGCGCAGCATCAAGATCCTCGCCGAGCGCGACCCCGCGGCTCTGCCATGGGCCGACCTCGGCGTCGATGTGGTGATCGAGTCGACCGGCCACTTCACGAAGGCCGCGGACGCCCGCAAGCACATCGACGGCGGTGGCGCCAAGAAGGTCATCATCTCCGCGCCGGCCAACGACGAGGACATCACGATCGTGATGGGCGTGAACGACGACGCCTACGACCCCGCCGCGCATCACGTCCTGTCGAACGCGTCCTGTACGACGAACTGCGTGGCACCGATGGCGAAGGTGCTGCTCGACAACTTCGGGATCGTGCAGGGCTTCATGACCACGATCCACGCCTACACCAACGACCAGGTCATCCTCGACTTCCCGCACAAGGACCTGCGCCGGGCTCGCGCGGCCGCGCAAAACATCATCCCGACGTCAACCGGTGCTGCGAAGGCCACCTCGTTGGTGATCCCGGAAGTCAAGGGCAAGCTGGATGGCATCGCGATGCGCGTCCCGGTGCCCGACGGCTCGGTCACCGACTTGGTCATCGAGGTCGAGCGCGCGGCGAGCGTGGCTGATATCAACGCGGCGTTCAAGGCCGCGGCCGAAGGTCCACTCAAGGGCTACCTCTATTACACGGAGGACCCGATCGTCTCCTCGGACATCGTCGGGTCGCCCGCGTCCTGCACGTTTGATTCGCAACTCACGATGGCGTCCGGCAACCAGGTAAAGATCGTCGGCTGGTACGACAACGAGTGGGGTTACTCGAACCGACTGGTCGACCTTGCTCGACTGGTCGGCTCGCGGCTGCAGTGAGGTCGATCGACACCCTCGGCGAGCTGGACGGCCGGCGCGTCCTGCTTCGCGCTGACCTCAATGTGCCGCTCGAAGACGGTCGGATCGCCGACGACGGCCGCATCCGGGCCACGCTTCCCGTGCTGACCACCCTCGTCGAGGGCGGCGCCCGCACGATCGTTTGCGCGCACCTCGGTCGGCCCAAGGGCGCGCCTCGGCCGGACCTGTCACTGGGTCCGGTCGCGCAGCGACTCGGCGAGCTGCTCGGCCGCGACGTACCGCTGGCTGACGATGTTGCCGGAGCGTCGGCTAGCAAACACGCGGATGCGCTCGCCGACGGCGACGTGCTGTTGTTGGAAAACGTCCGTTTCGAAGCAGCCGAGACCAGCAAGGACGACGCGGAGCGGTCGGCGTTCGCTGAGCGGCTCGCCGCACTTGCAGAGTGCTATGTCGGCGATGCGTTCGGCGCGGTGCACCGCAAGCACGCGAGTGTGTACGACGTACCACTGCGGTTGCCGCATGCTGCCGGACCACTGGTCTTGCGTGAAGTCGAAGTCCTGAGCCGGCTCACGCACGATCCCGAACGGCCTTACGTCGTCGTACTCGGCGGGTCGAAGGTCTCCGACAAGCTCGCCGTCATCGAGCAACTGCTGCCACGAGTCGACCAGCTCCTTGTCGGCGGCGGGATGTGCTTCACGTTCCTCAAAGCGCAAGGACACGACGTCGGTGATTCGTTGCTCGAGGACGACCAAGTCGAGGCGTGTGGCCGATTTCTCGACTCCGGCCGCGTCGTGCTTCCCTCGGATGTCGTGGTCGCGACCGATCTGTCCGCAGACGCAACCACCCGCGTCGTGGCCGCCGACGCCATCCCTGCGGACTTCAAAGGCTTGGACATCGGCCCGGACAGCGTGGATCGGTTCGCCACGGCATTGCGCGATGCCGCGGTCGTGTTCTGGAACGGCCCGATGGGGGTGTTCGAGTTGGCGCCCTTCGCGGCCGGAACTCGCGGTGTCGCGCAGGCGATTGCCGCGCTGCCCGGTGCGTTGACTGTCGTCGGCGGAGGCGATTCCGCCGCCGCGATCCGTGCACTCGGTATCGACGAGTCCGCGTTCACGCACATCTCGACCGGCGGGGGTGCGAGCCTGGAGTACCTCGAAGGCAAGACCCTTCCCGGTCTCGAAGCGCTGGAGTCCTAGTGGCCAAACCCAGTCGTACGCCGCTGCTCGCCGGCAACTGGAAGATGAACCTCAACCATCTCGAGGCGATCGCCCTCGTCCAGAAACTGGCGTTCATCCTCACGCCGGAGGACTACGAGGCCGCCGAAGTCGTCGTCCTTCCGCCGTACACCGACCTCCGCAGCGTGCAGACGCTCGTCGACGGCGACAAGTTGCTCATCAAGTACGGCGCGCAGGATGTCGCCCAGCACCCCAACGGCGCGCACACGGGCGACATCTCGGCTGCGATGCTGCAGAAGCTCGGATGCGCGTACGTCGTCGTCGGGCACAGCGAACGCCGGCAGCACCACGATGAGACCGACGAGCTCGTCGCGGCCAAAGCGGCCGCGGCGTTCAGCGCCGACATCGTGCCGATCGTCTGCGTCGGTGAGCAGCTCGACATCCGCCAGCAGGGCACGCACGTCCAGCACGTGCTCGGCCAGCTCGACGGCAGCCTCGTTGGTCTGTCTGGCGAGCAGGTCAAGGCCACTGTCGTGGCCTATGAGCCGGTCTGGGCGATCGGCACCGGCGAGGTCGCCACGCCGGCCGACGCTCAGGAGGTCTGCGCCGCGATCCGCAAGAGGTTGAAGGAGCGGTACGACGGTGACGTGGCCGGCAGCGTGCGGATCTTGTACGGCGGCTCGGTCAAGGTGGACAACATCGCCGGGATCATGGCCGAACGCGACGTCGACGGAGCACTGGTCGGTGGGGCCAGTCTCGACGCCGACGAGTTCGCTGGGATCGTCCGCTATCGCTTGCATGAGGCAGCGCCACTAGAAGCGTCTGACGGAGTCCCGGACACGCCCGCCGTGGCGCCGTAGTGACGGTCGGGTAGCCCCCGGCAAAAGCCACGACGTCCCGTTCGTAACGGTGCGCTAACGGATTAGGACGCAGCGTCGCAAACGGTTGGTCACGATTGGGCCACACCTCGGACACACGCGTGCAGCCGGTCTTTCACCCTGCATGCAAACGTGTCTAGAGTGCCCAGCGCCAACCGGCAGTTCGGCAGTGGCTATCCCTGGGGGATCCTTTGGCTAGCCATGCCGAGTTCGCGAGGAGCGAGGGAAGGGCAGCGCCGCCCGGATGACAGCACCGCTCGACGTTGATGCGTCGGCCCAGGTCGCGACTCCTGAGGCAATCCTGCAAGGCATCGGCCCGGTTGAAGGCCGGTCGCTCAGCCAGATCGCGTGGCTGCGGCTCAAGCGCGACAAGGTAGCGCTCGGCAGCGGTGTATTCATCCTGCTGCTGATCCTCGCGGCGATCTTCGCGCCGTTGATTACGCATTTCGTCGGACACGATCCCAACGCGACGCACACCGACTTGATCGACCCCAATTTCAGCACGCCGTATGGGCACCTGGGCGGGATCAGCTGGAAGCACCCGTTGGGCGTCGAGCCGACCAATGGGCGCGACATTTTCTCGCGGATCTTGTTCGGTGCCCGCGTCTCGCTGATCATTGCGTTCCTCGCGACCGCGCTGTCCGTGATCATCGGCACCGTCATGGGCATGACCGCCGGCTACTTCGGTGGCGTGGTCGACCAGGTCATCAGCCGGGTGATGGACATCCTGCTTGCGTTCCCGCTGTTGCTGTTCGCGATCGCCCTCGTCGCGGTCATCGGCGACTCGAAGCTGAAGGGTCTTTCGTTCCTCAGCATCGACAACACGCGGATCCTGCTGCTGGTCTTCATCATCGGGTTCTTCAACTGGCCGTATTTCGGCCGCATCATGCGCGGGCAGACGCTCTCGCTGCGCGAGAAGGAGTACGTCGAGGCCGCGCGCAGCCTCGGCGCCGGCCCTGGGCACATTCTGTTCCGCGAGCTCCTGCCCAACTTGGTCGGGCCGATCCTCGTCTACTCGACGCTGATCATCCCGACCAACATCTTGTTCGAGGCCGCATTGTCATTCCTCGGCCTTGGTGTCCGGCTGCCGAACCCATCCTGGGGCGGCATGCTCTCGACGGCCGCCGGTGACGGCACCTACCAGATCGACGCGATGTTCATGATCGTGCCGGGTGTGGCGCTGCTCTTGACGGTCATGGCGTTCAACCTGCTCGGCGATGGCTTGCGGGACGCACTCGACCCACGATCCAACCGCTGACCCTGCACTGACTGACCCGTCCATCCAGGACAGAAACAACGAAAGGGAAGGGGCACAAACGGAATGAAACGACGAGGACTGCTGATCGCGGCAGTGCCGTTGTCGGTTCTCGCCCTCGTTGCCACCGGATGCGGTGGCAGCAGCGGAGGGGGAGGTGGCGGCGGAACCAAGAACAACGGGACGCAGCCCAACGCCGGCGTCAACGGCATCCGCCAGGCGTCGGACGTCAAGGGCGGCACGCTGAACCTGCTCGACTCGGGTGACTGCGACTACTGGGACCCGGCGCGCACCTACTACGCGCACTGCTGGGACCTGCAGCGCATGTTCAACCGCACGCTGCTCGCCTACAAGCCGACGCCAGGCCCGGGCGGGTCCACACTCGTCCCCGACATCGCCACCGGTCTCGGCCAGACGACTGACAGCAAGACCTGGACGTACAAGCTGCAGTCCGGCCTGAAGTTCGAGGACGGCACTCCGATCACGTCCAAGGAAGTCAAGTACGCGATCGAGCGTGTGTTCGCGACCACGGTCATCAACGGTGGCCCGACGTACGTCATCACGTTCCTGTGCCCCGGCGGGACCAAGCCTGACGGCTCCTGCCCGCAGTACCTGGGCCCCTACAAGGACAAGGCCGCTGACCATCTCGGCCTGAGCACGATCGACACGCCGGATGCGTCGACGATCGTGTTCCACCTGAACCAGCCGTTCTCGGACTGGGACTACATCATGGCGTCGCCGAGCAGCACTCCGGTGCCGATCGCCTACGACCAGAGCGCCAAGGGCGGGGCGAAGTACACCTTCCACCCGATCTCGACCGGTCCTTACAAGATCGCGTCCTACAAGGTCGGCAAGAGCCTGCTCTTCGTCCGCAACACCAACTGGGACCCGTCCACGGACAAGGTCCGCAAGGCACTCCCGGACAAGATCACGTTCACGGTCGACTCCAACACGGTCGACCTCGACAACCGCATCCTCACCGGTGTCGGTGACGTCGACGTGAGCTCGGTCGGTGTCCAGCAGGCAACGCAGGCAAAGGTCCTGCGTGACGCAAGCCTGAAGGCGTTATCGGACAACCCGTTCAACGGCTTCACGCGGTACCTGACGATCAACGTCAACGTCCCGCCGTTCAACAACATCCACTGCCGCAAGGCTGTCCAGTACGCCGTCAACAAGGTGGACTGGCAGACGGCACGTGGTGGCCCGATCGGTGGCGGTGACATCGCGACGACGGTGATGAACCCGAACATCCAGGGCTTCACCAAGTTCGACCTCTACCCGGACAACGGTGGCAAGGGTGATCTGGCTGCGGCCAAGAACGAGCTCACCCAGTGCGGCAAGCCCAACGGGTTCACCACGCACCTGACGACCACCAACACCGGTAAGGGTCCGAAGGTCGCGATCGCGGTCCAGGCAGCCCTGAATCGCGTCGGGATCAAGACGGTCATCGATGAAGGTGACCCGGCCAGCTACTACAGCCAGTTCATCGGCGCCCCGGCGACGAACCACAAGAAGGACTTCGGGATCAACGTGTACGGCTGGGGAGCGGACTTCCCGACCGGCTACGGGTTCTTCAGCCAGATCGTCGACGGGCGCAACATCAAGGCACAGGGCAACAGCAACACCTCCGAGCTCAACGACAAGACCGTCGACGACCTGATCGACAAGGCGACGGCGGCGAAGAGCCCGGCGGATGCGGCGAAGATCTGGGGTGACGTCGACAAGGCCGTCATGGCGAGCGCTGCCATCGTGCCGATGACGTACGACAAGGCCCTGATGATCGTCAGCAAGAGGTTGAAGAACGTCTACGTGCTGAGCGCGTTCGGCATGTACGACTTCGCCAATCTCGGTGTTGCCTGAGCAACGAATCCTGTATTCGCTGAGCGACGAAGGCAGGTGAAGGTGACCGTGGCCGGCGGGGAGACCCGCCGGCCACGGCACCGTAACTAGTGGTCCGTTACATCATTCGGCGCCTGATACTCCTGGTCATATTGCTGGCCATCATCAGTTTCCTGACGTTCGGCATCTTCTTCTCGCTGCCGAAGCTCGCTCATCAGGATCCCGCGGTTCTTTTCGCGGGCAAGTCGCCGACTCCGGCCGAAGTGAAGGCCACCAGCCAGAAGCTGGGGCTCGACAAGCCCTTCCTCGTTCAGTACGGCTCGTTCATGAAGGGCATCGTGGTTGGCCGCACGTTCGAGGGGGGCGGCGAAAAGGACCAGTGCTCGGCCCCATGCTTCGGCTACTCCTTCGTCAACAACCAGCCAGTGTGGAGCGCCATCAAGAGCGACCTGCCGATCACATTCTCACTCGCGATCGGCGCGGCGATTCTGTGGCTGTTTGCCGGAACCGCCGTCGGGATCATCAGCGCGCTCCGACCTCGATCGTGGTTCGACCGATTATCCATGGGCACTGCGCTCGCGGGGGTCTCGCTGCCGATCTACTTCACCGGGCTCGTGATGCTCGAGCTGTTCAGCTACAAGTGGCAGATCTTGCGTAACGTGCACTACGTCAACTTCACGTCAAACCCGATCAGTTGGGCGCGGAACCTCCTCTTGCCCTGGGTGGCGCTCGCGTTCCTGTACGCCGCGTTGTACGCGCGGCTGACCAGGTCGGGGATGCTCGAGACGATGTCCGAGGACTACATCCGCACGGCCCGCGCTAAAGGCCTTCGGGAACGTCGCGTGATCGTGCATCACGGTTTGCGTGCTGCGCTGACTCCGATCGTCACAATCTTTGGACTTGATCTCGGAGCCCTGCTCGGCGGTGCGATCCTCACCGAGTACACGTTCGGCTTCACCGGCATCGGCAAGCTGTCCGTCGACGCGGTCTTCCGACGAGATATGCCCGTCATTCTCGGGGTCACGTTGTTCGCGGCGTTCTTCATCCTGCTCGCAAACCTGATCGTGGATGTGCTGTACGCCGTCGTCGACCCGAGAGTGCGCTACTCGTGAGCCCGCCGCGTAAGAAGGCGGAGGTTCTCAGTACCGAGCAGCCGGCCAAGGAGGCTGAACCGCTCGAGCCCGGCGTACCGGGTCAGTCGTTCCTCGAGCTGCGCGACCTGAAGATCCACTTCCCGACCGATGACGGCCTGGTCAAGGCCGTGGACGGGTTGTCGTTCAAGCTCGAACGCGGACGGTCGCTCGGCATCGTGGGGGAGTCGGGCTCCGGCAAGAGCGTCACAAGCCTCGGCATCCTCGGCATCTACAACATGAAGAACTCGCGCATGTCCGGCGAGATCTGGCTGGACGGCCAGGAGCTCGTGTCGTTGGACCAGGAGCGCATGCGCAAGTTGCGCGGCAACAAGGTCGCGATGATTTTCCAGGATCCGTTGTCGAGCCTGCACCCCTACTACACGGTCGGCTGGCAGATCGCCGAGGCCTACCGGGTACACCACGACGCGTCCAAGGGCGAGGCGAGGAACCGCGCCGTCGAGCTGCTCCACCGGGTCGGCATCCCACAACCCGACCGGCGCGTCGACGACTATCCGCACCAGTTCTCCGGCGGTATGCGGCAACGCGCGATGATTGCGATGGCGCTCTCGTGCGACCCCGAGCTGCTGATCGCCGACGAGCCGACAACCGCCCTCGATGTGACCGTGCAGGCGCAAATCCTCGAGCTGATCAACGACCTGCGTGAGGAATACAACTCCGCAGTCATCATCATCACGCACGACCTCGGCGTCGTCGCCGAAGTGGCTGAGGATGTGCTGGTGATGTACGCCGGCCAGTCGATGGAATACGGTTCGGTCGACGACATCTTCTACGCGCCCGAGCACCCTTATACGTGGGGCTTGCTGAGTTCGGTTACCCGGCTCGACCGGCTGCGTGAAGAGCGACTCAAGCCGATCCCGGGATTACCGCCGAGCCTGATCAACGTGCCGTCAGGTTGTCCGTTCCACCCGCGCTGCACCTATGAGGTGCGCAACCAGGGTCGGTCGCAGTCCGAGCGGGTCGTGCTGCGGGAGGCGACGCCGGGTCACAAGGTGGCCTGCCACATGTCACACGAGGAGCGGGTCAAGGCCTTCCAAACGGACATCAAGCCCAACCTCTGACTCGTTCGCGGAAATCGAGTTACGCGTCTCGAGCCCAAACGTGGCCTGCGGGCGAGTACCCTGACCGACGACCGTACGGGCACAGCGGTGTGCCCTGCACCCGGGAGCAGGCGTGGCACAGACGAAGCCAGCGAACCCAGCAGCGCCTCAGGGGTTGCCGCAGTCAGGCGACGCGTTGCTGGAGGTGACCGACCTCCGCAAGTTCTTCCCCGTCACACGCGGCATCATCTTCCAGCGCAAGATTGGTGACGTCCGCGCCGTCGACGGCGTCTCGTTCCACCTGGCCCCACGCGAGACGTTCGGCATCGTGGGGGAAACTGGATGTGGCAAGTCGACGACCGGCCGGCTGATCTCGCGGTTGCTGGACCCGACAGACGGCAAGATCGTGTTCGAGGGCCGCGACATCACGCATCTCAACCAGGCTCAGATGCGGCCGCTGCGACGCGACATCCAGATGGTCTTCCAAGACCCGTACTCCTCGCTCAACCCGCGGCACAACATCGGCACGATCGTGGGTGCGCCGTTTCGCTTGCAGGGTGTCAAGACCGACAAGGGCGTCAAGAAGTCGGTCCAGGAACTGCTCGAGGTCGTCGGGCTCAACCCGGAGCACTACAACCGCTACCCGCATGAGTTCAGCGGTGGCCAGCGGCAGCGGATCGGTGTGGCGCGGGCGCTTGCCTTGCGTCCCAAACTCATCGTTTGCGACGAGCCCGTCTCCGCGCTCGATGTGTCCATCCAAGCCCAGGTCATCAACCTGCTTGAAGATCTACAAGAAGAGTTCGGCGTCACATACATCTTCATCGCCCACGACCTGTCCGTCGTCCGCCACATCTGCGACAACGTCGCCGTCATGTACCTCGGCCAGATCATGGAGATGGCCGACCGGGTCAACCTCTACGAGCACGCACAGCATCCCTACACCCATGCGCTGCTCTCGGCCGTGCCGATTCCGGACCCGGACAAGGAGAAGAAGCGGGAGCGCATCCTGCTGCATGGTGACGTCCCCAGCCCGCTCAACCCGCCGCCGGCCTGCCCGTTCCATACTCGGTGCTGGAAAGCGCAGGACATCTGCAAGGAAGAGAAGCCACCACTGGCCGAGCTACGACCTGGCCACTTTGTTTCTTGTCACTTCCCAGAGGAACGAGCTGTCGTCTGATGACCGTGATCCTGTCGATCATCTTGATCATCACAAGCTTGCTACTGGCTGTGCTGATCCTTTTGCACCGCGGCAAGGGTGGTGGTCTGTCCGACCTGTTCGGCGGTGGCATCTCGTCGTCGCTGGGCGGGTCGTCCGTTGTAGAGAAGAACCTCGACCGGCTGACGATCTTCTGCGGCGTCGTGTGGTTCGCCACGATCATCGGGCTCGGGTTGCTGCTCAAGCACGGCCGCTGATCAGCGCGAAATCGCGCGTTTGCGCTAGTCATGGCAGCGCCGCAGCGCCGTTGTGATGGAGAACACTGCGCGTCACCTTCCCGCTACCGGCAGGACATCGGGGCGGATCGTAGAATGACCCCTTCGTTCACACTCGCCGGCCGGCACGCGGCCGTGCTGTTCGATCTGCAGGAGTCCGCACGTGGCTGGTGGCAACGCGATCCGCGGCAGCCGAGTCGGGGCAGGGCCGATGGGGGAAGCCGAGCGGGGAGATTCCGCCCCGCGCCGGCGGGTGGCGTTCTGGTGCGCCAACTTGCACGAGACTCGACCGTCATTCGCGGCCGACGCCGCAATCCCGGACTCGTGGGATTGCCCACGGTGCGGATTCCCGGCGGGTCGGGACCGTGAGAACCCGCCGGCCCCGCCGAAGAACGAGCCGTACAAGACTCATCTCGCCTACGTCCGCGAGCGACGTAACGACGCCGACGGTGACGCGATCCTGAGTGAAGCACTGGAAAAGCTTCGCGCCCGCTAAATAGCTTCGGGTCCACGTCTGATGCCGTGGTTGCGTCCAAGGGCCTAACTGCTGCTATTTCCGCTGGTCCGGCGACGACGATGCGTGCGTGGTCTCTTAGGGAGAGGCGGCGCGGGGAAGGTTGCGCGGGATGTCGGCCGCCGCGTCGCGGTCGAGCAGCCAGAGGGTGCGCGCCCGCCCATGCGCGCCGGCCGCAGGCACCTGCACCGGGCCGGCGCCGGACAGCGCCATCCGCACCGCGGTGGCCTTGTCGCTCCCGCTGACGACGAACCACACCTCGCGCCCCGCATTGATCGTGGGGAACGTCATCGACAACCGGGTCGGCGGCGGTTTCGGCGAACCGCGGACCGCAACGACAGGCCGCTCGTCGTAGACGGCGGGCATCTCCGGGAACATCGATGCGATGTGCCCGTCGGGGCCCACCCCGAGCAGTACGACGTCGAACGTCGGAACGGGGCCGTGGTCCTCGGGCCGCGCCGTCGCGTCGAGGGACGCGGCGTAACGGCGCGCTGCCGCTTCCGGGTCGGGACCGTCCGGGCCGTCCGGACCGGGCATCGGATGCACCCGGGCGGGGTCGACGTCGACATGGTCGAGCAGCGCTTTCCGCGCGCCGGTCTCGTTGCGTTCCGGGTCGCCTGTCGGCAAGAACCGCTCGTCGCCCCACCACACGTCCAGCCGCCGCCAATCGATCGCGTCGCGTGCAGGGTTGTCGCATAGGTGCTGCAGCACCGCGGTGCCGATACCACCGCCGGTGAGGACGACCGAGCCGGTGCCGCGCGCGGCTTGCCCGTCGACGACCCGAGTGACGAGTCGCGCGGCGACCGCATCGGCAAGCAGGTCTGCGTCGCGATGGACGATGACCTCGGGCGCGGTCACGAACCGGTGCCCGCCCCGGCGGTCGCGTGCTCACCGGCAGCGGCGCGCTCGGCCGGGTCCCGCCAGATGTGCGAGCGATCTGCCGGTCGTTCGATCAGGTCCTCGGAGAGCGCGGTGGCAGCGGCGAGCGACTCGGCGTACACCGCGTCCACCTCGAGCCGGCGCAACTCTTCGGCGAGCAGGTCACCCAGACCACGACGGGCGAGCGGCAGCGTGCGATCCGGATGGCCGCTGCGGGTCAGTGTCGCCACCCGTCCGTCGGGTCGGGTGATCGACAACTCGGAGCCGTCCGCGACGGTCACGCCCACCTCCGTGATCCCGGGCCCACGCGAACTCTCAATCGTCACCTCACCGCCGAGCCGACGTCGCAACCAGCCCGCGAGGAGCGCCGCGCTGGGGTTGCCGTCGTCGGACTGGACGCGCACGCTGCGCGCCTGCGCGCGTTCGCCGCTCGTTGCATCGAACGCCGACGCGAGCAGCGCTCGCCACGGCGTCGTACGGGACCACGCGAGGTCGGTGTCGCCAGGTGCGAAGTCCGTGCCGCGCACCTGCAGTGCTGCCATCGGGTCTGCCGCGGCGGCCACGTCAGTCACTCGCCGGCCGGCTAGAACGCCGAGCGGGTCGTAGGCGATCCGGTCAGGAGGCTCGCCCACCCACCACGTCACTACCGGGGCGTCGGGTGCCAGCAGCGGGAGTACGACGGACTCGGCGTGCAGCGTCAGCCGGCCGTACATCCGCATCACGACGGCCTCGGTGGGGCCGAGCCGTCCACCGACCGCGATCTCGGCGTCCAGTCGGTCGTCCGCATCGAGCTTGCGGCGTACGACGATCAGCAGCCGGCACGGATGTTGCGCGGCTGCCGTTGTCGCCGCTTCCTCGGCCTCGGGCACCTGCTTCTCGTCAGCAACGATGATCAGCGACAATGCCGCGCCCGATGCAACCGCACCGCTCTGGCGTCGCTCCGCAATCAAGGCGTTGACAACGTCCGTGCCGGTGGTGTCCCACAGCGTCGTGCTCATCGGGGTGACCTCATGGCCGGCGCCACCGCCTGCCTTCACGGGCGAGCATCTCGTCGGCTTCCTTCGGGCCCCATTCACCGGCGCGATACGCGTAGGGCTTCTTGTCCGCCCAGAACTGTTCGAGCGGGTCGATCACGCCCCACGACAGCTCGACTTCTTCGTGGTCGGGGAACAACGTCTTGTCGCCGATGAGCACGTCGAGCAACAGCCGTTCGTAGGCCTCGGGAGAGGACTCGGTGAACGACTCGCCGTACAGGAAGTCCATCGAGACGTCGCGGACCTCCATCGCACTGCCCGGCACCTTCGATCCGAACCGCAGCGTGACGCCCTCGTCCGGCTGTACGCGTACGACGAGCTGGTTGTGGCCGAGCTCAGTTGTGTCCGTGTCCGCAAACGGCAGGTGCGGGGCCTTGCCGAACACGACTGCGATCTCCGTGACGCGACGTGGCAATCGCTTGCCCGTGCGCAGATAGAACGGCACGCCGCCCCACCGCCGCGTCTCGATGCCAAGCCGAACGGCCGCGTAGGTCTCCGTGGTGGAGTTGGCGGGGACGTCCTTCTCCTCGAGGTAACCGGGGACGCGCTGGCCCGCCAGCCACCCCTGGGCGTACTGCCCGCGCACGGCGAAGCTCTCGAGATCGCCTGGCAGGGAGATCGCGCCGAGCACCTTGACCTTTTCGGTGCGGATTTCCTCGGCGCCGAACGCGACCGGCTCCTCCATCGCGGTGAGCGCCAGCAGCTGGAGGAGATGGTTCTGCAACACGTCGCGCGCGGCGCCGGCCTTGTCATAGAAGTCGGCGCGGGTGCCGATGCCCACGTCCTCGGCCATCGTGATTTGCACCGAGTCGACGAAGTGCGAGTTCCAGATCGGCTCGAACAACGTGTTAGCGAAGCGCAGGGCGAGCATGTTCTGCACGGTCTCTTTGCCGAGGTAATGGTCGATCCGGAACACGTCCTGCGGCGTGAACACGTTGTCAACGAGCGAGTTCAGCTCACGGCTGGACGGGAGGTCATGCCCGAACGGCTTCTCCACGACGACCCGCCGCCACCCGCCGCGCTCGGAGTTGTCGGCCATGCCGGTCCGCGCCATCTGCTTGAGCACGACGGGGAACATCCCGGGCGGGATCGACAGATAGAACGCCGCGTTGCCCTGGATGCCGTGTGTCTCTTCCAGCTCGATCAGCGTGCCGTGCAGTTGGTCGAACGCCGCGTCGTCGTCGAACGACCCCGGCACGAAACAGATCGCGTCCGCGAGCCGTTGCCAAACGTCTTCACGGAACTCCGTGCGCGCGTGCTTCTGCGCGGCTTCTTTCGAGACGTCGGCGAACTCACCGGCGCCCCAGTCCCGGCGCGCAAAGCCCACGAGCACGAACCCCGGCGGAAGCAAGCCACGGTTGGCCAAGTCGTACACCGCAGGGATGAGCTTCTTGCGGGCCAGATCACCGGTGACCCCGAACACGACCAGCGCGCACGGATCCGGGATGCGCGGCAATCGCCGATCACGCGGGTCACGTAGGGGGTTCGCCGCCCGCTCGGCTTGGGGCCCGGCATCGCTGACCATCGGTCAGCTCACCTTTTCGCCTTGTCTTTCAGCTGTCCTTGGACGGCCTCGATGAGCTCGGTCCATGACGCTTCGAATTTCTCGACACCTTCCTTTTCAAGGACGCGGACGACATCGTCGTAGGCGATCCCGAGCTCCTCGAGTTGCGCAAGCACCTGCCGCGCGTCCTCGTAGTTGCCGCGCACACTGTCGGTCGGGATTACCCCGTGATCGAAGGTCGCCTGCAACGTGCTCTCGGGCATCGTGTTGACCGTGCCGGGCGCGACGAGGTCGACGACGTACATGGTGTCCTCGTACGCCGGATCTTTGGTCGACGTGGATGCCCAGAGCGGCCGTTGTGGTTTGGCGCCCGCGTCGGCGAGCTTCTTCCACCGGTCCGACGCGAATTTCTTCTCGTAGAGCTCGTACGCCAGCCGCGCGTTGGCGACCGCGGCCTTTCCACGCATTGCTTTCGCCTCCGGCGTACCGATCTTGTCGATCCGCTTGTCGACCTCGCTGTCGACTCGCGAGACGAAGAACGACGCGACCGAGCCGATTCGACTGAGGTCATGACCCGCCGCGAGCGCACGTTCGATGCCTTCGAAAAAGGCATCGATGACCTCGCCGTACCGATCGAGCGCAAAGATCAGCGTCACGTTGATGCTGATGCCCTCGGCCAGGCACTGGCTGATTGAGGCAAGGCTGGCCGCGGTGGCCGGAATCTTGATGAACACATTTGGCCGGTCGACGAGCCACCACAGCGCACGTGCTTCGGCTGTTGTCTTGGGACCGTCCTGGGCGAGGCGCGGATCGACCTCGATGGAGACCCGGCCGTCGACGCCGTCGCTGGCGTCGTAGGCGGGTCGAAGTACGTCGGCCGCCCAGCGCACATCGAACGTTGTCAGCGCCCGCAGCGCCTCTTCGACGTCGACACCGCGGATCGCAAGGTCCGCGAGTTGGGGGTCGTAGCTGTCGTGCTCCGTGATCGCTTTTTGGAAGATGCTCGGGTTGGTCGTGATGCCGACGACGTGCCGGTCACGAATCAGGTCGCCGAGATTGCCGGTGCGGAGCCGGTCCCGACTGAGATCATCCAGCCATACCGAGACGCCGGCTGCCGAGAGTTGGGCCAGAGGGTCGGTCATTGGGCTGCTCCTGTCTGTTGACCGGTCAATCGGTCAGTTGCCTGTCGTCGTCCCCTTCACGGCGGCGAGCCGGGAGAGGCTCGCGTGCGCCGCAGCCACCACGCGGTCGGGCGTGAAGCCGAACTGCTCGTAGATCACCTGGTACGGCGCGGACGCGCCGTAGTGCTCCAGGCTCACACACTCGCCGACATCACCGACGAAGTCACGCCAGCCCAAGGCCACTGCGGCTTCGATGGAGACCCGCGCTCGCACCTCCGGTGGCAACACCGTCTGCTGGTAAGAACGGTCCTGCTCCTCGAACCACTCCCGGCACGGCATGGAGACCACGCGGGTCGGCGTGCCTTCCGCCTCCAATGCCTCACGAGCCTCGAGCGCGAGCGAGACCTCGGAGCCGGTGGCGATGAGGATCACATCCGGGCGGCCGGTGCTCGCCTCGGCGAGGACGTACGCGCCTCGGACGACTCCCTCGGCGGACCCATATCCGGGCTGCGACCGGTCGACCGTAGGGACGTTCTGACGCGTCAGGCAGAGCCCGGTTGGTGCGTCGGCTCGTTCGAGGATCGTGCGCCAGGCGACCGCGGTCTCGTTCGCGTCCCCGGGTCGAACGACCTTCAGGCCCGGGATCGCGCGCAACGCGGCGAGGTGCTCGACCGGCTGATGAGTCGGCCCGTCCTCGCCGAGACCGATCGAGTCATGCGTCCATACGTAGACGACTGGCAGCTTCATGAGCGATGCCAGGCGCACCGACGGACGCATGTAGTCGCTGAACACGAGGAACGTGCCGCCGAACACCCGCGTCGGGCCGTGCAACGCGATGCCGTTCATCGTCGAGCCCATTGCGTGCTCGCGGATGCCGAAGTGCAGCACCCGGCCGTACGGAGAACCGCCGTGCGCCTCGGGCAGGAAGTCGTCCGCGTCTTCGATCGTCGTGTTGTTGCTCTCGGCAAGGTCGGCGGAGCCGCCCCAGAGCTCCGGCAGGATCGGCGCGATCGCATTGATGACCTCGCCGGAGGCTTTCCGTGTTGCCATCGACTTGCCCGCTTCGAACGTCGGGATCGCTTCGCGGAACTTCTCGGGTAGGCGGCGCTCCTGCATGCGGGCGAGCTCGCGAGCTCGGTCCGGGTTCTCCTTCACCCACGCGTCGAACTGCTCTTGCCACTGTGCGTGCGCCGCCCGCCCGCGTTCGACAACCGTGCGGGCGTGCGCGAGCGCGTCGTCCGGCACGTAGAACGAGCGCTCCGGGTCGAAGCCCAGGACCTTCTTCGTCTCCGCGACCTCCTCGGCCCCGAGCGCCGCGCCGTGTGCCTTGCCGGTGTTCTGCGCGTGCGGCGCCGGCCAAGCGATGATCGACCGGGCCACGATCAGACTGGGACGATCGCGCTCGTCGCGCGCTGCGGTGAACGCGGCGTACAACCTCGGAACGTCACGGACGTCATCGACGTGCTGCACGTGCCAGCCGTACGCCTCGTACCGCTTGCCCACATCTTCCGAGAGAGCAACCCTCGTGTTGCCTTCGATCGAGATGTGGTTGTCGTCGTACAGCAGAACGAGGTTGCCGAGCTGCTGGTGACCGGCGATGCTCGCGGCCTCCGCCTGCACGCCCTCCTCGATGTCGCCGTCGCTGGCGAAGCACCAGATCATGTGGTCGAACGGGCTGTCGCCGGCCGCGGCGTCGGGGTCGAACATGCCGCGCTCCCGACGCGCGGCCATCGCCATGCCGACTGCGTTGCCGATGCCCTGGCCGAGCGGCCCGGTGGTGGTCTCCACGCCCAGCGTGTGTCCGTGCTCCGGGTGGCCGGGCGTGAGACTGCCCCATTGCCGGTAGCGCTTGAGGTCGTCGAGGGTCAGGCCGTACCCGGACAGATAGAGCTGGATGTAGAGCGTCAGGCTCGAATGTCCGCACGACAACACGAAGCGGTCCCGCCCGAGCCAGTTGGGGTCGGTCGGGTCGTGGCGCATGAGCCGTTGGAAGAGCAGGTACGCCGCGGGCGCGAGGCTCATCGCAGTGCCGGGGTGCCCGTTGCCGGCGGCTTCGACGGCGTCCATTGCCAGCGCGCGGATCACGTTGACAACGGTGTCGTCGAGTTCGGTCCAGTCGAGTTGGGCGCCTTGCTGGCGGGCGGCCACCGGCTCTCCTCTCGCAGCAGGTCGCGTCGAGGTCGCAATCCGTGGGGAGCGTACCCCTGGGTGACGCGGCTCACCGGCGGCCGCGGGGCGGTGCCATAGAGTGGCTGGCGCTGTGACGTCCCTGTCTCCCCATGCGCCGTCGTACGACGCCCCGCTGGTCTTACGCCGGAGTCCTGCTGCCGTCGCGCGCGGTCTGCTCGCGCTGACGAAGCCCCGCATCATCGAGCTGCTGCTGATCACGACGCTGCCAACGATGCTGCTCGCTGAACGCGGGTTTCCCGGGCTGGGACTCGTGGTCGCCACACTGGTCGGCGGTTCGCTCGCTGCGGGCAGCGCGAACACGCTCAACTGCTACCTCGACCGTGACATCGACGTCGTGATGCGGCGGACCCAACGGCGGCCGTTGTCGACCGCGCTGATCCGCCCGCAAGAGGCGCTGGTCTCGGGCGTCGCGCTCGCGGTCGTGTCGACCTTGCTGCTCGGGTTCGCGACCAACTGGTTGACCGCGGGGCTGGCGCTCGCCGCGATCGCGTTCTACGTGTTCGTGTACACGATCGGGCTGAAGCGGCACACACCGCAGAACATCGTGTGGGGCGGCGCCGCGGGCTGCATGCCGGTGCTGATCGGCTGGGCTGCGGTCACCGGCCGCTTGTCCTGGGCGCCGCTGGTGTTGTTCGCGGTGATCTTCTTCTGGACGCCGCCGCATTTCTGGGCGCTCGCCATGCGGTTCCGCGACGACTATGCGGCCGCGGGTGTGCCGATGCTGCCGGTGGTCGCCGGTGACCGCACTGTCGCGCGCCGGATCTTGTTGTACAGCTACCTCATGGTCGGCGCGTCGCTGTTGCTGTGGCCGATCGCGTCGACGAGCTGGGTCTATCCGGTGCTCGCCGCCGGGTGCGGTGTGGTCTTCCTCGCGGAGGCGCACCGGCTCGACGCCGCGGCTCGCCGCGGCGACGCCGTACACCCGATGCGGCTCTTCAAGCTGTCGATCTCCTATTTGACCGTCGTATTCGGCGCGGTCGCGATCGCGGCGCTGCTCTGAGGTTCGTTCAGTCGTCGAGGCGCTCATAGAGCCACCGCGGTCCGACGCATTCCGCTCCGTTTTCGACGACACGGGCGCGGAGCCCACGGTCGGCTGAGACCAGCGTTACGGGCTCGTCGTGCTCCTGCGCGATGGCGGCCAGGGTGTCGTCGCCACTGCCGGGTGCGTGGACGACGCGCACGCCGTCCCGTTCCTCTTCGGGGGCACCATCGCGCGCCGCTCCTTCGAGGACGACGACGACCGGCGTCGTGAGCCGACCGGCGGTTGTCGCGGAGTGCACCTGCTCGACAAACCGGCGGGCTGCGCCGGCGCGATCCCGCCACCAACCTGTGGGCCGCGAACCCACGACGTTCGCGGCGTCGATGAGCAGCATGGTGGTTACGCGGGGAGCGTGAGGTCGCGCTTAACCGGCGGCGCCGTGGCGAGGTCTGATTGCTGGGGCAGCGCGATCGGGACCCGGGTGGCCAGATCGAGTCGTACCGCGGCCAGCCACAGCAACGTCGCACCGAGGATGTGCACTTCCACGAGTGCTGCCGGCAGATGCAGGGCGTACTGCGTGAAGCCGACCGCCGCCTGCGCGAGCATCACACCGAGCAACAACGTGTAGTGGCGCGTCAGGGCCTGGCCGGTGTTGGTCGCGGCGATCAGCAAGCCCAGTGCCAGCGTCAAGCCGATGAGCAGCATGACTGCATCCGCGTGCGCCTGGCTGACGGTGCGCAGATCCCAGCCCAGCCGGGCACTGCGCTTGTCGCCGGAGTGCGGTCCCGTGCCGGTGACGATCGTGCCGAGCACGAGCACGCCGCCCGCGAGCACGGTGATTGCCGTGGTCAGCGCCCGCACCTCCGGTCGTACGACGGCACGGGACTGTGCATCAGGTTGACCGCTGCGCCAATGCAGCACCGCCGCGTCGAGCACGAGCACCATCGACAGCAAGAAATGCGCCATCACGAGCGGCGGCTTGAGGTCGTAGTAGACGGTGACGCCGCCGAGGATGACCTGCGCAAGGACGCCAGCCACAAGTCCAACGGAGAGCCAGGTGAGGTCCCGGCGGCGCGGTTGCCGGAGGGCCGCGCCAATCACCGCGAGCAGGGCGACCACGACGACGACGCCGGACACGAGCCGGTTGCCGAACTCGACCCACTGGTGGTAGCCGAGCGGCGCTACAAGGTGGCCGGGCTCGCAGTTGGGCCAGTCGGAGCATCCGAGCCCGGACCCGGTCAGGCGGACCGCACCGCCGGTGACGACGATCCCGCACATCGCGACCAGCCCCGCCAGGGCGATGAGCCGGAAGCGCTCAGGCGTGACCTTCATCGCCACCAGTCTTGCAGGCAACCGAGCGAGCGCGAGCTGCGTCCAAGTCGTGACCGAGCCTGCTGGGAGGTACCCATGCGTTCCATCGATCCGGGTCTCGCGCGCCGCGGCTTGATCCTCACTGGCATCACCGCAGTGCTGGTGAGCGGCGGCATCGTCATCGGTGGCCGCGGGGGGTCGCCGGCCGCGGCTTCGGTGCTGCCGGCGTTCGACAACTGCACGACGTTGCAGCAGTGGGTGACGCGGGCCGCCGCGAAGGAACAGTCCGGTGCTGGGGGCGGGGCGACGTACGGCACGGTGATGGGCGGGCCCATACCGGTCGACGGCATGGTCCGGGGTGCATTGGGCGCCGCCGAAGGCTTGGCCATTCCCGCCCCGAAGGGCGCGTCCGGCACTACCGCGATGCAAGGCAGCGCCGGCGCCGCGACGGACGCGGTCGGGAGTTCGGCGACCGGCACGAACGTGCAGGAGGTCGGCGTCGACGAGCCGGATCAGGTGAAGACCGACGGCTCGCACATCGTCGGGATAACCAACGGTCGCTTGTGGGTGGCCGAGTTGCGGGCCGGTGTTCCTCGAGTCATCGGCCGGCTCAAGCTCAACGGCTGGGCCTCGTCGTTGTTGCTCGACGGTTCGCGCGCGTTGGTGCTCACGACCGGCGGACCGGTCGGGATCTACGGGGGGCCGGCTGTCGATTTGCCCGCGATCGGTGCAGCGGGTGAGTCGGTGCCGTCCGACGTGATCCGGCCGTACGACGGTCGCAGCCAGCTCGTCGCCGTGGATCTGTCCCAGCCGCGGTCGCCGCGGGTCATCGCGACGCAGACCGTGACGGGAACCGTGCTCACCGCGCGGCAGGTTGGCGACGTCGCGTGGGTGGTCACACAGTCGCAGCCGGCGGTCCGGCCGCTTCCGAGAAATAAGCCCAACACCCTGCTGCCGGGCCGCACCGTCCGTGATGGTCGCGGTGTTGTTGTCGCCGATGGTGCGTTGCTGCCGTGCTCCTCGGTCCGGCACCCGATCAAACTCGCCGGCTCGCAGCTGCTGACCGTGCAGCCTGTCGACCTGACCGCCGCGTCGCCGTTCACGAAGGGCCGTGCGGCTGGCGTCATCGCGAGTGGTGGTCTCGTTTATGCGTCCGCGCACCGGTTGTACGTTGCAACAACGACGTGGGGTTCGACCGCGAATACACAGATCCATGCGTTCGACATCAGTGACGGCAAGCGGGCTTCGTACGTCGGTTCCGGCACCGTGCCGGGCACGCTGTTGTCGCAATGGGCGATGAGCGAGCAGGACGGTTACCTTCGCGTCGCCAGTACGCGCGGAGACGTCGTACCGCCACCAGGTGAAGGCTTGGTGCCGTCGCGCTCACGGATGAGCGAGTCGTTGGTCACCGTGCTGGCCGAGCGTGGCTCCCGGTTGGTGCAGGTCGGGCAGGTCGGTGGGCTCGGTCGTGGTGAGCGTGTCTGGGCGGTGCGCTGGCTCGGCGACCTGGCTGCGGTGGTGACCTTCAAACAAACCGATCCGTTGTATCTGCTCGACGTGTCCGAGCCGACGAACCCGCGCGTGCTCGGAGAGCTGAAGATCACCGGTTACTCGGCGTACCTGCATCCCGTCGGCGATGGTTTGCTGCTCGGCATCGGTCACGAGGCGGATGCGCGGGGTCGCATCGGGGACATGAAGGCCACCTTGTTCGACGTACGCGATCCTGCACATCCGCGCGCGGTTGACAGCCTCGATCTCGGACTCGGTGGTAGCAACGCCGAGGGCGACAGTCATGCGTTCACGTACCTGCCTGTGAAGCGCCTCGCGCTGTTACCACTGTTCAGCGACGACGGCACGGTCGCGCGGAGCATCCAGGTGAGTACGTCGGGGCTCAGCGAGGCGGGGCGGCTCGTCGGCGGCAATACCGTTCAGCGGTTCCTTCCGGTGGGCAATGCGGTCGTGGCGCTTGGCATGGATCGGCTGCTGAGCGTTGACGCGACGACTCTCAACGTCCTCGGCGTCGCCGCCTTGCAGTAACGGCAGCGATCGTCAGCCGGCGTAATTGCGTAACACGCGCAAGGCGGTCGCACCGTGCGGCCCTGTGGCAACGAGGCCTGACTTGTCCACGGCCAGTCGTTGAGCGCCAACGCGACAGAACTCACCGGCTGAGCCCTTGATGGTGGAGTCTGCCTCCGCCGGTCCGAACGTCCATGTGGTCGCGCCGTCGGGTGCGGTCAACTCGCAGAACACCTCGTGCGCATCGAGCCCGGCCAGGCTGAAGCCATAGGGCAGCGACCGATGCGCGAGCCACGCGATGTGACGCAGCCGATCGGTGTCGGGAAAAGAAACGTCGAGTGGCTCGGTGATATCCAGGCCGTGCGCCCAGTGTTCGGCGAGACGTGTGGTTGCGAGTGCCTGCGGGCGGAGCGGTGCCGCCGCCCAGGGCAGTCGTTCATCGGCCGGTGCTTTCCGCAACACGTCGACAGCTTCCCGGCTCGCGGCTCGCCACCGGGCGAAGACGGCGTCCGGCGCGGCGGGCTCCGACGCGACCCACGTGGCCATGATCTCGTCCATCGTCCTCGCACCTTCGACCTTTTCCGGATCGACAAGTGGTCGACCATTCGCGACGTTGACGACAGCCTCTTCCGTCTGTGCGAGGTGCAAGACGACATCGGAAATCGTCCAGCCGGGCGCTCCGGATTCGGTGAGCCATTCTTCGTCGGTGAGAGCCGCGAGGATGGCATCGAGCGCGGCGTGTTCGGCAGCCAGATCGTCGAAGACATCCGAGGTCATTTGGCTCACTCCCATCGAAACGTCGTTGCCGCCGCAGCGAGCGCGAATGCGGCCCACCCCGTGAGCACGAGCCAGTCGTGCGCGGACACTGTCCCACTCGCGCGGAACGCATCGCGCAAGCCTTCAGCGAGTGCAGTGATCGGCAGTTGCTCCGAAACTCGGCGTACTGCGTCGGGGAACTTCGACAGTGGAAACACGACCGCGCCGATGCCGAGCAAGACGACGTAGACGAGGTTCGCCGCGGCGAGTGTTGCTTCCGCCCGCAACGTGCCGGCCATCAACAGTCCGAGGCCGCTGAAAAGCGCTGTGCCGAGAAGCAGCAACCCGATGACAGACACGGGGTTGCCGCTCGGGTCCCAACCGAGTGCGAGCCCGATTACTGCGATCAGCGCGACCTGGAACAACTCGACAACAAAGACAGCAAGCGTTTTGGCCAGTAGGAGCACCGCGCGAGGGAGCGCGGTTGCACCGAGTCGTTTGAGTACGCCGTACTGGCGCTCGAACCCGGTGCTGATCGCTTGGCCGGTGAAAGAGGTCGACATGACCGCCAACGACATGATGCCGGGGACGAGGAAGTTCACCCGGCTGATGCCGTTGAAGTCGACGACGGACGTCTTCGCGAACGTGACGAGCAGCAAGACGGGGATGACCGCGACGAGCAGCAGTGCTTCGCCTCGCCGGAGCAACAAGCGCAACTCGATCGCGGTCTGCGCGGCGAGCATGCGGGGGAGCGGCGCGACGCCCGGCGCGGGAGTCAGATCAAGTGCCGTCATCGAGGCTCGCTGGTCAGCTCGAGGAATACGTCCTCGAGCGAGCGGCGTACGACGTGCAAGTCCTCCGCGAGTACGCCATGTTGCGCGCACCATGCCGTGACGGCGGCGAGCAGTTGCGGATCGGCGGTTGCGTGGACGACGTATTGGCCAGTTGCGTGTTCCGTGACGGTGGCGTGTACGGCAGCGGAGATGTCGGCGACCGGCAGGCCAGGCATCGCGCGAAACTGCAGCTGTCCGACGGTGATCGTGGTGAGCTCGGCCGGAGAGCCGCTGGCGACGACGCGGCCTTTGTTGATGATCACGACGTGGTCGGCGAGCTGCTCGGCCTCGTCGAGGTAGTGCGTTGTGAGCACTACGCCGACGCCGGCTGCGCGTAGGTCGTCGATCAGGGACCAGGCCGAGCGGCGCGCCTGCGGGTCGAGACCGGCGGTCGGTTCGTCGAGGAAGACGGCCTCCGGCCGGGCGACGATCGCCATCGCGAGGGAGAGCCGCTGTTGCTCGCCACCGGACAGTCGGCGGTACGTCGTGGTTGCGACCCTGGTCAACCCCAGCCGATCGAGGAGCGTGTCGACGTCGAGGGGGTGCGCGGCGTACGACGCGGTCAGCCGCAGCATCTCGATCGCGCGGGCGCCGGGATAGACGCCCCCGGACTGGAGCATCACCCCGACCCGGGGCCGGAGCTGCCGGTCGCTGGGCTCGCGGCCGAGCACCCGGACGGTACCGGCGTCAGCGCGGCGGTACCCCTCGCAGATCTCGACCGTTGTGGTCTTGCCCGCCCCGTTGGGCCCGAGGAGCGCGGTGACGGCCCCTGCGGCGGCAGTGAACGACAAGCCGTCGACGGCCGGAGTCGTGCCGTACCGCTTGACGAGCCCCTCGACGAGGACCGCGGGATGGTCGGCCGCTGACACGGCGTGAGTCTAGGTAGGACCCGCGTTTGTCCCTGCCCGCGATTTAGGGGACAATGACGTTGTGAAAAAAGCTCCCACCGTTCCGGCTCCGGGCAGCGTCCTGGACCGCCGTACTCGCGAGCGGGTCGCCGCGCTGCTGCTCGCACAGGGACCACAGACCGCCGGGGCGCTGGCCGAGCAACTGGAGCTCACGCCCGCGGGCGTCCGGCGGCACCTTGACGCGATGCTCGATGCGGGCACGATCGTGGCCCGCGAGCAGCGGGTGTACGGCCCGCGGGGACGTGGCCGACCGGCCAAGGTTTTCGCGCTGTCCGAGGCCGGGCATGCCGCCGGCCCGTCGGCGTACGACGACGTCGCGGCCGACGCGCTGCGGTTCATCGCCGAGACCGCGGGTGCGGAGGCGGTCGAGGCGTTCGCCCGCCGCCGCGTCGCGGAGCTAGAAGAACGGTATGCCGCCCGCGTCGCGCACCTGCCGCTCGAGCAGCGCCCGGCCGCGTTGGCGGAGGTGTTGTCTGAAGACGGCTTCGCCGCGACCACGCACGGCTGCGGTGTCGGCGTTCAGCTGTGTCAACATCACTGCCCAGTCCAGCACGTGGCCGAGGAGTTCCCTCAGCTGTGCGAGGCGGAGACCGAAGCGATCGGTCGACTCGTGGGCCGGCACGTGCAACGGCTGGCGACGATCGCGCACGGCGATGGCGTCTGCACGACACACATTCCACTCACTGATGTGACGTCCGGAAGGACTTCGCGATGACTGTCACCGACCGGCCAGACCTTTCCGAGCCGCGTGGCTACGCGTTCGGCTGGGCTGACTCTGATGTCGCCGGCGCGTCGGCCCGACGTGGCATCAACGAAGACGTCGTTCGCGACATCTCGACAAAGAAGAACGAGCCCGAGTGGATGCTCAACATGCGTCTCAAGGGCTACCGCCTGTTCATGAAGAAGCCGATGCCGACCTGGGGCGCTGATCTTTCGGCTATCGACTTCGACAACATCAAGTACTTCGTGCGGTCCACCGAGGCGCAGGCTGCCTCGTGGGAAGAACTGCCGGCCGACATCAAGAACACCTACGACAAGCTGGGCATCCCCGAGGCTGAGAAGCAGCGCCTCATTGCTGGCGTGGCTGCGCAGTATGAGTGTTTGGCGGGCGACACGCGCGTATGGACGGCTAATCGGGGTCAGGTCTTCATAAAGGAGATTGAGCCGGGAGATCGTGTCTTCGCGTTCGACGAGGCCGCTGGCCGCTTTGTCGTAGCTCCCGTAAAGGCTTCGGCGCAGACGGACACGCGGCAGACCTACCGAGTCAAGGTGGGGACTCGTGAGATCCGCGCCACGGACAACCATCCCTTCCTGGCGTTGGTCGATGTCCGCAAGCCCGGACGTCAGCGTGCCCGCTGGTCTCGTCAGTGGAAACCATTGTCAGAGCTCAAGCCAGGAGATCTCGTCGCAGTGTCCCGCGGACTCCCGGAGTTTGGGGAGGCCCTGCCGATAGAGCCGCTTCAGCGTGGCTCCCGCCACACCTTTGGGCCGACGTGGATGTCGCGTGATCTTGCTTGGCTACTGGGCTACTACTTGGGTGACGGCTCGCTGCAGGATTCGGGGCGTACTCACCGTGTGCAATTCGCAGTTCCCGCGATCGACGTCGAGCTGCGCGCGGAGATCACGCGCATTGTCAAGGATCTCTTCGGACTACCGGCAATCGCCGCCGACGACCAACGGCTTGTCGTGAACAGCATTGCGCTGGTCGATTGGCTAGTTGACTACGGCTTCTCGGGCGATGCCTTACACAAGCGTGTCCCGGAGTGGGTCTCCTCCCTTCCACTGGACGAGCGGCTGTCGTTCCTGGGTGGCTATGTCGATTCCGACGGATGCATCCGGCCCCATGCGTCATCGTCCGTCTGGCTAACCAGCGCGAATTCGAACCTGCTGGTGCAAGTAGCGGAGTTAGCGAACCTCTGCAACTTGCCTACTGGTGGGCCTTACCGCTTCGAAGGCAAGCATCCAAAGGATCCAACTCGAACGATGGTCGGATATCGGATTAGCATCTCCGGCGACTTTGATCAACTCGATTGCCGTAATCCGAAGCGCACCAGCCGGGTTAGGCGACGGCGCTATTTCCAGTCGTGGACGTCAGCTCGTGGAGCAGGCTTCAGGAAGCACTGCACCGACCATCTCGGTTTCGCGCGTATTCGATCGATCGAGCCTCACGATGTTGAACCGGTCTACGACGTCGAGGTGGACGGCCCCCACAACTTCATTGCAGAAGGTCTCGTGGTGCATAACAGCGAGGTCGTGTACCACAAGATTCGCGAAGACCTCGAAGAGCAAGGCGTTCTATTTCTTGACACCGACACGGGTCTGCGCGAGCACGAGGATCTCTTCAAGGAGTACTTCGGATCTGTCATCCCCGCCGGGGACAACAAGTTCTCTGCGCTGAATACGGCTACTTGGTCCGGCGGATCGTTCATCTACGTGCCGAAGGACGTGCACGTCGAGATTCCGCTGCAGGCCTACTTCCGTATCAACACTGAAAACATGGGCCAGTTCGAGCGGACGCTGATCATCGCCGACGAAGGGTCCTACGTCCATTATGTAGAGGGATGTACCGCCCCGATTTACTCATCGGATTCGCTGCATTCAGCGGTCGTGGAGATCGTCGTGAAGGCGAATGCACGCGTTCGGTACACCACGATTCAGAACTGGTCCAACAACGTCTACAACCTGGTTACGAAGCGTGCCGCAGTGCAAGCCGGCGGCACGATGGAATGGATCGATGGGAACTTAGGCAGCAAGGTCACGATGAAGTACCCCGCGGTGTGGTTGCTGGGTGAGCACGCCAAGGGCGAGACCTTGTCTGTGGCCATGGCTGGTGAAGGCCAGCACCAAGACGCCGGCTCGAAGATGGTGCACGCGGCACCGAACACCTCAAGCCAGATCATCAGCAAGTCGGTCGCGCGCGGCGGCGGTCGTACGTCGTACCGCGGGCTTGTGCAGATCCAAGAGGGCGCTACCAACTCACGTTCAACGGTGAAGTGCGACGCACTGCTCATCGACGACGAGAGCCGCAGCGACACCTACCCGTACGTCGACGTACGCGAAGACGACGTCTCGATGGGTCATGAGGCGACGGTCAGCAAGATCAGCGAGGACCAGCTGTTCTACCTGATGAGCCGCGGCCTCACCGAGGACGAGGCAATGGCGATGATCGTGCGCGGGTTCGTGGAGCCGATTGCCCGTGAGCTACCTATGGAGTACGCCCTCGAGCTCAACCGGCTCATCGAGCTGCAGATGGAGGGTTCGGTCGGTTGACGACGGCAACCGCGGCAGCAGCTGAGTCGACGCGGGGTGGTGCGCATCTCGAGCGCACCTACTCCCGTGACGTCGACGCATTTGCTGAGCCCAACAGCCGCCAGGAGATCTGGCGGTTCGCCGCGTTGCCCAAGCTGCGCCAACTCTTCAGCGCGCCACCCGTCGACGGCACGGTCGAGATCACCGCGACCGCCCACGGCGCAATAAGCACGGTCCCCATCGACGACGCACGTATCGGCACCGTGTTCACGCCGTTCGACCGCGTCGGTGCAGTCGCGCTAAACAACGCCACCGAAGCGACCATCATCACGATCACCGACACTCGCGACGAGCCGATCTTTCTGACGGCGAAGGGGAATGGCGGTACGGCGTACGGTCACCTCCTCGTCGACGTGGCCCCCTTCGCCAGCGCGACCGTCGTCATCGATCACGTCGGCAGTGCGACGTACGCCGCCAACGCTGAATACAAGATCGGCGACGGCGCCAATCTGACTGTCATCAACGTGCAGGACTGGGACGACGACGCGATCCACGTCGAAGCGCAGACCGCCTGCATCGGCCGCGATGCGAGGTTCCGCCACGTTGTCGTCAACCTCGGTGGGTCCGCCGTGCGCATCAGCCCCACGGTGCAGTACGCCGGCCCCGGCGGCGACGCCGAGTTGATCGGCCTGGCGTTCGTCGACGCGGGTCAGCACGTCGACGCGCGCATCCGCGTCGATCACACCCATCCGCACTGCCGCAGCCGGGTCGCCTACAAGACCGCGCTGCAGGGCGAGGATGCCCGCGCGGTCTGGGTTGGCGACGTATTCATCGACAACGAGGCGAAAGCCACGGACACGCACGAGGTCAACCGCAACCTGATCCTGACCGATGGCGCGCGCGCCGACTCGGTGCCCAATCTTGAGATCGAGACGGGCGAGATCCTGCACGCCGGTCACGCCAGCGCGACCGGTCGGTTCGACGAGGAGCAGTTGTTCTACCTGCAAGCCCGCGGCATCCCGGAAGGCATCGCCAAACGCATGGTTGTCCGGGCGTTCTTCGCCGAGCTCATCGACACGATCGGCGTCCCTGCACTCGAGGACCGACTGCACGATGCGATCGAACGCGAGCTGCAACGGACTGCGCTATGAGTGAGGCCAACGTGCAGAGCAATGGGTGGCAGCGCGCGTGCGCACTCGCCGACCTGCCCGATGAGGGCGCGATTCGCGTGACCATCGACGAGACGCCCGTATGCGTCGCCCGGTCGAACGGCGAGGTGTTCGCTCTCTACGACGTCTGCTCACACGCCGAGGTCGCGCTCTCCGACGGCGACGTCGAAGACGGCACCGTCGAGTGCTGGCTGCACGGATCGCGATTCGACCTGCGCACCGGTCACCCGACCGGCCTGCCGGCCACCAAGCCCGTTCCTGCCTACGAAACAACCATCGACGGCGACGACGTCTACGTCGCCCTAGAGAATTGAGCGCTGTGAGCACCCTCGATATCAACGACCTGCACGTTGACGTCAGTACGCCGGACGGCAACCGCGAGATCCTGCGCGGCGTCGACCTCATGGTCACGCAGGGCGAGACGCACGCGATCATGGGCCCCAACGGCTCCGGCAAGTCGACGCTCGCGTACGCGATCGCCGGACACCCGCGCTACCACGTGACCAAAGGCTCGATCACGCTCGACGGCCAGGACGTGCTCTCGATGAGCGTCGACCAACGCGCCCGCGCCGGCCTGTTCCTCGCAATGCAGTACCCCGTCGAGGTGCCCGGTGTCTCGGTGTCCAACTTCTTGCGGACTGCCGTCACCTCAGTGCGCGGCGAGGCGCCTAAGCTCAGGCTCTGGGTCAAAGAGATGAACCAAGCGATGGACCAGCTCGCGATGGACCCGGCGTTCAAGGAGCGATCGGTCAACGAAGGCTTCTCCGGTGGTGAGAAGAAGCGGCACGAAATCTTGCAGCTCGAATTGCTCAAGCCGCGGATCGCGATCCTCGACGAGACCGACTCAGGTTTGGACGTAGACGCCTTGCGGGTTGTCTCGGAGGGTGTCAACCGGGTCCGTGAGACTGGGGATGTCGGCGTGCTGCTCATCACCCACTACACGCGCATCCTGCGCTACGTGCAGCCCGACTTCGTCCACGTCTTCGTCGGCGGCCGCATCGTCGAGGAGGGCGGGCGTGAGCTCGCGGACCGGCTCGAGGCAGAGGGTTACGAGCGTTACCTAGTGAGCGCGGGCGAGGCGACCGCGAAATGAGTCCGTCATGACCACGGCGTACGACGTCGAGCGGATCCGCAAGGACTTCCCGATCCTGTCGAGACAGATCAACGGCAGACCGCTGGTCTATCTCGACTCGTCCAACACCTCGCAGAAGCCGCAGCAGGTCATCGACGCGGAGAAGGAGTTCTACGAGCTGCACAACGCCAACGTCGCCCGGGCGATCCACACGCTCGGCGCGGAGGCGACCGAGGCGTATGAGAACTCGCGGCTGAAACTCGCCGGTTTCCTCAATGCCGCCGACGAGCGTGAGATCGTCTTTGCGAAGAACTCCTCTGAAGCGATCAATCTCATCGCTCGTGTCCTTGGCGACAGCGGCCGAGTCGGTCCCAATTCCGAGGTGCTCATCTCCGAGATGGAGCACCACTCCAACATCGTGCCGTGGCAACTGCTTTGCGAGCGAACCGGTGCGCAGCTGCGGTGGTTCCCGCTCACTGATGACGGTCGTCTTGATCTGACCAATCTCGATGATCTGCTCAATGAGCGCACCGCGATCGTGTCGTTCGTGCACATGTCCAACATGCTCGGCACGATCAACCCTGTCGATGTACTCGTGCAACGAGCCCGCGCCGTCGGCGCGCTCGTGATGATCGACGCGTCGCAGTCGGTGCCGCACCTGCCCGTCGATGTGCAGGCTCTTGGCGTCGACTTCCTCGCCGCCACCGGTCACAAGATGTGCGGCCCGACCGGCGTCGGTGTGCTCTGGGGCCGCTTCGACCTGCTCGCCGATCTCCCGCCCTTCCTCGGCGGCGGCGAGATGATCGAAGAGGTCGCGATGAGTGGGTCGACGTACGCCGATCCGCCGCACCGGTTCGAGGCTGGCACGCCGCCGATCGCTCAAGCCGTCGCGCTCGGAGCGGCTGTGGACTACCTCAGCGATATCGGGATGGACGCGATCGCGGCGCACGAGCACGACATCGCGTCTTACCTGCTCGAAACGCTGACTCGGGTCCACGGTTTGCGCGTGATCGGTCCGCCGGACGACCGCGACCGCGGCGGGATCGTGTCGTTCACGCTTGGCGACATCCATCCGCACGACGTCGGACAGGTGCTTGACGAGCTGGGCATCGCCGTCCGGGTCGGACATCACTGTGCGCGGCCCGCATGCCTGCGGTACGGCGTGCCGGCTACCACCCGTGCGTCCGTCTACCTCTACACGACGCACGCCGAGATCGACGCATTAGGCAGCGGCCTCGAACAAGTGAAGAGGTACTTCGGCTGATGCAGCTCGACTCGATGTACCAGGAGATCATTCTCGATCACTACCGACATCCGCACGGCAAGGGTCTTCGCGAGCCGTACGACGTACAGGTCCGTCACGTGAACCCGACCTGCGGCGACGAGGTCACCCTGCGGGTGCGTCTCAGCGGCGACACCGTCGAGGACGTCTCGTACGAGTCGCAGGGTTGTTCGATCAGCCAAGCGTCGACATCGGTATTGACCGATCTGGTGGTCGGCAAGTCTGTCGATGAGGGCCTCTCCGTTGGCGATGAATTCCGCGAGATGCTCGGATCGCGCGGACAGATCGAACCGGACGAGGATGTCCTCGAAGACGCCATCGCGTTTGCCGGGGTCGCGCGTTACCCCATGCGGGTCAAGTGCGCGTTGCTCGGGTGGATGGCGTTCCGCGACGCCGTGACGCAAGCGGCCGTCGCTCATGATGGTGACGTGCGTGAGCAGGAGGTCTCGTGACAACCTCAGCAGCAAGCGGGAGCGCCGCATCCGTCGACGACATCACCGAAGCGATGCGCGACGTCGTCGACCCCGAGCTCGGCATCAATGTTGTCGACCTCGGTCTGCTCTACGGAGTGCAGGTCGATGACAGCGGCGAGGTGACGCTCGACATGACGCTGACATCCGCTGCCTGCCCGCTGACCGACGTGATCGAAGACCAGACCAACTCCGCGCTCGACGGCCTGGCCAACGCGGTGCACATCAACTGGGTCTGGATGCCTCCCTGGGGGCCGGACAAGATCACCGAAGATGGACGCGAGCAACTCCGCGCGCTGGGCTTCAACGTCTAGTCAGCAGGTCATGCACCTCGTCGTCTGACGTCTGGCGAAAATCGGCGTACCACTGCCCGACCGCGAAGAACGCGGCCGGCGTGTCGACGCAGACGACCTCATCAGCGACGCCACGCAACAGCTCACACGTCGGCGCCGCAGCCACCGGTACCGCGACCACGACAGCGCGGACCTCGGCTGTGCGAGCGGCGTCCACCGCCGCCCGCATCGTCGCTCCGGTCGCGAGCCCGTCGTCGACAAGGATCACCGTCTTGCCGTCGATTGCGAGGGGCAGTGCGTCGGCGCCGCGATAAAGCTCCTCGCGCCGGCGCAACTCAACGAGCTCGCGTCGAGCCACTCCGGCAATGTCCTCTTCGGTCAGCCGAAAAGCGTGCAGAACGTCCGGGTTCAGCACCTGTGCGCCGCCGGAGGCAACCGCCCCGAACGCGAGTTCTTCCCGCCCGGGTACCCCGAGTTTGCGGACGACGCAGACGTCGAGCGGGGCTCGCAGCGCAGCCGCGACTTCGGCAGCGACGACGACCCCGCCCCGGGGCAGCCCGAGGACGACGACGTCATCGCGATCGGCGTACGTCATGAGTCGGGAAGCCAACGCGCGCCCGGCCGAGGCGCGATCCTCGAACACGCGCTCAGTTTGCTCCGTCGCCAGACCGCATGCGCACGGCGGATTACCGTGCAGGTGTGGCCAACGGCGATGTCGAGCCTCCGGCGCAGTACACCCCGTTCGCTGCCGGGCTCGCTCGGACGGCGCGCATCGGTGCAGTGGCAGTGCTGGCGGTGTGGATCGTCGAGTTGGTCGTCCAACCCCATCGCCTGATGTCGCTCCTCTTCGTCGTGGTCGGCGTGTTGGTCGGATACGGCATAGGCCGCAGCCTCGCGAGCACAGTCATCGATTGGTCAGAAGATGCAGCTCCGCTCACTTCAGCGGAGCGGTCGAACGTGTTGCCGAATAAGCCATCGGCTCTTGCAATCGTGGTACTGATAATCGTTGTCGCGATCGGGCTCGAGGTGCCGATCCGTTACAACTTTCCATCGCCGGTGCCAGGTGGATTGCTCGCTATTGCCATGCAAGCGTGGTTGCAAGAGCGCGCTTTGGTGACGGTGGGGCGCCGACGTGGGGGCGCGATTCTACGCCCGATGCGACGCCTGTCTTTCGACCGTGAAGCGTTGCGTTTCCGCTCGGATGGACCCGACGAGAGTGCGCAACCGCGGGGGTAGGCTCGGGCCGTAGATCATTAACGGCCGCGTTGTTCACCAGCGCGTGTCCAGCGGAGTGAACAATCAGTGGAGGTACGAGCGGTGGCGGAACTGAAGAAGGGCAGCCGGATCACGGGCAACGAGCGGGATCGGTTGGCCGGCGAACTACGGCGCAAGTACGACGCCGGACAAAGCATCCGCGCGCTCGCATCGAACACCGGTCGCTCGTACGGCTTCATCCACCGCATCCTCAGCGAGTCCGGTGCGAATCTGCGCGGCCGCGGCGGCGCCACCCGCGGCAAGAAGCGGCGGTAGCCGGGCGCGTGCCCGGTTCGTCAACGCTCACGGAGAGACTGACCGCCGCCGGCTTGCGGTTAGCCGTGGACGGGCCCGTGGCAAACGTCACGCTCGCTGCCCCCGAGCGTCGCAATGCGCAAACGCCGGCGACTTGGCTCGCGTTGGCCGAAATCGGTCGTGCACTGAGCGGTGACATTCGCGTCGTCGTGCTACAGGCCGACGGCCCGTCGTTCTGCGCGGGTCTGGACCGGCGCGTCTTTGCTGGTGAAGCCGTCGACGGCGCCCCCTCGCTCGCGGAGATGGCCGCGCTTCCGGGGGCGGACCTGGACGAGCTCATCGAGTCGTTCCAAGCGGCGTTCACGTGGTGGATGCGTCCCGACATCGTTTCGATTGCAGCCGTGCAGGGCCACGCGGTGGGCGCGGGTTTCCAGTTGGCTCTGGCCTGCGATCTACGCATCGCCGCCGACGACGCGCAGTTCGCGATGCGCGAGACCAGCCTTGGACTGGTGCCTGACCTTGGTGGCACTCAGCCGCTCGTCGAGCTGATCGGTTATGCGCGCGCTTTGGAGATCTGCGTGACCGGGCGATGGGTGGGTGCCGCTGAAGCGCACGCGATCGGGCTTGCGAACCTCGTCGTACGCGGCCCGGATCTCGGTGCCGCAGTGAGCGATCTCGTCGCCGCGGTGCTGCAACCGCCCCGGGACGCCGTCGTCGAAACAAAGGCGCTTCTGGTTGCCGCCGGTCGGCAGTCGCGCGCCGACCAGCTCGCGGCCGAACGGCAAGCGCAGGTACGCCGCATCAAAGACCTCACCGGATCCGGCGAGTAGCCGTGGATCTGGCCCTCGCGCCCGAGCAGGCTGCGCTGCGCACAACGGTTCGACGCTGGGTCGACGACGTCGTCGTACCCGACGCCATCCGCAATGATCGCGATGAAAGGTTCCCGCAGGAGGCGCTCGACGGGCTGCGCAGCACCGGGTTCATCGGGCTGACGATCCCGGAGCAGTACGGCGGGGGAGGGGCCGACCCGCTGTCGTACGTGCTCATGGTCGAAGAGCTCGGCCGCGGTGATGCAAATGTCCGCTCGATTGTGTCCGTGCATCTGGGCCTCGTCGCTGGCTCGATAGCCCGCTGGGGGACCGACGAGCAGAAGCAACGTTGGCTGCCGCAGATGGCGGCGGGTGATGCACTGGGCTGCTTCGGGCTGACCGAGGCGGAGCACGGATCTGATCCAGCCAACCTGAAGACGACGGCCGAGCGCACTTCTTCGGGATGGCGGCTAACCGGGCGCAAGCTGTTCATTACGAACGGCTCAATCGCAAGGATTGCGCTGGTCATGGCGCGTACCGGCGGCGAAGGTGCGCGCGGAGTGAGTGCGTTCCTTGTTCCGACCGACACTCCCGGCTTCTCCGCGGTGGCGATTCACGGAAAGCTCGGACTGCGTTCGTGCGACACCGCCGAGCTCGTGCTCGATGGTGTTGAGGTCTCGGATGACGCGTTGCTCGGTGGTGTCGAAGCAACAGGCATCAAGGTTGCGCTGTCTGCGCTCGACGACGGCCGGATGTCCCTAGCCGCGTCCTGCACCGGGCTCGCGCAAGCCGCCGTAGACGCGATGGTTGCCTACACGACCGTACGCCGGCAGTTCGGCAAGCCGGTGGCCGCACACCAGCTCGTGCAGGAACTGATCGCTGACGCGGTCGTCGACGTTGAGGCCGCGCGGCTGCTCACCTGGCGCGTGGCCGACCTCAAAGCGCGGGGTGAGCCCTACACGCTCGCGGCTTCGCAGGCCAAGCTGTTTGCGTCGGAGGCGTCCGTGCGCGCCGCCAACGCGTGTGTCCAGGCACATGGCGGCTACGGCTACATCGACGAGTACATCGCCGGCAAGCTGCTCCGCGACGCCCGCGTTACGACGCTGTACGAAGGCACCAGTCAGATCCAGAAGCTGCTCATCGGCCGCGCCGTGACCGGCGTTTCGGCGTTCGTCTAGTCCGTGCTGCGAGGCGCTCGCCGCGCCGTACGGACTCGTCGCTCGCTCCTGTCGGCGACCCGGGTTGCATGCCAGGGATACTCTGTTAATCTCTACTGAACCACCCTAGTTTACTTAGTTAATGAGTGTCCACGAGAAATTGAGGAGACGCATGAAGACCACGCGGGGGGCTCTCGTTGGAGCCGCTGCGCTAACAGGCCTGGCGCTACTGACGCTGAGCGCCTGCGGCGGCTCGTCGAGAGCGGCTACGGCTGGTGGCAGCAAGCCAAAGGTGAAGCTGGCGCTGGTGGCCTACTCAACGCCGCAAGCGGCCTACGAAAAGATCATTGCGGCCTTCCAGAAGACCGAGGCCGGCAAGAACATCGAGTTCAGCCAGTCCTACGGCGCGTCCGGTGATCAGAGCCGTGCCGTGATCGCCGGCCAGAACGCCGATATCGTCGAGTTCAGCCTCGAGCCGGACATGGCCCGGCTCGTCAAGGCGGGCAAAGTCGCCGCCGACTGGGACAGCAACCAGTACAAGGGCATGGTCACCGACTCGGTTGTCGTCATTGCGACCCGCAAGGGCAACCCGAAAGGCATCAAGGACTGGCCGGACTTGGTCAAGCCCGGCATCCAGGTGATCACGCCGAACCCGTCGACGTCCGGCGGCGCGCGCTGGAACATCATGGCGGCGTACGGCGGAACGCTCGCGGAAGGCGCCACTGAGGCGCAGGGACTCGCCTACCTTACGGATTTGCTGAAGCACACGCCGGTTCAGGACGACAGCGCCCGCAAAGCGCTGACTACGTTCACCGGCGGCAAGGGCGACGCGTTGCTCTCCTACGAGAACGACGCGATCTTCGCTCAGCAGAAGCACCAGTCGATCGACTACACCGTGCCAGCGAGCACGATCCGCATCGAGAACCCCGTCGCGGTCACGACGACCAGCAAGCACCCGGCTGAAGCGAAGGCGTTCCTGGACTTCCTGTATACCGAACAGGCGCAGCAGATCTTCTCGGACAACGGCTACCGCCCGGTCGTCCCATCCGCGAAGACGCGCGACTTCCCGACGCCGTCCGGTCTGTTCGCGATCACGAAGTTCGGCGGGTGGGACGCGGTGACCAAGAAGTTCTTCGACCCCGACACCGGCCTCGTCACGAAGATCGAAGAGGGCCTGGGTGTCCCAACCAAGAAGTAGCGCTCTTGCGGTCGGTGGGGACGGCACCGTCGCGGTGCGGTCCCCTGCCGGCGGTTCGCGCTTCAACCTTCGGCATCGCGCCGCGCGGATAACGACCCGTCCCGGTCTCGGCACCGGGCTCGGCGGCGGGCTCGTCGTGATCTACCTGAGCATCATCGTGATGATTCCGCTCGCCGCGGTCGTCGTGCGGTCGACCGACCAGGGCTGGAGCGGGTTCTGGCATCAGGTACGCGCGCCGCAGTCATGGGCGGCGCTGAAGCTCACCGTGGGTATGTCGTTCGGCGTCGCTCTCATCAATCTCGTCATGGGCACCTTGATCGCTTGGGTGCTCGTTCGGGACAAGCTGCCGGGCCAGCGTTTACTCGACACCTTGATCGACCTGCCATTCGCATTGCCCACGATCGTCGCCGGCCTGACGCTGCTCGTGCTGTACGGACCCACCAGCCCCGTCGGCATCGATCTCGCGTACGCCCGGACCGGTGTGCTGGTCGCGCTGTTGTTCGTCACGCTCCCGTTCGTTGTGCGGACCGTGCAACCCGTGCTCCTGGAGCTCGACCGGGAAGCGGAGGAGGCCGCGGCCTCGCTCGGCGCCAGCCCGCTGATCATCTTCCGCCGGATCATCCTTCCGACGATCGCACCGGCAATGGCGGCCGGCACCGCGCTCGCGTTCGCGCGGGCTCTCAGTGAGTTCGGCTCGACGGTGCTGATCTCCGGCAACGTTCCGTTCCAGACACAGGTCGCGGCCGTGAACATCTACAGCCAGATCGAAGGCGACAACACAACCGGCGCTGCTGCGGTCTCGACGGTTCTTCTGCTCGTTGCGCTGGTCGTCCTGGTCTTGCTGAACATCATCCAGCGCTGGGTGGCCCGCCGTGACTAGTCGGACCCAATGACCAGATGGACGCTGCGGGGGGTCGCGGTTACGTACCTGCTTTTCCTGCTCGTGCTGCCAGTGGCCATCATCAGCTGGCGCACGGTCGAGCACGGGCTCGGGCCGGTGTACGACGCACTGTCAACCGAGCAAGCCATTCACGCGTTCAGGATCACCGCGATCGTTGCCGGGCTGGCGGTTGTGCTCAACACGGTCTTCGGTGTTGCCGCTGCGCTCTTGCTGGTGCGGCACCGCTTTCCAGGACGAAGAATCCTCGACGCGATCATCGACCTGCCGATTGCTGTGTCGCCGGTCGTCGTCGGCCTCGCATTGATCCTGGTGTATGGGCGCAACACGCACGTGGGCCGCTGGTTCGGCGACCACGGCGTACCGATCATCTTCTCGATCCCCGGCATGGTCATCGCCACCGTGTTCGTCGCGTTGCCACTGGTCGTACGCGCTGTTGTCCCCGTACTCGAGGAGATCGGCGACGAGCAGGAGCAAGCAGCCGCGACGCTTGGCGCCAACGCGTTCCAACGCTTCATGCGGATCACGCTGCCGTCGATCCGTGGGGCTCTTGCGTACGGCGTGGTCCTCGCCCTCGCCCGGTCTCTCGGTGAGTACGGCGCGGTAGCAGTCGTATCCGGTCGCATCGTCGGGGAGACGCAGACGGTGACTCTGTTCGTGGAAGAGCGGTTCCAGAACTTCGAGCAGACGGCTGCTTACTCAGCGGCCACGGCGTTGGTGGTGGTTGCCGTTCTTTCGCTGATTCTCAGCAGGTTCCTGCGGCCGCGGGAGGGCACACGATGAGCATCCGGGTCGAGAATGTTTCGAAGAACTTCAGCGATTTCCCCGCACTGCGGGATGTGAGCGTTGACATCCCGGCCGGCTCGCTGACCGCGCTGCTCGGACCGAGCGGCGGCGGCAAGTCCACGCTGCTGCGGGTGATCGCCGGCCTCGAGCAGCCCGACACCGGCTCCGTGCACATCGACGGGCTCGAGGCGACCACGCTGCCACCACAGCGCCGCGGCGTCGGCTTCGTGTTCCAGCACTACGCCGCGTTCAAGCACATGACGGTCGAGCGCAACGTTGCGTTCGGACTGGTCATCCGGCGCAAGCCCAAGCACGAGATTCGGGCGCGTGTGCGTGAGTTGCTCGAGCTCGTCCACCTCGAACAATTCGCCCACCGCTACCCGTCGCAGCTGTCGGGAGGTCAGCGCCAGCGGATGGCACTGGCGCGGGCGCTGGCGGTGGAACCCCGGGTGTTGCTGCTCGATGAGCCGTTCGGCGCCTTGGACGCACAGGTGCGCAAGGAACTGCGGGCCTGGCTGCGCCGACTCCACGATCAGGTGCACGTCACGACGGTTTTCGTCACGCACGACCAGGAAGAGGCGATGGAAGTCGCCAACGAGATCGTGGTGATGTCAGAGGGCGAGGTGAAGCAGGTCGGCTCACCTGACGACCTCTACGAACATCCCGCGAGCGACTTCGTCATGAGCTTCCTCGGCCCAGTAACGCGGATCGGTGGCGAACTCGTGCGTCCGCACGACGTCGAGGTGCTTTCCCAACCCATTCCCGGCGCCCGACCGGCGATCGTGAGTCGAGTCACCCGGCTCGGCTTCGAGGTCCGCGTGGACATCGATATCGAGGGCGAACCCGCGTGGGTACAGATCACTCGCGGCACTGCGCAGCAGTATCGCCTGGAGCCGGGCGCCCAAATCTTTGTGCGTCCCGCGGGAGCGCGGATTTCGGTGGCTCCGCAGCCGGGTCCAGTGGGCGAGCCGGTCGTTCACCACTAGCAGAACCGGAAGCAGCCGGCCCGCCCGTGTGTTAGGACGGGGCAGGAGGCTTTCGTCATGACCATGCCCGGTGGGCACGCGAACTGGAGCATGCTCCGGTCGTATTCGAGCGACCAGAGCGTGGCCCGGCAGCGGCTCGCCCCTGGGACGTTCCGGCGGATCGTTCAGTTCGCGCAGCCTTACCGCCGGTGGTTGTTTGTCTTCCTCGGGCTCATCCTGATCGACGCGGTGCTCGGCGCTGCTAACCCGCTGATCTTCAAAGAGATCATCGACCGTGGCATCTTGAAGCACAACAGCGGGATAGTGCTCTGGCTGGCTGGTCTTGTTGCTGCGATTGCGATCGTCAGTGCTGCGGTCTCGCTCGCGATGCGGTGGTACTCCGCGCGTATCGGTGAAGGCCTCTTTCCAGCACAGTGGGATCCGAAGCTTGGAATTCACGTGACTTGAAGTCGCGGC
>JADMIO010845934.1_pt1 | contig 61233 bp, 42 predicted proteins | sample 8958161 | NCBI WGS metagenome assembly JADMIO01 (sample SAMN16585339, study PRJNA669376) | soil metagenome | isolation source: Crop rotation soil | place: USA: Cullars Rotation, Alabama | collected 2011
CGCGACAACTTGTCCACGTGGAATTCTAAGCTTAGGATCCCAATGTGCTGGAAAGGCCGACCAGCCTGAAACGCAATTTATCGCCGTTAGGGACGAGGATTTGTGGCGCGGCCGTCAGCTGGCGGCCGGCGAGGATCAGGATTAGAAGAGCGATTGCAAGCACGACAAGGCTTGCGGCTGCGGTTCGATGCATTCATTCACCTGCCGGGACGGGTAGCGAACGCGCTCGCGCTTCGCGAACGTTCGCAAATGATCGGTACGACGTCGACGGAGGCGCGATGGTTCGGCGTGCTCCCGTTTAGTTGAGGTTACACAACTATCTCGACCGTTCGGCGCGGTGACGTGTCGCGGTCAATTTGGTTACGATCCGCTCGAGCGTTTCGAGATCCGCGTGGTCGAGCGCGTCGAACTCGGCTGGCGGCTGGTGAAATTCGCGCAGCAAGTCGGTGCGTGTCTTCTCGCCGTTCCGCGTCAGCACGACCAGTTTCACACGCTTGTCGTGAAGGAGCGGCTGCCTGGACGCGAGGCCTAGTTCTTCGAGGCGATCAACGATCAACGTGGCGTTCGAGGGATCGCACTGCCACTCGTCGGCCAGCGATCGCATCGAGCGGCCGGTTCGCGGGTCGAGACTGAACAAGGCGCGCGAGTCGTTGGGCGTCAGCCCGCGCCGCGCCAGGCTTGCCGTTCGCAGCGGCGCCGAGCGAATCAACAGATCGAACAGCGTTTGCCACACCCGTCGCGCCAATGCCTCAGTTGTTGGCTTCCTCCCGTTTACCTTCGAGCCCATGCGGTGTTGAACCAATGAGTTTGACCAATCGTCCTGATACTTGATTCGACTAAACCAATATGCAGCATCGTAGCATCGAACGAAGCGTCGTGAACACGCCGGTGCTGATCGTCGGCGGCAGCCTGAACGGCCTGACCGAGGCGATGCTCCTCGCGCGGCGCCGCGTGCCATGTCTGGTCGTCGAGCGCCATCCGCGGACATCAATTCAGTACAAGTTTCGCGGCATCTCTCCACGGTCGATGGAAATCTACCGCAGCGCCGGCATCGAGGCGGAGATCCGCGATCGCGATCGAATCGATGACCACTCTGCGTCGGTCGCGCGGATGAAGAACCTGGCCGACTCCGCGGTGTCGTGGCAATGGATGCCTCCGTCCGACACGAGCGATATCAGTCCGACGACAGCAGCAACCTGCGATCAGGATCAGCTCGAACCGATCCTGCGTGCCACCGCCGAGCGCCACGGCGCCGACGTCCGCTTCAACACCGAGCTGGTGAGCTTCGAGCAGACGCCTGGCGGGGTCACCGCGCGCATTCGCGATCGATCGACTGGCGCGGAGCGCGATGTTCGCGCCCAGTATCTGATCGGCGCGGACGGTGCGCAGAGCGCCGTGCGAGAGGCGGCTGGAATCCGCCGGCACGGCCCGGGCGTTCTGCAGCACTGGATGAATGTCATCTTCGAAGCCGATCTGCCGACCGTCATCGACGGCCGCGCGATCCGATCGGTGTTCGTGACCGACATCAACGGCACGCTCGTCCCGCGCGGCGACGGCCGCTGGCTGATGGCCGTGCAGTTTGTGCCGGAGCGCGGTGAACGCGCCGAAGACTTCACACCCGATCACTGTCGAGACCTGATTCGTCGCGGCGCCGGGCGGGCGGATCTGCCGGTCGACCTCGTCGACGCCCGGCCGTGGGAAGCAGCGGCAGCGGTCGCCGATCGCTACAAACAAGGCCGCGTGTTGCTCGTCGGCGACAGCGCACACGTCATGCCGCCGACCGGCGGCTTCGGCGGCAATACCGGCATCCAGGACGCGTACAACCTGGCGTGGAAGCTCGAGGCGGTGATCAAGGGAACGGCGGCGCCTGAACTGCTCGAGACCTACGACGCGGAGCGACGGCCGATCGCCGATCGAACCGTCGCGCAATCGCTCGCGCGGCTGCAGGCATGGTTCAAGGATCCAGGCCGGAGGCTGCCGCCGCCCGAACCGATCAGAGACGACAACGCGGTGATCTTCGGATACCGCTATCCCGCCGGCGCATTCGTCGACGACGGCCGGAATGGCGGCGACGACCTTTTCGAAGATCCCCGCAACCCGTCGGGCCGGCCAGGTGCCCGCGCGCCGCATCTCGTCGTCAATCGCCACAGCGCACCAGTGTCCACGATCGATCTCTTCGCCGATCGGTGGACCCTAGTCTCCGGACCGAACGGAGACGCCTGGTCCGACTGCGTGCAGCGCAGTGCCGCGGCCCGCGCGCTTGGTGTCGTGTGGCACGGCATTCAGCCGGCTGGCGATCTCGACGACGTGGCGAATCGATTCTCGACCGCGTACGGCGTGGGGACGAACGGCGCGGTGCTGATTCGCCCTGACGGATTCGTCGCTTGGCGCCATGCGACCGCTGCTGCTGACGGCGCGAGAGCTCTCGACGATGCGCTCGAGCGACTGTGGATCCGAGTGACGTCGACGCCTTCGACCACACTGCCATAACGAGGCTAATGCTTCGATCCGACCGTCCGGCGCGGTCAGGGCCCGAGTGTGTCTTACCTGAGTACACTCACACCTCGGCCGGATGGCCGAATGCTACACACGACGCTGGAAAAGCATGTCATCGAAACCGGTTTCGGCCGGAGCGCGAGAACTCGACCAACTCGGAGACACTCAGTTCCAGCCAAGAAGATTTTCCGAACCACCACAGTTGCGATCAGCGGCACAGTCTTTGAACGCCGTTGGCCGGTCTTTCACAATTCGGCCTACATTGAGGAATCCGATGGACGTACAGGCACACGAGGCCGCGACCGTTCCCTTCAGCGAGTGTGATCACGTCGTCCAGTTCTATGAGGACGACCGGTTTCTCGTCGATGCCGTCGGCGCCTTTCTGACACCCGGGTTGCTCGCCGGACAGGGCGCGGTCGTGATCGCCACCGACGCGCACCGCGAGGCGCTCACGGCGCATTTGGAGGGCGCCGGCGTGGACGTCGACGGCGCGTGTTTTCGAGGCCGCTTGCTGCTCCTCGACGCGGAGGAGACGCTCTCGACGTTCATGGTGGGGTCGATGCCGGACCCAGAGTTGTTCATGGCGACGGTCGGCAGCGCGATTGAGAAGCGGCTGCGTTCGAGCGGCGGAGGGGCTCTCCGCGCCTACGGAGAGATGGTCGACGTGCTCTGGAAATCCGGCAATTCCGAGGGCGCGCTCCGACTCGAAGAGTTGTGGAACGACCTGGCGCATGTGCACCGGTTCTCGCTGCTGTGCGCGTATTCGATGGGAAATTTCTATCAGCAGAGCGATGCGGCGTTGCTCCAGGCGGTGTGCGAGCGCCACACCCACGTGATTCCGGTCGAGTCGTATCTGCAGAAGGATTCCGAGGTCGCTCGCCAGCGCGAGATCATCCGTCTTCAGCAGCAGGCGCGGGTGCTCCAGACCGAACTCGAGGAGCGCAAGAAACTGGAAGCGGCTCTCCGCGCCTCACTCGCCGCGCAGCGGCGGGCAGAGACAGCGTTGCGTCAGGCGCAGGAGGATATTCGAGATTTCCTCGAAAACGCGGTTGAAGGTCTCCATTGGGTCGGCCCCGACGGCAGAATTCTCTGGGCGAATCGAGCAGAAGCCGAGATGCTCGGGTATTCGCGCGAGGAGTACATCGGCCGTCATATCAGCGAAGTTCACGCTGACGCGTCGGTCATCCAGGACATTCTTGCCCGTCTCGCAAGGAACGAGAAACTTGTAAGCTATCCGGCCCGCCTGCGGTGCAAGGATGGCAGCTTCCGCGACGTCGAAATCAGCTCGAGCGTCCTTTGGCGCGACGGCAAGTTCGTGCACACACGCTGCTTCACGCGCGAAGTCCCCATTCGGTGACCATGTCGTCGTCGGTGCGGCCCACGCTTCCCGCCGCCCCTGACGCATGGACCGCGCTTTTTGACGCCGCCACCGACGTCGTCGTGTGGGTCGATCGCGAACTGCGATACCTCTCGGTCAATCGCGCGATCGAAACCGCCACCGGCCGGCCGGTGATCGACTTCATCGGCCGCACGAACGAAGAAGTTGGTACGCCGGCCGCGGAATCAGCGCTCTGGCGGAAGCAGCTCACCGAGGTGATCGAATCCGGCCGGCCGGCTCTGTTCGAGTTCGAGTTCGAGACGCCTCAAGGCCGCCGTCGATTCCAGTCCACCGCGGCGCCGATCACAAGCGCCGATGGCGCCGTCGAGTCGGTCGTCGTCATTTCACGTGACATCACCAACACCCGAGCGCTACGCCTCCTTGAAGGCGCCGTTCACCATCTGCCGACCGCGGTGGCGCTCGTCGAGGCACCGACCGGGCGGTTGCTGCTTCGCAATGCGCGCGCCACCGACATCTTTCGCGTGCCCTCCAGCCCGTTGAGCGGGGTCACCGAGTACAGCCGGTTCGTTGGTTTTCATCCGGACGGTCGCGAGTACGCGGCGCACGAGTGGCCGCTCTCGCGCTCGATCCTGACCGGTGAGGTCGTCGTCGGTGAAGTAGCAGAAATCCGGCGCGGCGACGGCACCCACGGTTTCATCCGCATGACCTCGGCGCCGGTGCGCGAGGCGAACGGGACGATTATCGCCGGCCTGGTCACCTTCGACGACATCACGGAACAAGCCGGCGCCGAGCGGCAGCAGGCCTTTCTCGCGTCGGCAACCGCGCTGCTCGCCACCTCGCTGGACACGGCGTCGGTCCTCAAACAACTCGCCCGGCTCGCGGTGCCGTCAGTCGCGGATTGGTGTGTGGTGCACACCGTCGCGAACGGTCGGGTCGAGCTCGTTGCGTTGGAGCACGCCAACCCCGATCGTCGAGCTGCGGCGCAGGAGATGGCGGCGCGCTACCCGATCGATGGCGATCACGCCATTCACCGGGTGCTCGGGGGCGGCGCGAGCGAACTGCACCCGTCAATCACCGACGATGTGTTGCGTGCGGTGGCGGTGGACGACGTGCACCTCGCCTACCTTCGCGCCGTCGGATATCGCTCGGTGATGGTGGTGCCGATCGCCGGCCGCGGCGGTGTCATCGGGAGTCTGACATTCGTCACGGCTGATTCGGGTCGCTCCTACACGGAGAAGGATCTCGCGTTCGCCGAGGATCTCGCGAAGCGTGCCGGGCTGGCGCTCGACAACGCGCGACTTTTCGAGCAGGAGCGGACGGCACGCCGCGTCGCCGAGAGCGCAGCCGATCGTCTCAGCCGCCTGCACGCGTTCACTGCCGCGCTCGCCGCGGCCGTCACGCCTGAGGACGTCACAGCGGCGCTCGTCAACGAGGGCCGTTCAGCGATTGGCGCCGACGTTGGCGGCGTCTGGCTGCTCGACGATTCGGGCCAAACCTTTGTGGCCTCCGCGATGGCGGGTGCGGCGTCAGGGGAACAGGGACTCGATCGATTTTCGCGTGCCGAGCGCCTGCCGCTTACGGATGCCGTTCGAACCGGAAGGCCGGTCGTGATCGAAACATCGGAGCAGCGCGGCCGCTTTCCCGCTGTCGCCCAAGGCACGGTGCGGTTCGCCTCCCTCGTCGCCGTGCCTCTGGAATTCCGCGGGCAATCCCTTGGCGGGTTCTCCTTTTCCTTTCGCGAGCCGCGCACGCTCGACGGCGGAGATGTCGGGTTCCTGTGCGGTCTCGCCGCGCAAACGTCGCAAGCGCTCGATCGCGCGCGGTTGTTTCTGGCCGAGCGCGCCGCACGGGCAGAAGCGCAAGCCCGTGCCGAGGAACTGCGGATCGCGGAAGAACGGTTACGTCTGGCCGTCGACGGGGCGAATCTCGGCCTATGGAATTACGACCTCGACTCGGGTCAGCTGTTCTGGGATGCGCACATCCGCCGGCAGTTCGGCGTGAAGGCCGATGCGAATGTCACCGTCGACGACTTTTATGCGATGCTGCATCCGGATGATCGCGAAGCGATCAAGGCGGCGTTCGTTCGTGCGATCGAACAGCAGGAGATGTACGACGTCGAGTATCGCGTCGGATCTCTCGAAACGCCGACCTGGATTCGCTCGCTGGCTCGCGCCGCATATCGTCCCGACGGTTCGGCGTACCGCATGGACGGGATGACGCTCGATATCACCGCGCGAAAGCGCATCGAGGATGATCACGCAGTGTTGCTGCAACGCGAGCAGGCGGCTCGCAGCGAAATGGAATCGGCTCTGAAGACGCGCGACGATTTTCTCGCCGCCGCATCCCACGAACTGCGAAATCCGCTGAACGCGTTGATGCTGCAGCTCGGGGGGTTGCGCCGCGCCGCCCAGCGCGATCCCTTCTCGCTGGCGACTCCCGCCATGACCGGCCGCCTCGATCGATCGGAGGAGCAGATCACTCGCCTGGTCCGGCTCGTCGATACGCTGCTCGACGTCTCGCGGATCAAGTCGGGCCGTCTCGACATCGAGTACGCGGATGTGGACCTGGTCGCCGTCGCAAAGAGCGTCGTTCAACAGCTCGAGCCCGCCGCCGATGGGGTGCCGGTTCGACTGCAGACGCCGCCGACGCTTGTCGGTCGATGGGATCCGTTGCGTGTCGAACAGGTGCTGACCAATCTGCTATCGAATGCGTTGAAGTATGGCGACGGCAAGCCGGTGGATCTCGAAATCTCCCTCGACGGCGAGTACGCCCGCGTCGCCGTCACCGATCGCGGCATCGGCATCCCGTCCGACATGGTGCAGCGATTGTTCGCGCGATTCGAGAGATTGACGCCCGATCACCGTCGCGGCGGCTTTGGATTGGGCCTGTGGATCAGTCGCCAAATCGTCACGGCATTCGGTGGCACGATCGACGTTCGCAGCGAACTTGGCAAGGGTTCGACCTTCTCCGTTGCATTGCCACGACAGCCGCGGGCAGGTGACGCTCCGGCGAACGATGATGCCGAATCGTAAAGCGGCTAACGCGACGATCCTGATCATCGACGACGACGTGGCGTCGCGCAAAGCGCTCGCCGAGGTCCTCACCGACGAAGGCTACAGTGTCGCGACCGCGTCGGACGGGGCTGACGCCCTCGCCTACCTGCGAGAAGGTCACCGGCCGGAACTGATTCTCCTCGATCTGATGATGCCTGGAGTCGACGGTTGGGATTTTCGCGCCCAACAAAAACGCGATGAAAGCATTCGCGCCATTCCGGTGATCGCGATTTCCGCGGCCGGCAAGTTGATGGACGCGGACCATACGCTGCGCAAGCCGTTCAATATCGAGACCTTGCTGAATCTCATCAAGACTGTGCTCGAGCCCGCCGCAAGTTAGCCATCCCCCGCTGGCAGGAATCGATCTCGCGGCGGCAACGAATTTACCCCGTGCGCGCGCCGCGCGCGCGGATCGGCTGAGCACACCGGCGTGGCCGGCATGTTGCAGTAATGCTGACTACGCACCAAAACCACCCGCTCGTGGTCGTTGGATTACCCAGGTTCGTAGTCCAATCGGTGAAAGAGGAGATTGTATGCACCAGTATCGTGGCCGCCGGATCGCGTTTGCACTGGCCATCGCCGGCACCCTGCTCACGCCGCTCGTCGCGGCGGCATCCCAGACCCCGGCCGACAACACGAAAGTAAACAAACGGGATCGCAACCCCGGCCAGGCCACTGCCGATCAGCAGAAAGAGAACACCAGCGATCGCGAAATCGCGCGCCGGATCCGCCGTGCGCTGATGGACGACAAAAGCCTGTCGATGTACGCGCACAACGTGAAGGTGATCGCGCAGGACGGTCAGGTGACGCTGAAGGGTCCCGTGCGGACTGAGGACGAGAAGCACAGCGTCGAGGCCAAGGCGATTGAAGTTGCAGGCGCCGGACACGTCGTCAATCAGATCAGCATCGCGCCGTCGAAAGCATCAAAGAAGTAACCAAGGAGATCACATGACTGATAACAACAAGAAGACTGCCGTGTTCGGACTGTACCCGAGCGTCGAACGCGCCGAGCGCGCGGTGGACCAAATCGTCGCCGCCGGGTTCTCGAACGCCGACGTATCGGTGCTGATGGCCGACACGCAAGGCTCGAAAGACTTCGCACACGAGAAGCAGACCAAGGCGCCGGAGGGAACGACCACCGGTGTCGCCGCGGGCGGCACGATCGGGGGCACGCTCGGGCTGCTGGCCGGCATCGGCGCGCTGGCGATTCCGGGAGTCGGCCCGTTCATCGCGGCCGGTCCGATCATGGGTGCGCTGGCGGGCCTCGGCGTCGGCGGCGCGGTCGGCGGCCTGGTGGGGGCGCTCGTCGGCATGGGCATTCCCGAGTACGAAGCGAAGCGTTACGAAGGACGCGTCAAGGACGGCGGCGTGCTGCTGTCGGTTCACTGCGACACCTCGGACGAGATTACCCGCGCCAAGGATCTGCTGAAGCGCACCGGTGCCGACGATATCGCGTCGGCTGGTGAAGAAGCGGTGGGAGCGACTCCCGCACGCGACGCGAACCGGCTCTAACTCACTCACTGGGATCGGGCGGCCGCAAAAGCCGCCCGTCGCCCTCCCCTCGAAGCTACGCCGCGGTAACGACGACCGCGCTGCACTTCCTGCCGCCGCTGCGTCGATACGCGTGCGGAATGGTCGAGTCGAAGTAGATCGCGTCGCCTGGCTCCAGCGCATACTCCTCCCCGTTCATGTGGACGGTGAGGATGCCGTCGATCACGTAAATGAACTCGACACCGGCGTGGTCGTGCGCCCGGAGCTTCTCGGGCGCGACCGGCAGAAATTCGGCGTAGTAACAGTTGAAGCGGCGCTCGGTGGCCGGATAGTCGAGCGACGCGAACCGATAAGCGAATTCGCGCCCGCCGGGGCGCTCGGGAAGCTCCACTCGCGCGTTCTTCCTCGTCACCGCAACCAGCGGCTGGTCGCGCGCCCCCGCGAAAAAGAACTCCAGGCCGACGCCGAAGACGAGCGCAATCCGCAGCAGGGTCGGCAGCGTCGGGAAGAGACGGCCGCGTTCGATCTTCGAGAGCAGCGCCGGCGACAGGCCGGTGTGCTTACCCATGTCGACCAGCCCGATCTTCTTCTTTAAACGAAGCGCGCGAATCTTGGCACCAATCCCGTAGTCGTTCAGTCCGTCCTGCAGCGTTTTCGACAGCATCGGCTTCCTCGTTTTGACGGAGGTTCAAAAAACCGCCGCGCTTTGTCGCGACGTTCACACCACTTTGCGAGTGGCGCCGTTTGTCATTGCATGACAATTTTATTTCATTATATTCAAAGGCATGACGCTTCACATGAAAGCTGTCGATGTCGATTCGGTCGTTACTCGGTTCACCGTTCAAGGAGTGCAGATGAAGATGACGATGAAGATGAAGATACTGACGATCACCTCGCTCGCGCTCGTCGCGGGCCTCGCGGCGGTTTCACCGGCGCGCGCGCAGCAGACGAGGGACATCGTAGACACTGCGGTCGCGGCGGGATCGTTCAAGACACTCGCCAAGGCGCTGGCGGCGGCCGACCTGGTCGGGACGCTCAAAGGCCCTGGCCCGTTCACGGTCTTTGCCCCGACCGACGCGGCGTTCGCGACGCTGCCCGCCGGCACGCTGGACAATCTGTTGAAGCCGGAGAACAAGGCGATGCTCGTCCGCGTGCTCACGTATCACGTCGTGCCGGGAAAGGTGATGGCGGCGGATGTCGTCAAGATCATCTCCACGAAGGCCGTCAGCGGTGACGCGCTGACAGTGAAGGTCGCCGGCGGCGACGTGATGGTCGGCAAGGCGCGAGTCGTGAAGACCGACGTCGCCGCGAGCAACGGCGTGATTCACGTGATCGACCACGTCCTGCTTCCGCCGGGCCAATAACGAACCGTCATGGCCGGAACAATCCTCCTCACCGGCGCCAGCGGGTACGTCGGCAGCCGCCTTCTTCGAGTGCTCGAGGATGGCGGCTGCACAGTACGGTGCCTGGCGCGACAGCCGTCGCGCGTCGCACCGAGCCGGGCCACCACCACAGTCGTGGCAGGAGACTGCCTCGACGAAGCGTCGCTCGCCGCGGCGATGGACGGAGTCGATCAGGCGTACTACCTGGTTCACTCGATGGCGAGCGGCCCGGACTTCGCTGTGCTCGATCGCCGTGCCGCATCGAACTTCGGCCGCGCGGCCGCCCGCGCCGGCGTTCGCCGCATCATCTATCTTGGCGGACTCGGCGATTCGCCGGCATCGCTCTCGCTCCACCTCAAGAGCCGGATCGGCACGGGAGAGGCGCTCCGCGAGGCGGGCGTGCCTGTCGTCGAGTTTCGTGCCGCGATCATTGTCGGAGCGGGAAGCTTGTCGTTCGAGATGATTGCTGCGCTCGTTGAGCGGCTGCCGATGATGATCTGTCCGAGGTGGGTGAACACGCGTACCCAGCCGATCGCCATCGACGATGTGCTGGCGTATCTGAGAGCGGCGCTCGATCTGCCCGACGGACGCGGCGAGATCTTCGAAATCGGCGGCGCCGAGGTGGTGTCGTACGGCGACATGATGCGTCAGTACGCGGCGCTGCGTGGACTGCGGCGGGTCTTCGCTTCAGTGCCGGTGCTCACGCCACGACTGTCCGGTCTGTGGCTCGGCCTCGTCACGCCGGCTCAGGCGCGCGTCGGACGCGCGCTCGTCGAAGGCCTGCGCAATCCAACAGTCGTGCGTTCGCCCGCCGCGCGCGAGACGTTCGAGATCCGGCCGATGCCGCTCGGCGACGCATTCAGGCGCGCGATCGACGAAAACGCGGAGTCGCACTACAAGATCGACACTCGCGCCGTGACGGTCGACGCGCCACCGTCGCAAGCGTTTGCGCCGATCCGCCGGATTGGCGGCGCCGCCGGCTGGTATGGTGCCGACGCCCTGTGGCGGCTGCGCGGGTGGCTCGACCGACTGATCGGCGGTACTGGCCTGCCACGACGCCGGCGCGAGCCGGACGACTGCGTGGTCGGAGATGTCATCGACGGATGGCGCGTCGAGGCGTTCGAGCCCGACCGCCTCCTGCGCCTGTCGGCTGGGCTGAAGCTGCCGGGACGCGGCTGGCTCGAGTTCCGCGTCGAACCGCTCGACGCCGGAACGCGCTCGCTGATCCGCCAGACGGCGATCTTCGATCCGCGGGGCCTGGCCGGCCGCGTGTATTGGTACGGCGTGCTGCCCCTTCATGCATTGGTCTTTCGCCGCATGCTGCAGCGAATCGCGCAGCATGCCGGGTCTGCGCACCCGAAGCTCGCGCGTCGATGGGCGGCGATAATCGCCGTTGCCGCTGCGGCGATGCTGCAGCCCGCGGGCGCGCGCGCCCAGAAGTTGGCAGTGCGGACGGTTCCGTTCGTCGATCTGGATCGATATGCCGGCGAATGGTTCGAGATCGCGCGGTTCGAGAACCGATTTCAGCGACAGTGTGTCGGAGATGTGCGAGCCAGCTACGCCAGGCGCGCCGATGGACGGATCGATGTCGTCAACCGCTGCCGCACCGGCGACGGTCAGACCGAAGCACGCGGCGTCGCACGTCTCGTCGACGAAAGGACGCATGCCAAACTGAAAGTGCGGTTCGCGCCGGCATGGCTCTCGTGGCTGCCGTCGGTGTGGGGCGACTACTGGATTATCGGCCTCGCCCCCGACTATTCGTGGGCCGTCGTCGGTGACCCCGGACGCGAGTACCTCTGGATCCTCGCTCGCACGCCACGTCTCGATGCCGAATCGATGACCGCGGCGCGCGCCGTTGCGCAGGACAACGGCTTCGACGTCGGGCGCCTTGTGCAGACGCCGCAGGAAGCCGGCCGACGATGATAGGAAGGTCCTCGCCAACGGCACGATAGAGGGACCACTTCTACTGCGCGTTCGACGACAAGTGCTCGAATTCTGATTGAGTGAGCTGCGCGTGCCGCATCATCTGGTCGGCGCGCCGTCGATTGGCCCTTCGACAACCGCGCGAAGCTGATCGAGATCGACAGGCTTAACCAGGTGCGCATTGAAGCCAGCCTCGGCCGAACGCCGTCGATCCTGTTCCTGTCCGTAGCCGGTGACGGCGATCATTTTCAGGCCGCGCAGTTCCGGATCTTCGGAGAGGCGGCGCGCCAGTTCGTAGCCGTCCATCACCGGCAGTCCGACGTCCAGCAGCGCGATGTCGGGGTGAAATTCTGCCGCGAGCTGCAGCGCGTCGACGCCGTTCGACGCCACCCGGGCGACATGCCCCTGCGCGGTGAGCGCGTCGGCGAGCATCGTGGCGGCATCAAGGTTGTCGTCGACGACCAGTATCCGCTGCACCGTCTGCGGCGTCCGATGCGTCAATGCGACCTCCTCTTCGGCGGCGACCATCTGCGCGGTCGAGCGCGGCAGCGCGACGACGAACTCTGAACCATGGCCCGGTCCGTCGCTGTGCGCGCCGACCCGTCCGCCGTGCAGGTTTACGAGGCTGCGGACGATCGCCAGGCCGAGTCCAAGCCCACCCTGCGCGCGATCGAGCGCCTGCCGCTCCTGCACGAACAGATCAAAGACGCGCGGCAGCATCTCGGGCGCGATCCCGATCCCGGTATCGCGAACGCGCAGCACCACCTCGCCCGCCACCGCCGCCGCGTGCACCGAAATCCGGCCGCCGTTTTCGGTGTACTTCGCGGCATTGGTCAACAGGTTGGCCACCACCTGCGCCAGCCGATCGGCATCGCCGTCGACGACCAGGCCGCGGCGCGGGACGTCGATCTGCAGGTCGTGACCTTTCTGCTCGAGCAGCGGGCTGGCGGTTTCGATCGCCTTGGCAACGACCTCGCTCAGGTCGATCGGCCGGGCATTGATGTGGATCTTGCCGCGGGTGATTCTCGAGACGTCGAGCAGGTCGTCGACCAGAGACACCAGGTGCTGCACCTGCCGTTCGATGACCTGGCGTTCGCGTTCGCCCGCCTCGACGCCACGAAGCCGCAGCAGTTGCAACGCGGTCAGAATCGGCGCGAGCGGGTTGCGCAGCTCGTGGCCGAGCATCGCGAGGAATTCGTCCTTCGCGCGATTGGCCACTTCGGCGTCCTGCCGCGCCTTCGACAGTTCCGTGACGTCGTGGCCCACCGCCGCCACTCCGCCGACTTCGCCGCTGTCGTCAACCAGCGGCTGAAACACGAAGTCGAAGAAGTGCTCCTCGAGCACGCCGTCGGACCGGCGTGCCAGTTTGATCGATCGCGATCGGGCGGTGTAGGGCTGCTTCGACCGGACGACTTCGTCGAGCACCGCGACGAACCCCTGAGCGGCGACTTCCGGCAGCGCCTCTCGCAACGGTTTTCCGAGCACGTCGCGGCCCTCGACGATCTGCATGTACGACGCGTTCGTCATTTCGAACACGTGATCCGGGCCGCGCAGGATCGCGATCGCCACCGGCGCCTGCGCGAAGATCGATGTCAAGCGCCGCGCGTGCGCTTCCTCCACGTCGCGCACCCGGGCCCGCAACAGCAGCGCCTCGACGCGAGCCACCAGCTCGCGCGCCGAGAATGGCTTGACCAGGTAATCGCTCGCGCCCGCTTCCAGCCCCTCGATTCGCGCTTCGTCGCCGGCGCGCGCCGACAGGACCAGCACCGGCAGGTGCTGCGTCTGCAGGTCGTCGCGCAATGCCCGGAGCAGGCCAAACCCGTCGAGGTCCGGCATCATGATGTCGGTGATCACCAGGTGGGGCCGCTCGCGCTGGATCGCCGCGAGCGCATCGCGGCCGTTGCCGACAGTCTCCACGCGCCACCTCGCGCTCAGCAGGCGGGTGATGTAGTCGCGCATGTCGGCGCTGTCGTCGGCGACCACGATCCGTTCGAGTTCGACCGCGGCGCGAGGGGCGGCCGGCTCGCCCGCGCCGTGCGCCGTCTCGGCACCTGAGTGCGGCAGCCACTGGAGCGCCTCTTCGACGAACAACGAGGCGCCCACCGTCGTCGCGATTGCCGGAACGTCGGAGACGTGCTTGGCCGGCAAGTGCGATCGCCCGAGAGGCAGTCGCACCGTAAACGTGCTGCCAAGGCCGGGCGTGCTCGCGGCGGCGACGCTGCCGCCGTGCAGCTTCACCAGCTCGTGAACGAGTGCCAGGCCGATGCCGGAGCCCTCGTGGCTGCGGCCGCGCGCGCCCTCGACGCGATGAAACCGGTCGAACAGGCGCGGCAGTTCCTCGGCTGGAATTCCCACGCCGGTGTCGGTCACTTGCAGCGCGACATCGCCGTCGACGCGCTCGAGCGAAACGGCGATCCGCCCCTGCAGCGTGTACTTGAACGCGTTCGAGAGCAGATTCAGGACGATCTTTTCCCACATCGACCGATCGACGTACACCGCCTCACCGACCGGTGCGCAATCCACCTGCAGGTCCAGCCCCGCGCGTTCGACCGCCGACTGGAACGTGCTCGCGAGTTCCCGCGTGTACTCGGCGAGATCGGTCGGCTCGTAGCGCGCCTGCGCGCGTCCGGCCTCGATGCGCGAAAAATCCAACAGCGTGTTCACGAGGCGCAGCAGCCGTGCCCCGTTCCGGCGAATCATGCCGACTTGCGCCCGCACGTCGTCGGCCACGTCGGCGCGTGCGGCGAGGTCGTCGAGAGGACCGAGCATCAGCGTCAACGGCGTACGGAATTCGTGACTGACGTTTGAGAAAAACACCGTCTTCGCCCGGTCGATCTCGGCGAGCGCCTCGGCGCGACGCTTCTCCGATTCGTAGGCGCGCGCGTTTGCCAGCCCGGCGGCGATTTGGCCGACAAGCAGTTCAAAAAAGCCGCGATAGGCGTGATCGCACGGGCGATGCGGGTTCACGCCGGCGATGAACACGCCGGCGGCGCCTGACTGCCCCTGTTCCGGAATCGGCGTGACGATGGCCGAGCGGGGGCGGACAGCCCATGGCCCGCGCGGCCATTCGACGCCGGTGGGCAACGGCTCGAACACCACTCCCCCGCCGGTTCGAAGCGCTTCGGCGATCGGCCACATCGCAGGTAAGGTCAGATCGAGCACCGCAGCGGTCGCGGCGCTGCCGTCGATCCAATCCCCGGTTCGTGCCGCCAGCGTCGCCGTCCGCATCGCGTCGTCGAACAGGTAGGTGAGGGTGAAGGGGAGATCGCGAGCGGCGACTGGACACGCGCGTTCGATGGCGCTCATGACCGCGTCGACCGTCTTCGCGGTCGCCAGATGCGAGGAGAGTTCGCGGATCAGCGCCAACCGCCGCTCGCTGATGACGCGCTCGGTCTCCTCCATGACGACCGACAGCATGCCGCCGATCGCGCCTGCGTCGTCGAACAACGGACTGTAGGAGAAGGTGTGGTAGGTCTCTTCGGGATAGCCGTTGCGTTCGAGCAGCAGCAGCAGGCCGTCGTCCCAGGTCGCTTCGCCGGTGTCGAGCACGTGCTGGATGCGCGGACCGATGTCGCCCCAGATCTCGGCCCAGAGCTCGCGCGTCGGTCGGCCGAGGGCGTCGGGATGCTTGGCTCCGAGCGTGGGACGATACGCGTCGTTGTAAAAGAAGTGGAGCTGCGGTCCCCACCCCATCCACATCTGGTACCGCGAGGTGAGCAGCATGCGCACGATCGTGCGCAGGCTTTGCGGCCAAATCTGTGGCGAACCGAGTGCCGTGCGCGACCAGGCGGTCGCGCGCATCAGCGCGGCCAATTCGGAGTCGCCGGGGAAGAGTGCGTCCAGGCTCGTGGGCTGCTCGGCAGAAGAGGCGTGCGACTCGTTCGTCATTCGTCGAAGTTCACGGGCTACCTGATCCGTTGGAGTAAATCTGAATCGCTGCGCGATCCAGCACGCAGCAGCGATTATATCGGCGGTGGATTGTTCGCGCGCTTGCGTTGGTCGCCTGCGGAGTCGCGAGCCAGCGATGATCATCTTGCGTACAAGTTGCGGCTCCTTTCGGCGTCGATGAGGGATGCGGCGGCGCATAGACTTCGTCGCCAGGTTTGAATCATCGCACTCGAGATCCGACCCGGACGATAGTCCCGGCGATGTCATGGCCCTGGACCTCGATTAATACGTCACGTCGCGCGGCTGTGGATCGGGCACGACGCCAGCCAGGACATGGTCGGCAACCTGCCGCTCGAGTCCCTTCGGATCCGCGAAGAACGCCGGCCCGGCGCCCTGACTGGTCTTGTCGGGAAAAATCTCCTCGTCGCCGGCGATGATCCCCGCGACAATCGCCCGCGCCGCTCGCGCCTTCGGCACAGCCACACGTTCGAGCGGCGTCCGCCCTCGATCCAGTTCGGATCGGTGAAGTCGCCACCGACGAAGCCAACGATGCCGGCGTTGTTGATCAGGACGTCCACGTCAGTCGCGGTCGCCGCGGCGGCGGCGATCTGGTCGGCGTTGGTCACATCGAGCTGGAGCGGCACGACACGTGAGCCGTGGCGGTTCACGAGCGGGCCGAGCGCCGAGAGATTGCGGGCCGCGGCGTACACCTTGTTCACGCCGGCCGCGACGAGCGCGTCGACGATGGCTTCGCCGATGCCGCGATTGGCGCCGGTGACGAGTGCGATCTTGCCTGAGAGTGCGTAACCCATGTCGAAACTCCTGACGGCCTCGCAGCGCGCGAGGCTGAAAGCGGTAATTTGTCTGCGGCCCTTCCGAACAGACCGTTCTGTCTATTCACGCGGTTGACAATAGACGTGCGAGCGTCGACGCTTACCTGGCCGACACGCCGCCGTCACAACGCGCTCTCAAGTTTTTCGACTGGGTGGTGGCATGGGCCGAGTCGAAGGACTTCCGCGGATGCCCGCTGCAACATACGGTGAGCGAACTCACTGATGCTTCGCATCCGGCGCGGGCCATTGCTCACGGTCAGCGCGAATGGTTCGCGGAACGTTTCCGCGAGTGGACGATGGCGGCGGGCGTGAAGGACGCGAAAGCGACCGCTCGCGCGCTCATCGTGCTGTTCGACGGCGCGATCGCCGGGTCCGAGGTTGACGGGCCGCAGCGCGCGAGCGACGCTCGATGGCTGGCCAGGAAGCTGTTGGCCGGCTGAACGGGCTACGCTCTCCACAGGCGATTGATGAAGGAGGTCGGCGTGACGACTTCGAAGTCCGGTCTCGAGTGGCCGGTCGAGCAGGCTCGACGCATCATTCACGAAAACGACGTCGAACGCCTGAAGCAGCTGTTGACCGAGTACCCGGCGTTGCTCTCGTGGCACGAAGCCGCCTCCGGCGACGACGATAGCGGAGGGCTGCTCGGAGTCGCGACAGGATCGTATGGCGACAGCTTCGATCCCTTCGCCGAAGAGCACTTCACGCGCGCGGCGTGCGCGGAAGTGCTGATCGATGCCGGCGCGATAGTCGTCCCAGGCGTGCACGACGGCCTTCTCAGATCGCGGGCGAGAGGGCTGCTGCGGCTGTTTCAGCGGAAAGGCCTGCTTCCGCGCACGCTCAAGTTCCTTGCGGCGCTCGGCGATATCGACGCCGTCCGCACCGCCCTCGACGCGAACGGAAACGATCCGGCTGCCGTCACCGAAGCGTTCACCGTCGCGTGCAGTTTCCAGCACGAGGCGATCGCGGCGGTGCTGCTGGACCGGGCCGTCGTATTTGATCCGGAGCTCGGCACGCAGGTGGACAACAGCGTGGGACGGCCAGCCTTCGTTAGGTACTTCATCGACAACCGTCCGGGGCGCGCGACCGAAGTGGGGCTCTGGAAAGCGTTCGTCATGGAGCAGGTCAACCGCGCGGTGTATTCGTGGAGCGGGCCCGAGACTTCGCTGAAGTCGCCACGCGGCAACAACGACTTGACGACGTTCGTTCGCTTGTTAGAGCGTGAGCCCTGGCTGCTCGGCGAGGCGTTCGTGGACTTTCAAACGGTACTCATCGAGAGAGCGGCGCTGAAGGGTTTCGGAGAGTTCATCGCCGCCCTGCTGGAGAGGGATCCGGCGATCCTGCGACGCCAGCCGCCGCCTCCCTCGCAGGCCCTCGAGTTCGCATTCACGTATGCGAACACGCACGTCGTTCCGCTTCTCACGCGCATCTGGCCGCTGCCGGACGATCTGCCGCATTCCGCCGGCATCGGGGATCTGGCGCGCGTGAAGCGGTGGTTCGACAACTCGGGTGCGCCAGCGTTGGGCAACGTGGATCACTACCCCGCCAGCCCCTATATGCCGAAAGATCGCGTCGAGGAATATGCGCGCCACTCTTCCAAGCCGCAGCTACAGCGTGTACTCGACGCGGCGCTCGCCTGGTCCGTCCTGAACAACCACTTCGAGGTCGCCGACTTTCTGCTCGACCACGGCGCCGACATCAACACCCGCTGGAGCTCGCACGAGCCCGCGAGCATCCTGCACGAGCTCGTGTGGCATCGGAACTACGAGGCGATGCAATTCCTCATCGATCGCGGCATCGATATGACCATCAGGGATCATCGTTGGAACGCCACGGCACAGGGTTGGGCATTCCACGCCGCGAAGGACGAGAAGATGGCGCAGTGGCTGGAAGATGCGGAACGCCGTCGGGAACTGAGACGAGAGGGGTCGCAGAACTGATCGGCCGGTTCGCATCTACCTCTTCAGTTCAGCTGCGAATTTTCGGACTCAACGTCGGCGGCGGCCGCGTGACTGCGGCATAATCGGCAGAAATTAGAGCGACCACGTGACAGCGCACTGAACCCAGGCCTGCTCGACGGTCGAGCAACCACGATGAACCAGACGAATGACGACCGCGAGAGGCCGGACCGTTCCGCCCTCTCTGGTCTGGTTTCCGACCTGCCGAAGCTCCAACGAATTCACTCGGGCCCGCGGCATAACTTGTTTCGCGACCGCCTCTCAGACACGCCGGTCGTGGTGAAGGTGAGTTCGGCGGCGCTGCCGGGCGAAAGCGCTGCCGCGTCGGTGCGGCATGAATATGCGCTGCTCCGCGAGCTCGAGTTACCAGGAATTGTCAGGGTGCTGGGCGTCGCGCCTGCGGGAAACGGCCTGGCGCTGTTGATGGCGGATGCCGGAGAAACAAACCTCGCAGCACTTATTCGTTCGCGACGCCTTTCAACTGCAGACTTTTTAAACATCGCGATTCAACTCGCCGACGCGGTTGCGCGGTTGCACGGCGCGCGGATCATTCATCGCGACATCCATCCAGCGAACATCATCTGGGATTCAGCGCGTGAGGTCGCCACGCTGTGCGACTTCGCGATCGCCAGAACGTTGCCGGCGCTCGAGATGGCAAGCCCCAATTCACGGCCGCTTGAAGGAACGCTGCCTTACATGTCGCCAGAGCAGACCGGCCGTACCGGCCGGTCGATGGATTGGCGATCGGATCTCTACTCGTTGGGAGCGACCTTCTACGAAATGCTGGCGGGCATCACCCCGTTCGGCGAAGGCGACGCGGTCGCCCTGGCGCATGCGCAGATCGCGCGCCGACCACGCCCGCCGCACGAGATAGAGCCGCGAGTGCCGCTCGCGCTGTCGCGGATCGTGCTCAAGCTGCTGGAGAAGGCGCCAGAGCAGCGTTACCAGTCGGCGAAGGCATTGGCCGATGATCTGCGCGAAGCCAACCGGCAATGGAAGCAATCGGCAACCATCGAGCCGTTTCCGCTTGCCTCCCACGAGGTGCCGCGCGGGCTGAGCATTCCCGACAAGCTCTATGGGCGGGACGAGGAATTGCAATCGCTCGCCGACGCGTTCGCGCGTACCTGCACGGGAAAGCGGGAGTTCGTGCTCGTCACCGGCGGTCCCGGCATTGGAAAGTCCGCGCTGGTGGAACGGCTGCGCCCGTCGGTGGCTGCAGGTCGCGGCTATTACGCCGCGGGCAAGTTCGATCAGCTTCAACGCAGCGTCCCGTTCTCGGGCCTTGCGCAGGCGCTGCGGAGCCTCGTACGGCAACTGCTCACCGAGTCCGAGGCCGTGCTCGAGACGTGGCGCGAGGAAATCGCGAACGCCGTTGCGCCGAATGGGCAGCTTCTGATCTCGCTCGTGCCCGAACTGGAGAGCATCCTCGGTCCGCAGCCGCCGGTACTGGCGGTCGGTCCGGTCGAAGCACGCAACCGCTTCCACGTCATGCTGACGCGGTTCCTGCGCGTCTTCGCCCAGGCCAGCCACCCGCTGGTGCTCTTCCTGGACGACGTGCAATGGGTCGATGCTGCATCGCTGCAGCTCCTCGAGCAGTGGGTCAGCGACGCCGCCAGCCACCACCTGCTTCTGATTGCCGCCTATCGCGACAACGAGGTCGGCCCTTCACACGCGTTGGCTCTCTCGCTTTCACAGCTACGCGAGACCGGATGTGACATCGCGACGATTCATTTGAATCCGCTCGATGCGACCGCGCTCGCGCAGCTTGCCGCCGACACCCTGCACGAAGACGCGGCGCGAATGCGGTTCCTCGCCGATCTCATCATCCGCAAGTCGGGCGGCAATCCGTTCTTCGTCAGGCGATTACTCCACCTGATGCACGCGCAGGGCCTCTTCCGCTTCGCTTCGGATACCCGTCGCTGGACCTGGGAGGAATCGGAAATCCAGCGTGCACCGATCACCGACAACGTGCTCGATCTGATGGTGCAGGCGATCGGCCGGCTGCCGACGTCGACACAGCGGCTGTTGGAAATGGGCGCGTGCGTCGGACATCGTTTCGACCTCGGCACGCTCGCCGAATTGGCCGCGCTCTCCAACAGCGCCGTGACGGAGCAGCTCTGGCCTGCGGTCGAAGACGGGTTAGTCGTTCCGGTCGTCGGGCTTTCTGACTCGCTGCTGCAGTTCGCCCACGATCGCGTACAGCAGGCGGCTTACGGGCTCCTGAGCGAACAACGCCGCCAAGCGCTCCACCATGCGATTGGCCGCCGGCTGCTCGTTCAGGCGGGCGACAATCTCGACGAGCACTTGTTCGAGATCGTCGATCAGTTCGACCTCGGAGAGGCGCATGTCGTGGACGAGGCGGAACGGCGCTCGCTTGTCGATCTGAACCTCGCCGCCGGGCAGAAAGCGAAAGCGTCCGCCGCATATCGGGCCGCGTTCGAATATTTGACCGTCGCGAAACGTCACCTCGGTGCGCACCCGTGGGAGAACGAACCGGGCCTCAGCTTCACGATCCATCTCGAGCTGGCCGAAAGCGCCTACCTCGCCGGGGAGCATGCCACGGCGGAGACGCTCGTCGAGACGGCGCTCGAACACGCGCACTCCAAAGTGGCGAAAGCAGAACTCTACGGCTTGCGCGTCCTGGCCGCGACCGTGGTGAGCGATTGGGCGCGGGCCCTTCACTGGGGACGCGAAGGGCTTTCCGTTTTCGGTCAGGAATGGCCGCTCGAGGGGCTGGCCGACGCGATCCAGGCCGAGGCTGCCGCGGTAATGCGAAACATCGGCGCACGACAGATCGAAGAGTTCGCCGAAGCGCCGGACGTGAAGGACCCGGAGATCCGCGCCAGCATGCGCCTGCTGTCGCTCCTCGGTGCACCGGCCTACTTCAGCGGTGCGCCAGAACTGACGTTTCTTTTTGCGAGGGCCGTGAATCTGTCGCTGATCCATGGACCCTCGCCGTATTCCGCGTTTGCGTTCGTGCTCTACGGCGGCATCCATAACGCACTGACCGGGCAATACGACGTCGGCTACGCACTTGGCAAGCTGGCGCTGGCGTTGGCGCAACGCTTCGGCAATCGCGCGGAAGAGTGCAGGACGCTCGAGGTCTACGGCGTCCTGGTTCACCATTGGAAGGCGCCGTTGCGCGATGGCCTGCCGCTGCTGAAGGAGGGCTTTCGCGCCGGGGTGGAGTCCGGTGAAACCGCCTTTGCGGCGTTCAGCCTGAACGCCTTCCTGATCAACGCGCTGCCTGCGGGAATGCCGCTGAGCGATCTTCTCGAGGAGGCGGCGGTTGCCCTCGATTTCGCGATCACGCAGAAGAACAAGACGAGCGTCGAGATGGCGCTCGTACACCGGCAGATCGCGCGCGCGCTGACGGCCGCCACCGCCAGTCCGGGCGTGTTTGACGACGCGGAGTTCGCCGAAGCGGACTTTCTCGAGGAAGCCGGCAGCCACGAAACCGCCCTTGGCCATTTCTGGGTGGCGAAACTGCAGACCGCCTATCTGCACGGCGATTATGCCGGCGCGCTCGCCTGTTCGCGTGAAGCCGAGAAACGCATCCTCAAAGGCATTCTCGGGATGATCACATCGGCCGAGCACGTGTTCTATACGGCGCTGGCGGTGGCGGCGGCCGCGACATTCCCTGCGAACGACCTCTCGTCGTCGCTGGATCGCCTGCGCGGCCTGCACGGCAAGCTGGTCACGTGGGCGCAGCACTGCCCGGAGAACTTCGCGCACAAGGTGTCGCTGATCGGCGCCGAGATCGCGCGGCTCGATCGAAAGCCTGGCGACGCATCGATGTTGTACCGGGCCGCGATCGATCACGCGGAACGCCAGCGGTTCATCCAGGATGAAGCGCTCGCCCACGAGCTTCGCGCGCGTTTCTTCCTCGGCGAGCATGAACCGGCGTTCGCCGCCGTGCATCTCCGGCGGGCACGCGATCGCTACCGGCAGTGGGGTGCGACCGTGAAGGCCGCCGCGCTCGAAAGCGAATTTCCTGATTGCTTCGCCCACGATTCAGCCGGCGAGGTCCGCAGGGTTTCGATCGATGCGATGGCCCTGATCAAGGCGTCGCAGGCAATTTCGGCCGAAACGGTGCCCGAGCTCTTCGAGCAGATCCTGCGCGTCGTGCTTGAAGTCGCGGGCGCGGAGAGCGGCGCGCTGGTGCTCTCGGCCAACGGCGCGCTCACCGTGCGCGCCCGGATGGAAGCGGCCGAGGAGTTCTCCGTGTCGCTCTCCGAAGCGACGCTCGCGCAGTGTCCCGACCTGTCGCCGGCGATCCTTCGCTATGTCGCCAGGACGAAGGACGTGCTGCTCTTGTCCGACGCCGCAACGATCGGCAACTTTGCGGCCGATCCGGTCGTTCAGCGACGTGCGTTGCGATCGGTGCTGTGCGTGCCGCTGGTCAAGCAGGCAACGGTGGTCGGCCTGCTGTATCTCGAAAACAACGCGCTGGCGGACGCGTTCACGAACGAGCTCGTGGAAGTTATACAGGTGTTGGCGGCCCAGGCGGTGATCTCGCTCGAGAACAGTACGCTTCTCGGCGAGTTGCAGGAGCTGACGGGCGCATTGGAAGAACGCGTCCGCGAGCGAACGCGGCAGCTCACCGACGAGATCGCCGCGCGCGATCAGGCCCAGGCGGCGCTTCGCGAGTTGAGCAAGACGCTCGAACAGCGGGTGGCCGAGCGCACGGCCGATCGAAACGCGCTCTGGCAGCTCACGCGCGATCTGATGCTGCGATGCACGTTCGACGGCAGGGTTACCGCCGTCAATCCGGCCTGGACCGAAATTCTCGGCTGGCACGAAGACGAGCTCGTCGGCGTCTCACTGTTCGAGTTCGTTCATCCTGACGATGTGGACCGCACGATTCAGGGAGCGAAGGATCTGGCGGAAGGTAGGAGTCACGACCGCTTCGACAATCGCTACCGGCACCGCGACGGCAGCTACCGCTGGATCAGCTGGGCCACGCGATCGAGCGAAGGCTTCATCACGGCGACGGGACGCGACGTGACTGGCGAGATCGAACAGGCGCAAGCGCTCGCGGACGCCCAGGCGCAGCTCCACCAGTCACAGAAGATGGAGGCGGTCGGGCAGCTCACAGGAGGCCTGGCGCACGACTTCAACAATCTCCTCGCGGGTATCTCAGGTTCGCTGGAGCTGATGCAGAAGCGCATTCGCCAGGGGCGCGATCAGGACGCCGAACGCTACCTGACCGTCGCGCAGGCGGCGACCAAACGTGCCTCCGCCCTGACGCATCGTCTGCTGGCGTTCTCGAGGCGCCAGAATCTGGCGCCGAAACCGACCGATGTCAATCGCCTGGTGGCGGGGATGCAGGATCTGATTCAGCGCACGGTTGGACCGGCCATTGCCGTCGAAGTGATCGGCGCCGCCGGCCTGTGGCCGGCGCTGGTCGACTCGTCACAGCTCGAGAACGCGCTTCTCAATCTGTGCCTGAACGCGCGCGACGCCATGCCTGACGGCGGCCGCATCACCATCGAAACCGCCAACAAGTGGCTCGACGAATACGCCGCCCGCCAGCATGGCGTTCTCGCAGGCCAGTATCTGTCCTTGTGCGTCACCGATACTGGAACGGGGATGTCCGCGGAGACGATCAGCCGCGCATTCGAGCCCTTCTACACGACGAAGCCCTTGGGACAAGGCACCGGCCTCGGGCTTTCCATGATCTATGGGTTCGCGCAACAGTCCGGCGGACAAGTACGCATCTATTCAGAGCCCGGCGAGGGTACGACTGTATGCCTCTACCTGCCGCGTCACCACGGTCGGGTGGAGGACGACGCGGCGAGCGCGGAACCGTCTGAGCATCCTCGTTCGGACCAGGGCGAAACCGTCCTGATCGTCGACGATGAATCGTCGCTTCGAATGCTGATGACCGACATCCTGGCCGACCTCGGATATTCGTCGCTCGAAGCGGGCGACAGCGCCAGCGGTCTCAAGATTCTGATGTCGGATGCGCGCATCGACTTGCTGATCAGCGACGTCGGCCTGCCCGGCGGCATGAACGGCCGGCAGATGGCGGATGCGGCGCGCGTGCATCGTCCGAACCTGAAGGTGCTGTTCATCACGGGGTACGCAGAGAACGCCGTGGTCAGCAACGGCCACCTGGCACCGGGCATGTCGGTGATGAGCAAGCCATTTCCGATCGAGGCGATGGCGGCGCGAATCAAGGCATTGATGGAGGAATAGCCAGCGACGGCAGCTTGCGGTGCATTTGTGTCATGGGCGAGCGAGCGGACTCTGCGTGGTCTGGCGTTCGAGCAACCTCCGAACGGCGTTCAGCGCAGCCATCGAGCCGTGGCTGTGTGCTGTGTAGGCGACGTATCCGTCGGGGCGAACGAGCGTCACATCGGCGTGCCGGTGGGTTCGCAGGTCGACAACGTCTGGAAACGCGCTGATCAACTCGCGCGCCGCAAGCCTGACCATCGGCTCGGGTTCATCGTCGATGAACAACTGGAAACGACTGCCAATGCCGCCGCCGCGCATGGACTGATCGAAGTACCGTGCCGCGGGACCGTCGGTGATTGGGCTATCGCGATACGTGACGCCCAGCTCTGAGAGGCGATCGACGAACGCATGCTGGAACGGCGCGAGGCGTGACAGTAGTGGAATGACGGTGTCACGTAGCGCCTGCGCCAACCTGCTCGGAGTACCCATGGCCTTCGTCAGCAGGTCGGTCGTTCTGATTACCTCCGCAATCACGGGATGTCTTTCGGCGGTGTAGCTTTGAAGTAGAAGCTCGTTGCCATGGCCACGCAGCACCAGGTCCAGCTTCCAGGCGAGATTCCACACGTCTTGCAGCCCGGTGTTCATCCCCTGCCCGCCGAACGGGCTGTGAATGTGGGCAGCGTCGCCGGCAATGAAGATGCGCCCCACGCGCATCTCTGCGACCTGGCGATGGTGCACGTGAAAATAGCTGCTCCACCGGAGTGCACGTGCCTGAATGGCAGCTGGCGCGCGCTGACGCAGGAGCTGCTGAACGAAATCGAGCGACGGCGCTTCGCCTTCGGCCTGGTCGACGATTGCGACGACACGCCGCCGCGACGAACTGATCGGAAAGATTGCGGCTGGGCCGAGTTCACTGGGACACAATTGCAGTTCATCCGCGGGCAGCGCGTCGTTGGTGTCGATGTCCGCGAGCATGAACAATGCCTCGTACTCACCGCCTTCGAATGGCAGATTCAGCAGATGCCGGACCGTACTATGTGCGCCGTCGCAGCCGACGACGAATGCCGCCCTCAACGTTTGCCGCTGCCCCATGTGTTCCAGCGTCACGTCGACGTAGTCGTCGCGGTTTACCGCTGATACGAATGATGTGTCGTATTCGATCCTGCCGCCCGTCTGCTGAAGATGCTCGGCGAGCAGTCGTTCCGTGACGTCCTGCGGCACCATCGCAATGAAGGAATAGGGCGTTTCGTCCGGCTCGAAGGGCACCCGCGCGAGCGTGTGTTCGTGCGCGACGACCGCGACCGACGTCACCCGGTTCGCGGCCTCCATGAAAGGCGCGACGAGCCCAGCCATGTCGAAAATTTCGAGCGTGCGCGGAAAAATGGCGAGCGCTTTCGAGTGCAACGACTGTGTCGGCTTAGCCTCCACGAGCCGCCATCGCAGACCGCGGCGAACGCACTCATTTGCAAGAAACAGCCCGACTGGTCCGGCACCGACGATCAAAATATCCGTGTCCATAACATCGAGATTGAGTTGATGGCGCCCGCCCGCGATTACACTCGGAAGGATCGCTAACGCGCGCGACAGTCCAAGTTAGTACGACGATGCGGTTGCCCCGATGGTTTCCTCAGCCGCGGACGAACACAGCAATTCTCAATGGCGGATGGCAAGGTGATCTTCGTTTGGTGATCGATTCGCCCGGCATCAGCTGCGCGACGCGTTCGCTGATTTTCCGCGAAAAGACAGTCATAGCAGGAACGGTGCTATCCTGACCCGCCATCGACCTGCGGCACACCACCGTGCACACGCGCAATGTCTGGGTGACGACCGGGCTGTGTCTCGTCGGCCTGTTGGTGCTCGGCGGCCTGGCCGATGTCGCGACCGGCTGGTTCGCTCGCGCGTTCGATGCGGTCGCGCACCAGTTCTACGAGATTCCGATGCTGGCCGCGATCCGCCGGCCCAGCCAGCTATCGCTCGCGCGCTTCCACGTTGTCGCGCTCGGGGCGATCGCCGCGTTCGGTCTGCTGTGTGCTCCCCGACTCGATCGACACCGTTGCCACCTGTGGATCGCGTTCTGCGTGGCCTACGCTGTGCGCGCTGCCATCTGGACCGCAGGCGGGAACCTGCCACTCGTCCCCGGAGACAGCAGCCACTACATCGAAGTGGCATCGTCGATCTACCGCGGTGAGGGTCCGGTCAAACACTACGTCGAAAGCTACTTCATCCCGTATCCCGCGATACGCGCGGGCCGCGGCGTTCTCGACGACTGGGCCACGCCGCTGTTCCCGTACCTCCTCGCCGGCACGTACCGGCTGACCGGCATCGTCCCCGGCGAATCGATCGAAAAGACACTCGCCGTCGCAAAGGGTGCGAGCTTCGTCCTGAACCTGCTCTGCCTGCCGGCGCTCTACGGCTTGGCGCGCCGAGCCTACGGCCGCAACGTTGGCCTCATCAGCGTTTGGCTACTGGCGATTCTGCCGGTTCATGCCATCTATGCGGGCTTCGAGCTCCGCGAAAGCCTCGTGGCGCTCACCTCGATTGCAGCGGTGTGGGCCAGCGCCGAACTTTGGCATGCACGGCGCGGATCGATCCTTCTGGTCGCGATCGCGGCGGGGGCGTTGGGTGGCCTCGCGATACTGGCGCGGAACACCGCAATGGTGCTGCTCGCGGTGTGCACGCTCTATGGGATGTGGGTCCACTGGCGGACCCGCGGCCTGGCGATCTGCCTGTCGACGCTCGTCCTGCTCGTGACGATTGCCCCATGGGCACGGACAACGTATGTCGAGTACGGGGAACCTTTCTATACGTACACGAAGTTTTTTCAGTACACGTTTTCCTGGACTGTCCATCATTACCAGACGGGTGTTCCACGCGCCGCCGATTTTTATACGCTGGCCAATGCTCCGGAGATCATCCGGGTCAAGATCAAGGCACTCGTCATCATCGTCGTGTATTCGGTGATGATGCTCAGCCTGCCGATTGTGGTCGCGGCGGCACAGAGATGGCTGCGGCAATACCGCGAAGATGAACCGATCGCGCGCGACATGGACCGGCTGTCGCTGTTGTTTGCAGCCGGGTTTGCGATCGCCACGCTGACGGCAATCGCCGATGTCACCCAGGTCGCGCAGCTCGGTCGCTACTACCTTCCCGTGTACTGCCTGATCGTTCCGACCGCTGCTGCCGGGATCGCCTGCTGGAATCCTCGAACCTGGCCGTCGCGTCTGCAGGCGATTGCGGCTGCATCGCTGACGCTTCTGCTTTGGGCAAACCCGACCTGGGCGTATGACGCGTCGTGGCTGGTCAAGCCATTTCAACTGCATCTCCCCGCCCTGCGTGCGGCGGGAGAGTGGGTGCGCCAGCATCCCGATGCCGTTGCTGCCGACGCCCGCATCATGACATGGTTTCCGTGGGAGCTGCGGCTCTTCAGTCAGCGTACGACCATCCTGATGCCGCGAAACTTCGACGCGCGACGGAATCTCGAAACGATCGGCGACGGTCCGTTCGGATACCACGTCACTCACGTGCTGTGGGGATCGTTCGAAACGCCGCCGGACGTGGATCCGGAACTCTTCGGTCCGTACCTGGAGCGCGTCCGTATACAGACCGGCCTGACCGACGCGAAGGAAATTTTTCATTCAGCGCCGGGACTCCTGTATCCAGTGCGGCTCTTTCACATCCGCGATCGGGACCGATGACGCTGTCGCCGACACGGCGTCGCCTGTTTGCGCTGTTCTCGGTTGTGCTGATCCTGACCGGACAAGAGTTGCTGTTTCGCCCGCTGTTTCCGATCCCCGAGGTCGTCGGGTTCAACCGCCTCCACTATCAACTGCTGGTCGGCACCCACCCGCGCCTGCGCGACACTCTGAACCGCGGCCTTGTGTACGACAGGCTGCAGCTCGAGAGCCAGCCTGACGGCTTCCGTGAAATTCACAGCCTGAACCTGTACGGGTTCCGCGGCCCGGACTTCTCCGTCGAACCGACCCAGGGACGGCAGCGCATTCTGCTCGTCGGAGACTCGATTACGGAGGGACAAGGGGCCGCGGATTCTTCCACGATCGCCATGAACATCGGCCGTCTGATGAACGCGGAGCGGGTGCCATCAGAAGTGATCAACCTCGGCGTCATCGCGGCATCGCTGCCAGAGTTGACTCGACTGACCCGAGACGCCGTGGGCCTGCTGACACCGAAAACCGTGGTGTTGATCCTGTATGCGAACGACCTGCCGGCGCCGAGCTATTCTCCGGAGTTGGATTTGCCCGCCCCGACATTTGAACGTCGTCGATCGCCGGCGTGGATGCCGAGAATCGCCGCGCTCGCGGAGCGGCTTCTGTCGAGCGAACCGATCTATCGCCGCTGGCCGCATCGGCCGATGCCTTTCTTCCCGGCCGTTCCGGACCCCGCGAACCCCTGGAGCCGCGCCAGCGCGATGCCGCCGAACATCGAGCCCGCTCTCTATCGCGCGATGCTGACGGGATCGCTCAGTCCGTGGTTGAAAGGGCAAGCCGACTTCATGCCCGAAATGCTCGCCAATGACTTCAGCAGCGACCGGGCCGCGCAGCGATTCTTGAGACGCATTCGCGATCTCTGCCAGTCGGCGGGAGTCAGGCTGATCGTGGCTTATGTGCCGTTCTGTGGCGTCGTCCATCCGCGTTATGCTACGTCGCTGATCGAGGTTGGGATGAGGCCGGCCATTGCCCACGCACTGTCGCGCGATCCGATCTTTCGGCGGCAGAATCGCTTCCTGGCGTCGCTCTGTGCAAATCTCCAATTGCCGTTTGCTGACACCACCGAAGATCTCGTTGCTGCGGAACGCGACGGCGTGCCGCAGTACTGGAACTTCGACACCCATCCTCGACCCGCGGGCTATGCCACGATCGCGAAACGGATCCGCCGCGCCCTCCAGGATGAGGATCAGACCGCGCGTGCCAGGGTGCGCGGCGTGGATGCGCGATGATCGCGATCCTCCCCGACAGCTCGACATCGTCGGCCTTGCCGTCGGATGGATCGTTCGGCCGCGGGCGCTGCCGCGACCAGTCGTGCTCGTGTCGTGCGCCGCCGTTCTCTTTGCGGCGATGCCGGCGATCCCGCGGTATTGGAGCATGCGGGAAAGCCTCCGCGCCGTGGATGAAATGTGGCGTGGCGCGGACCCGGATCGCCCGCCGCCGGGTGCTCGAGCATCGTTCTCACCCTCCGATGCGGGCCTCGAGGCATACAGCTGGAACGATTATCGAAGCGCCCTCGCCTACCTTCGCGAAAACACCGGGGCAGGAACGCTTGTCGCCAACGTGCTCAGGCGCTATCCGTTCCCACCGCTGAATGCGCCGACCGGCCGGCTCTCACCTTTCATGGTTGAATCCGGCATCTGCTGGATGTGGCTCGTCGACGAGGACCTCGATGAAACGTTCGCGGCCTCGCTGGAGCGCGCCGCCGATTCGGTCGTCGTCTGGATCCCTGGCGAACCCCACGTCGAGCCGCGCATGCAGTTGGAGCAGTTGACGACGGCGATCCGGCGCTTCTATCGTCCCGGCGCCCGTTTTGGTCGCATCGAAGTGTGGCGGCGAACATCGTCCGCTTCCTACCCATTGCCGGTGGCGCTCAAGTGATCCATCCGACGCGCGCTCGAGTTGTCGTTTTCGTACTGACGCTCGCCTTGATGGCGATGACGACCGGCCAGGCATTGACGCGCTACCACGAGTTTCGCAGCGGCTGGTCGTGGGATCTCGCCTATTACAACCAGTGGTTCTGGTCGATCACCCGCGGCGACGGCTTACTGAGCGTGCGGCCGGTCTCCGCGTACGCGCTCGAGGGGCCGTCGGTGTGGACGATGAACTACCTCGCGCCGATACGTTTCGCCCTGATTCCGATCTATTCGTTGTGGCCGGATCCGCGCGTGCTGCTCACGATTCAGAACGTCACCTTCTGGTTGATCATCCCCGCCGCGTTCTCGCTGGTTCGATCGGAAGCAGGATCCGAGTGCGTTGGCCTGTCGGCGGCGCTACTCGTGCCGCTGACGCCGCTCGTCTGGCCGCTGGTGTGGAACGATTTTCGCGAACTGCAGCTCGCCCTTCCATTCGTTCTGTGGGGCATACAAGGCTGGCGCGAGCGAAACCCCCGTCTCGCGTCGCTGGGAATTGCCGGCATGCTCGCGTGCCGGCAGGAGTACGCGCTGGTGGTCGCATCCATGTCGCTGCTCCCTGCCCGCGACCCTGAAACGCCGGCAGCGCGCGCAAACTGGACGGCGGCGGCGCTCGTCGTCGGATTCGGCTGGTTTCTCGTCGCGTTTCTCGGCTACCAGTGGTGGCGGCTCGGCTCGCACGCCCCGGCAGCCTACCTGAGCCAGTTTGCGGCGCCCGGCACCTCAACGGAACACCCGGTGCGCGACATGATCGAGCTGGTGGTCGTCGGATTCGGATCGTGGACGGCATTTGCCCTGTTCGCCCCTCGCATCGCGCTGCTGGCAGTGCCTTGGGTGTGGGGTCTTTCGAGCGGACGGCTCACGCTGCAATCGCTCGGGACGATCGACTGGCATCATGTGCGATACGCGGCGCCAGCCACGGCCCTCGTGCTCGCGGCCGGACTCGTCGGCTTCGCGCGCCTTCCATCGCTGCTGCCGCGCCGCGTCCAGACGAAGCCGCTGCTCGCCAGTCTCTGGACGCTGTCGGCTGTCATGCTCCTCGCAGGTTCCATGACGTTGACCGACCGACTGGGCGAAGTGCCGCGGCTGATTTCGCAGGTCGAAGCCGATCAACTGTGGTTCTGGATCGCGCAAGTGAAGCCGAACGACGCGGTGCTCGCGGCTTATGAAGTCACCGCGCCGCTATCTTCACGACGGTGGCTGTTCAGCTACCGGCTCGACGAGAACAAGCCGCCCGGTTATCCCCGTCTTTCGCAGGACATCGCGTGGGCGTTCATCAGGCCCGAAGAGATGCGTACCAAAATCCTGCGCGATCAGGGCTTCGAGGAAGTCGGCGCGGGTCCGATCATTCACGTGTATCGACGTCGGGCAGCGAGCGCACAATGAGCATCGCCGCGAAGCGTTTGTTCTCGCTCGCAATCCTGCTGCTGGCGCTGCTGGCCGCGGAGGCGTTGGCGAGACTCGCGTTCAGACGCCCGCCGTCGCCGTTCGTCGCGAGTGCGAACCAGAAACTGATCTACGAGCTGAACCCGAGCTATCCAGGCATCAACGCCTTAGGCATGGCACAGGGTCCGGTCGATCTCGCCAGGCTCCACGATCGACCGGTGATTGCGGTGATCGGAGACTCACACACCTACTCGATCGAGATGGCGAACCACGCCTACGGTTTTCCCACTCGATTGGAGCACGCGCTCAACACAGACCACGGAGAACCGTCCACCGTTCTGAATTTCGGCGTTCCCGGCTACAACACGGTCCAGGAATTGGAAGTGCTGCGCGCGAAAGTCCTCAGACTCGAGCCCGACCTGATCATCCTTCAGTACTGCATCAACGACGAGCACATCTCCAACTATATCCAGCCCAGATATCCGCGGCTCAATCGCGCGATTCATCACAGCGTGCTGGCGACGACGGCCTGGACGACGTTGCTGTATTCGGATTTCGGACGGAAGCAACTGCTGCCGTACGCCGAGCGTGCGCCCGATCTGCTCCTGTTCACGCCCGGTCTGGTGGGCACCCCGATGTCGCGCGATCCGGATCCGGCGCACGGTCCCACGCATCCCACCAGAAGCAAGGAGTGGGTGCCGGCGCGGTACCATGAGTTCATCGGCCGCGACAACGTCGAACGCGCGGTGCGGACGTTTGGCGACATCTGCCGGCGTCAGGGCACCCCGGTGCTCGCGACGGGCTTCATCGAAAGCCGCGACGAGCCGCTCTACACCGATGCCGGCATGCGCGTCTATTCCTTCTTCACGATCTTCAAGGGCCAGGACATGCGCCGCTACGGGTACGATCCGACCAGAACCGACGGCCATTTTTCGGCTCGCGGCAACGACGCGATTGGGAAGGCGCTCGCACAGTACATCCGCGATCATTTCTCGCTGCGACGACGTGGCTAGCGTTTTCGAAGCGGATTCAGCGTCATGACGGTGCCGCCGAACCAGACGATCGTGGGAGCGCGAGCAGCGATGGAACAGCGCCTCCATCCGCTCGCCCCCTGCGTGCTCCTGCTGCTGACGGTGGGTCTGCTGCTTGGCGGCCTTCTCGTCGGCGTCGAGCCGGTCGGCGGCGATCCCGACCGAATGTATCGTCCCATCAAGAGCGAGCTCGCACGGTCGCTCAGCGAGAACCGGCTGCCGTTCTGGAGTGATCGCTTCGGCCTCGGGCTGCCGCTTGTCGCCGAAAGCCATGTGGCCGCGTTTTATCCGCCCAACTGGCTGCTCTATCGGGCGCTCGACGTTGCCGTGGCGTATCGCCTCTCCATGTGGCTGCATTACGTGGCGTTGGCGGCCGCGATGTACGCGTACGCCAGACGTCTTGGACTGTTGTCCTGGGGCGCCGCGCTTGCCGCGCTTACCTTCACTCTTTGTGGGTTCCAGGCGATCCATTCGAGCCACGAGCCGTTGTATTCGGCACTGCCGTTCATGCCGCTCGCCTTGTATTTCGCCGAAGACTACATCGACCGCGGCCGCTCGCGTTCGCTGGCGGCGCTCGCGCTCGCGTGGGGGGTGCAACTTACGCTCGGTCATTTCCAGATCCAGACGCTGACGGCGGGTCTCGTGATCGTGACGGGTCTGTGGCGGAGCGTCCAGGCCGGTTCGAGTCGCAGGACGCTGGGACTCGCCGCCGCCCTGGGCGTCGGCGCCGGCATTGCCGCAGTTCAACTCGTCTTGAGCTGGGATTTGGCGAATTTTGTCGGCTCGACGAATCGTCCCGTGCAGGAGTTGATGTTCTTTTCCTATCCGCCGGCGCACTGGGCCGAGCTGGCAGTCCCACGGTTGTTTGCAGCACTGCCGGGTGGTCCCGAGCACGCCTACTGGTTCACGCAAGGGACAACCGGCTACGAAGCCTGTCTCTATGTCGGCACGATTCCTCTGGTGCTCGCCTGTGTGGGCTTGACCGCTCGCCACGACCGCGCGCTCGCGCCGTGGCGCGCGCTCGCAATCGCCAGCTTCGCGCTCGCGACGATGCCGCATTGGTGGCCGGCCGCGTATCGATCCATCCTCAGTGTCCCTGGCCTGGGGACGTTTCGCGCGCCGGCACGCTACACGCTGATCACAAGTCTCGGACTCTCCTTGTTGGCGGGGAGAGGCTTCGACCGGGCGCTCACCGCGCGTCAGTTCGCGCTGGGTCTGTACCTGGCCGGTGCGTTGGCGACGGCGGCGTTCGTCTGGGCCATCGGATGGTCACAGCTGCCGGCATATCGCACCGCATTGGCTGGGTCGAGTGTGCTCCCGTTTCTCGGCCTCGCCGCAATCGCGTGGGTGACCGCTCTTGCCGCTGTCGTCGGCTGGCGCCTTCGAATCGTCAGTCCGGCCGTACCATTTCTCGTGGCGGCTGCTGAACTCGGGCTGCTGTACTACCATGGCACCACAGTCTGGGCATGGGCGATCCGCATGCCCGATGCAAGCCCGGTGATGCGCCGCCTTGCAAGCGAAGCGAACGTCGGAACAGTCGCGGGCGCCGTGAGCGATCTGCCGGTGCGCGTGAATCGCTCGCCGGCGTACCCGTACATCGGCATGAGGCTGCCGATGCCGATGAGGGCGCTCGAGCTCTCCACGTCGCGCGCAGCGGCCGACGAACCACGCGCGGCTCGACTCCTCGCTCGTCTGGGCGTCACTCATGGAATCTGGGACGGTCCGCTGGCGACAAGCCGCGGTGAAGTGCTTTACCAAGGCGACGACGCCGCACTCGATCGTCTGGCCCTTCGTCCTCTCGGTGCGCCCCACCACGCCACCTGGTCGCTCGTACGGTACGCCGCCGAGCGGACGCTCGCTCGCGTGGCCTTGCAATCGCGCGAGGCACCCGACCCGCAATCGCTTCTGGCGCGGATCGCCGCATCCGACTCGACCGACATCGCCTGGTTTCTTCCAGGTGATCGTCCGCTGGCTTCTCCCGGCCCTCTCGCCCGCTCCGCGCACATCGTTCGCTGGGATGCGTACGGCGGCGAGGTGGACCACGATGGTTCCTGCGACATCGTGATCACCCGCACCTATCTGCCGGGATGGACGGCGCGGATCGACGATGCGCTCGAAGTTCCGGTCGTGCCGGTCGACGGCGGCCTGCAATCAGTTCATCTCAGTGGTTCGGGGCGGACCCGCGTTGCACTTCGCTATCGATCGCCGCGGCTGGTTGCCGCGCTGGCGGTTTCCGCCGCGTCGCTGACCGCCGTCGTGATCCTGCTGGGCGTCACGATCGGACCGATCCGAAACAAATCGGATGTTGAGGCGATGCGGCGTTGAGCACCAACCCGAGTGCAGGGGCCTCGCGGATCGCCGTCCTCATTCCGTGCCTGAATGAAGAGTCGACGGTTGCCGCGGTCGTCGCCGGCTTTCACGCGTCGCTTCCCTCGGCAGAGATTTACGTGTTCGACAACAACTCCTCGGACGGAACCGTTGCCAAGGCCCGGACCGCCGGAGCGCGCGTTGCGCAGGAACCACGCCGAGGAAAGGGTCACGTCGTGCAGTCGATGTTTCGCACGGTGGACGCTGACGTCTATCTGCTCGTGGACGGCGACTGCACTTATCCGGCGGAGGCAGCGCCGACGCTGCTGGAACCCATCCTTCAGGGCCGTGCCGACATGGTGATTGGCTCGCGGCTCCACCCGTCGTCGGTCAGCGAGTTCGATACGCTGAACCGGTGGGGCAATCGATTCTTCGTCTGGTTATCCAGACTCTGGTTCGGGATCAGACTGAACGACGTGCTGTCAGGCTATCGGGCGTTCACGCGCGACATCGTCTCGAGCGTGACGATCACCAGCGGAGGATTTCAGGTCGAGACTGAATTGACCATCCGGACGGCCCGACGCGGCTATCGCGTCATCGAAGTGCCGGTATGCCAGCGCGCTCGCCCGCACGGCAGCCGCTCGAAACTTCGCCCGTTCCGCGACGGCTTGGCGATTCTCGGTCTGATGTGGGCGCTGTATCGACAGGGTCGCGACGACTGATCCTATCGATCGGGCAGACGGACCAGATACAGCCAGCATCCGACCTCATTGCTCATCCTCATGAACGCCGCCCCGTCGCTTCGAAGCCGCGGCGTCAACCAATCGGCGCCGCACACGTAGATTTGAAACCGCCGATGGTCGAGCACGAAATCGCGGTACTGGAATACGGGAACCGGTGCCCAGCGGCTCAGTGCCAGATATCCGCGATCGATCGTGTCGGCGTGCGTCAGTTGCAGCTCGGCTTCGGGATCGGCGACGTATAGCGCGCGAGGTTTCAGAAGCGCAGGCGTGTAGTACCAAAGCGGCAGGTACGGGAGACCGCCGGCGACCACCAGCGGCTCGGGTGAGGCGAGGCGGTCGCGAAGAATCGGCCGATCTTCGAGCGGACTGTGCGCATCGGTCAGCGCCAGTCGGAGCGATCGGCCGGCATCACGCGCAAACGGAACAAGCAGCGTGATGCACAAGAGAACGTCGGCGACGCCGTTGTCGCGTCCGACACGCCACACCGCGAGCGGAACGACGAGTGCTACGCCAAGCACGGCCGGCAGTACATAGCGCGGCACGAACACTCCGCCGGCGAGCGCGCCGACCAGCACTGCCACTGCAGGAAGCGCCAGCGCGACAATCCCGGCCACCATTTCATGCGCCTCGAGCCGCCGCGACGATGGACGTCCGGAGAGAGTGGCCGTCGACTCCATCACGGCGATCGCGACGACGATTACTGCGCCGACCAGGAACGGTCTCGTCACGAGATTGCCAAGGACCTGCTCGTAGGTGTAGCGGAACCCGTGTGGCTCCATCCGAGTCCAGAACGTGGGGGCGAGCGCGCGGCTGGCATTCAGCAGCGGGATCAACGGTAGCGTCGCTGCGGCGGCGGCGGCGAGCGCAATCCAGGGTAGAGCGTCGAAGCGCCGTCGCCGGCGCTGATAAACCATTTCGCCGCTCGCGATTGGCAGAAACGACAGAGTCGCGAAGTAATGCGTCCATACGCCAGCCGCCAGCGCGGCGGCCATCATCAGAAGGTTTCTGACGCGACGACGACCGGCAGCGGCTTCCTACCAGCCGAACATCGCGATCGTGAAGCACCCGAGCGTGACGCAATAGCCGCGGGCCTCGTACGCATACTGAAACGCCCCGCTGAAGTAGGGCAGGACGGCAGCGGCCAACGCGATCCACACGTTCGAACGGCGTCGAACGATGACGAACAGGAGCAGACACGCGGAAGTGAACCCTATCATTGGGGGCAGCCGCGTCGCGACCGGGCCGACGCCGAGCGCGGCGTGGACCAGACGTGTGAGAAGCGTATTGAATGGCGGTGCGAGATCGAGCCCGTCGCGGCTGGCTGTCCACAGTGTTCGAAGCGGCAGCCGTGACGCCAGGATCGTGAACACTTCGTCGTGCCAGAACAGCTTGGCGCGCGCGCGAGCGACGAGCAGGATTACAAGCGCGACGGTCAAGGCGATCAGAAGCCAGCGCCGGTGACGGTCCAGCCCGTCGCCGATTCGAGCGATAACGCGCCTCGTCACTGGAACACGAGGCCCTTGATTTGTGGACGCGGCACGAGCTCGATCGGAGGCCCATCGAGGGCGCGACGGACGTCCTCGTCCGACAGACGGAAGATCAGAATCGAATATCCGACCTGGTCGTCAGGATCGCGCTTTCGAAGAAATGAGAAGAGCCGCGCGATGCGAAGCTGATCGAACGCGGCGGCACGCTCGCGCGTCGCGGCGCTGATCGCGCCCGCAGCACCCTCGAACTCCGGTCGAAGCCGCTGATACGCCTCTTCGTAGGCCGTCGCCCATGGCCCGGGCGCCCGGGTGTAGACGCTTTGCAGCATCGTGGCGCTGATGCAGTAAATGCCGCCCCTCAGTTCATACATCGGTCGATCGCGCCGCCAATCCTGGTAGCTGAAGACCTGCATCGCATCGATGTCATAGTGCGCTGGATCGCCGGAGCCAAAATACGAGAGGTACACCCGCTCGCGAGCGGCCGATCGGCGTTGCGTGCGATCGATCCACTGCTTCAAACCCGGCAGGTCCTGTCCCCAATCGAGCGAGCTGTCCACCAGATGGTGATAGCCCAACGCGGGACCACCCGCGACCGCGTTGAAGTACGCCAGATAGTGGGGGCCGATCCGCACGGAATCGATCCCCAGCGAAAGCAGCAGCAGGCAGACGGCAATCGCCGCAAACGGTCCACGTCTGGAGACCAGCACCGCCGCGCCACCAACGAGTATGAACACCGCGGGATAGATCGGCAGCAGATGCCGTTCACCAAGGTTGAGGCCGCTCGCGAGCGCAGCGATCCAGTAGATCGCGAGGAACACCAGCAGCGGCGCCAGCCGATAGACGACGCGCCGAGCGCGAAGCCTCTGGCGGGTTGAGCGCGCGAACGGCCACGAGAACACGCCGCCGATAGCGAGAAGCGCAAACAGCGACAACGGCGTCTTGACGAGCCAGCAGTACGGGAAGAAGTACCACCAGCCGTTGATGCTGTGCTGACCGTTGAGAAACCCTGGAAGGCGGCCAGACCGGTTGACGACGTGCGCGATGCCGTAAAGGTACGGCTCAGGAAGGACTCTGGCGCGTTGCGCCAGCGTGATCACGCGGCCGAGGGCCGTGCCGCTCGTCAGCGTGTCGATCGTATCGCCCCGGAACATCTGATCGCGACCGGGGACGGCTTCGGAAAACGTCGTGTAGCGAAACCCGTAGCTCGCCCAGATGACGATGACGACGCCGACGATGTGCGCGGCGAGGACAATTGCGCACCGAGTTGCGAGCCCTCGCCTATCGGAGCCGCGAACACGATCGCCAAACCATCGCATTGGCCGGCCTTGCACGACGCGGCTGACGGTGAGCACCAGCGCCACCGGAATCATGAGGAGGGCGGACATCTTCGTGATGAACAACAGCCCCGCGGCAAGCGCACTCGACAGGAGCCGCACCGCAGTGACGCGGTGCAGCGCGTTCCACAGCGCGGCGAGGCAAACCGTGAACGTCAAGGCGGCGCTGAGATCCGAAGTCGCCAGCGGTCCATGAGCAATGATGCTCGGGCTGAATACGCACGCGAACAGTGCCACGACGCCAGCCACCGTCCCGAACAACGCACGACTCCATGCGTAGCACGTCCATCCGAGAAGCATGCCGACTGGAATCATCGCCAGCCGGGCTCTCCACAGGAGCACGTCGTGGTCGTTCCTCGAGTCGTACAGGAGCTGATGGCCGATCGCCTCCAGATCGGACGACCACCACGCTGTTTGATCGAGAGGCGGCGGTCGAACGCCTCCGATTACCAGTGGCAGCGCGGCCCACCGCTGCGGCAGTTGCGGGTTTTGCGGAAACAGCCGATAGTCCGACGTCAACCATGCGGTGACACCGCCGGTCAGATGTGCAAGCTCGTCGAACGTGATCGACTCCTGCCGGACGCTGCTCGCCGCGGTCAATGCATAAACAAGCAGCAGCGCCGCGATTGCGAGCAGCCAGCTGCGGGAAGTCCGAGCTGAGGGACTACCCTCCCGTGCGGGCATGGGTCGTCTGGGTCAGAAGCCACAGGCTCCAGAGAAACACCGCGTTGTTGGCGCGTCCCTTGCGGTGCGCCGCGAGTTTGCGGTCCACGAAATCCTGGCGGACGCCGGCAGGCAGCGGCACGGCCGCCGGTTCGAGCCAACCCTCCTCGAGCCAGTCTGCCATCGGCACCGCAAACCCGTGCTTGGTCCGGTCCACGACCCACGATGGCAGCACCGGGCGCATCGCCTCTTTGAACAGAACCTTGGTCTCGCCGCGGCCTACCTTGAGTGACATCGGCAGCCGCCGCACGAAGTCGATGAGATCGAGATCGAGGAAGGGCGAACGCACTTCGAGGGAATTGATCATGCCGGCGCGATCGACTTTTGTCAGGATGTCATCCTGGAAATACAGCTTGACGAAAAACTGCATCGTGCGCTCGACGAGACTGGACTGCGGGCAGCGGTCCCACAGGTCGATCGCCTCCGAGTAGACCTCCTCGATCGGCGCGGCCTCCTCGAAACAGCCGGAGAGCTCGGACGGTTCGAGAGGTCCGATCCACACGGGATTCCAAAGAGCGCGTGAATACGACAGGCCGCGCAGCGCCCGGGTCAGTCGATAGTCGAACGGCATATAGCCCCGGCCGCTTGGCAGACGTGCGGCGACGAGCCGAATCGCGCGATGGATCGGTCGTGGAACGAGTCGCGAGTACCACTGCGCCAGCCCGAGCGCTCGAAACGGATCGTAGCCGCCGAACAATTCGTCCGCGCCTTCGCCGCCGAGCGTGACGACAACGCTCCGCCGGGCGGTTTCACATAGCGCGTGCGTGCAGACGAGCGAGCTGTCGCCGATCGGTTCGTCGAGTCGGGCGGCGACGCGCGGGAGTGTCGACCTGGCGTCGTCGCTCGTCAGGGTTTTGACGGTATGACGAGTGCCGAGCAGCGACGCCACCCGTCGCGCCTGGTCGGATTCGTCGAATCCCGCACGGTCGAAACCGATCGAGAATGTCTCGAGATTGGGAACGTGCGCTGCCGCGAAATAGGCAATCGTCGACGAATCGAGACCGCCGCTCAGAAAAACCCCGACCGGCACGTCGGAGCGCATTTGCCGCTGGACGGCCTGGCCCAGCAGGAAGCGCAGCTGCTCCGACAGTTTGGCTCTGGAGCGGATGTCATCCCGCCCCGTCGAAGGCTCCAGCACGAAATCCCAGTAGCACGAGATCTGCAGCGCGAGAGTTCGCGTATCGACGACGACGTTGCATCCAGCCGGGATCTTGAACACGTGGGAATACAGCGAGTGCGGTGCCGGGATGAATCCATAGGCAAAGTATTTCTGCACGCTGAGCGCCGAGACCGAAGCCTCGACTGCGCTGTGCTGCAGCAGGCTGGTCAGCTCTGACGCAAACGCGAAGGTCGCGTTCTGCGTTGAGTAGAAGAGCGGCTTCTGTCCAAATCGGTCGCGGCTGAGGAGCAGGCGATGCCGGGCCGCGTCGTAGATTGCGAACGCCCACATGCCATTCAGGTGATTCGTCAGCTGCGGACCCCACTGCCGATAGGCGTTCAGCAGCACCTCCGTATCCGAATGATCGGTCCGGAACGCTGCGCCCGCCGCCTCCAGTTCGCGGCGAAGCTCGACGTGGTTGTAGATTTCGCCGTTGTAAGCGACGACCAGGCTGCAGTCGGGCGTTCGCATCGGCTGCGATCCCATTTCGCGATCGAGAATGGCCAGCCGCCGCACGGCCAGATGAATCGCGTTAGACGGATCCTCCCATTCGCCGCGGCCGTCGGGCCCGCGGTGCGCCAGGGCGGCGGACATGCGCAGCAAATCCTGCCTGTCGCCGCGTCCGATGAAGCCAGCGATCCCACACATCGCAATCGACCGTCAGGGTCCGCGACGAACCCAGACCGGCCGGATCAGATCTGCGGCGAGCAGCGTGTAGCTCTGCTGATGGGCGGTCAGATATTCGCGGAGCACGGTCCATTGCACCGGCTCGTACGCCGACTCGCCGTCGAGGGGCGAGACAACGAGCGCGGGCGGATGCAGGTCGAGCTCCTGTCGGTAGTGCTCGCGATCGAATCGCTCGCTGTAGCCGGGAACGTCGAGCCTTCGCATGATCGCTTCGGTGCCGTAGCCGCCGGGATCGCTTGTGCGGCTCCAGCCATAGAACACGTCGGACCTGGTCACCGGGTGGAGCGGCGGATACGCAACAATCGGCGCGTCAGGTGGACTGAGCCGGATCATCGCGTCATAAAATGCCAGCATCTGGTGCGCGCGGTCCTGCCGCGACAGCCAACGCAGCGCGTCGACCGCCGTGAGCCCTCCGATGGCGATTGCAACCCAGAAACACCACGGTGCCGCGCCCTTGATCAGCCGTTCGGCGAGCGCACCGGCGAACGGCACGAAGCAGGACGCCAGGAGAAACCACGGTCCGTAGTACTGCTTGTACGGCCGATCGACGATCAGCAGTTGTGCACCGAGGAAAAGCAGCACGGCGATTTCGTAAACAGACGGCCGCTTTCGCTCGATGAACAGATACGCAGACCACGAGCAGACGCCGCTGACCACCAGGACCGTCAAGTACGGGAGCCGTGTCACGCTGTCGAGGAGTCCTCGAGTGAATGAGGTATGGCCGACGAACGCCAGCTGGTAACCGATCGCCATCTGATACGCGAGCATCGGATCGATCCGCGCCGCCCGCAGCAGCCCGAAAGCAATCAACAACGACACAGCCGCGCCGAGCGCATATCCGATCAGGGCGGGCACCGGGTCGTCACCGCGACGAACGCGATCCGCGAAGTCGACCCCCGCGAAAATCACCGGCAGGAGGAAGAACTTCAGCGAGGTGAGAACGGCCGCACTGGCCAGCACGCCGAAGATGGCGCAGCGACGCCACGTCGACACCGGTTTTTTCCTCAATACCAACAGGAACGCCAGAAACAGCAGCGCGGTTGACCACGAGTCTGGCCGCAGCTCCAGCGAGTAGTCGAGCACATTGCGCTGGAACGCCACGAGCGCGACACCAATCGCGAGCCAGCGCGCCGGCAGCCCAGGCCAGATGCCGGCGAACGTCGCCGCCATCACGATGATCGAGGCCATCGTGCCCACGCTCGCAATGATGCGAAGCGGAATCAGCGCTTCCGGGGAATTCGGCAACATCCGCCACAGCGCCGCGATTGGATACCAGAGGAAAGGTGTGTGAGACGCTTGAAAATCGTGAAACGGAATGCGGCCCTGGGAAATCAGCCACGCGGCGTGCGCATGGTAGACCTCGTCATAGTCGAAGAAGCGGCGGGCGATGCCAGCGGACCAGGCCGCGGCGCCAAAGAGTAGGACGAACGCGAGGGCGATCGTTCGCGCGAGGTCCGACCGCGTCACATCGGACCGGCCGAGCCTCCGTCTTGTGGTGCCTGCTCGACGCCTGCCGCGTGCTTTCGGCGACGCCGGGAAGCGCCCAGCAGTCCGGCGCCGGTCGCGAGCAGAAGAAGCGTCGTCGGCTCCGGCACGCTGTTGGCGACGACGTTGTCGAGGAGGAAGCTGGTGCCGCTGACCGGTCCGCTTTCGTCGAGGATCACGACGTCAGACGCGAAGTTGATGAAGGTCGCGCTGAAATTTCTGAACCCCACATTGCTCGCGAACCCGACAAAGCCCGGCCCGGTGACGTTGAGCAGCGCGCTTTGTCCGCCGACGTTGAACAGAACCTGCCCGGTTCCTCCAATCGGCGCGACATCCGCGCCGAAGGAAAAGATGTCTGCGGCGAAGTTGAAGGCTGCAAGCGAGCCACCGCCGAAGTTGATGGCGCCCTGGTCGACTTGCATATCACCGGCGATCGAGAGTCCGTCCAGCGCCAGGACGTTCGCGCGTCCGTCGGCCAGGCCGTTGAAGTTGTATGCGAGCTGAGGCGAGCCAAGCTGCGCGAGAAAGTCGTCGCGGCTGATAAAAACTTGAATGGCGTCGAGCCCGATGCTGCTCGCCATGAGAACAATCGGCGCAAGGTGGGCAACGACTCCGAGAAGCACCAACAACGCCAACGGTGTCTTGACGGCCGCGCGAATCTTTTGCATCGTCCACCTGGGCGAGCGCGTTAACCGTATGCTCGCGAACAACCTGGCGATTCTATGGACTCGATCGAGCCCGATCAAGAGAATTCACGCCTCGCACGCATCGGGTGGTACGTGCTGCTCGGCGTCAGCGCGGTCTGGCTCGTCGCTGCCGCAGTCATCGTCGACGTCGAGTACTACGATGGGCTCAGCGCAATCTGTAATTCGCGATTTTTCCTCTCCTGGGGCGACTTTTATTTCTTCGATCGCGGACCTTTCATGGCGTGGGTGGAGATGCCGGCGGAGGCGCTCAAACGCCGGCTAGCGATCGAGCCTCTCGACTTGCGCCTGGATCACGCAACGACAGCGCTCCTCCACGTCGGCTACCTGCTGGCGGTCTATCGCGCGATCGTCTCCAAGTTCGGCCGCATCTGGTCCGCGCTGGCGGTGTTTGCCAGCGCGGTGACCAGTTATGTGTTTTTCTCATATGCGCCGTTCGTGAGCCACGATCTCGCCCCGGGCGCGCTGCTGCTCTGGATGATCATCTGGAGCGACGAGTTCGCCCAATCGCGACGGCCTGCGTTCTGGCTCTTGCTGGTGGCGGCCGGAACCGCTGCTCCGCTGATCAAGCAGACGTACGGCGTCTTCTGGATAGCTATTCTGTTTGCCCACGGCCTGCCACTGATCATGCGGACAGATCCGGCGAACCGTTCGGATCGCCGAGCGCTGACCTGGTTGGTGGTGGGGGCGGCCGCCAGCGGCGTTCTCACGTGGATCGTATACGGCCTGGTGTTGCGGACGTGGGTGCCGGACACCGCACTGTGGCTCAGGCCGTATCGCAACCTCCAGTATCTCGGCCACGTCTACGACGGCACAGACACGGTATTCCCGATCTGGATTTACATCAGAAATCTGTGGGCCTACGGTCGACTCACCACGCTGCTGCTGATTCCGGGACTGGCGTTGTCGCTCGCCGGAACCCGACTGCAGCGACGTGCGGGGATCGCGTGGGTGACGGTGGTCGTCTTCATCCACCTGCTTCCGCTGCGCGAAGTGCGTTACTTCGCGTTCGCAGCGCCGCTGACCGCATTCATCGTGGCACCCGCAGCGATCGCGCTCGGTCGCTATCCAGTCGGCCGGCTGTTGATGGCCAGCCTGCTGATGTTCGATCTCGGCGGCGCGGCGATCGAAGCATCGAGAATCCGAAAACCCTTCTACCGGCACAACGAGCTCAGAGCGCTTCTCGAGCCGATTGCGCGCGCCGGCACGCCGCGGAAGCCACTGTTCCACAACATCTCGATGCTCACGTTCGTGGCGCCCGATCAGAGCCCGCTCGCCGCCGATCGGTATCACCGCATTTTCCATGTCGGCGTGCTCCACATTCGCCTGCTGTATGGCTATGCGGCCGACCAGGTGCGGATCATTCTGCCCACTCAACTTGCGTCGGCGACTGGACGATCGCCCGATGGCTCCGCCTTTCTGTTTGCGAACGAAATCCTCGCGCATGGCCCGTCGTGGGTTCCGGCGCCGCCAATCGGTGCGCGAGCATTCGTGCAGGGCTTAGCCACGCTGCAGACAATGGCGGTGCAATACCGGCCCGACGGCGCCTACCAGACTGCGCTCGGACACGACGAGCAGAGCCGGCTGTTGACGCCGGTCGCGATGCTGAAAGCCGGAGGGTTCTGGCCGATGCAGAGGCGTCCAGACGGCAGCCTCGTGGTCATGGAACGCGACCCTTCCAAAGCGCCGATCGATCCTGAGCCGACGGCGATCCGGGCATTCGTCGTTCAGCGCTTGTCGACGCTGCCTCCGGAAGCCCGCGGAACGCGCTGAGGCTGCACGTCCGCGTACGGCGCCACCGTCGATCGCATGTCGCGACAGAAATCAGCGGCGGTCGTTGCGAGCGCTCCGGAGCGTGCAGCGGCGTCACACTCGGTGATGAAGCCGGCCGCATCGTGCTGCTCGAGGAGCGCGAGGGCGAGCCCGTAGCGCGCGGGCTCTGGAGCGCCCCGGTCGAGAGCATCGCGATAGGCCGCGGCGGCGTCCGCGACGCGCCCTTCGACGAACGCGACGTTCGCCAGGTGACGCGCCACGTCGGCCCGATGTTCCGGGCGATCCTCTTCAGACCACACCGCGCGCGCGCGGCGCGGATCGCCCGAGAGCAGGAAGAGCGATGCCCTGAGATTTTGGAATTCCCACGATGGCGGGTCGCTGCCGGCGCCGTAGCCAACCGAGCGCTCGAGAAGGTTCAAGGCACGGACGAAGCGGTGTCGATCGACGAGCTCGTTGGCGACGGTCATGATTTCGGCGGCATCGACCGGAAGTGCGAGCGGCGGTTCGGCGGCGCGCAGCGCCATCAGATTTCGCAGAACGACCTGCGTCTGACGCTGAACCTCGAACTCACCGGAGTTCGCCGCGTGCAATGCGGCCAGGCGCGTGCCGGCAAACCAGACCGCGTCGGGATCGCCCAACGCCTGAGCGATGCCCAATAGTCCGAGCCACGACTGAAAGTCGGCCGGTGTCTGGCTGACTGCAGCGTTCAGCACGTACCGGGCGCGTGCCGCAGCAAGCGTCGATTCGGGCTGCCAATCGCGGATGCTGGTTTTCGCATCCGGATACCCGAACAGTCCCAGGCTCGTGCCCGCGACAAGCTGGGCGCTGGCGGAAGACATTGTCAGCGGTAGCGTCGTTTCGCGGATGCTTGCGGCCGCCAGCAGCAACAGGAGACGGCCGAGCGAGGAGTTCGCGCCAGGCGCGACGAGATCACGTCCCACTTTGTAGAAGCTTTCAGCCTGCGCGGGAGATACGCGCGCCACCGTTCGGTCGGTTGAAAAATAGCGGGCGCCGAAATCCACTCCGTCGTCCGCACCCATCGTCGCTTCGCCTGCGGGCACGTAGACGCCCGCAACCGCGTCGAACCAGACACAGCGCCAGCGGTCGCTGGTGAGGAGCGCCGCCTCGATCGCGTGATGCGTGCCGTGATCGACCAGCATGCCGAGCGGCTGCGGCAACGCGAGCAGGCGCCCCGGCCACTCTGGCTCGCGCCGCGCCATCGACTGGGCGAGCGCGTAATACTGCTGCAGTGCGTCGCGCGGCGACACCTCGAGACGGGGATCGACGAAAACTTTCTGGTCCGGCCGCATGTGAAATTCGAGTACTGCCGCTTGCCCTTCGTGGTAGGCGACGAATTGACGCGGCATGCCGGCGCGGCTCGCAAACATGGCGGCATCGTGCGCATACCAGAAAGGATGCTCACCGAGACCGGCGAGTCGGCCCTCGCCTGCGTACTTGTAGAACCGGCCGGTCACCACCCACAGCATCAGACCGACCAGGACCGCGGACGTCAGAATTCGGGCGGCGGCGCGCTCGACGAACGGCGGATCGGGACGGCCGGCCAGCCAGTCACTGATGTTCCACGCGAGCACGGCGCCGGCTACGATCGCAAACTGCGGCTGGTTCCGGCTGGCAAGCAATCCCAGACCTCCAAACGCGAGAAACAACAACAGCCGAAAGACCAGCAACGATCGACGGCGCATCAGCGCGAAACTGACGGCAGTTGCGCCGAGGAGGAGAAATGAAAGGCGCAAATACACGCTGTTGATGCCGGTCCGCATCACCAGCGCCGGGACGCTCGCCAGCTCGCCAATGTGCTGCGCATAGAATCCCCGCTCCGTGGACATCCTCGTAAAAAGGCGCAGCGGGAACAGCACGCCCTTCCACGTATAAGGATTGAAAAACGTCGCGCCGACCGCCGCCAGCGTCACCAGGGCCAGCAGCCGCCAGTCGTGACGTGTCTTGAACACAAGACTGTCGACGCCGCGGTCGACGAGCCAGCAGCCGAGCATCACGAGGCCGAGCACAAACAGCGCGTGGACGTTGACCCAGACCGCCAGGATCGGCACCAGCAGCCACAGCAGCCGCGGCCGCGCCGTGGCCTCATGAAGGATGGCGAGCACGGCAGCAAGAAATATCAGCGACACGGTCTCGGGGCGCGGATAGAAGCGGGCGCTCATGACGAACACGGCGGGCAGCCAGCACCAGACGGCGGCGAGCGCGGGACGTCCGCGAGTGGTGGCCGCGAGCGCCAGCATGATCGCGCACGCGGCGGCGCCGGCCGCGGCCACGGTCAATGCGGCAACGCCGCCGTGATTGAAGACCCAGGCCGCAGCCGCTTGAAAGCCCCAGTGCAGGTCAATCCAGTCCGCGCCGGTCGCGCCGAACAGATAGGAATCGGTTCGAGGGACGCCGCCGCCGGCGAGAATCTCGCGACCCGCCCGGAGGTGCCACCAGATGTCGGCGTCCTTATCGAGGAAGCATCCGAGCAGGAACGTCAATATGACGAGCTCGATCCTCAGCAGCCAATCGAGCCCGCGGATGGTCGTCTGATTATCGGGCGCCGCGGTCAAGGCGTCGGTCTCGCAGGTGCCGGAAGTCCAACGCCGGGAACGCGTTCGTACAGCGACCACTGACACCCGGACAATCCGTAGAACGGCAGTCGTTTCATCAGCCGAAACCGGTGTCCGGCGTCGTCCTCGACTTCGTTTGCCGGGGAGGAGCTCGGTTCCACGTCTTCGACGATCCGCCAGCCGGCATCAGCGTGTCTTCCGGAGCGCCGAGAATAGTAGACCAGTGTCCGGCCCTCGGGCAGATACCGACGATAGAACCCGAGTAGAGTGCTGGTTCGGAAATCGCTGTTGCTCGAGACACGAATTTCCGCGCTGCCAGTCGCCTGCGCCATGTAATTCACCGCCTCCAGGTAATGCCCACGTCCGTCGCGGAAAAATGCTCGCAGTTCCGCGAAGTTTCCGACCATCCAGAGCATCAGGCACAGCGTCGCGATCACCCTTCTGGCACCGCCCCGTTGATAGTACTCGCCGGCCAACCACCCGCTGAGCGTGAGGAGGAGCGTGATGCTGACCAGGAAATAGCGCGGGAAGAAGCGCGGCGCCAGCAACGGATTCCGCGACTCGACGACGATCATCGCTGCCGGCATCACGACGATCCCGGTCAGGAAGAAGATGGCGAGCGCCGGCTCCGTCTTTCTGAGCCGACGTAGCGCCGCAACGAACGGAATCATCACGAGCGCGCCGGCGGTCCAGCGCCAGAAGCCGTGTTCGTTGACGCCTGCAGTGACCGCTGCGGTTTGACTGATCACGGACGCCAGACTGGCAGGCTCCGCGCCCGCTACCTGCAGATGACGGATGTAGACGAGATAGTAGGCGGCGAGAAAGACAAGGGGAACGGTGTGGCATCGGGCGACCCTGGCACACGCCGCCGCGGAGGTACGGCTGCGCGCGAACGCCGCGATCGTCGTCCACAACACCAGGGCGCCGTAGACGTGGAAAAATGTCAGGTGTGAAAGGAAGCCCAGGATGGCGGCCAGCCAGAGAGTCGTTAACGGCAGCCAACCACCAGCCGCCATGTAGCGGTCGTGCGCATCGATGGCGAGGAGCGCGAAGAAGACCATCGGCGCGTAGCCTCTGGCCTCTGACGAGTACAGGATCAGCGGATAGGAAAACCCGACGAGGACCATCGCCGCGATTGCGTGTGGCCGGCCTCGGCGCAGCATGATCGAGCCTGCCAGCGCAACGCACGCCGTTCCCATCAGCAGCGCGGGAATGCGATAGACGACCCAGGCGCGTTGATCTCCGAGAACGTAGAGGAACCAGCCGTTGAGCGGATGGTTGTTGTCGATCGGCAGCCGCGTCACGAGGTCGAGCGGCGACGCGACCAAGCCGCGAACCAGTTGATACGACCAGACTTCATCCAGCCAGAAATCATGGAACATCCCCGGCAGACGGAGAACGAACGCGGCCGTGAGCAGCAGCCACGTCAGGCCTCGGGCTGAAATGCGCACGTCAGCGCGCCGCCGCCAGTCGGTAGACGCGAACCCACGGCACCGTGTCGATCGGATATTCGAACGGACCGAGATCCACGAAACTTTCCGGGTGAGCGTCCGCCCAGGTCCGTTCGATCGGGAACGGCGGCAGCGTGCCGGGAGCGGGATCGAGGCGGCCGTGGAGATTTTCGCGAGCGATGAAGAGGAAGTCGATGCGATGGCTCCGGAGATTGGCCATCCACGCGTCGTAGTCGGCGATCGATCGGGACCACTGGGGCCACGGAGTGGCCGCGAGTCCGGCCTGACCGCGTCGCAGTCGCTCGCGATGGTAGTCGTGCGGCAGCCAGTCCGGATGATCGTTGATGTTGACGTACTCCACGTGGTTGCGCTGACCGACGCCCAGGAGATAGTAGGGCAGGTTCGTCCCCGCGTACGCGATTCTAGCGCCGGCCGACGGCACCGATCGTTCGAGGGTCTGCCATCCCGGAAGTAATCGTGCGGCGAAGCCGGCGCGCGGATAGAAACGCAAGGCGGGCTGTTCATCGAATGTGAGCAGCGCCGGCCCGACCGACAAGTAGCCGCCGGCCGCGATGAGCATGCCCGCCGCCAGCCACCGTGCGCGGGGAATCCACTGCAGCGCCGCAGCGGCGGCGATTGAAAGAGACAACGGCAAGGCGGTTGGAATCCATCCGTAGAATTGCCACCCAGCCAACGCGAGCAACCCGGCATGAAGAATCGGCGCGTCCGCCGCCAGACCGGCCAGAGGCACCAGCGCAAGGCCAAGCGCAGCGGACAGAAACCGTTCCTGGGTGTTGTATGGCAGGACGAACCAGTAGAACGTCACCTGAGCGAGCGCGAGAACCGAGCACAGCGCGAAGGCGGCGCGTTCGACGCGGCCGCGCGTACGATCGAGCGCACGAACACACCCGGTCGTCGCGCCGAGAACCACGAGCGCGAGCCCGGCGCGGCCCGACACCAGCCCCAGCCGATCGACGAGTAGTCGCCATTCAGCGGCCGGCAGATGATATGCGGTCGCGACCATCGCCGACCGGTCGAACCATCCATCTGCCAGAACGTGACCGTGCGCTGACAGTTGCATCGGATACACAGGGTTGCCGGTCAGCCACACGTTACGCGCGTACCACAACGCGGACGGGAGCGACAACCCCCACGCGAGCGACAACACGCGTTGGAAGGAATGTGCTCGGGTGGCCACGACAACGACGGCGACCACGATCAGTGGCAGCACGAACACTGCGCCGATCAGTTTCGCGCCGGCCACGATGCCGCTCGACAGGGCAAACCACTGCACGGAACGTCGCGCTCGACTCTCGGGACCTTCGAGCCAGGCGAGGAGGAAGTGCACGGCAACGAGGAAGAACGCAGACCAGATGAGATCGATGTTCGCGATGTTCGACTGGGCGAGGACGCTGGGCAGGCCGACACACAAGAGCGCCGGCAGCATGGCCACCACTGATCGTGGGTCGATTCGACGGGCAATGGCGTACAGGGCAACGCCCCCGAGGACGAGAAACGGCCACTGCCCGACTTTCACGAGTGGCCCGCCGCCCGTAGCCAGCAGCCACGTGAGCCACAGATCGCCGTTGGCCGGAAAATATGTCGCAGCTTCTTCGCCGAACGGCGTCGGGATCAGCCATAGGCGGCCGGCTTTCAACCACTGAAAGGCGAATGGCAGGTGGTAAATCGGCGAGTCGCTGATCGGTTCGACCGGAGACACGAGCCCAGCCAGCAGGTGCGCCAGCGATGCCGAGATCGCGAGACAAAGAACCAGATACGCAAGCGCCGATAGCCACGAGCGCCGGGCGGTGGGCACGCCGCTCGGAGCGCCGCTCTGCACGCGCGAAAACGAGCGATATCGCCAGGCGCCCGCCGCACCGATTGCGACGCAGGTGCACGCAATCGTGGTGCGGTTGATCTGTCCGAGCAGGCCCAGCACTTCGAGCGCGACGACAACGCCCACGAATCCCGCGACGGCAACCGCGAGAGTCTCCTCGACCGGGTCGGGGTCGGTGGCCCTGCGGTCCACCGTGAGAGCACCGACACCACCCCAGAACGCCAGGTTCAGCGCGAGAAAGACCACCCCAAATCAGCGCGCGCTCTGGATCGCAGGAAGCAGCAGACTGATCAGGACCGCGATGATGGCAATCACCACGAGGCCTGCTCCCGCGAACGCCAGATCACCAATTGCAATGGCGACCGCTGTGGCATCGCCACGGGTTTCGGCCAGGATCTTCACCGCCTGTCCGATGAGCGCGGGGTTCTGAGCCTGCGTCACCACGCCTGCCATCGTGTATCGACTTTCGCCGCCGTGGACCCGTTCCCGCACGGTGGAGTCGATGGAGAAATGGACATTGAACTCTGGAAACACCGGATCACTCGCGGCCCCGAAGCCGACGCCCGTTTCCAGGTTCGTTCGAAAATCGAACGCCAGCCTCAACTCTCCCGCCACACCGGTCAGCGCGCGATTCCAGACCTGACCGTGCGCATACAACACCTCCGCATCGCCGTCGTTGTGACGGTCATGGTCGTTGGCGGACGCGGCGAGCGGATTCGCCGCCAACAGTGCGCCTCCGATCGCGGCGAGGTGATTCCTTCTGGTGATGTCCATGTCGGTCTCCTCTCTGATAAGCGTTGGATCGGTAAAGACTGAACGCGGGAAGAGTTCCGTGCTGCGAGCGCTCGGGTCTGAGCGCCTGAACGTTTCCTATCGGGGCCGCGACAATGGACGCGCTCGGGTGCGCTCGACTAACGGTGCCGGCGAATCGCCGCCAGCAGGCCAGCGCCGACGAGCACGAACGTTGCCGGCTCGGGCACTGGGCTGGGCCCGCCGGGACCGCCGCCGCTGTCGTCGGACGCCGCAAGGCTCCCGAACTCGCCGCCCAATCCGCCGCCGGAACCGGCGGTGAAATACACCTTGTCAAGGTCTCCGCCGGCGCCGCCGTTGCCCGCACGCAGCGCCCAGAGTCCGTCGATCACGATTGGGTTGTTGGCGGTATCGGTGAGTGTACCGAGGAGCAGGCCGGTGATCGGGTCGTAGGCGTGAATCAAGCCGTCCCCGGAGTTTCCGACCAGGAGGTCGCCGGCGAGCGAACCGAAGCCGCTTGGAGCGATGGCGAGCCCCCACGGGGAATTCAAGACGCCGCCGGCAACGACCCGCCCCAGGAGGTTTCCATTCAAGTCGAATCGGTCGACGATGCCGTTCGCTAATCCGGGCGTATCGTCGCGCCCGGTGCTGTCCTGAACGGCGTAGGTCACATACAGGATTCCGCCGAGGTTCTGAATGTTGAACGGGGCATATCCCGATAGCAGGTTCGGATCGGTAAAGTTCCCGGTAAGGTTCGGAGCGAGCGGGTCGCCCTTCAACACGTCGATTGAGCCACTCGCGAAATCGGCGGCGTATGCGTAGCTGAATCCGCCGATCAGCGCCTGGGTGAGACCCTTGTACACCTTGTCGGGGTCGGGAGTTTGAAACCGTTCGGCGGTGCCGGTATTTCCGAGGGCGCTCCGCCAACCGGAGATCACGCCATCCTCCGAGGCGAAAAGAAAGATGTCGCCGTTGAATCCGCCGGTATTAAAGGTGATACCCGTGACCGTGCTCGCATTGGGAATCGTCACTTCGACGGTGCTGCTTTTGACACCGTCTCCCGTGTAGACCTCCGCTTTTCCGCTGCCATTGGAGGCGATCCACAGAGGTCCCGAAGGGCTCGCGGCGAGGCCCCAGGGGTTCACCAGGTCTGCGTCGGTCGCGTTGGTCGCGAGCGGCGTCAACGTGAAACTCGTAGCGAAGCTGGTTGCGGCGCTAAGAGAGGCTGCAGCCGTGAGAACAGCGACGATCACCGAACGACCCATGATGTCCTCCATAAAGAAGTCGGCTGTGGCCCAACTCGGGCAGTGTCGGCACGCAATTGAGGTGCCACGGAGTACTCGCTGATTCGCTTTCAAAGTGGTCAGGCCGGCCGGAAAGTTCGGTCCCAGTCAGAGATCGTTCTGACCGATGGTGGTTGCGGTTCCTCTTGATCGCGCTTCCGCCGGACAGAGCATGCACGATCCTCGCGCGAGGTGCGTCCGCTCGAAACCGTTTCACGTGGTGGCCGTCATCACAGCCGACGTCGCAGATGAAGCGTTGCCGTTTGCAGCCGGCCCTCACGTTCAAGTTGAACGGTGCAGGTCGTCTCGGCTTGATTGAATGCGTTTTGAATCTCGCCTAGTGTCATCTCGCGGGCGGGGCGACCGTCGACCCGCTTGACGACGTCACCGAGGCGGACGCCTGCGACTGACGCCGGTGAATCGGCTGCGACCGCCACGATCGAGACCTCATGGTCGACCGTCGGCCTCACCTCGATTCCGCTCGCATCGAAGAGTTGTGGACCCCGAGTACGGCCGTTCGGTTCGAGCCAAAAGTGCTGGCGGCCGTAGTCGAACGTAACCTTGAATCGCCGCAGGAAGCCCGCGCCAAGTAACCCATCGGTGCTGTACGCGCCGCCTGATGGCGACCCGATCAGCGCTGTGACCGGTCCATCGACATCGAATGGGCCCACCGATACGGAGGTGGCACGCGCTGCCCCGATCGTCAGTCCCGGTGTGTCGCTGAAACGCGGAACGATAGTGCCGACACGATCGGTCACGCGATTGGCATCGATGAACGGCTTCAAGAGCACCACGTCGTAATACGACGCACCGGTGTCGACGATCAGCGTCGCCTCCACGGCCCACTCGCCGATCCGCAGACGGACCTTTGTCGACGGCGTCCCGACCCGATCGAGCGCAATTGGAATCGAAACCGCCGCGGCAGCGGCATGAAACTGCGCCGACCGAATCAAGCGAACGGAAGGCGCCAGATAATCGAATTCGATCGCGTATTCTGGAAGGAGTCCGAGGCCGAGCACACAGTCGATATCAGGGACGACGGTCGGTTTTGCGTCCAAGACGATGGTCACGTCTTTGAGGACGACCGGGCCAATTTCGACGTCAACACCGCGGATGCGCTGGTCGCGATTGACCGCTGGACCAACCCCTGCGTTGGTCCCGGTGGCATTCGGTTGCAGGCCGGCGTTCAGCGCTTTCGTGCTGTCGAGGGAAAGCACCCGGTTATTGCCGGAATCCGCGCTGCACCAAAACGTGTGTCCGCTCACGCGTATCGGAATCAGCATCTGCGACAGGCCTTCAGCGTCGAGCTTTGCCGGCAGTACGATGCCGTCTTCGCTAGGCTGGGCGCTCGCAGACGAGACGATCACGCCGGCGGCAAGCGCCGCTGCAAGGATCGGCATCGAGAACAGGGATCTTGACATCGGCCGCCTCCGCGCTCAGTATCTCATATAGACAACTATGAGAACAGGCAAAGACAAACTCCAAGGCACGCTCGAGATGCTGGTGCTCCGAGTGCTCGCGTCGGGCGGCCAGCTGCACGGCTGCGCCATAACCGATCGGATCGCGGAAATCTCGGCCGATGCATTGAGCGTCGAAGAAGGCTCTCTCTACCCGGCGCTGCACCGCATGCAAGAGGCTGGCTGGGTGACGTCCGAATGGCGCGCGTCGGACAACAACCGGCGCGCGCGCTTTTACCGCATCACCCGACTCGGCCGAAAGCGCGTCGATGTTGTCCAGCGAGACTGGCTGGCGCACGTCGAGGCCGTGACGCGCATATTGAAGCACGCTTGACGTGGGTACTTTCCGACGTTTCGTGAATCTGTTTCGAGCTCGGTCCATCGAGCGCGATCTCGACGATGAAATCCGCTTTCACCTGGAGGAGCGGACCCGCCGGAATCTCGCCGCGCAGATGGAGCCTGCCGATGCAGCCCGCCGCGCGCGCGCCCTGTTCGGAAGCATTGACGGTGCGAAACGGGGCATGCGAGCGGCGCACCGGCCGACGATCCCCGAAGCAGCAGTGGCCACCATGTCGATCGCCGCGCTGATCCTTACCGCAACCATGTTCTGGCGCCCATCATCGCGCGTCTACGATTTAGGGCCTGGCGTCACGCCGCCGGTTCCTGTCGCCCGGTTGAACCCGCAATATACCGTCGCGGCGCGACGCGCCAAAATTCAGGGCACCGTTCGCGTCGGGTGCGTGGTCGGCAAAAGCGGCGTCTGCGGCGACGTGACGGTGGTCAAGTCTGTCGATCGCTCACTCGGACTCGACGACGCGGCCGTTCAGGCTCTCAGCGCCTGGCGGTTCACGCCGGCACTCGTCCAGGGGAAGCCGGTCGCGTCGCGGGTCGCTATCGACTTCTCGTTCGCGTTGCATTGATCGAAGCGCGGCGCACCGGCGATCCTCACCGCGTCACCGCAGGGGTGGCAACACCGCGCCTCCGTCCGCGACGAGACCGTGCGCCGCACGATCGGCGAAGTCGACGCGGTCGCCAATCGCGCGGGCGCCACGCGCACACACGATTTCCCTCGAACCGATCGTCGAAGTTACACCAGCGGCCGAACCGTTGAAACCGTCATCGCAGTCGCCGTAAGCGATCGCGATACTTACAGGGTCTGACACAATCCGCGTTCTCGTCGCGCCACGCGTATCAGCAAACGATTGGATCTTGTGAAGCGGCTGGTGCGCGTTCGACCGAGCAAGAACGAAACGAGCCACCGCGTCATCCCGGTCAACGCATCGGCCATCGAAGCGGCGGCGCGAATGTTCGAACGCGCGAATCTGCTCGGACACACCGAGCCTGAGCACTACCTCTGGCCGGCCTGCCCGTGGGCCGGTACGACGCCACCAACCCGATGCTGAAGTGGGACACCGCCTGGCGGGCGCTGCGCGACGCCGCGGACCTGCCAGCCCTGCGGTTCCACGATCTGCGCCACACCGTCATCACTGAGTTGGCGAGATGGGAGTGGCGGACCACGGTCCTCGAGTCGATCAGCGGTCACCAGTCACGCCGGATGCTGGAGCACTATTCGCACATCCGAATAGACGCAAAGCGCCAGACGCTCGACGCTCTCGATGCCGCCCGGCGCGCCCCAGCGCATAATCGCGAGGGCAATGCGGACGGAGCAAACGGGACGGAGATTCAGACGGTCGTCGAGGTCGGCGACGACCTCACGTCACAGTCAGGTCACAGTTTGGTTTTGCGTGGATCCCCGCCTGCCGGTAAACTGTTGATTCCACTTGAACGGAGAGATGTCCGAGTGGTTGAAGGAGCACGCTTGGAAATTGACTCCCGCCGCGCGTGCTGACGCACATCAAATCCCACCAACGCAGTTCCCATCAACGACTTGACGCAACAACGATCTGCTTCAGCGTCTCCCCGTAAATGGTGGTGTTGCCCCAGGGTTTCGGGGGGTATGTGACACAGTTCTGACACAAATCGAAGTCTCACTTGCGCCGTACGCGTACCAACGCGTACAGCCTGCTAACGATCGCACGGTCTCACAGACGGGAAGCGCGCTCACGTCGATCCAGTCTCGCCGTTTGGCGGATTACGGCACGTCGACGTGTGGCAGCACTCGACGTCGGCCTTTTGTTCTCTTATGTCGCCTCCCTGACACCCAACTTCCGCAGAAACGAGATCATCGGGCACCAGTTGGTAAAACCCGACTGCACGAGGTTCAGGCCGACGAAGAGCGTGAACCACAAGAAGTAGGGATGCACGTACATTCCGAGCAACACACTTGCCGCCACAAACGTCCCGGCAATGGCGCGTAGCATCGATTCGAGAGTCATAGCGAAGCTCCTTCAGTCGGTTCGGGCACGAACAGGATCGGTACGGTGCAGTGCCGCAATAGCGGCTCGCCGTAATTCGACGTCCACGCCGCCGAGCGCGGCTCCGGGACCGCGGCCGCCAGCAGCGTCGCGTGCGTACGCTCGAACGCGTGTTCGATCACACCCTGCTGTTCGTCGCTGACGACGCCGTCGAAGCAGGCGGCAAGAACACGAGCGAACGCGAGCACGCGATTTCCCGGAAGTGGGGCCGCGACGTACACTACGATGCGCTCGAATAGATGATCGGGAGTCTGCGCGGCAACGTGACCAACCTCAGGGGCGCGGACCACGAGCAGCGGCGTGCGGGTCTCGCGAAGGACGCGTTCCGCAACCGAGCCGAGCCACCAGCGCTGGAGCCCATGCCGGCCGTGCGTGCCCATGACGACCAGATCCGCCGATGCCGCCGCGGCGACAATCGCCTCCGACGGCGGGCGGCGATCGACGGTCGCGATGAACGGGACCGCCGTGTGTTGCCGACCAAACCGAGAGAGGAACTGTTCGGCCTGTGATGTGATCGTGTGCCGCTGCCGTTCGAGATCGTCGATCTGTTCGGAGGTGAAGTAGGCGGGAGCTTCGATTGACTCTGCATGCAGCAATCGAAGTGACGCGTCTCGGCAACGCGCGGCAATCGCTCCGCCCACGGCGACTGCCCGCGCCGACGCCTCACCGAAGTCAACCGCGACGAGAATCGACCGGATCGGCATGGCTGCTACTATGCCGCCGCCACCGGGGCGGCATCGCCGGCTCGTCGGTGTCGGTGGGTGACGTAATAGGTGATCGGTACCGTCATACGCGAGAGCAGCAGTGATGCGACCTCGCCGGCCATGAGCGAGATCGCCAGACCTTGAAAGATCGGATCGAATAGGATCACCGCTGAGCCAACGATCACCGCCGCCGCTGTCAGCGCCATCGGGCGAAACCGCACCGCACCCGCATCCACCACGGCCTCCTCGATCGACATGCCATCCTTGACGCGCAATTCGATGAAGTCGACGAGGATGATCGAATTGCGCACGACAATGCCGGCGCCAGCGATGAAGCCAATCATCGACGTCGCGGTGAAGAACGCGCCGAGCAGCGCGTGCGCCGGCAGGATGCCGACCAGGGAGAACGGGATCGCCAGCATGATCGTCAGCGGCGTGACGAACGACTGGAACCACCCCACGACGAGGATGTAAATCAACACCAGGACCGCGGCGAACGCGATCCCGAGATCGCGAAACACCTCGTACGTGATGTGCCACTCGCCGTCCCACTTCATGGCGTACTTCGAGCTGTCGAACGGCAAACGGGTGTTGTAGATCTCGAGTCCGTAGCCTTCCGGTAGCCGCACCGACGAGAGCGCGCGATTCATCCGCAGGATGGCGTAGACCGGGCTTTCGACTGCGCCGGCTACGTCGCCCGTCACGTAGGTCACGGGCTGCAGATTCTTGTGATAGATGCTCTGCGCTTCAGTCGTCTGCGACGCGCGCGTCAACTCGCCGACCGAGACCGCGGCCGGCCCGAGGCGTAGCGCTTCAACAGCCTCGGGCGAACCTCGATTGGCACGCGGCAGCCGCAGCAGAATCGGCACGTCCTCGCGCGCGTTCGGATCGTGCAACAGGCCGGCGGGCGCGCCGTCGGTGGCCATCTGCACGACTGCCGCGACGGCATCGCTCGAGAGCCCCGCGGCTGCGGCCTTCTCGTCATCCACCGCCAGCGTCCACTTCGGCTGCGGGGAGTCGACGTACCAGTCCACATCAACCACGCCGTTCGTATGCTCGAACGTCGATCGCACCTGCTTCGCGAGTGCGAGACGCCGGTCGCCGTCAGGCCCGTAGACTTCCGCGACGAGCGTCTGCAACACCGGCGGACCCGGTGGCACCTCGACGACCTGGACGGTCGCGCCGAGCCGGGCCGCCACCGGTTCGAGCCGGGTGCGCAGCCGTTTCGCGATGGCGTGACTTTGTTCGCGGCGTTCGTCCTTCGGCGTCAGCATCACTTGCAAGTCCGCGAGGTTCGCCTGCCGTCGGAGGAAGTAGTGGCGCACGAGCCCGTTGAATGTATAGGGTGACGACGCGCCCGTGTAGCTCTGCACGCTGGTCACGGCCTCGTCCCGCAGCGCCTCGTCGGCGAGTGCTGAGGCGGCGCCGGCCGTCGTTTCGAGCGGTGTGCCCTCAGGCTGCCGCACCATCACCTGCAGCTCGCTCTTGTTGTCGAACGGGAGCATCTTGACCGTGACCCAGCCAAGCGGCACGAACGCGGCGGCGGTAATGAGCAGCACGGCCACCGTCGCGAGCCCGAAGAGGCGCAACGCCGGGTTGACGATCAGCGGCTGCATCACGCGTCGATAGGCACGCGTCAGCCGATCCTCCGCTTCGTCGTGATGCCCGTGCTCGCGGGCCAGCAGGCGCACGGCCGCCCAGGGGGTCACGACGAAGGCGACGATGAGCGAGAAGATCATCGCGGCGGAGGCACCGACCGGGATCGGGCGCATGTACGGCCCCATCAGGCCGCCGACGAAGGCCATCGGCAGAATGGCCGCAATCACGGTGAGCGTGGCCAGAATCGTGGGATTGCCGACCTCGTCGACCGCGCGGATCGCGACGGCTTCGAGGCTCCGCCCGTCAGGGGACAACCGCAGGTGTCGCACGATGTTTTCCACCACGACGATCGCGTCGTCGACGAGGATGCCGATCGAGAAGATGAGGGCGAACAGCGTGATGCGGTTCAAGGTGTAGCCGTAGAGGTAGAACACGAACAGCGTCAGGGCGAGCGTCACGGGAATCGCGGTGAGCACCACTGCCGATTCGCGGCGGCCGAGCGCAAGCCAGATGAGCGCCGAGACCGACACGACCGCCACGAACATGTGCCAGAGCAGCTCGTTCGACTTCTGCGCAGCGGTCTCGCCGTAGTTGCGCGTCACCGAGACTGTCAGATCGGTCGGCAGCGTGTATCCGCGCACCGTCGCGAGTTTGTGCTCGACGGCGCGCGTCAGCGCGATGGCGTTGGTCCCTTTTCGCTTGGCGATCGCCAGCGTCACTGCTGGATACGCTTCGCCGCGCGTCGGGTGCTGCATCACATAGGCGTCTGGCTCGCCGCCGCTGTCGTGGATCGTCGCGACGTCCCCGAGTTGCACAGGGGCGCCCTCACTGATGCCAACGACGACGCGACGGATCGCGTCGGTCGATTGCAGCCAGCCGCCGGCCTCAAGTGTCGCTGTCGCGTTTGCGCTCACGATGCCCGATGCCGCCGTCCGCACGTTGACCCGTCCGAGCGCTTGTCGGACGGCCAGCGGGTCGAGTTGTCGCGAGGCGAGCGCGGAGGGATCCAGATCAATCGTCACGCGCCGTGAACGGCCGCCGATCAGCGTGATTTCTGAAATGTCCGGTAGTTCTTTCAGCGTGTCATGGAGCTGCGCCGCAAACTCCCGCAGCTGCCCGTCGTCGTACCGCGCCCCCCACAATGTCAACGCCATTACCGGCACGTCGTCGATGGCCCGCGGCTGAACCACAGGCGGCGAGGCGCCTGGTGGGATCAGAGCGACGTGGGCGGCCAGCTTCTGGTTGAGCCTGACGAGCGCGCGCTCTTCGTCTTCCCCAACCAGGAAACGGACGATGACCATCGCTCGACCTGGGCTCGAGGTGGAGTAGAGGTACTCCACGCCCGGGATTTCCCAGAGCAGCTTCTCGAGTGGGCGTGTGACGCGCTGTTCCACCTCGGACGGCGACGCACCGGGCATCGCCACGAACACGTCGACCATCGGTACGATGATCTGCGGTTCTTCCTCGCGCGGCAGGGCGACGATTGCATACACGCCGAGCAACAGGGACCCGAGGATCACAAGCGGCGTCAACTTCGAGTGAATGAATGTAGCCGCGAGCCGACCCGCCGCGCCGGTCGGTTTGGTCACGGCTGTTTCCCCGCAACGGCGGTTCCGTCGGCGAGCGACGCCTGCGGTGAGGTGACGACGCGGTCGGTTTGGCGGACGCCGGCGAGCACTTCGACGCGGTCGCCGGCCACCGTCCCAATCGAGACCGGCTGCAGATGCGTGTGTTGGTCTGAACCCAGAACGAAGACGAACGCGAGCTGCCCCCGCCGTATGAGTGCCGACGCCGGAATCGTCAGTGCCCGTTGCGATGGTCCGGCGAACTTGGCGCGACCGAACTGCCCGGACCGCACTGCCGCCCCCACCGGAAGGTCGATCTTTACGAGAAAGGTGTGCGACGCCGGATCGATGCGAGCGATCTCGGCGATGTGTCCGGGCATCGATCTATCGCGGTCGTCGAGCTGGACTGCGGCGTCGCCGCCTGGTGCGATCTGTGCCGCGCGCGTGTCGTCGAGCCGAACCTCGAGTCGATACATCGCCGGATCCTCGAGCGTGAGCAACGGCGAGCCGGGCGACGCCAACGATCCGGGCTCAGCGCTTCGTTCCGTCACGATGCCAGCGAACGGAGCGGTCAAGGTGGCGTACGTCGTGGTGACTGCCGCGCCATCGGCAGCGGCCTTCGCGGCCTCGCGTCCGGCGGTTGCC
>JADMIO011184612.1_pt1 | contig 61227 bp, 50 predicted proteins | sample 8958161 | NCBI WGS metagenome assembly JADMIO01 (sample SAMN16585339, study PRJNA669376) | soil metagenome | isolation source: Crop rotation soil | place: USA: Cullars Rotation, Alabama | collected 2011
GCGTCGGCCGCGTCGAGTTTCGCCAGCACCGCCTCCACCGCGGGGAAGACGGCCGAGGGGCCGCTGATGATCAGGGTCCGGCTCGCCGGCTCCGTATCGACCGTCACGGGCGCCCGCAGGCCCGCGGCCTCGACCGGCTGGCCGTCCTTGGGCGTCTCGTACAGCGAGTTGCTCGCGGCGAGGTTCTTGAGCGTCGTCGCCACCGAGTTCAGGTCGGCTCGCGCCACGCGGTAGGTGCGTAGCTCGACACTCACCGCCGGCTTCTGCTGGTCCAGCGAGCGGACGATCTGCTCGAACCCGGACAGCCGCTTCGCCGGCGCATCCACGATGAGGGAGTTGGTCCCACGATCGGCGCGGACGAACACTTCCTTCGTCCCCCGAAGCTGCGGCTGCGGCCGGCCGAGCCGGTCCACCGGCATCGGCGGCTCTGGGTACATCTCGTCGATGGTCCTGGCGAGATCCTCGGCCCGAGCGATCTTGAGCGGGAAGATGCGGATCTCCCGGCCCTCGGCATCCGTTCCCTGGCTCTCGTTGAGTTCCGCGACGATCTGCTCGATCTCGGGCAGCACCTCCGGCGCCGCGGACACAATCAACGTGTTGGTGGCCGGGTCCGCCTGGACGTCAACGGGCAGTTTGGCCCGCTGCTCGGCGGGCCGCCGGTCATAGGACCGTTGCAAGACCGACGCCAGATTCGGCGCATCGGTCGTCCTCAACTGCAGGATCCGCATCGGCGGCAGTTCCGTCGTCCGCTGGTTGTCCAGCCCCTTGACCAGGGCCTCGATCACCATGAACTGCGCCGGCTGGGCCGCGGCCAGCACGGAGTTGGTCGCCTCGATCGGCTCGAAGACCGGGTCGGTCCCGCCCTTGATCGTGAAGGTCTTGCTGCTCTTGACCAGATCGTCCAGGAACGCCACGACCTCCGTCGCCTTGGCATACTTCAACTCGATCATCCGGACCTCGCGCGCCGGCCCGGCCTGGCGCTGGAGTTCGTCGATGATCTTCATGAACCGATCCATCCCGGCCTGGTCGGCGACGACCATGAGGGAGTTGGACGACTCGTCCACGGTCACTTCCGCCGGCGTCGCGTCGGGGATGGCGGTGATCTGGGCGTTGTAGATCGACAGCGCCCTGTCCTTCACCTCGGCGGCGGGCACGTTGGCGACAGGGACGACGCGCAGGCCCTTCTCGACCGGCACGGCCGAGAGATCCTTGAGGATGCGCTCGACCTGCGTGAAAGTCGTCTGATCACCCGCGACGATCAGCGTCTGGCTCTTGGGCTCGGTTTCGATGACGACCTGCACGGAGGGCTTGCCCGGCTGGGCCGGGGCCGCGAGCTGTCCGCGAAGTCCCTGGAGCGTCTGAGCGATTGCGCCCAGATTCCCGCCCACGATGCGGTACGTGCGCAGCTCGGCCACCGGTGGCAGTTCCGCCCGGTCCAGTTTCTCCGCGAGCGCCTGGATCGACTCCATCCGGTCCGCGGGTGCATCGATGATCAGCGTGTTGCTCGTCGGATCGGCCGAGACGGTCACTTCTTTGGGCTTCTGCAGCCACGGCTGGGGCCGGCCGAGACGGTCCACCGGCATCGGCGGCTGCGGGTACAGCTTCTCCATCGCGGCCGCGACGTTCTCGGCCCGCGCGACCTTCAGCGGGAACGACTGCGTCACACGCTCCGGCCCCTCCTGCTTGTCCTTGTTCAGGTCGTCCACGAACGACTTGATCTCATCGAAGAGGTCGGCATGGGCGGAGACGATGAGCGTGTTGGTGGCGGCGTCGGCCCGGACCTCGACCGGTTTGGCCACGCGGTCAGCCTGGGGCCGCTTGTTGTACTGCTCGGTCAGCATGGCGGCGATCGACGAGGCCTCGGCCGTGCGCAGCTGCAGGAGTTTCAGCGGCGGCAGCGTCGTCGGCTCGAGCTGATCCAGCCGAGACACAAAGTCCTGAATGACGCGGTGCTGCGCATCCTCCGCAGTCACGAGGATCGAGTTCGTCCGTTCGATGACCTGAAAGCCGGGCGCCGGGATCGTCCGCGACGGATCGATCGGATCGGCGCTCGCGAGGAGCTCCTGCACCCTCGGCAGGATGTCCTTGGCGCTGGCGTACTTGACGTCGATCATCCGTGTCGATCGCTGCGGCGGGATCAACTGCTGAACCTGAGTGAGCAGGTCGGTGAACTGCCGCATCCCACCGGGCGAGGCCGTGAGGAGCAGGTTGCCCGTGGCCGCGTCCACGTCGACGGAGACCGGCCCGGCCTGATCGTCGGGCATCCCGGCGGTTTGATCCTGGTAGAGCTTCATCGCCCGGTCGGCGACGGCCTTGGGGTCCTCGCCGCTGACGCGCACGACGCGGAACTGCCGCCCGCCCGGCTCCGGCTCATCGAGTTGCTTGACCAGTTCTTCGACAACGGCGAACTGCGACGGCTCGGCCTTGACGATCAGCTTGCCAAGTTCGTCGAGCGGCTGGACTGAGGGCTCGTGGTAGGCGGAGCCATCGTCTGGCGTCAGCATGGCCCGCGCCAGGCGCGGCAGTTTCGTCGCCACGACGCCCGGGCGTGCCTTTGTAAGCGCGTAAGTGCGGGTTTCCGTATTGACAACCGCGCTTGTTTCCACCGAGCGCAGCATCTCCGAGAACCGGCCGATCGCGTCGCGCCCGCCGATCAGCGTCACGGTTCGCGATTCCACATCCAGCGTCGCCCCGACCGGGCCGGTCTGAGCCTGGCCCGTCTGCGCGTAGAGATCCTGCGCGCGGGCCAGAACCGCGGCCGGATCGCCCGACCCGATCGTCACCAGGCGCACTTCCTTGTCCACATCGGGCGCAACGTCGATCCCCGCAACCAGGTCCTCGAACGCCTGAACGTCAGCTCCCGGCCCGGTGACGACCAACCCCTTGCCGTCCGGGCGCGGCGCGAACCTGACCGTCCCCTTCTGGCGCGGCGTCATCAAACGATCCGCGATCGCCTGCACCGTCGCGGGCGTCGTGAACCGCAGGGCGAGCACCTTGGCCACTCGCTCCGGCTGGGCCTCTCGCGGCGCGCCCGCCGGCCCCGACGTCGGATCGATCTGCCCGAGGAGCCCCGCCGCCTGCGCGAGGAATCCGCTCTCGCCGATGATCGTCAGTTTTCCGGTCGAGACCAGCGGCAGGACCGTCGGCTTTCGCGTCGGAGCGACATTCGCGAACAGCGAGTTAATCTGCTGCGCCGCCTCATCCGGCGTGATCGACTCTAGCGCGAACGTCATCATCTCCACGCCCGACTGCCCGCCCTCGGGGACGTCGAGCAGCTTGATCATGTCCTCGACCGTCTTGATCCGGGTCTCCGCGCCCACGGCGATAATCGAGTTCGTCCGCGGGTCCGGCTGCAGATTCAGCCCCGAGACCGTGACATCCATCGCGACGGTCTGCCGCCCGTCCTTGTCAATGAACACCTGCCGCGTCCGCTCCCCGAGCAGGCCCTTGAGCGCCTCGTTGACCGCGTCGGCCTTGGCGTACTTGAGCGGGAACAGCCGGAACGACGAGTCCACATCCCGCACCTGGTCGATCGCCGACACGATCTGCTGGATCCGCCGGCACTGATCAGCCGTCTCCACCAGCACGATCATGTTCTGCGCTGCCACTGGCGTCACCTTGCCGTACGGCCCGACCAGCGGCTGGATCTGCTGGGCAACAAGGTCGGCCTTGGCGTTGCTCAGGGGAATCGTCAGCGTGATAATCTTGTCCGGGGCCATCTCCGGCGGCACGGCGCCGTTGACCACATCCCCGGGCTTGCGGAACGCATCATCCATCTTGGACAGGTACAGAAAGTCCGCCTCGCGCCTCACTCGAACGCCGGCCGGCTCGAGGTACAGATTCAGGATCGAGAGCCCCTCATCCAGCGAGTACGAACCGGCCCCGATGAACGTCATGGTGCTCTGAGGCACCGCGGTCTCGCGGATGATGGGAAGCCCCGCCTGACGCCCGAATACGTCCAGCACCTGGTCGAACGGCGCATCCTTGAAGTTGAACCTGATCTCCGGGGGTACGGGCGGCGTCTCCGGCTGAGGCGCCGGTGCGGGTGCTTCCACGGGCGGATTCGCAGGTTGCGCGGCCGCATCCGGAACGGGCTGCCCCTCGGGCGCGACGGGCGGCGCCGATTCAGGAGACGCCGGTGGCGCCCCAGCATCCTGCGCCCACGCCGACACCGGCAATCCCGCGGCCGCCACGATCGAGGACAGGGCGACCGATGCCGCCAGCACCGACGGCCCGGACCCGCGACGGCTCTTCTGCCTCTCCGTCATACAAACCTCCGTGACTGCCCCTGCTCGTGAGGGTCCAAGTTCGCTCCGCGAACCCGCGCTGTGCGCGGCCCGTGAAGGCCATCTATCTGCTGACCGGCTGACGCTGATCGAGCGTCGAGCCCATGACCACCTCGAAACGGTCCTCGGCGATGCGGAACACCGCCCGCTCGCCTTTCCCTGACTCAAACACGGCGTCCAGCACCGTCGCGCCCACGACGAGCGTGGACCGTTCGTTCGTCTTGACGTTGACCAGCAACGCCTCGCAGCCCTTCGGGCTCTCGACGACGCCGGTCAGTTTCCACTCCGCGTACGTCGGGCCCGCGGGCGCCAGCGGCGCCTGATTGACCGGCGGCGGAGGTGGAGGCGCCTGCGTCACCACGACCGGCGGCGGCACCCGGAACACGTTCTTGTCCACGATCGGGCGCCACGCATCCGACGCGGCGGCCGTCAGTTCCACCCGCGCCGGCTCCGGCGCGGACTTCGGCGCAAGCTCCGGCAAGAACATCGTGGCGACGGCCAACTTCAACTCGTACCGCTCGCGTTCTACCCCGATCGGCTTGACCGAGAAGCTCTCGACCCGGTGGACCCATGTTTGCGCCGAGATCGCCGCCGTGGCCCGCAGCACCTGATCCAGCGACCCGATCCCCCGGACCGTGCCACGGATCACCGAGAAGTCCGCCTGTTTCCGCAAGGCTGCGCCGAATGCCCCGGGGAGCCTCTGCTGCCCGGTGAGCTGCCCTGCGGGGTTGCTCACCGCGCTCGGGTCGCGGTTGTCCACCTTGATTTCCCGCAGGCCACAGCCCTCGGCGATCGAGTTCAGCGTCGTGCGGAAGCGGTGCTCGGCCGTGTCCCGCTTGTCCCCCAGCGTGTTGACGGCCGCGGCCTTGAGCCCGTCCCGGACCGACAACGCATCGGTCAGTTTCGACTCGTAGTAGTTGATGCTGCTCCTGGACGTCTCCAGGTCGGCCAGCAACTTGGCCCGCGGCGCGGCGTACAGGCGCGAGTACATCAGCAGTCCGACGAGCACGACGCCCGCGACGCCGACGCCCGAAATGCCGTACTTCAGGCCCCGGTTCACGGCGCACCTCCGGCGCCCGTGGTTTTGGATGCGCCATCGCCCTTGGCCGACGGCGGAAGGACGGCCGGATCGGTCGCCTCGGTAATCAGGACGTAGTCGAACGCGTCCGGAACATCCGGCCCGGGGCTGTCCACGCGGTAGGCCTCGCTTGACATGAGCCGGCCGCGGATCGCGTTGGCGACGTCGCGCTGGCCGACGCGCCCCTTCAGTTCCAGTCGAGCTTCCTGGTAACTTGAGAAGCGGCCCTTGGCGTAGCTGTGGTCCGGCGTCATCAGGAACGTGACGCCCGCGCTCATGTCGCCGCTGAACTCGTCGAGCTGGGCGTCGTGGGGGTCCGGAAACTGAGCGCTCAGCCAACGGACGTGCGCAAGCCAGTCGATCTTCGGCTCCGTCCACGCCTGGATGTTCTTGAGCCGTGCTTCCTGGAGCAGGAAGTCCATGTACTTCTGCTCAAGCGTCGCCTTCTTTTCCTTCGCGGCCGTAACACGTGCGGCGAGGCGACCCAGGTCGTACGAGGCACCAACATAGAGCCCGCCGCCCAACAGGATCGACGCGAACACCCCGAGCAGGACACGCTGACGAGCCCGGGCGGCAAGGTCCGGCGCCTTGCGGGGATTGGCGAAGTCGAGCGCCAGCTGGGCGATGACCTCTTCGGCCAGCAGGCCCGCCAGCGGGGCCAGCAGGCAGCGGTCGATCTCGCCCATACGCTCGGGCATCTCGACGGCCGAGGGCATCCGGAACTTCTCGACCGGCATTTCCAGCGCTTCGCCGCAGCGATGACCAACGATGTCCGCGATCCGCCCCTCGGCCACGATGGAGACCGCTTCGACCTCGCCCGAGTCCTTCCCGACACGGTAGCTCATCCATGTCCGGCGGGCCTCGACGACGATCTTCTCGGTGTAACCCTCCAGTTCATCCGCCGAGTCGGGCAGGCCAACCTCCACCGCCCGCGCGAAGACCAGCCGCCCGTCGGCCACGATCACATACTCGGTCGTGCTCAACCCAGGGACCACCCCAAGGATCGGCCCACTCCGCGCTCGGGAGGCCTCGCCCAGTAGCGCGGCCGCGCCACTGGCCCGCAGGCTGATCCGGGAGACCTTGAGCTGCCCCGCCTCGGCCATCGCTTTGAGCCAGCCGAACCGTTCCCCAGGCAGCGCCCCCGCCAGGACCGTCACCGCGCCGCCAGCCCCGGGCGCTGTCTCGCCCTCTTCCGCAAAGCGGCCCTGGTCGGAAATCTGCACGTAGTCGATCGCCGTCCCCTCCATCGGGACAGTCATCTGCCGCGCCATCTGCAACCGGACCATCCCGGCCAAATCCGGCGCCTTTCCCGAGTCGCTCCGGGGCAGGCTGATCCGTTTGAGCACAACCTCGCCCCGGTGGACCGCTACGACCACACCCGCCCGGGGCATTCCGGCCTGGCGAAGTTCCTCGGCGACCCACCCGCCAATTGCCCCCGCGTCCGCCGGGTCAATCCGCTCCGGCCGCCGCGCCCTCCGCCAGGACCGGATCGCCACCTTCGACCCCGTAACGACAGCGCAGACCGCTCCCAGGCGGTCGCCGTCGAGGTCAATGGCAATGAGCGTCCGTCCAGTCATCGGCGCCCTCCCTGGCTGCCGCCGGCCGGGTTCCACCGGCCGATCCGCCGGTCCGGGCCGGCTTCCGGAATGTCCGCGGCCTCAGGAGCGGGCGTTGGGATCACTGGGGCATCCTCAGCGTCCGGAACAGGCGAGAAGTCCGGGACCATGTCGGCCTCCGGATCCGGCCGAAGCCGCTCTTCGCGCTGTTCCTGCGCGGCCGAAATGCGCGACGGCGTCCGTCCCAACCGGGACGGCCGCGACGGACCCTGGGCGTCCGCATCCATTTCATCGGCCGGGGCCGCCGGCTCGGCCGCACGATTGGGCTGTTTGATTTCCGCGGGCTGGGCCTCGCCCGCGCCGGACCGCGCGAATGCCTCGCGAGCCGTGTCCAGCAGCGTGATATCCCGCAGGTATGCCACGCGCGGCCGCTCCGACGCGACGTCGATCACTGCCTCAAGCACGATCCGATCGCGCAACTTTGGCGCGTTGCCCACCTTCGCACCGTCCAATCCTTGCGACACTTCCGAAACCGTCTCGAACCCCGCCTCCACGCGGACCCGCCATTGCATCGACCGCGTCGTAAGGTGGTCGGACGCGGCCTGGAACTGCTCCGGCGTGAGCACCTCCTCGACCGCGGGCCAAGTGATGCTCCGAAGCATGTCCTCGTCCAGGCGACCCCGAAGCCCGACGATCCGCCCGGCCGCCGCCTCGTCGATCCCGGGAACGGAGGCGAGCACCTCCGCGCTCGCGGTGTTCAGGTCCACCCGCCCCGGCAGATAGTGGTCCGGCGTGGTCGTAAACACGTCGAACGTCTGGAGCCAGTCTTTGGGCTCAACCTTGAACTCGATCAGGACCGCGGCCATGTCGCTGTCCCGCTCGAACTTCCGGTTCGCCATGATCCCCTTGACACCGTTGGCGAAGTCCTCATCGAACCGCTTCGCAAGGGCCCGATGGAGGGGCTCCGACCACGGAGAGTTGATGTTGAGCCGCAGTTCCCCACGATGACCTTCGCCCCTGGGCCCAAGGCCCAACTGCACGTTCGGGTCGAAGCTGAAGACCGTCACCAGGTCAGCCAATGGAGGCGTCCCGGCCCCGGGGCCAGACTTGGAGGTGCGCGGATCTGCCGTTCCGTCTGAGACCGGCCCGTACAGCAGGTCTGGCCCGATCCCCTCGACCGACAGCAGCGCCTCAACGCTTGGAAGCGGCGCCGCATCCCGGGCCGCGACGATCTTCGCCGCGAGATCCGGGCCGACGCCGGGCAGGCGCGACAGCATCTCAACCGTCGCCGAGTTCAGGTCCAGTTTCGCCGGCTCGCTCACCAGCGGCCCATCCACTCCGAGCGGCACCAGCCGGAAGACGCCCCGCTCAGCGTCCCGATCGTCCCCCACCACCGTCCACTCCTCGGTCACCCGCGGCTTGCGCCCGTCGAGCAGTTCTTCGCGTTGATCGGCCAGTTCGGCCATCACCGCCTGCACCCCGGACCATGCGACCGCCCGCGACTGCGTCCGGTGCAGCGAAACCTCCGCCCCGGCCCGATCCGCATCGGCGACGATCAGCACGGTCGTCCCCACGAGCGACGCCAGGACGATCACCACCAGCACGGCCAGAAGCACCATCCCCGGGCGAACCGCCCGCGAATAACTCCGCATAGCGCCGTACCCCGCACCCCTCACGAACCCTCCTTCCACGCCGCCTGCGGGCCGTCCGGCACCGTCACCACCCGCCGCCGATCCGGCGCCCGGCCCGCCACCGCATCGCCGAACCAGAGTGAAACTTCTACGGCCGCAGGAAGCCGCCCGACCGCCTGGCTGTCAAAGCTCTCCTTCCACTCCCGCCCATCGAAGTACCGGAAGCGGCATCCCGCGATGCGGCCGGACACGACTTCGGCCTCTCCTGATCCGCCTGATCCGATCCACCGCGACGCCTTGAGTGTGCCGCCGTTGAATGTCAGTTCCGTCCCCTGCAGGTCGCCCAATGCTGTCGCGGCCACCGCACCGTCGGCTTCGACCGGCGCCCAGACGCCCCGGGTGAGGATCCGAAGCCGAGCCGCGTCACCTTCGATCCCCGCAACGCCACCACCGCTGGCGACTCCGCACAGCAAGTCGTTCTCGATCCGCTCGATGACCACGCCACCGGCCTGCTCGTCCTTGCCCATCGCGATCAGACGGTCCCGATTCTGGCTGAGATTCCAGAGAAAGCCGAACATCGATCCGCTCAGAAGGACCAGCAGCCCGAGGACGATGAGCACCTCCATGAGCGTGAAGCCCCGGCGAACATGGGTGTGCCGGACCATCATGGCGCACCCCCCTGCCCATCCTGCCCGCCGATCGGCCGCGTCCGGTCCCGTGTCTTCGCTCCCCGATCGCTCTCGGTCGTCAGATCGCCGGCTTGTCCTGCCCGGTCCTCGGTCCGCGCCGACAATCGCACCAGCTGGGTCAGCGCGTACGACGCCTCGACCTCATCACCCCCGCCGATCCGTCGCTTCACCGCCCGCACCGAGACCTTCGACAGTCCGGCAAACGGCGAGGGGGTCACGCCCACTTCAAGGTCCCAGCCGGTCGGACGAGGCGGCGCATCCCCTCCCGGGGCATTCACACCCTTTCCGCCGTCTTCCTCGCCTGCGTTCGGCGCGGGCGGGGCCTCCTCTCGCACCGGCCCGTTCAGCGTTTCGGGCGTCGCGATCCCGGCCTCGATTTCGGCGATCGCCGATCGGGCCAAGTCGGCCGCGTGGAGTTCCAGGCGCGACCGCTCCATGACCCGCACACCCTGATTCACCGCTCCCGTGATTGTGATCGCCGCCATCAGCAGGATCGCCACCGCGACCACGACTTCCAGGAGCACCGCGCCGCGGTTCATCGCCGCATCGCGCCGTGGGGCACATTGGCCGCGGCTCCAGGTCATCGGTGGGCTCCCTTCGCGGGGGCGCTCGAAGGCTCCTCCGGCTCAAACTCGCCCTCATCCGTCGCCGGATCTTGCGGCGGACCGCCATCATCCTCGGGAAACCCGGAATCCTGAGCGGCAACCGGCTCGATCAGTGTCAACTCACCCATCCACCGCGCGATGTGGAACTGGAGCACCGTTTCATCAACAACCAGGAATCGGTCCCCGGGAACCGCGGCCGATCCATCGGGCAGAAATACCGCGAGAACGAGTCCTTCGCCCGACGGCACGGCCGGAGCCTCTTTGTTGCCCGCGCCGGCCTTCGTCGCCGACGTGTCGCTCGGATTCGTCTCGGTGATCGAGTACCCGCCGGGCAGTTCCAGCAGTACTTCTTCCGTAGCCGGGGCGCCATCCTCGTCCAGAGCCACGTGCCTGCTGACAACGACCGTTTGTCCGCCCGCTTCTCTTGCAGCCAACTCCAGAGACACGCTCCGCCGCTGCGCTTCCGCGCGGCACAACATCGCTGCCGCCGCCATGCGGGTCTCCACCGCGCCCCGGGTCGATCCGGCCACGCGCGCGAGCAGCCCCGGCAGCGCCAGGCCGCTGAGCGCCACAAGCAGCGCAATCACGACGATCAGTTCAAGGAGCGTAAACCCGCCCCGGCGCGATCGGCCCCCGCCGTCCGCAGCCGCGCGCACGGGTGGGTTATTTGCCACCGGTCGGCGGCGGGCCGTCCACGCCCGAGCCGCCCTCCGCACCCTCGGTCTTCGGTGTGCTGAGGATGTCGTCTTCGGTGCCCTCTTCCTTGTCGGGACCGTTGGACCACAGGTCGTACTTGGTGGGGTCGGATTCGCTCTCGGCGCGGTAGCCCCAGGGCTGGTCCCACTTGTCGTTGGGCATCGGCTCTTCGAGGTAGCTCTTCCACTTGGCCTGATCGGCGTCGGGGTCGAGCTTCGTCTTGTCCCATAGGACCGACAGGCCCTCCGAGTCCGTCGGCCAGCGGTCGAAGTCCAGGTAGAACAGCTTGAGCGACTGTTTGATCGTCGCCAGGTCGGTCCGGACCAGGTTGACCTTGGCCTCGTCGCGCCGCGCGAACAGCGCCACACCGACCAGCCCGGCCAGCGCGACGATGATCGCGATGACGATCATCACCTCGATGAGCGTAAAACCGGCCGCCGAGCGCCCGCGAAATGTCCTGTTCATCGGCAAAGCCTCCATGTCGGGCACGGGCCGTTTCCCGCGCTTCCCCGGGGCCGGAGCGCCCCCATTCCGTTGGCTCTAACCTCCCCGCCGGCGCCGCCGATATCCACGGCACCTTAGTCCACACTAGTCTTTGGCCGCACCGGCATCAACCCGAACATCCGGAGTTTTCCACATTCTTTTGGCCGGTCTTTGTACGTTCCGGCCGGTCCAGGCGCGATCACAGCCCCGCCTTGAACTGGGTCATCGGCAGGATCAGAGCCGCCGCGACAACGGCGACCACCCCGGCCACCGCCAGGAGCATCAGCGGCTCGATCAGGCGCACGGCTGTCGTCAGCAGCCGGTCCACACGGCTATCGATCGTGTCGGCGATGGTGATAAGCACCGAGTCGAGGTTGTTGGCCGACTCGGCCACCGAGATCATCTCCACGACGTCGTCGGCGAACAGCCCGCTCTCGGACAGGGGCGGCGCCAGGGGCTGCCCGGCCCGCACGGCCTCGGTCGCCTTGTCGATCGCTTCCTCCAGCAGCACGTTCCCGGCCGCTTCCTTGGCGATCTGCATCGCCGAAAGCATCGGAATGCCGTTTCCCAGCATCGTCCCGAGCATCCGGCAGAACCGCGTCGTGGCAAGAGCCCGAATCAGCGGCCCGATGATGGGCACCTTGGTCCGCCACAGCGCCATCGCCCGCCGCACGTCCGGTCGCTTGGCGACCTGATAGACGATCGCCCCGAGCACGACGACCGTCACAAGCGTCACCGGCCCGTACTTGCCCACGGCGTCCGCGATCGCGAAGACCACCCGCGTCACCAGCGGCGGCGTCTGCCCACTCTTGGTGAGCATCGTCTTGAACATGGGGACAAAGACACCGAACACCACGCCCAGCACGACCGACCCGAAGACCACCAGCATCATCGGGTACACCATGTTTCCGATGACCTTGCCGCGCAGCTCCGCCTGGCTCATCACGAACTGGCCCAAGCGCGACAGGACGTTCTCAAGAAACCCGCCGCGCTCGCCCGCCCGCACCATGGCGATGTGAACCCGAGGGAACACGTCCGGCCGCTTGCCCATCGCGGCGGCAAGGTCCTCGCCCTCCGCGACCGCGTCCGCCAGTTCGCGGTAGACCGCCGAAAGCTTCGCCTGCGACTTGCGCCCGCCCAGCAGTTTTAGGGCACGCAGTAGCGGCACGCCCGCCCGAAGCAGGTCCGCAATCTGGATGTACGAGGCCGCCAGCGAGCGCCCCGAAACGCGCCCGCGAAGCAGAGGCCCCCGGGCCCTACGCTCTGAAATCGTCACCGGCGTCAGTTCACGCGCTTCAAGCTCGGCGAGCGCGGCCTGCTCACTGGCAACGGTCAGCACACCGTCCACCTGCTGCCCGCTGGCGTTCAGTGCGCTGTACCGGAAGTTCGCCATGCTTCATCCCGGCGTGGCCGCCGAGCGTCCCCGTCCCTACTCGGACTTCTGAGCCAGGAGCTCGTCGATCTTCGCGACAAACTCTTTATCGTCCGGGCTGGTCTTGGGCTCGAATCTCGCCACGACCTTCCCAGTCTTGTCCACGATGAACTTGGTGAAGTTCCACTTCGGGTCGCCACCGATCGGGGCCGGCTGGGCCGCGAGCTGCTTGTAGAGCGCGTCCTGGTCGTCCCCCTTGACGCTGATCTTCTCGAACATCGGGAACTGCACGTCATACGTGGACTTGCAGAAGTCCGCGATCTCCTTGTTGGTCCCCGGCTCCTGGCTGCCGAAGTTGTTGGCAGGGAAGCCGAGGATCACGAGCCCCGAGTCCTTCTTGTCCGCGTACAGCTTCTCCAGCGCTTCGTACTGCGGCGTGTAGCCGCACTTGCTGGCGCAGTTGACCATGATGATCACCTTGCCCTTGTAGTCGGCCAGGTTCTTGTCGGTGCCGTCGATCAGCTTCTTGGTGTAGCCGAGCACATAGGCCGGGTCCTTGGTCACGTCCTGGTCTCCGGCCGCGGGCTGGTCCTTGGTGGGTTGGTCCTTTGCCGGCTGGTCCTTGGCCGGAGGGGTCGCCTTGGCGGGCTGGCTTTCCTTCGCCGGCTGGCCCACGTTCTGCATGACCGCGCCATGGGGCGCCGCGTCAAGCTCCGTTCCCCCGTTCCGGGCCATGAACGTCACCGCCCCGGCCGCCGCGGCCGCAGCAACCACCACCATAAGGCCCCACGGCTTTCCGCCGCCACAGCACGATTCACCGCAGCAGGACATGGCTGTTCTCCTTCGTTCGACGGGCTACCCCGTTATCTCCGATCGAGCCGGGAATCGTAGGCAAACGACGCCTCCGACCGGCTAGAGTCCCGCGTGACGCAGGACCGCCAATCCATCCTCTCACGCACGGTTCGTCTCGTCGTGAATCCCGACGGCGGCGCGACGAGCGGGAAGAACGGCTACGCCGGCACCCCGACCCCCCGGGGGTTGCCCCGCTTCTACGAGTTCGAAATCCGCTGCATCGGCCGCCCCGACCCGGTCACCGGCTACCTGGTGGACATCAAGGCCGTGGACGCCGCCGTCAACCGAACCATTGTTCCCATCATCGCCCGCGCCTGCGCTGAGCATCCCGACGTGGAACCGTCGAACATTCTGCCCGGTCTGGCCGGGGCACTCGGCGAGTCGCTGCAAGGGGGGCTTCTCGGTCTCCGCTGGCGCCTCACCCCGTACTATTCCGTCGAAGTGGAAACCGCCCGGCCCAGCACCGTCCTCATCCGCCAGAAGTTCGACTTCGCGGCCTCCCACCGCCTGAATGTCGCGACGCTGTCCGAAGCCGAGAACCGCGCCCTGTTCGGCAAGTGCAACAACGCCGCGGGCCACGGCCACAACTACCAGGTCGAGCCCTGCGTTGGGGTCGAACTCGGCCAGCCCGCGGACACGGCGTTCACGCTGACGGACCTCGAGCGCCTCACCGACGAGGCGATCGTCCGCCGTTTCGACCACAAGAACCTCAACACCGACACCTCAGAGTTCTCCGAGAAGGGCGGCGTGAATCCGTCCGTCGAGAACATCGCGGCCGTTTTCTATCGCCTCCTCGCCGGTGCGATCAAAGCCCAACCCAAGAAGGCCGAACTGCGCTCGCTCACGGTCTGGGAGACCGACAGGACGTCTTCTACGTATCCCGCGTAAGGCGGTCACAGGCTCCCCCGTTTTCAAGCCGGGGAGCCCGGAGGCCGAAGAAACCGAGCTATCGGACCGTTTTTCGCGATCGGTCCGCCCCCGCCGGCCGCTAAGATGGGAGTCTCATGGGAATCGGCACGGTCCTGCTGGAACGCGGGCTGATCACCAGGGCGCAGCTCGAAGAGGCGCTCGCGGAGCAGCGCGCCACCGGCGACCGCCTCGACCGCGTCCTGGTCCGCATGGGCCTGGTCACCCGCGAGCAGGTCCTCCACGCGATCGGCGACCAGTTCCAGATGCCCGTCGTGGACCTCGAGACGGTCATCGTCGAGGCCAAGGTCCTCTCGCTCCTGCCGGCGAAACTGGTCTACAAGCAGAACTGCGTCCCCATCAGCCGCCAGGAAAGCACACTCACCGTCGCGACCAGCGACCCGTTTGAGCTGTCCGTCCTGGACGAACTGAAACTGCTGACCGGCTGCTCCATCGAACTGGTCCTGGCCGACGAGGACGAACTCCACAAGTTCATCCGCGCCAACTACGGCGTCGGCGGCGACACGCTGGACGCCATGTCCACCGCCGACGGCGCCCCGGCCGCGCCGGTGCCCGCCGAGGCCGCCGACGAGGTCGAGCAGGCCCAGGAAGCCTCGGTCATCAAACTCGTCAACGACCTCTTGATCGAGGCGATCAAGGAACGAGCCACCGACGTCCACGTCGAGCCCTATGAGCGTGAACTCGTCGTCCGCTATCGCATCGACGGCGTCCTCCAGCGCGCCAACGTCCCCCCCACGATCAACCGCTTCGGCGCCGCCATCATCAGCCGCCTGAAGATCATGGCCAACCTGAACATCGCCGAGAAGCGCAAGCCCCAGGACGGGCGCATCTCGTTCCGCCACCGGACGCCCGATCGGGGCCTCCAGGAGTTCGACCTCCGCGTCAGCGTGATCCCGATGCTCTCGGGCGAGGGCGTCGTCCTCCGCATCCTGAGCAAAACCGCGGTGCTGATGACTCTCAACGACCTGGGCATGCCCGCGGGCATCTTCCAGCGCTGGGATGCCCTCATCAACCAGCCCCACGGCATCCTGCTGGTCACCGGCCCCACCGGCTCGGGCAAGTCGACGACGCTCTATGCCTCGCTCAACCGCATCGTCTCCGACGAGGTCAAGGTCATCACCGTCGAGGACCCGGTCGAATACAACGTCCCCGGCGTGAACCAGATCCAGGTCAACCACAAGGTCGGCCTCGACTTCGCGGCCGGCCTTCGGTCCATCCTCCGCCACGACCCGGATGTCGTGATGATCGGCGAAATCCGCGACAAGGAAACCGCTGAAACGGCCGTCCAGGCCTCCCTCACCGGCCACCTGGTCTTTTCCACGCTGCACACCAACGACGCGGCCGGCGCCACGACCCGCCTGCTGGATATGGGCGTCGAACCATTCCTGGTCGCGTCGAGCGTCGAGGGCATCCTCGCCCAGCGCCTCGTCCGTCGAGTCTGCACCGAATGCGCCAAGCCCTTCGAGCCGCACGCCGCGGACATCCCGGCGGGCTTCGCGCTCGAACCCGGCCAGACCCTGGTTCAAGGCTCCGGCTGCCGCAACTGCCGCAACACCGGCTTCCGAGGCCGCATCGGCGCCTACGAACTCCTCCGGGTCTCCGACCACATCCGCGAGATGGTCATGCAGCGCATCAACGCCCCGACCATCGCAAGCCGCGCGACCGCCGACGGCGACCTGTTCCTGCTCAAAGATGACGGCTTCGCGAAGGCCCGGGCCGGCCTGACCACGCTGGGCGAGGTGGTCCGCGCCATGAAGGCCTGACGCTCATCAGGGCCCGACAGCCCACGCCTCGACGACGACCCCATCGCCTTCCGGCTTGATCGAGACCTGGACCTGCCTCAGCACTCCGGCGGCGTCGTCGGCCGCGCCCAGAACCGGCACAACCCACTTCCCCGCCTCCTTCAACGCCGCGCCGGGCAGCGACCCGATCGCGGCGACCACATCGTCCACCGCCGCTCTCGGCAGCACCACGCGCCCGCGAAACAGACCCTCCGCGCCGACACCCAGACGAAGATCGACTTCGCCCATCTGGACGACACTGAGTGCGCCCTTCGTCTTGGCGTTCTGACTCCACCTCTCCAAGGCCCGATCAAACTCCATCATGCCGAACTTCGTCCGCCACGCTCGCGACATTCCCAACATTCGATCGGCCACCGCCCTCACCGTCGCCTTCACTCCGAGCGACCACCCCCACCCCTCCTCTGCGGGCAAGACACCTTGCCCCCCCGCCGGCAGCCCGATCGCCCCTTCGGACGGCTCTGAGCGCGATCCCCAGGAGAAGGCCACAGGATTAGCACTCGCATCGCCCGCCGCAACGCCGAACGAGAAGGCCCTTGCATTCGCCAGCCCGAGCGCCTCGAGTTCACCGCCGACCTGGCTCTGCGAGAACCGTGCCGGTGCCGCCCCTCGCAACCGGTCCAGATCGATGACCGCCTCCAGAACCTGGCGCCCACCCTCTTGTCCGCGCACCGTCCGCTGAAGCGCCGCCGTCGCCCCCGGCCCGTCATCTCCGGCTTCCAGCCACTCCTTCAGCACTCCCTTTGACCCCAGCCCGACTCGCGTCCATCCCCCGCCGACCGCAACCTCGACGTACCGCATCTCCGTCCGCCCGCCGATCTGAAACCACCGCCCCGTCAGCCCCATGCCCCCGGCCCCTTCCAACGTCAGCGGACCCTCGGTGACGTTCCCCGCCCCGCCCGCCGCCTCCCGAATCGCCGTCTCGAAGACGCCCGACTCGACGGGCACCTCGACCACCATCGCCAACCGCCGACACCGCCACTTCCCCGAGCCGGCTTCCGGCTCGCCCGCGATGCCGATCAGGACCAACCGATTCGCGACTCCGCACTCGAGGCTCCCGGCGAGTAACGCCGCGGCCAAGGCCGGTGTCCGATCTCCGATGAGTTCGTCCGACGTCAAGAACTGTGCAACCGGCCCCGCCAACCGCTCCGGCGCTGCGGGCGCCCGCCCGCCCGCGGCCTCTGGATCCACCGCCCACCACGCAATGCAAGGGTGAGGAATCTCAAAGACGCCCTGTCCCAGAGCCGGAGCCGCCAGTACTGACAGCAGCGCGCCGACAAGGCTTCCCAGCCCATACATCCCACTCGATTGCCTCAGCATGTCCAAACAGTAGTGCCCCGACCTGCCCGGCCCCCGCTATTCTCCTCGCCATGCCCGCCGTGGCCGCGCCGCCCCCGCAACGCATCCTCATCATCCGACCCAGCGCCCTGGGCGATGTCTGCCGAAGTGTGCCGGTGCTGGTCAGCCTCCGCCGGGCCTACCCGAACGCGCGCATCGACTGGCTGGTGCAGGACTCGTTCGCCGACGCGATCCGGCACCACCCGGACCTAACCAACGTCGTCCCCTTCGCCCGGCGCGAGACCGGCAGTGCCCTGAAGGCAGGCCAATCCGCGCCCCTCCGCGGCCTCCTGCGCCGCCTTCGCGAGCCGCGCTACGACCTTGTCATCGACGCCCAGGGCCTCTTCCGCTCCGGCTTCTTCGCGTGGGCGACGCGAGCACCCCGCCGCGTCGGCTACTCGAATGCTCGAGAGTTCGGCTGGCTCGGCGTGAACGAGCGGTACGACATCTCGCGCGACATGCACTCCGTGGACCGCATGCTCGAACTCGTCCGGCGCGCCGGGATCGACCCGGTCCCGGACATGCGCCTCTACGCGCCGCCCGACGACCGCGCCGCCATCGCCACCGACCCGCGCCTCTCGGAGCCGTACGCCGTCATCGCCCCCACGAGCCGCTGGCCCGGCAAACTCTGGCCCGCGGAACGATTCGCCGAGGTCGCCCTCGCCCTGCTCGGTCACGGCCTGACTCGCATCGTCCTGGTGGGCGCGTCCAGCGAACGTGGTCAGATCGCCCCACTCTTGGAACTGGCCGCGAAGGACCATCGCGTCCTCGACATGGTCGGCCAGACATCCATCGGTCGCCTCATGGCCGTCGTCGAACGGTCTTCACTGGTCATCGCCCTCGACTCCGCCGCCCTCCACATGGCCGTCGGCTTTGATCGCCCGATCGTCGCGTTATTCGGTCCCACCCATGTGGCACTGGTCGGCCCGTACCGACGCGATGCCGACGTGATCCAGCACCTTCAACCGGGCGACCGACTCGACCACAAGGATGATGCCGCCGGCCGCGCCCTGATGGAGCGGATCGGCGTTGAAGAGGCGGCCGCCGCGGCCCGCTTTCGACTGGCGTCTCTCCGCGCATGAGACGTGCCGCTATCCTTGCAGTGGCTGACCGACGTGGAGCTGTTGCCGACACGCCTTCGCTCCTGATCGGCACTTGATCGCTCCCGCCGTAGAACCGGCTCGGGTTGAGGGAACGGGTGGACGCGACGGGGCCAGTCGCACCACAAAGCACCCGTGCGTCCGGCTGGACACAAACGAAAGCGGGCCCGCGACTCGCGGCCCCGCATGAAGATCGGTTATCGCTCGGCGGTCGGTTACCCGTTCTTCTTCGCAAAATCTCCCATGAACTGCGCGAACGCCTCGCACCCCGCCTTCGGGAACGCGTTGTACACGCTCGCCCGGATCCCGCCCACCGAGCGGTGCCCCTTGAGGCTGTCCATCCCGGCCGCCTTCGCGTCCTTGACGAACTTCTCCTCCAGCGCCTCGGTCGGCAGCCGGAACGTGATGTTCATCAGCGACCGGCTGTCGCTGCGGGCGTGGCCCTTATAGAACGGCGTGGCGTCGATCGCGTCGTAGATCAGCTTGGCCTTGGCCTCGTTGTGCTTCTGCATCGCGGTCAGGCCGCCGCTCTTGATGATCCACTTGAAGACCAAGCCCATGACGTACACCGCGAACACCGGCGGCGTGTTCGGGCGGGAGAGCTCGGGCGCGTACGCGCGGTACTGGAGCAGCTCCGGCACATCCTTGCTCGCCGATTCCATGAAGTCGTTGTGGATGATCGCCAGCGTGGCGCCCGCCGGCCCCAGGTTCTTCTGGGCCCCGGCGTACCACATCGCGCAGCGACCGAAGTCCCACGGACGCGAATAAATGTGGCTCGACGCGTCGCAGATCACCGGCACGCCCGACGGGAACTTCGGCTCGTGGTGGAACTCCACGCCCTGGATCGTCTCGTTCGAGCAGTAGTGGATGTACGCGGGCTTGGCGCTGTACTTGATCTGCGCATCGCTGGGCGCGTAGGAAAAGTTCGCGTCCTTGGTCGTGCATGCCAGGTGCGCCTGGCCGTAGACGCCCCCTGGCCACTTCTGCATCTTGTCGGCCTGCTCCCAGGTCTTGATCGACCACGCCCCGGTCACGATGTAATCCCCGGTCTTCCCGGCCCGCATGAAGTTCATCGGGATCATGTGGTTCTGGGCGCTGGCCCCGCCCGTCAGGAAGAGGATCTTGTACGACGCCGGGATGTTGCCCACCTTCCGGCAGTCGGCCTCGCACTCCTCGAAGATCTTGTCCACGACCTTGCCGCGGTGGCTGTGCTCCAGGATGCCCACGCCCGAGCCGGCCACGTTCCACACGTCCTGCTGCACCTGCTTCAAGACATCATCCGGCAGACATCCCGGTCCGGCGGAGAAGTTGAACGCACGCTCTGGCATCGATGAACACTCCTGGTTTGCGGGTCTTCGGGCAACTCTAGGAGGCGTCCGGCGATTCCGTAGAACCGCCCTTCCGGGCGGTTTCTTCGACTTCGCCCCCGCCCAATACCACCCGCCGCGGCGGGTTCTACTTCAGAGCCGCCGCATTGCAGCAGTTCTCGAACCGCCCGGATTCCTTGAAGACTTTGACGATCCGAACCGTCTCCGCCGCCACCGCCTCCTGGGCCTGGTCGGTGGACGCCCCGACGTGATGGGTCGCCGCCACGCCCGGTAACTTCACGGTCGGGCAGTCCCAGGCCCCCTCGGGTGTCGTCGGCTCGTTCTCGAAGACATCCAGCCCAGCCCGGATCCCCTTCTCCTGGATCGCCGTCCGCAGGGCCGCCTCATCCACCACCGACCCGCGGGTCGTGTTGATGAAGTACGCACCCTTCTTCATCGCCCCGAAGAACTGGGCGTCGCACATCTTCTTGGTCTGGTCGTTGCCCGGGACGTGGACGCTCACGGCATCGCACTTGCCCAGCATCGCCAGCAGGTCCTTGCGGTCGCTGTTGCCGGCGTACTCCACGCCCAGGTCCTTGGCCATCGCGGGCGTCAGTTCAAGCGAGAATGCGACAATCTTCAGGTCAAACGCCTTGGCGCGCTTGATCAGTTCCCGCCCGATCGCCCCGACGCCGACCACGCCTAGCGTCGAGCCCTTCAGCCCGCGCGCCTTGGAAAACTCCTTCTTGTTCCACATCCCCGCCCGCAGCGACGCCGTCTCCTCCGGGATCCGCCGGTCGCACGCCAGGAGCAGGCCCATCGCCAGTTCCGCGACCGCCACCGAGTTCATCCCCGGACAGTTGCACACGGCGATCCCGGCCGCGCTGGCCGCGCCCACGTCGATCGTGTCCACGCCGGCCCCGGCCCGAACGATCAGCTTGAGCCCCTTGCTCTCCTTGATCGCCCCCGCGGGAACCTTTTTGCTCCGCACCACCAGCACCCCGGCGCCCGAGGACGCGACCGCCGCGCCGATCCCCTCCGGCGCCACCGCGGCGTCGCTGACAACCTCGCAGCCCAGCGCCTTGATCCCGTCGATCCCCGATTGCTCGAGCTTGTCCGCGATCAGAACTTTCACCGGCGGTTCCCTCCGTCCGCTCAGCGCCCGCCGGCGCACGCCCGCGGCGCGCCGCTCGGCCACGCGTCGGGCAGATCATACTCCTCGCGAACCGGATTCCCCCGGTCGCGTGCCGCCTGGGTTGTCGCCGTCACTTCTGGCCGGTATTGACTTCCAGGCTCCCGAAGTCCGCCCCCCTCAGCGCACCCCGCGTCCAGACGTAGTAGCCCTTGACCACCTCGGACGGCTGGCCGTTGGAGGTCGGCGCCTCGTACTTATCCGGCATGTAAGTCACGAACGTCGGATCCGGGTTGGCCGGGTCGTTGGGCTGCCAGCCCGCATTGGCGTCCAGCGTGACCTTCATGTTCACCGAGCCGTCGAAGAAGAGCAGCGGCTGGCGGCACTCCGGCACGCCCAGGTAGATCGCCCGCTTGGTGTAGTGCCGCTGCTCGGCATCGTGCAGGTGGACCTTGAACGCCGGGAACTGGACATCCCCGAGTTTCAGGTTTCCCAGCGCCGCGGTGCCGGGGACGGAGTACGAATAGTGAACCCCGGCCTGGGAGATCCGCGACCCAACCTGGCTCCCGTCGAAGCACGCCGTCGGCACCTGGTAACTCGCGCTATAAGGCCACCGCTTGTTGTCGTTGGAGGGTTGAGGCTGTGCCGGCAGCCATGCGCCCTTGTCGAAGTTGTTGATCGGGTCGATCTGCCAGTTGTTCCGGAACCGGTCCTCGGGGCAGATCACCATCTTCTCCGGCAGCCGGGCCGCCAGGTAATCCTGCAGCACCAGGTGCGTGTAATAGATGTGCGGGATCCACAGGTTGATGTACTTGATGTCGTCGCGGTCGGCCCGGCGGCGGAGGATGTCGATCGCCTGGGCCACGGCCGCGCGCACGTCCGTGTCGTTCTTGTTCATGAGGTCGGGGTACCACGTCGGCAGCAGCTCGCCGGGATGCCGGGCCTTGTGCCACGTGAACGACCAGATCCGGTCCTGGAAGTCCGCCGAGTAGGTCCCCGTCGCCACGCCGAACTGCTTCATGTTCGACAGGCAGATCGTCAGGCGGCCCTGCCGGCGCGCCTCACCCAGCGCGGGCAGGAGGATCCCGATCAGCAGCGCGATGATCGCGATCACCACGAGGAGTTCGATCAGCGTAAACCCGGCGCTGGGCTTCATCCGCGTGGTACGCACCGAAGTTCTCCTGACGGTCGCCGCCGTGCCGGGGCGCCCGGCCGAGCGACACAGACCCCGCATGATGATACCGGGCGCGCGGGCGTTGCGCCCCCTGATCCCCGCAGGGTCCGTTCGGCCGTCCCAAAAAAAAACACCCCCGGGAGAGTGTCCCGGGGGCGCATGGTCTTCACTCCGCGGCCGGCGCCGCCGGTTCAGTTCTGCCCGGTGTTGACCTCGCCGCTGTTGCCGTAGTCCACGCCGGCGAGTCCGCCCCGGGTCCAGTGGTAAACGCCCTTGAGGGTTTCCATCGCCTGGCCGTTGCTCGTCGGGCACTCGCCGTTGGCCGGGACCGGCGTGTAGTTCACGAACGTCGGGTCCTTGCTGGTCGGAGCGTTGGGCTGCCAGCCGGGGTTCGAGACGTCATCGGTCTTCTTGGTCTGGGTCTTCGGATCGTAGGATCCGGTCAACTTCATGTTCACCGCGCCGTCGTAGAACAGCAGCGGCATCCGGCACTCGGGCACGCCGTAGAACAGGCCCCTCTTGGTGAAGTGCCGCTGCTCCTGCTCGTGCAGCATGACCTTGAAGGCCGGGAACTGAACGTCGCCGAGTTTGAGCGTGCCGAGCTTGGAGCCGCCGGGGATGAAGTACGTGTTGTGCGTCCCTGCCTGGGTGATGCGCTGCGAGGGATCAGAAGTCGCGTCGAACTGCGCGCATCCGACCTGGTAGCTGGAGCTGTACGGCCAGCGCTTGTTCACGCCGCCCGGCGCCGGTTGCTCCGGAAGCCAGGTGCCGTTGTCGAAGTTGTCGCGCGGCAGAATCTGCCACATGTTGCGGTACCGGTCCTCGGGGCACACGACCATCTTCTCCGGCAGCCGGGCCGCGAGGTAATCCTGCAGCACCAGGTGCGTGTAGTAGATGTGCGGGATCCAGGCGCCGAGCAGGCCGGCCGTCGTGATGTCCTCACGGTCGGCGCGCCGGTTCAGGATGTCCACCGCCTGGCACACCGCCGCGTTCACGTCGGTGCCCTGGGCCGGCATGTTGAAGACGTACTGCTTGTCCTTCCTCCAGGTGAAGTTCCAGATCCGGTCCTGGAAGTCCGCCGCGTACGTCCCGGTCGCCACGCCGAACTGCTTCATGTTCGACAGGCAGATCGACAGCCGCCCGCTCCGGCGCGCTTCGCCAAGAGCCGGAAGCAGAATTCCGATCAGGAGCGCGATGATCGCGATCACCACCAGCAACTCGATGAGCGTAAACGCCCCGGGACGCCTGTCCCTTCCACGTTTCCAATGCGCCATGACTGGCTTCTCCAATCGCTTCCGTTCGACTCCATCAACGACCCGAGCCCACGCGGCCCCGTGGTCCGAAGAGGGCATAACCGCCCTCAGAATGATCTCGTTAAGATTGCCGACATCGAGAATGGCTGAAATCTACCGTACCGGTATGGAATCCGCTTGTCAACTGGATTTCTTCGCGCCAATCAGGACTTGACTGGCTTCAATCTATATCCTCGGGTCGCAGATGGCTGCCGAGGGACCGTCGGAATCGACGCACCGTAAGCCTGAACCACGAATCTCTATCTCCGCCTATCCGGGCCTGCCCGGGAAAGAGTTCCGAGAAACCGCGGCCTCGCCGCATGATTGTCCTCTAATCCCCGTCAGGGCAACCGCCGAAGCGGCCGCTGGGCCATGAGTCGCTCCGCCGCGGTGAGGATCGCGGCCCCTTCCGGATCGCTGCCCGCCGCACTTTGGGCCTGGCGCAACGATTCCTCCGTGCCCTGGGACAGCAGCCGGCGCGCTTCGGCCACGCGGTCACGGTCGGGCGCAATCGCAGCCGGTTCAGCCGCCGCCGGCGAACCGGTCTCCTGACCGTCCGAATTCCTTACTGTCGCCTCGCTGGGAGTGGCTTCCGGCCCTTGCGGACTCGTCGGCCGAGCGTTCGCTTCAGGCACCCCGATCGCGCTTTTCCGACTGGCATCCTCCCCGCCTCCGGGGGCGGTGCTGAGGATAGGAGAGGGCATCCCCGGCACCTTGTCCATAATCCACGCGGCCGCGAACCCGGCCCCAGCCACCGCCAGCCCCGCCACGACCCAGACCCATCGGGGCACTCCGCCCGACGGGGCACGCTCAGCACGGGCCTTGGTTGTGGGCCGCGCGGGCGAAGGCTCGGCCGCCATGGGGCGCGGAGCGACAGCCCGCGGCGCGGGTGCTCGAATCGCTGCCGCAGCCACCGGCTTGCGCTCCGGCGACGCTGCGTCCGCGATCGCTTCCGGATCGGCGTGCCCCGGCAACAGCCGCACTTCCGTCAAGCCCAAGTGCTGACGATCGGTGTGGAACCCGAAGGTCGCCCCGCAGCTCAGGCACACCTCGTCGTCGGTCCCGACCGTCCACCCGCAGTTGTGGCAGACCCCCAGCAGATTCGCCAGTCCCGGGACGCGACGGGCCGGCGACCAGAACTGGTTGGTCGTCGGCCCTCGAAGCACAGTGTTCAGCCCGACTTTCCCGCGCTTGGCCAACCCCTTGAGCACCTCGAATGAGCATCCCGGCCGAAACGGATTGACCGTGTCCCGCACAAACCACGGCCCCATCGAGTTCTGCGTCGCCTGGCGAGAGAGGGGGTCAAAGTGCCCGCGGCAGGAATCGCACCGCGCCGGATCTTTCGAAACTTCCCCGCAGTAAGGGCACAGCACCACCCGTGGAACCGGAACCGGCTCTTCGGGCCGCGAAACCGAGCTTTCGGCCATCGTCGGTTCTCCCGTCGGGGGTCCATCGCCGGTCCGCCGGCGTTCTTGCGACCGCCACGCCCATTGACGCCCGCGCCGCCGCAGGGTGTCATTGTGGCGTGAAAACCACCTCAGGCTACCCCGGCCGCTCCCGATCTTCCCCCTATAAGGCCCAGCGACCGCCCCTGTTCCTCATGTCGGCCCTCGCCGCGCTGCTTTTCGGCTGCGCCGGGCCTTCGGGCGGGCTGCCGCCACCCCAGCCCCCCGGCTCGGCCCCGCGTACACCCCGCCCCGCGGTCCTCATCAACGACGAGCCTGTCGCCTGGGAACAACTCCACGCCCCGTTGGCCGAGGCCGCGGGCGGCACGGTTCTGGAGGAACTCGTTCTCGATCGCCTCGTCGCCCAGGAGTACCGGAGCCAACTGAACAAGAGCCCCGAGGACGTGACCAACGAGACGATCGCGGACGAACGCCAGTACCTCACCGACACCATCCGCCGGTCCGGCGCCTCGCGCGATCAGGCCGTGACACTCGTGGACGACCTCCGCAAGACCCGCGGCCTGGGCAACGCCCGCTTCACCGGCCTCCTCAGGCGCAACGCGATGATGCGCGAACTCGTCGCGCCGAACGTCACTATCGATCCCGATATTGTGCGGCAGCGATTCGAGGTCCGCTTCGGAGTCCGCTACCGCGCCCGCATCCTCACCACGGCGACCGAGGCCGACGCGGCAAACGCTCTCCACCAGCTCCGCGCCGGCCAGGTCCAGACCTGGCTCGACGCGCTCTGGACCCTCCGCCTCTCCCCCGAGGCCCGCGAAGAACTTGTGCGCGCGAACACCACGGCGCACTTCGCGGCCCTGGCCGCCAAAGTCTCGACCGACGAATCCAAAGGCCGCGGCGGAGAGATCGAGCCCATCAGCCCCGCGGACCCGGCCTATTCGCCCGCGCTCCGCGCCGCCCTCGTGCAACTCGAGCCCGGACACGTCTCGGGCGTCTTGGCCCTCGATCCCGGGTTCGGCATCGCCCTCCTTGAAGAGACGCTCCCGGCGGCGCAGACCACGCTCGAGGAGCAGCGCGCCGACATCGAGGACGAACTCCGCCGTCGCCAGGAACGGCTCCTCATGGACACCCTCGCCCGCCGTCTCCTGCAATCGGCGCGGGTGGTGGTGATGGACCCTTCGCTCGGCTGGTCGTGGAAGAACCGCCGCACCGAGCCGCAACCCTGATCGCCGCCACCGCGAGGCCGCGCCCGACTACACTCCCCACCCCTCGCCGGAGTGGCGGAACTGGCAGACGCGCCGGACTCAAAATCCGGTGGGACTAAACCCCCGTGCAGGTTCGATTCCTGTCTCCGGCATTCGGCATCCATCAGCACGATCCGTCGGGATGGCGCTGCGCACGGCCCCGTGCTACTGTCACCGGCGGACGCGCTCACACAGGAGGCCGCCCATGTCCATCCGCCCCGTCAAGCGTCTGGTCCGGGCCAAGCCCACCCTCGAGGGCGCCGGGGTCCACCTCCAGCGGGCCTTCGGCTTCCACAACACCTCCGACTTCGACCCCTTCCTCCTCCTCGACGACTTCCGCAACGACATCCCCGCCGACTACCTCGCGGGCTTCCCGTGGCACCCCCACCGCGGCATCGAGACCATCACCTACGTCCTGGCCGGCACCGTCGAGCACGGCGACAGCATGGGCAACCGGGGCGCCACCGGCCCCGGCGAGGTTCAATGGATGACCGCCGGGCGCGGCATCATCCACCAGGAAATGCCCAAGGGCGACAAGACCGGACGTATGCACGGCTTCCAGCTCTGGGCCAACCTCCCCGCCTCGCTGAAGATGACCGCCCCCCGCTATCAGGAAATCAAGTCCGACGAAATTCCCGTGGTCACCGAAGACGACGGCACCAGCGCTCGGCTCGTGGCCGGCCAGTTCTGGGGCAAGCGAGGCCCCGTCGTCGGGATCGCCGCCGACCCGGTCTACATCGACGTCTCGGTCCCCCCCGGCAAGCGCCGGTCGCTCCCGGTCCCGGTCACCAGCCACGCGTTCGCCTATGTCTTCGCCGGCTCGGGGAAGTTCTGCAACGCGTCGAGCCCGCTGGCCGTGCCGACCGAGGGCCTGGGCTGGTCCGACACAACACTCCACACCGAGGCCGACGACCGCTCGCTGGTCCTGTTCGACTCGGGCGACAACGTCACGGTCCAGGCCGGCGACCAGGGCATCCGATTCCTGCTGGTCTCCGGCAAGCCGCTCCAGGAGCCGGTGGCTTGGTACGGCCCGATCGTGATGAACACACAGGACCAGTTGCGGCAGGCCTACGACGAACTTGAGCGCGGGACGTTCCTCAAGGAGTGACCCGCGCGGCGCGAAAACTTGCGCCACGATCGGCGGCCCAACCCGGCTGATCGAAGCCGCGCGAAAAAAAACCTCCGCGTTAGCGGAGGCCTTCGAGCAAGCGAGGCGGACGGGACTCGAACCCGCAACCACCGAATCGACAGTCCGGTACTCTAACCAATTGAGCTACCGCCCCAACACATACCGATCATCCGCCGTTGCCGGCCATCCGGCCCGTGCGGCGGGGAAATGTATCGTCGTTCCGAGTCGTGTCAAGAAGAACCGACGCGAACCCGCCCGTGTCGGCGGCTTGTCGATCTCGCCCGGAGGAACTTTCACCGTCCCGGCGTGTTCCCCGACAGCGAGACGCTCCCGTGCTTCTGGAGCCCGGTGATCGGGTTCGACCCGGGCGGGGCGATCAGCGTCCCGGCCTGCCACATGTAGCCGCACGCCACCGCCAGCGCCACGAACGCGATGAACGCCAGCGCGCTGTACACGTTCATCGCATCGCTCTTCCGCGCCCGCCCACCAGGCATCTGCATCCCGAACTGACTCATGCTTGGTTCCTTCACCGGCCGCCAGCGGCCCGACTCGGTTTAGCGCCCGGCCCGATTCAGCGGAACACGCTGCTGTACACCTGGTCCTCGGGATGGATCTCGTAGGCCTTGCCCTTGGGATCCTTGATGCTCAGGGTGTCCACCCGGCCCACGGCCGTGCGCAGGTCGGTCTTGATCACCGTCAGCTTGCCCAGGAGCTGGCCGTCGCGCGCCAGCCACAGCTCCATGCGGTCCTTCACGCCGTCGTTGGTCCCCACGCTGACCTCGGCCAGCAGGTCGCCCGTGTTCGGGTCGCGGCTGACCTCGGTGACGCGCCCCGTGAACGCGTTGATCGCGCGCGGGATCGCCTGGTCTCCGGCCTGCCCCGTGCCGCCGGACTTGATCGCCTCCATCATGTCACGCAGCTCGGCGACCTGCTCGCCCAGGGCGTTGCTCTGGCCCTTGAGCACCTCGTTCTGGGACTCCAGGTCGTTGTTCCGGTCCACCAGCTCGATCTCGCGCTTGCGGAACTTCAGCTCCGCCTCCCGCAGCGAGCCGAGCTCGTCGTGCATCGTCCCCAGGAGCGTCGTGAGCGTCTTGTTGGTCTCGGCCAGCTGCTGGATCTTCGCCGTGATCGACTCGACGTTGGCCTCGGCCCGCAGCTTGTCGGCGCGCGCGGCGCTGTTCTCGGTCTGCAGCTGCGCGGTCTGCTGGCGGAGCAGCGCCGAGTCGTTGTTCATCGCCGCGATCTTGTTGTCAAGATCGATCTTGGCGGCGGCGAACTGCGTCGATTGAACCGAGGCGTTGGCCTCGGCCGCCTGCTTCTGCGCCAGGAGGTTCGCGTGCGCATCGCGGATTTCTTTCACGTTCACGGAGTACGCCATGACCAGCGCCGCCAGAAGAACGCTCAGCACGGCCGCGCCGACGATGAAGACTTTGGTGACCCAATGCACGATCAGTGCTCCTCTAGCAGTTTCCGACCCGGCCCGGCCCCGCCGGACCCGTCCTGAACCAGCCCCCGCCGGGCGCCCTTGGCGTTCCGATGGGGACAGATTAGCCCGCCCAGGGACTCCTGTTCCCAAGGAGCAACCCGAGGCCCGGCCCAGACCCCATGGCACCCCCCGGAGGAAGCGCCACCCGGCCCACCCGGGCCAAGTCCATCGCCTGGAAGCAGGATTGATACCTGACATCCGACCGATTTGTCAACAGGCGGACCCCCCGACGCACTGCAAAACCCGAAATCAGCCCCCCTCGTGCCCTCCCGAGGCCGTCTGACCGGCCGCGCCCCCCAAGCCGCCCATCCGATCGGTGGCGACCAGGATCGCTCCCGCCGCGCTGACCCGAACCGTCGCCTCGGAATCGGCCATCATGACCTCCAGCCGGGCGAGATTCTCCACCTGGCCCGTCTGGCCGTAGACGTAGGCCGCCTGGGCCCGCAAGGCCGGGTTCTCGCTGGACTTGAACTCCTCCGCGACGAACGACCCTTCCGGTTTGCCCATCTTGGCCAGCGCCCCGGCGACCCCCAGCCTGATTTCGGCCGGCATCGTCTGGTTTTTCTCGTTCTTCCGCTGGGCCAGGTAGATCAGCTGGTTGATGGCCGCCCGGTCCCCCACCTGCCCGATGATCTGGACCGCCAGGGCCGTCGCCTCCAGTTCATCCGACTGCGATGGGTACAGCGCTGCCCGGATCGGCCCGACCTGGTCCTCGTCCCCAAGTTTGACCATCGCCTCCGCGATCTGCAGCCTCAGCAGCCTAGCCTCGGCCTGATCGGCCTTCACCAGCGGATCCTTCGCGGCCGCCCGGAGCAGGCCCAGGGCCGACGGCTCCCCCAGTTCCCCAAGGATGACCGCGGCCTGCGCCCGGACCCGCAGCGACGGGTCGCTCAGGAGCATGGTCGCCAGGGGAGTCGGATCGACCTCGACATTGCAACGCTTCAAGGCGTAGATGGCCGCCGATCGGACGTACGGAGATGTGTCGCTGGCCATCACCTGCAGGTCCGCCGTCACCTCGGCCAGACGCAGTTTCCCCGCCGTCATCGCCGCGACGGTTCGGACGCCCAGGTTGCTGTCATGAAGCCCCGCGGCCACGTACGGCTCGACCCGCGACGGGGCCGACATGAGGGCCTCGATCGCGTTGGCCCGGACCTGGGGGTCCGGATCCGCCGCCAGCGCCCCGAGCCCGTCCACGGCCTGCTCCCTCAGGGCCGACCTCGTGAGCGGATCGGAGAAGTGCTTGCGGGCCTCGGTGATCGTTATCCCGCTGAACTTGTCCTCGGCACTGGTCTTTTCGAGCGCGGGACCCGCACAGCCCGCCAGGGCGAGCAGCACCGAACAGAGCATTGTGGGACCGACCCCCGCGGCGATCGCCCGATTGAGTCTCATCTGCAGGATCTCCAGCGAAGGAATGCCGACCGCCTCGAGCGGGTACCTTCTTCGGCTCACGCCCGCCTCGGACTGCCGCCCCGGCGCAGGGGCAGGAACGTGCGGATCAGCAGCCCCAGCCCAACCAATGCCGTGACCGCCCCGAAGACATCGCCGATCCTGGCATAGACCGTCGTGCCACCCGGACCGGGCACATCCACCACAAGCACGCCGTCCACCCGGGCCGGGTTCGCCGAACCGTCCACACCGGCCTTCACAAGCCTCCCCCGCGCATCGATCATGGCGGAAATCCCCGTGTTGGCCGCCCGCACCATCGGGGTCGCGAGTTCGAGACAACGCCAGCGGGCCAGTTGGAGGTGCTGTTCCCGGCCGGGATCCCAGCCGCCGAACCAGCCGTCGTTGGTCAGGTTCACCATCACGTCCGCCCGGCGCACCCCGCCCGTGAACACCAGGGAGCGGCACGCCGCTGGCATCGTCGCTTCGAAGCAGATCGGCGAGGCGATGCGGATCGCCCGGTCGCCCGGCCCTCGCACATCCAGCACGACCGGCGCCTTGCCCTTGCCCAGGTCGAAGGACATGCCGCTGGCGCCGATCGCCAGGATCTCGTCCTGGAGCCACGGCCAGAGCGAGATGTACGGCATCTCCTCCCCGAACGGCGTCAGGTGAATCTTGTCGTACCGTTTCGGCGCAACCTGCCCCTGGTCCACGACCACAGCGCTGTTGTACACGGCGTCGAACCCGATCCGCTGGCCGCCATCGCGCGTCGGCTCCCAGCGGAACCCGTCATATCCGAGGGCGCCCACCAGCATCGGGATGCCCGTCGCCCGCTGGACCTGCAGCAGCTGGTCTGCGAAGTAGGTCGTCGGCATCGGTGGGTTCACATCCGTCATGACCAGCTGCGCCTCCCGGTCCCGCGCCAGCGACGCCACGTCGAGCGTCCATCCGGGGAACATTGTCTCGGGCAGCACGATCAGGTCCGGCTTGGGCGTCGCCGCCGCGGCCTGCCGCATCAGCCCTTCGAACCGCTCCCAGTCGGCCAGCCGCTGCTCCCGCGTCCAGCCGATCTTGTTGTCCTGGGGAACGTTGGTCTGGACCACGGCGATTCGGGCCAGCGTGCCCGCCTTCAACGATTTGCCCGCCGAGGCCCAGCCGGCGCCGACGACAACCATGGCCGCCGCGACTCCGAGAGCGATCATCCCGGCGCGCCTGCGCTTGGAATCGCCGTATCGAAGATCGATGGCCGCCCCGCTGACGGCCACGACGAGGAACGTGACGGCGTACACGCCCAGGAGCGCGGCGGGCCATGAGAGGTACGGCGCATCGATCAGGGGATGGGCAACGAAGTACCACGGATATCCGTGGAACGCGATCGCCCCGCGTAGATAGTCCATGCCGACCCACATCGCGGGGAGGATGATCGTTGCCGGAATCGTGGGGAATCGCCGCCGGGCGCGTCCGGCCGTCCAGACCAGCAGTTGGGTGAAGAAGGCAAGGTAGAGGCACATCGGCAGGTATCCGACCGCCGAAACCTTGAGCACCCAGACCTGTTCGATGAACCAGAATGGAAGGACTCCGAGCGCCGCCCAACGCCCCCACCGCCAGGGGCGGTCGGAGCCCCGCTCGATCAGCCAAAGAAGCGGCAACGGCGCCGGGACCGCCAGAATCCAGAGCCCGATCGGTGGAAGGGCCGCGAACATAAGCACGCCGTACGAGAGCCCGGCCAGCGCGCCGTGCCACCAGCAACGCGGCGATTCCTCCGGCGGCGCTGATGGTCGGTCCAGCGCGTCGGGGGGCAAGTCCACGGTCGCCTTCCGCGCCTCGTCCTCGTCCGCCGCTCTCTGGGCCTTGCGCGCCTCGGCCTCCGCGATCGCGTCGGCCTCATCCTCCGTCACGAGTTTGGGAAACTGTGGCCGCACGCCTACTTGCCGGCGTAGTCGATGATCCGGGCGATCTCGGTCCGCAAGTCCGGACGGGCGACCACGCGGTCCACGAGGCCCGACTCCATCAGGAACTCCGCCCTCTGGAAGCCTTCGGGGAGTTCCTGCCGGATCGTCTGCTGGATCACGCGGGGCCCGGCGAACCCGATCAGGGCCTTGGGCTCGGCGAGGATTACATCACCCAGCATCGCGAACGAGGCTGTCACACCGCCGGTTGTCGGATCGGTCAAGACCGAGATGAAGAGGCCCTTGGCGTCGTCGAGACGGGCGAGGGCCGCGGAGGTCTTGGCCATCTGCATGAGCGAAAGGCCCGACTCCTGCATCCGCGCCCCGCCCGAGCAGGACACGATGACCAGCGGCAGGTTCCGCTCCGTCGCCAGTTCGATGGTCCGGGTGATGGTCTCGCCCACCACCGAGCCCATCGAGCCCATCATGAACTCCGAGTCCAGGCAGCAGATGATCGCCTGCCGGCCCTTGATGAAGCAGGTTCCGGCCTGGATCGCGTCGAGTTGCCCCGTCTTGATCTGCTCGGCCAGGAGCCGGTCGGGATAGGCCTTCAGGTCCTTGAAGCCCAGAGGGTCGCCGGGCGCCAAGCTGGTGAACATCGCCTGGAACGAGCCGGTGTCGGCCAGCTGGGTCACGCGCTCGACCGCGCCGATCCGGAAGTGGTGCCCGCACTCCGGGCAGACATGGAGGTTGGCCTCCATCTGCTTGCGGTAGATCATCTGCCCGCAGGAAACACACCGGAGCCAGAGACCCTCCGGGATCGCGGCTTTGCGAACCGGGCGGACCTCCGTCCATGTACGGGTAGCGACCTGGGTCATCCGTTGTTCCTGGTGCTTTGGTGCCGGCCGCGTGGCCCGCACCCCCCCAAACTCTCGCGGGCCTAGAGGCCGGCCCGGATGTGTTCACGACGACGGGACAGGAGACTTCTTGGCACGACCATCCGCTCGATTGCCGGTCGATCTTCTGTTATCGACCAGAGGCGGCTGATTGGTTCGCCCGATAACCAGCACTTCACCAAGCCTAGCACAATCGGGCGCATCACGATGCCCACATCCTGCCCTTCCGTCTTGACCTTCGCAAGTGCGGCCCGGAGCGCCTCGACGGCCCGTTCCTGGGCCTCGGAAGCGGTTTCACCTTCGGGTGCGGTCACCGACGCCGGATCCTCGATCCACTGCCGGTAGGCCCGGGGGCACTTCTCCTGGAGCACCGAGTCGAGCATGCCCTCCCAGAGGCCCAGGCTCATCTCCTGCAACCCCTGGATCGGCCGGACTTTGCACCCGGCCAGGCCCGCCACCAGTTCCGCGGTGGCTACGCTCGCCTCGTCCGATCCGCACAGGATCGTGCTGAGTTTCAGGTTCTCAAGAGTGCCCAATCCCGCAAGGACCGCCGAACGCCCGGCGGGCGTCAGCGGAAGTTCAGCCTGGCCGCAGACGCGTCCCTCGGCATCCCATGCCGTCGCCCCGCATCTGATCAGGACACAGCCGATGTCGAAGACCTTGGCCATCGAATCCCGGCCATCCGGGCTCCAAAACTCCCTCATCAACACATCGGACCGACCCCGGCAGGTTCCACCAGCCGTCGGGTCGGTCCACCCGAGGGAAGGGCAAGAGTATCAACGCCGAGCCGGCCCGCCAATGGGGAAACACCCCAATCCGCCGTTTTGATCGTATTTTGATTGGTATGATGCCGCCCTGTTACAAGTTCGGCCGCAAGTTATCGGACCTACCAGCCAAGTTAGCGATGGCGCCCACACGTTCGGCACGTGGGGCTCCGAAGATCGCGGTGGCCGCGACCAGAACTTCGCAGCCCGCCTCCCTGACCGCCGGCGCGGTATGGGGGCTGATGCCACCGTCCATTTCCGTTCGCTGGGTGGCCTTGATCCCGGCACGAATCGCCCGGGTCTTGGTCAGGACATTGGACATGAACCCCTGGCCGCTGAAGCCGGGATTGACGGACATCACGAGGAACAGGTCGAAGTCGGCCAGCAGGCCGAGGGCCCGATCCACCGGGGTCGGGGGGTTGATGGCGAGCCCGGCGGTGGCCCCGAGCCCCCTGACCTTCGCGGCCAGGGCCGCCAGGCCCCGGTCATCCAGAACCTCAACATGGAACGTGATGTTGTTCGCTCCGGCATCGGCGAAGGGACCGACGAAGCGGGCGGGATCGCTGACCATCAGGTGGACATCGAGGAACGCATCCGGCAGGGCCTTGCGGATCCACCGGCACATGTCCGGCCCCATGGTCAGGTTGGGAACGAAGTGCCCGTCCATCACGTCCACGTGCAGCAGGTCCGCCCCGGCGTCCAACACCTGCCGGCACTCCTCGCCCATCCGCGTAAAGTCGGCCGACAGGATCGACGCGGCAACCAGCGGACGCCTCGGCGGGTTTCGCAGGTCGAGCATGGGCCCACTGTAGCCGGGGCCGGAATCTACCCTCCCCGGGTGTACGATCGGCCGGATGGAACTTCCAGGGCGGAGCATGGCGGAGATCAACGAGGTCCGAAACCGGCTGCGAGGGATCGGGCAGGAACACCTGCTGCGGTTTTTCGATGAACTCCCGGCGTCGGAGCGGGCATCGCTCCTGGCCCAGATCGCCGCGCTGGACCTTGCCGCCATCCCCATGCTCGTGGACACGTATATCCGCCGGAAACCGGAGTTTCGGCTTCCGACCGATCTCGGCCCGGCCCCGTATTACCCGCGCGATCCGCAATCGGCGAGGCGGCCGTGGGATGCCGAGCGGGCCAGGAGCGAGGGCGAGGCCCTGATCCGCGCCGGCAAGATCGCGGCGTTCACCGTCGCGGGCGGACAGGGCTCGCGCCTGGGTTTCGAGCACCCCAAGGGACTGTTCCCAGCCGGAGCGGTCACGGGCAAGTCTTTGTTCCAGTTCTTTGCGGAGGGATTGCGAGCGACCATGGACCGGTTCGGGGCCACGGTGCCGTGGTACGTCATGACCAGCCCGCTGAACCACGAAGAGACCGTCGCGTTTTTCCGCGACAACGGGCACTTTGGACTGAAACCTGCGGACGTCCGTTTTTTCCCGCAAGGCACACTCCCATCGTTCGACCTGAAGACCGGCCGGATTCTCCTCGCCGCCAAAGGCGAGTTAGCCACCAATCCCGACGGTCACGGCGGATCGATCACCGCCCTGCACGCGTCCGGATCGATCGCGGACATGAAGGCCCGCGGCGTCGAGCACATCTCGTACTTCCAGGTGGACAACCCGATCGTGCGGGTGATCGACCCGGTCTTCATCGGCCTGCACGCGGGCGCGCCGGATTCGTCGGGCGAGATGTCCAGCAAGATGGTGACCAAGGCCTACCCGGACGAAAAACTCGGCGTCTTCTGCACGGCCGGCGGCAAACTTGATGTCATCGAGTACTCCGACATGCCGCGGGACCTCGCCCACGCCACGCACTCCGACGGGTCGCTCAAGTTCGACGCGGGCTCGATCGCGATCCACATGCTCGGCGTGCGTTTCGTGGAGCGTCTGGCGACCGACTCGTCGTTCAGTCTCCCCTACCACCGGGCGGAGAAGAAGGTCGAGTGCATCGATCCGGAATCGGGCGCACCGATCAGGCCGGAGAAGCCGAATGCCGTCAAACTCGAGCGTTTCGTCTTCGACGCGCTGCCCAAGTGCCGCGCGTCGATTCTGTACGAGACCGATCGCGTCGAGGAGTTCGCGCCGATCAAGAACCTGACCGGCGTGGACAGCGTGGAGAGCAGCCACCAGATTCAGACGGAGCGGGCGGCGCGGTGGCTTGAGGCCGCGGGGGTTGCCGTCCCGCGGCGGCCCGATGGAAAGCCGGATTGCGTCATGGAGCTCAGCCCACGGGCCGCGATGGAGCCACAAGACCTGCGCCGAATCGCGTCCGGACTGAAGATCGAGCGCGGCGCGAGACTTGCCATCTAGCCCGCCGGAGCCGCGAGTGATCGAGCGTTTCGCCAAGTTCCCCGCGGCCCTGGCCTCGCAGGTCCGCAACGCCCGCCTGGGTCCGACCGGCGTCCCCGCGCTGCTGGCCCACCCGGACTGGAAGACGCCCGCGCCGCTGGTCCTGTGGATGCACGGGCGGACGGTCAACAAGGAACTGGACGCTGGGCGATACCTGCGCTGGATCCGCGCGGGGATCGCCGCGTGCGCTATCGACCTGCCCGGACACGGGGAGCGATTCGAGGCCGAGTTCCAGCGTCCGGAAGCGACGCTCGACCTGCTGGAGCGGTTGATCCCCGAGATCGGCCACGTGATCCGCGCGCTCGCGGCCCCCGAATGGAACGGCGTCTTCGATCAACGCCGCTTGGCGATCGGCGGCATGTCGGCCGGAGGCATGGGGACACTCCGCCGCTTGTGCGACCCGCACCAATTCGTCTGCGCCGCCGTCGAGGGCACGACCGGCGATCTCGCGGGCCTGTACCACCCGGACTCGGGCCGGCCGTGGCCCGTCAACCACGCCCCGGAACGGGTCGCCGTCTTTGATCCGCGCCAGCACCTCGAGACCTGGCGGCCGATCCCGCTCTTGATTCTCCATTCAGAGGCCGACCGCGTCGTCGCGTTCTCCACGATGCGGTCGTTCGTCGAGGCGCTCCGGCGGCACTACTCCGACATCGGCGCCGACCCAGCCCTGATCGAGCTCCACACGTGGCCCGACACCGGCGCTCCGGAGGAACACTCCGGTTTCGGTCGCTACGCCAACGACGCCAAGAACCTGCAGGTGGACTTTCTGAAGCGGCATCTGGCCCCCTCGGGATCGGACGCCCGATGACAGTCCAGATGCCCGACGCGATGCCGCCCGCCCCCCGCGCTCTCCCCGGCGCCCGCTCATCGCTCGCTCTCCTCCTGGCCATCAACCTCTTCAACTACATCGACCGCTACATCCTCGCGGCCGTCGAGCCCCGCATCCGGGAGGACTTCTTCCCGGGCGACCCGGCCAACTCGAAGTTCCAGATGGGCCTGCTGGCGACCGCGTTTCTGGTGTCGTACATGGCGCTGGCCCCCGTGTTCGGCTGGCTGGGCGACCGCTGGCGGCGCTGGGCGATCATCGGGATCGGCGTCAGCCTGTGGAGCCTGGCGTCGGGGGCGTCGGGGCTGGCGACGGTCTTCTCGCTGCTCCTGCTCACTCGTGTGTTCGTGGGCGTCGGCGAGGCGGCGTACGGGCCGACGGCTCCGACGATCATTGCCGATCTCTACCCGGTCTCCCGCCGCGGGGCGGTGCTGTCGTGGTTCTACATGGCGATCCCGGTCGGCAGCGCCCTGGGTTACGTGCTTGGTGGATTTGTCGTCGCCCACTGGTCGTGGCACTGGGCGTTCTTCGTCGTGGTTCCGCCGGGGCTGCTGCTGGGCATTCTCTGCTTCCTGCGAAAAGAGCCGCCGCGGGGGCAGTCCGACGACGTCGCCCCGGCCCGGACGGCGTCGCTTGCCGACTACAAAGTGCTGCTACGCACGCCGTCCTACGTTCTGAACACGCTCGGCATGGCCGCGATGACGTTCGCCGTGGGCGGGGTCTCCTTCTGGATGCCGACCTACGTCTACGACCGGATGGTGGCCGGCGGCGCCCCGGCGGTCCCGGCCCTGCTCGCGTCGGTCAACATGAAGTTCGGGGCGATCACCGTGGTCTCCGGCCTCGGAGCGACGCTGCTCGGCGGGCTGGCTGGCGATGCGCTGCGGAAGCAGTTTCCAGGCTCGTACTTCCTGGTCTCGGGCGCGGGGATGTTCATCGCCTTCCCGATGTTCATGCTGACGCTGTACTCGCCGTTCCCCGTCGCGTGGGTTTTCATCTTCCTGAGCGTCTTCTTCCTGTTCTTCAACACCGGCCCGACAAACGCGATCCTGGCGAACGTGACGCACCCCGCGATGCGGTCCACCGCGTTCGCGCTCACGATCTTCATCATCCACGCCTTCGGCGACGCCATCTCCCCGCCGATCATCGGCCTCGTGACCGGGTGGACGACCAGCCCCTCGCACCCCAAGGGCGACATGAACGCCGGATTCCTGCTCGTGTCGTTCACGATCCTCGTCGGCGGCATCTTCTGGCTGTGGGGCGCGCGATACCTGGAGCGAGACACCGCCTTGGCCCCGCGCCGGCTTGACTCACCGGGTTGAATCGCGGCACTATCCTCTGGCCATGCCCCAGACCCTTCCGCTCACGGCCGTCCCCAGCCCACAGGGCCGCTTCGGCCCGTTCGGTGGGGCGTACGTCCCCGAGACGCTCGTCGCGGCCCTGCACCAGCTCACCGCGATCTATGACGGCGTGCGGGGGGATGCCGCCTTCTGGGCCGAACTGGACCACCTTCTGCGGACGTTCGCCGGCCGGCCGACCCCGCTGTATCGAGGCGCCCGCCTGACGGAGCACGCGAGGTCGCTCTCAAAGACCGGCAATGCCGCGACGATCTGGCTCAAGCGCGAGGACCTGGCCCACACGGGCGCCCACAAGATAAACAACACGCTCGGCCAGGCGCTCCTGACCCGCCGCATGGGCAAGAAGCGGATCATTGCCGAGACCGGTGCGGGCCAGCACGGCGTCGCGTCGGCCACGGCCGCGGCCCACTCCGGGCTCTCGTGCGATGTCTACATGGGGGCCGAGGATGTCCGCCGCCAGCGGCTCAACGTGATCCGGATGCGGATGCTCGGGGCGCGGGTCGTCGAGGTCGAGGGCGGCTCGCGGACGCTCAAGGACGCGACCAACGAGGCGATGCGGGACTGGATGGGGTCGGTCGACCACACGCACTACATCATCGGGTCGGTCGTGGGCCCGCACCCGTTCCCGATGATCGTCCGTGACTTCCAGTCGGTGATCGGGCGCGAGGCCCGGGCGCAGTGCCTGCAATCGCTCGGACGGCTCCCCGACTGCATCGTCGCGTGCGTGGGCGGCGGGTCGAACGCCGCGGGGATCTTCTACCCGTTCGTCCAGGACCCCGTCGCCCTCGTCGGCGTCGAGGCGGGCGGACGATCGGGCAAACCCGGCGACCATGCGGCCACGCTCTCACAGGGCTCGCCCGGCATCCTGCACGGCTCGATGAGCTACGTCCTCCAGGACCGGTTCGGGCAGACCGCGGATGTGCATTCCTGCTCGGCGGGGCTGGACTATCCCGGTGTCGGGCCGGAGCACTCATTCTGGAAAGACGCGGGGCGAGTCGCCTACACGGCCGCGACCGATGCGCAGGCGCTGGATGCGTTTCAGTTGCTGGCGCGCACGGAGGGGATCATCCCGGCGCTGGAATCATCGCACGCGATCGCCGAAGCTGTCGTCCGGGCGGGTGCGATGAGCCCAGATCAGCACCTGCTGGTCTGTCTCTCCGGGCGGGGGGACAAGGATGTTGACGAAGCGGCGCGACTTCTGGGAATTCGCGACGGGACCGCAAAGAAAACCCCCTGAGCCGATCGCCGGCCGCAGCGCCATCGCGGATTGCGTCCGTCACCCCTGCAACCCGAGCGAGTCCTTCACCCCCAGCGTCGCGTAGATCTCCCGAGTCGCGGTCGATCGGTTGAGCGTGTAAAAGTGGATCCCCGCCACCTGGTGGTCCAGCAGGTCGCGGCACTGCTCGGTCGCCCAGTGGACGCCGACGCGGCGCACACCCTCGTCATCGCCGACCGCGCGGTTGATCGCCCTCAGCAGGGCCGCGGGGAACCGAGCGCCCAGGGCCAGTTCGGCCATCTTTTTCATCCCGCCCTGCGACGTGATCGGCATGATCCCGGCGAGAATGGGCACCCTGATCCCCGCCAGCGCGCAGCGGTCGCGGAAGTCGTAGTAGTCCCGGTTCTCGAAGAACAGCTGCGTCACGATGAAGTCAGCGCCCTCGTCCACCTTGGCCTTCAGACGGTCCATTTCCAGGAGGCGGTTGGGCGTGTCGGGGTGGCCCTCGGGGAACCCGGCGACGCCGATACCGAAACCGCGCGGGTCGGGGTGCGACCCCGAATCATTGAACTTCCTGATGAAGTGCACCAGCTCCGAGGCGTATTTGAACGCCTTGTGCGCATCGCCCTTGCCCTTCCAATCCAGCGGCGGGTCGCCCCGCAGGGCCATGATGTTGCTGATCCCGGCCTTGGCGTAGCGCTCGAGGATCGCCCCCACTTCCTTCTCGGTGTGGCAGACGCAGGTCAGGTGCGGCACCGGATCCAGCGCGGTCTCGATCTTCAGTCGCACGACCAGATTGGTCGTCAGCTCCCGCGTCGATCCGCCCGCTCCGTACGTCGCCGAGACAAACGTCGGGCGCAGTTTCTCAAACTCCGCGATCGACTCGAACAGCGCCCTGGCGCCGGCGTCCGTCTTGGGCGGGAAGAACTCGAAGGAGAAGGTCGTCGGAGTCTTGGCGAAGATGTCGCGGATGTGCATCGAAACCTCTTCGCCGGCTGTGCCACCGGCCGCGGCTCATCGCGGGCGGCGGCACAGGAAATGACCCATTGGGTATGCTATTCAGGCGCGGGACGGTCCGGCGCGGGGCCTATCGTCCCCCCGCGTGTCTCCACGGGCGGATCGCGTCAGCAACGGCGACAGGAGTTTGCGAATGAGTTTCAGGATGGGCGGACCATGGGGACGGATCGTTGTCGCGGCCGCCTTGGGTCTGGCCATGGCCGGCGGCGGTTGCGACGACGCCGAAAAGGACCAGCTCAAGCAGGACGTCGCGACACTCCAAGCCCAGATCAAGTCGCTCACCGATGACCTCGCGGCCGCGAAGTCCGGCAAGGACGCCTCCGACGCCAAATCCGCTTCGCTGACCTCGCAACTGGCCGACGCGGCGGGCAAGGCCGCGGCCCTGCTGACCCAGGTCGAGCAGACCAAGGCCCTCTATGACGGGGCGATGTCGAAGGTGACCGCCGCGGAGCAGCAGGCCACGAAGCTGAAGGGCGACTTCGACAAGGCCACGGAGCAGGCCAAGGCGCAGGCGGCCAACCTAGCCAAGCAGGTGAAGGACACCGCCGCCAAGCTCGCGGATTCGCAGAAACTGACGGCCGCGGCCCAGGCCGAGGCCGATGCCCTGAAAAAGCAGGTCTCAGACCTGACCACGCAGGTCCAGGACCTGACGACCAAGGTCGCCGAGCTGACCCAGGCTCTCAAGGACGGCCAGGGTCTGCAGGGTCTGCTTAATCCAAGTCCACCGCCCAAGAAGTGACCGAGACCGGGCCCTCCCGCCTCGACCGGCCCCACAGGCACGACCATGAGCGAGAACAAGCGCCCAACGTCCGCGGCCTCGCCCGGCCCGGACTGGCCGCTGACCAAGATCATCGCCACATGCGGACCCGCGAGCGAAACTCCGGAGAGGGTCCGCCGGCTGATCGAGGCGGGCGTTTCAGTATTCCGGCTCAACTTTTCCCACGGATCCGCGGCCGATCACGGGCGACGCCTGGCGACGATCCGCGCTGCCGCGCGCGAACTGGATCGGCCCGTGGCCGTGCTGGGCGACCTGTGCGGCCCGAAGATCCGCGTCGGAACCGTGCCGACTCCGATCGAACTGGTCGCCGGCCAGGATGTGTTGCTGGCCACGGGCCTCCGCGAGGCTCGCATCATCCACGAGGGCCGCGCCGATGAACCGGGCGCTCCGGTGCTGCCCACGACCTACCCGGCCGTCATCGACGAGGCCCGGCCCGGCCAGCGCGTCCTGATCAACGACGGGGCCGTCCGCATGTTGGCCGTGGAACGGCGCGACGCCGCCACGACCGGGCCGCTCGCCGGCCTCGGCGCCACGCTCCGCTGCCGCGTCACGACAGGCGGGATGGTGACCAGCGGCAAAGGGATCAACCTCCCCGACAGCGCCGTGAGCGCCCCCGCGATTACCGAGGCCGACTGGGCCAATGTGAACTGGGCCGTCGAGCACGGCCTGGACTTCCTCGCGCTCTCCTTCGTCCGAAAGGCCCAGGAGGTCCTCGACCTCAAGCACTACCTCGCCGGCGTCTGCCCCGTGGACCGCTCGTCCGACACGATGGGGGTCGGCGCCCAGATCCCGGTCGTCGCGAAGATCGAGAAGCCCCAGGCCCTGGCCGAGATCGACGCGATCATCGACGCGGCCGACGCGATCATGGTCGCCCGCGGCGACCTCGGCGTCGAGATGGACATCAGCCAGGTGCCCATCGTGCAGAAGATGCTCGTGGCCAAGTGCGCCGAGTGGGGCAAGCCCTGCATCGTGGCGACACAGATGCTCGAGACGATGATCGAGAGCGCGATGCCGACACGCGCCGAGGCCAGCGACATCGCCAACGCCGTCTTCGACAGCGCCGACGCCGTTATGCTCAGCGGCGAGACGGCCGTCGGAAAGCACCCGTCCCTGGTCGTCGAGACGATGCGCCGGATCATCGCGGCGGCCGAGGCGCGGATCGCGCTCGATCCCCCGCGGGCCAGCCCGCCCTCGAGACTGGTCGAATCAAGGTACCGCACCGCCGCCCTCGCCCACGGCGTGTTCGACATCGCCTGCGACACCGGGGCAAGGCTGATTGTGTGCTGGTCGCAGAACGGCGGGACCGCGCGGTACCTCAGTCAGAACAACTTCCGTGTGCCGATCGTCGCGTACTCATCCGACGAGCGTGCGACGCGCCGCATGGGCCTTCTGTTCGGCGTTCGACCCGTATGCTCCGCTCCGCCCGCATCAGGGCGGCTCTCGGACTGGATCGTCCAGGCGGAGGCCGACGCCCTGGCCCGGGGCTGGGCCAAGCCCGGCGACCCGATCGTGCTGCTCGCCGGCCGCCCCCTGGGCCAGGTCAAGAGCACCAACACCATCACCGTCCGGAACATCGGCGAGCCCGTTCCCGGCGCCTCCACACCGGATGGATTCGAAGGCTGAGCGCAGCGCCAACCTACGCTCCCCTCATGGGCGAGCACCACCGCACAGCCGCCATCATTTCCTCCGGCGATGAGATCGCCCTCGGCCAGACACTGGACACCAACTCCCGCTGGATCGCCGCGCAGCTGGTCGATCGCGGCATCCTGCCCATCGAGCACCTGACGCTGCCCGACGATGCCGGCGCCCTCGAAATGGCCCTGCGTCGACTCGGCACGACCGCCGACCTCATCGTGCTCACCGGAGGCCTCGGACCGACCGCCGACGACCTCACCCGCGAGGCCCTGGCCGCGGCCACGGGCGAGCCTCTGATCGAAGACGCCGCCGCTCTCGACACGCTCCGCCGCTGGTTCGCCGGCCGCTCGCGCCCAATGCCCGAGGGCAACAAGGTTCAGGCGCTGCGCCCGCGAAGCGCCACCTGCCTGCCCAATCCCAACGGCACCGCGCCGGGCCTGGCCACCCGCCTCGGAAACTCCGACGTCTTCTGCCTTCCGGGACCGCCCCGCGAAATGCAGCCGATGTTCGAGGCGGAGGTGGTTCGCCGACTACGGCCCGAGCCGGGTCGAATCGTGGCAACGCGAGTGCTGCCGACGTTCGGCCTCGGAGAGTCCGACGTCGCGGCACGGCTCGGGCCGCTCATGGACCGCGATCGCAACCCGCTCGTCGGCACCACGGCTTCGGGTGGAGTCGTCACCTGCCGCCTCCGCTACGCGGGCACGCTGCCGCCAAGCCAGGCCGCGAAGGAACTGGACTCCGTGGAACGGTCCATCCGAGAAGCGCTCGGCGACTATGTGCTGGGCGCGGGCGAGCGCACCATCCAGCAGTTCCTCGTCGAGTTGCTGAAGGAGCGCGCTCGGACCATCGCCGTGGTGGAATCCTGCACGGGTGGGCTGCTGGGTTCGCTCATCACCGACGTTCCCGGCTCGTCGGCGGTCTTCCTCGGAGGCTGGCTGACCTACAGCAACGAAATGAAGCAGCGCCTTGTCGGCGTCCCCGCGTTGACTTTCGCACCCGGAGGGCCCGGAGCCGTGAGCCGCGAGTGCGCCCAGGCCATGGCCGCGGGCGGGCTGGAACGCAGCGGCGCGACCGACTGCCTGTCGATCACCGGCATCGCCGGCCCCCTCGGCCCCGGCGAGCGGGAAAACCCGGACAAGCCCGTCGGCACGGTGTGGATCGCCCTGGCCTCCCGCGAGAGCGTGACGGCCCGGCACTTCCGCTTCGCCGGCGAGCGTGCGGCCGGCCGTGAATGGGCCGCCCGGTCCGCCCTCGCGATGCTCCGCTTCCGCATCCTCGGACGGGAAGACCTGCCTCTGCTGCGCCAAGTCGGGTCCTGATCGCGGTACGATCCGCACCACCGGAGCCCGTCACGATGAGCCCCTACACCCGTGAAAGAATCGACAACTGGGCCTCCGACTTCTGCGGCTCCGACGCTATCCGCGAGTTCCCTGCGCCCGTCCGCGACGCGGCCCCCGCGATCCTGAGCGTGTTTCTCGCCGGCGCGTGCGAAGCCCGCGGCGTAGAACCGGACGAGGTCGAAGAGCCCGACCTCAACGCGGCCCTGCTGGGGCCCGTGGCTCGCCTGGCTCTGCCCGAAGGTTCGGCGGCCCAGGTTCCGGCACTCTGCGGCGCGTTCCTGGCCTACCTGGAGGCCGAGGGCCGCCTGGGCGGCGGGCGCGTCCTGGGCGCCTTCGTCCGGGCGCTCGGCGACGCCTTCACGCAGGCTGCCGGGGGCAAGAAGCGTCCGGTCGTGCGCCCGGGCAGCAAGATAAGCCCCAACGGCCCCTGCCCCTGCGGCAGCGGGCGCAAGTACAAAAAGTGCTGCATGAGGTGATCCCGCGCGCGCCACCGGCCCGGCGGGGGAGCCCCGCCGGGCCGGCGCGTGATCATCTCTCGTTCACCTCGGCGACCCCGTCAGGGGCAGCCCTGATTGAACTGGTTCACGAAGCACAGGAAGTCGAACAGCTCGAACGCCCCGTTGCCGTCGCAATCGGCCGCGGGGTCCTGGGCGTTAAACTTGTTCGTGAACGTCAGGAAGTCGAACAGGTCCAGCACCCCGTTGCCGTCCACGTCGGCGGGGCACCCGCCCTGCGCGCCGTTGTTGATCATGACGGTAACGCTGTTCCCGTCGCGGTTGCTGGTGACGATGTCCAGGCGATTGTCGCCGTCGAGGTCCGCGGCCCGCACTCGCCGCGGGTTGGCGCCCACAGGGATCACCTGCGTCGCGCCGAAGGTCCCATCACCGGCGCCGCGGAGCAGCGCCACCGTGGACGACCCGCGGTTCAGGGCGGCCAGGTCGAGGATGCCATCATTGTCCAGGTCCGCGGCCACCAGGGCGCCGGGGTCGTCGCCCGACGTCGGGTAGAGAGCCGGTGCAGCGAACGTGCCGCCGTTGTTCTTGAGCACGGCGACGCGGTTGATGCCGCCGTCCACCGCGGCCGTAACGGCCAGATCGGGGTCGCCGTCGCCATCAAAGTCGCCGGCGATCACAGCCTCGGGATCCAGCTCGCCGCCCACAGTCCTCGACTGGGCGAAGCTGAAGTTGCCCGACCCGTCGTTGAAGAAGATCTCCACTGTGTGATTGGCGCGACGCGTGACCGCAAGGTCCATGTCCCCATCCTTGTCGAAGTCGCCGGCCGCCGCCGAGCGAGGATCGTCGCCCACCGGGAAGGTCACGCCGTCCGGGAACCCCGCGTCGCCGGTGTTGAACAGGACGGTAACACTCCCGGCGCCCGTATTGACGACGGCGAAGTCGATGAAGTCGTCGCCGTTGGCGTCGAACCCGATCATCCAGGTCGGCTCGGCCCCGACGGTCAGCAGCGCGCCCTGGAAGAATGTCCCGTCACCCACGTTGCGCATGACGCGGACCTTGTCCGAGTCGGTGAGCACCATCGCCAGGTCGATGTCCTCGTCGCCGTCGAGCGGCGCCGCGATCAGGTGGCCCGCCCCTGCACCGCCCACGTCGATGTTGAAGGGCCCGACGAGGGTCCCGTCGCCCTGGTTGAACAGAAGGCTCATCTGCGTGTTGTTCGTGGTCGTCGCCACGTCGATGTCGCCGTGACCGTCGAAGTCTCCGACGGCCAATCCCTTGGGCTCCGAGGGCACCGGGTAATCCGTCCCTGTGAAGCTGAACTGGGCCATGCCGGCGGATGTCATCAGACCCACCAGGGCCCCGCCACAAACTGTCGTTGGGAATCCACGCATGTTGTTCTCCTTTGATCGGCGCACCATCACGGCACTCGCCGTTCGGGGGAGCCGCCACCGGCGTTCCCGCCTCTGGCCGACAACCACAGCATGGGGGCGCGCCCGAAAACGAGCGTGAAAGATCGGTGAAGCGCGGGCCGCCGCCCGCTCCTATTCACCCGGGATGAATGAAATAACACCTTCCCACGGGCTGCTCGCCGTGGCGTACGGCCGCTTGGGGATCCGCCCGGCGAGATAACTCTCTCGCCCCGCCGCGGCCGCGTGGCGCATCGCCGAGGCCATGAGCACCGGATCCTTCGCGTGCGCCACGGCGGTATTGAGCAGCACGGCGTCGGCGCCGAGTTCCATCGCGATCGAGACATCGCTCGCCGCGCCGACGCCCGCGTCCACGATGACCGGGAACGCGCCATCGCCCGACTTGAGCAGTTCCAGGCACAGGACGATGTTGTTGCGGTTCAGGACGCCCTGGCCCGAGCCGATCGGGCTGCCCGCCGGCATGACGCACGAGGCCCCGGCCTCCTTGATGCGTACCGCCGAAATCGGGTCGTCGCTTGTGTACGCAAGCACCGCGAACCCGTCCTTGACCAGCTGCCGCGTCGCCTCCAGCGTCCCCGCCGGGTCCGGCAGGAGCGTCTTGGTGTCGCCGAGGACCTCGAGTTTCACCCACGAAGCGCCCGGGTTGCCGAGCTGTTCGAGAATGTCGCGCCCGAGCCGCGCGACCCGGACGGCGTCCTCGGCCGAGAAGCACCCCGCCGTGTTCGGCAGGATCGTGTAACGCGACAGGTCGATGAACTCCAGCAGCGACTGCCCTTGCTTGTTGATCAGCCGCTCACGCCGCACCGCGACGGTCACCACCTCGCACCCGCTGGCATCAAGCGCCGCCTGCATCGTGGGCAAGTCGCCGTACTTGCCCGTGCCCAGGATCAGGCGGGAGGTAATGGTCCGGCCCGCGACCACGAGCGGGGCGGTCGAGTGCGTACGGTCGGTCATCGGTGGCATGTGAGGAGTATTGGCCGCAAAGCCGGGCTCAGCCGCCGCCGACGAGGCTCACCAGTTCCACGCGGTCCCCATCGCCGAGGAGGTGCTCGGCGTGGCGGCGCTTGGGGACCAGTTCCCTGTTGACCTCCGCCGCGCACGCACCGGCCCCTAGGCCCAGGCTCTCGACGAGCTGCGCCACCGTCGTGCCGTCGGGCACCTGTCGCTCCTGGCCGTTGACGATCACGGTCATGTCCACAGTGTAGCGCCGGAACCCTCGGCGCTGTATCATCCGGAGGCGGATGGCGCCGCTCCCGCACGGAGATCGTGATGCGTCAGCAAGGCCGGCTGCTTGGGGCGGTTCTCGCGGGCGTGCTCGCTCTGGCGCTGGCTGGGGGCTGCTCTCGGTACCCGCAGGACACCCCGTCGACGACGCTCGCCAGCGCCCGGAAAATGGTCCAGGAAGGCCACGCCGAGAAACTCCAGTCGCTCCTGTACACGGACAGCCCCGGGTTCCGGCGCGTCCTTCAGCGCGTCGGCGTTCTTTTCGGCCACGTCCAGGACCTCGGCCGGACCATCAACCAGAAGTTCCCGGGCGAGGTGGCGGAGTTGCGGAAGGAGGCCGAGGACGCCGCCAGGAACGGCGATGCCTCCTCCGCGATCGGCCGGATCGTCATGGGTGAACTCGGCGGCCGCCGCCGGGCCGGGCCCCGGACCGACCCCAAGGAGGCACGGGCGTCTCTGGACCGGTTCTTCAAAGAACTCTTCGCCGATCCCTACGGCTGGCTCGAGCGCAGCGGCGACCGCCTCAGCGCCGTCACCATCGCGGACGACACGGCCGCCGTCCTGTGGGACGGCAACCCCATCTTCCCCCCGATCGGCCTCTCCATGCAGGAAGAAGGGGGCAAGTGGTATTTCATGCTTCCGACAAACCTTCCGGGCGTGTCCAACATCATGCCCAGAGACGACACCGAGTTCGACATCTGGATCAAGCTCGTCACCGTCATCGACAAAGTCGTGCTCGACCTCGATAAGGACGTGAGGAGCGGCAAGGTCAAGGACCTCCGCGCCCTCAGCGAATCCGCGGGCGAGAAGGCGTTCATCCCGATGGCCATCGGCGTCCTGGCCTACAGCAAGGCCGTGGAAGCGAGAGAGAAGGCCGCCGGCCAGCCGACCGCGGCCCCCGCTCCGGCCGCCACTCCTCGATAGCACCGCCGGTCACTGCCCGATGGCCGTGGACTGCGAGCGGTCGCTGCCGCCCAACCCCCGCACCCTGGCCCCCCGCCCCTCCAGGCCCACGGGCTGGAGCGTGATCCCGAAACTGAACTCGTCGCTGACGGCGTTGTACCCGACGCTCACGCCGAACATGACGTTCGGGAAGCGGCGGAGCACCTCGGCGGCGATCTGCTGGACCGTGCCCAGCTGGGTGTCGTAGACGACCAGGCCCGAGATCGAGTGCTTGTCGGTCAGGTCGTACCCGGCGCCGAAGTCCAGGAACGTCGAGTCCTCGGCGTCGAGGTACAGAACCTCGGTGGTCGTCCGGAACTCGGGCGTGTGCTGGATGATGATCCCGGCGCTGGTCGAGGCCTGCCGGTTGATCGAGAAGTCGTACACCGTGCGCCCGGCCAGCGCCATCGACTCGGTGACCTGCCAGGTCGAATCGGCCGTGAAGAAGTCCCCCATGTTGGAGTATTCCGGCCGGGAATCGAACCATCGGCCCACCGGCGACTCCGGCTCGGAATCGTTGGAAGAGAACTGGAAGTCCGTGTCGAGGGTGAACACGTCCACCGAGTGGTACCGCCCAGGGCCGCCGCGCTGGGTCTGCCAGGTCTGGTGGGCCCCGACCATCATCGCGCCGCCGTCGGCGATGGACTCGACCGTGTCGTCGTAGACGGGCAGGTCCGCCTGGTCGATGTTGGTCCCGGCGTACCACAGCGTCGCGCTCGGCTCGATGACGTGGCGCATCCGGTGCAGGTCCAGCAGGCGGCTCTCGACCGTGTTGTCCACGCGCTGGATCTCGCTGGCGATCCGCGTGCCGACCGCCCCCCATTCGCGGATGTTGTCGTCGTTGCTCGCGCTGAACTCGGAAAACTCGCGGTCGTAGGCGGTCAGGCGCCCGACGGCGAACGGAACGACGTTCACCGGCCCGGCCCGCAGCTGCGAACTGACCTCCTGCCGCGTGTCGAACCGGAACACCTGATCCTCGCTGTACCCGTCCGCCCTGAGCCGATCGGCGGGAGACTGGTTCGGGTTGATGCCCAGGGCCGCCTGCGATCGCGGCTTGGTCACAAACCCCAGCTCGCCGGCGGTCGGCTCGGTGAAGTCCAGGCTCATCATCCCGGCCCGGTACTCGCTGCTGTAGGCCAAGAGGCCCGGCGCGGCATCCGGCAGCAGGTCGTCGTTCAGGCGCGAGTACGTCACCTCGGGAAGCTTGTTCACCGTGTACCCCTGGTCCTGCAGCAGGTACTGGTTGGGCGTGAAGTCGTTCAGGGCGCCCTTGGCCTCCAGCGTCAGCGCCGACACGTCATCGACGCGCGCCAGATATCCGGAGTTCTCGAACTCCCGGCGCGTCCGCGCATCGTCGCGGAAGAACGTGTCCACGACCGTGGGGTCGGAGAAGTACGAGCCCTCGAGCTGCAGCGTCCACTGGTCGTCGAGCTTCTTCTGGTACTCGCCCACGAAGACGTCCCGCGTCTCCTCGTTGTGGTCGATGCGCGCCCCGGAGGACAACTGGTCCGTCCCCGAGTCGCTCGGGAGCACGTACGCCAGGAGGTCCCCGTTCTGGTCCTTCTGGTCGAGCCCCAGCTTGCCGCCGACGCCCAGGCCGCGCTTGAAGTAATAGTCCAGCAGCAGGTTCGCCGAGGCCCCCTCCGGCGGGTCGATCCCGGCCAGGCTCAGCACGTCCCACTCCGATTTGATCGCCGGCCCGGTGCCGAACGAATCGCCGAAGCTCAGCCCCCGCAGCGGGAAGCGGGTCGGGTCGCCCACGTAGCGTGGCAGGTACAGCAGGGGCACGCCGCCCATGCGCCCGGTGATGTTGCTCGCATCGGCCGTCCAACGCGAGCCCGCCCCCGGCAAGGCCCCGGGCCCTGGCTCCTTCCGCGTGATTGTCACGTTACCGACGCCCAGCGCCAGGAACGGGTTCACGAATCCGGTGTTCGTGATCTTCGCCTGCCCGGCCGCGAACTGGGTGGCCGATTCCTGCCGGATCGTCCTGGCCCGCAGGTACAGCGGCAGGCCCACCTTCTGGTCGTAGGTCCAGAAGACCGCGTCCAGGAGCAGCGCCCGATCGTTCTGCACGTCGTAATACGCCCGCGGGGCCCGCACGGCGTAGTGCGATTCCAGCCCCCTGGCATCGCGCTGCGTGGAGTCCGCGACGACATCCCCCTCCAGGTAAAACCCCCGCACATCGCCGACATCGAAACTGGTCTGCCCCTCGGCCAGGCCGTGGATCAGCCCCGGCCGGAGATACACCACCCCGCGCTCGGCGGTCAGTTGCAGCGCCCGATCCCGCTCCCGGTCGTGGTACAGCACCACGATCCCGTTGGTGAACTCCACGACCGCATCCTCATCCGTCTCCGAGAACCTGAGGGTCGTGCCCCCGCCAATCTGCCCGAACGAAAGGGAGATGACCCCCTTGCGCGCGAAGATCGGCTCCCCCTGGACCGCCGGCGCCAGGCCCTGCTCCAACTCCGCCAGCGTCGGCCCGGGCGCGGCCTCGGCGCCGGACTCGAACGGGCGCGCCTGATCCGGCGGCTCCGTCGCGCCCTCCGCGCCCGCCGGCGCAGGACCCGCGCCCACGGTCGGATTCCGCAGGAACGCCGCCAGAGACCGCTCCCCCTCGCGCACGAGCGGATCATCGGCCGGCCCGTTCAGTACCAGGTCCGGGTGCAGCACTGCGCCGGCCCGCGTCCGCACGATGCCGAAGACAGGGACCCGATCGCCCGAGACCTTGATCTTGCTCTGGCTGTCCGGAGCGGCGGTCGGCATCGCCATGCGGTCGAAGTAGATGTAGAACTGGTAGTCGACCGCATCACCCTCGCGCCCGACCTCCTGAAGCCAGACCACGGCACGCGAGGCCGTGAACTCGTACGCGCCGACCCTCGCGACGACATCACCCTCCAGGAAGAGCCGTCGCACTGGCTTGGCCTCGGTTGCCACGCTCCAGACTGTCGCACGCGAGGCCGCGAACTCCAGCCGGCCTTCTTGCGCGCCCTCCGACCACCGCCGCCCGGCAAAGTCGCGCCCGGTGATGTCGAACGAATCGACCGCTCCATTTTCGGGCTGTCGCGAGGGCGCATCCGGGGCGCCAGCCAGCGACCGGCCCGCAAACGACCCCGCGAACAACCCCCCGAACAACAACATCGCGCGGAACCGAGCCAGCGTGCGGCCGGGCTTCCTGCCCCCCCGGAGTTGTCGCGGCGAACCCCTCAACGCCCCGCGATGCTACGAGAAACCGGCCGAGCCCACAAGCCGGGCGGCCTATGGCGCCCAGACGTTGGCCGAGCCCTTGGAATCCGTGACGGGCACGGACTGGCCGCCGTCACTGCCGAGGTGGATCTTGCCGCTGGCTAGCCCCGGGAAGTGCTCGCCCTCCCAGCTGGCCGGGTACTTGGGGTCGTCCAGGTCCAGGGCCGCACGAGTGGGGAACAGCGGTCGGAACGTGTCGCACATGACCGCCAGTTCCGCCGTGAACTTCGCCTCCAGCGAGGCCTCGATCGTGCCCGGGTGCGGCCCGTGGGGGATGCCCTGGGGATGGGCCGTGATCGAGCCGACCTCGATGCCCTTCCGGGAGCCGAAGTTGCCCTCGACGTAGTACAGCACCTCGTCCGAGTCGAGGTTGGAATGGTTGTACGGCACTTTGATCGCCTGGGGGTGGTAGTCGAGCATCCGGGGGCAGAACGAGCAGATCACGAAGTTCCGGGCCTCGAACGTCTGGTGGATCGGCGGGGGCATGTGCAACTTGCCGGTGATCGGGGAAAAATCGTCGATGTTGAAGATGTACGGGTAGTAGCAGCCGTCCCACCCGACGATGTCCAGCGGGTGGTAGTGGTAGATGTACGAGTGAACCCGGTCGCGGGCCTTGATCCGGACCTCGAAGTCGCCCTTCTGGTCGTAAGTCAGCGGGAGTTCCGGGAGCCGAAGGTCGCGCTCACAATACGGCGCGTGTTCAAGGAACTGGCTGGTCGACTTGGCCACATATCGCGGCGGCGGCCCGATGTGCGAGCCGTTGCACGTCTCGATCACCAGGAACTTGCCGTACGGCATCTGATCCACCGGCGGCTCGCCCGAGGCCAGCTTGCTCCCGTCGCGCTTGTTGAACTCCATCCGGTAGATCACGCCCTTGGGCATGACGATGTAGTCCTTGGGCCCGAACTTCAGCGTGCCCATCATCGAGTAAACCGTCCCCGACCCAAAGTGGATGAAGATGCACTCGTCGCCCTGGCCGTTCTTGAAGTGGTACCCCATCGGCTCCGCCGGATTGCAGACCGCCATCTCGCAGTCCGAGTTCCCGAACAGCACCACCCGCCCGGTCACCGGATCACCCTTGGGCTTCATCGGCGCCGTCTTGAGATGCCGCATCCGCATCGTGTCGGTCTCGACGTACTCGGCCTTGGTCGAATACAACGTCTTCCACCCCGCCACCTGGGTCGGCGGGTGGATGTGGTACATGGTGGCGGTCGGGCCGACGAACCCTTCCGTGCCGAACAGCTCTTCGGAGTACAGGGCCCCGTCCGGGCGGCGGAACTGGACGTGACGCTTGCGAGGGAGGAGGCCGAGTCTGGTGTAGTACGGCATGGCCGAGTCCTTTCCGACCACGCATCGCGGCCGTGGTGGATTATTCGCCCTCGACCGGCGGCTGGGCGGCGGCGGAGCCCGAAGGACGGCGGGGTTTGAGCTTTGCATGCATGCCTTCGCTGGCAGACGGAGGAAGCGGCCGCGCGAACCACTCCCGGATCGTTGCTTCAAGGCCGGGACTGACCGTCGAGTTCCTGTTCAAGATAGAGGACTTGGGTATGCCCTCCGTCCAGCACCGCTCAAGAATGGCGCGTTCGGACCGGCGCAGATCAGCAGCAAGTTCGGCAACAGTCCTTTTGACGGTACACTCCTCTCGGTAGGGCGACAGATAGTATCAGCAGGGCTGCGCCGAATGAACCTGTCCATCTCCATTGATCCCGACATCTCCCGCGCCTCCACCCTCCCCGGGGAGGCCTACTGCGACCCCGCCGTCTACACCGCCGCCCGCGACCGCATCTTCGCCCGCTCCTGGCAGCTGATCGGCGACACCGACGCCGTCAAAGTCCCCGGCATGGTCCAGCCGGTGACGCTCCTGGAAGGCAGCCTCGACGAGCCCCTCCTCCTCTCCCGCGACCACGCCGACCAACTGCACGTCCTCTCCAACGTCTGCACCCACCGCGGCACTGTCCTCTGCTCCCACGGCGGGCGCGAAAAAGCCCTGGTCTGCCCCTACCACGGCCGCCGCTTCGACCTCGACGGCACGTTCAAGTACATGCCCGAGTTCGAGAAGGTCGAGGGCTTCCCATCGGAGAAGGACAACCTGCCCCGCATCCCGTTCGGCCAGTGGGGCAAGTTTGTATTCGCGTCACCGAAGGCCGCCGCGCCGCTGGACGAAGTGATCGGCCCGATGCGTGATCGGATGCCCTGGCTGGATGTGAGCGCCCTCCGCTTCGACCCCGGCCGCTCGCGCGACTACCTCGTCCACGCCAACTGGGCTCTCTACTGCGACAACTACCTCGAAGGCTTCCACATCCCCTTCGTCCACGCCTCGCTCAACCAGGCCCTCGACTACGGCCTCTATCGCACGGAACTCTTCAAGTGGTGCAACCTGCAACTCGGGATCGCCAAGCCCGGCTCGGGCGAAACACTCTTCGACCTCCCCGCCTCGTCGCCGGACCATGGAACCGCAATCGCCGCCTACTACTGGTGGGTCTTCCCGAACACGATGTTCAACGTCTACCCCTGGGGGATCTCGGTCAACATCGTCCGCCCCCTCGCTGTGGACCGCACCCGCGTGTCGTTCCTGGCCTACGTCGGCGACGAATCGAAGCTCGACAAGGGCGCCGGCGCCGGCCTCGACCGCGTCGAACGCGAAGATGAAGCCGTCGTCGAGGCCGTCCAACGGGGCCTCCGCAGCCGCTTCTACACCCGAGGACGCTACTCCCCCACCCGCGAGCAGGGCGTGCACCACTTCCACCGGCTCTGGTGCGAGGCAATGGCCTGAATCGCCTCAGATTCAGTTCACCGCAGAGATGCAGAGAGCGCAGAGAAGACAGAAGAGCGAGACCAAGGAACGCAAATCACAGGTATTCTGGTATCTCTCCGCGCTCTCTGCGTCTCTGCGGTGAATCGGATTTCAAGACAGAATCCGCTCCACCTCCGCCACGATCGTGTGCAGCACGACCATGTGCAGTTCCTGAATCCGCTCGCTCGAGTCGCCCGGCGCAACGATCTCGTGGTCGGCCTTGCCGCGGCATCGGCCGCCGTCCCTGCCCAGCAGCGCGACGGTGACCATGCCGCGTGACTTGCCGGCCTCCAGCGCCCGCACGATGTTCGGCGAGTTCCCGCTTGTGCTCAGCACGACAAGGACATCGCCCTTCTTGCCGTACGCCTCGACACCGCGCGAAAAGACCTGATCGAAGCCGTAATCGTTCCCCACGCAAGTCAGGTGCGCCGGGTCCGCCAGCGAAATTGCCGGCAGCGCCGGCCTGTCGTTCCTGAACCTCCCCGTCAGCTCCTCCGCAAAGTGCATCGCATCGCACATCGACCCGCCGTTGCCGCAGATCAGCACCTTCCCCCCGGCCTTGAAGCACGAGGCCAGCAGCGCCGGCAGCGCCTCGAGCCGTTCAAGAAGGGCATGGTCGGCCGCGAGCGCCTCGAGCGCTCGCCGGGCTTCAGAAATGGCCGTGGAAAACGGCTTGGTCATGGGCCGGATGATAGGGACGGACGGTTACTCGTGCGCCGAAAGCAGCCGCATCGTGCCCTTGTCCAGTTCCGGCACGATCGCGTGAGAGTCGATCATGGCCGCGGCGTCGATGTCCCGGTCCAGACCGAGCGCCACGACGTCACGCCCGCCGAGCCCTCGCCGCAGCGCTGCGCCCAGCGGCCCGGCCGAGCGCCACGCGTCGATGGCCAGCGAGGTCGCGTCGTTACCGCAAGCTGCAACACGCCGCGCCTGCGCACCGGGCCCGCCGGACGCCTCGAGCCCTGATGCAACGGCCCCCGCCCCCAACGTATCCTCAAGACTGACCTCTCCCCGCGTCCCCGCGCAAACCAGGTGGACCGGCCGCCCGTCTGACACGAGCACCCGCACCAGCGCCGACAGGTTGTTGAAGCACCCCACGAGAACGCGCTCGGCCTCCAGCGACGCCAACAACGCCCGCGTCCCGTTCGTCGTCGTGAAAAACACTGCCCGCGACCGGAGCGTTTCAGACCGGTACTCACCCGGCGAGTTGCCCAGGTCAAAGCCCGGAATCCTCGTCCCGCCGCGTTCACCGCCCAGCACAACGCTTCCCCCGCGCATCGAGGCCCTCGCGGCGAGCGCCTCCTCCGCCTCCAGGAACGGCCGAACATACGCCGCGCCCGCGGCCAGGGCGTGAACGATCGTGGTCGAGGCGCGAAGGACGTCGAACACCACCGCGACCCCGCCGCGAAGCCGGGCGGGGTCGATCAGTCCGGGCAGAAGATGCGTGGTGCTGGCGGCCATGATTGTGGAAGGCACCCAGAGTATGCCCGTCCCACACAGAAGCACCCCGCTGAAAGAACAACGCCGGCCGCTCAAACCGAGCGGCCGGCGGCGTAGTCCATAGGTCTCCGCTAATCCCCTCAGCGCCGGCGCCGAGCCGCCATCAGCCCCGCCATACCCAGCAGCCCCGCCGCCCCCGGCGACGGCACCCGGTCGCACAGGGCGTTGACGAACAACTGCCTGTAGTCCCCGCCGATCTGGCCGAACGAGTCGTCCGGGAACAGATTGACCGCCACCAGGTTGCCCTTGCTGGCGACCATCGGCTGCCCGTCGCTCCAGGTCGCGTTCTCGACCGCGCCGTTGGAGAGCGAGACATCGTCGTGATAGAACCCGTGGACCGCGTTCACGCCGAGGAACAGCGAGCCGCCGTCGTTGGAGGCCATGTCGACGTCCGAATACAGCGTGACGCCATCGGGCACGAGCGGGCTGGTGCCCAGCTCGATGATGTCGCCGGCCAGGGTGTTGCCGCCCTGCTCGGCCCACGCGAAGGTCGCAAGAACCAGGCGCTTGCCGGTCCCCGCGAACTCGTTGAGCCGGTCGCCCAGGGCGTCGGGGTCCTGGTTCTGCGAGTGGTTCGAGAAGTAGAGCACGCGGTCGTACTTATCCAGTTCATTGAGCGAGAACGGGGCATCCTGGTTGATGCCCGTCACGCTCGTGAAGTGCCCCGAATCAAAGAGCCACTGGGCAATCGCGCCGACCTGGCCGTCGGGGTTGCCCGTGGACCAGACCAGGACGTCCCCGCACTCGCCGTTCTGCCCGAAGGCGGACCCGGCCAGGAGGGCGACGAGCGCAGACGACAACGCAAGCCCGAAGGACCTTGTGATCGACATGATTTGGACTCCCCTCTCAACACCCAATGCGCGGCGACGCCGTGCTTCCGGATCGCAATATACCACGGGACACCAGACATTGCAAGCGGTTTTTCGCGCTTTTCGTCATCGACGAATCGGGCGATCAAGCGCCCGGTTCAGCCGCCACGGGCTCGATAACGACCTCATCCCGCTCGACCGAAGCAAAGTACGCCTCGACGACCAGATGGCGCCCCATCGCGCGGATCACGTCGGCGCTCCGCGCCAGGTCCTCCTCCTGCTTGCGCCGGAGGTCCCGTTCGTCGTAGTGGAGTTTCTTGAGGTAGAAGCCGCAGTTGCGGTGGGCGATGAGAACCACGCGCTGCAGGCCGTGAGAGTCGATGAGGAACCGGAGTTGCTCGACGAGCGCTTCCTGCTCGCGGTGCGCGGAAATGTGCCCGGCCAGCGCCGCAGCCCCTCCGGGAACCGCCAGGCGGTCATAGTGCGGCAGCCCGAGACGCTCGTGCAGGAACTCGTCGAACTGCTCGCCGAAGCGTCCGTCGGAGCAGTAGATCGCGACGGCGCCGATGCGCTCGGCGGTGAAGGGGAGAGAGGCGGACCAACCAGAATCTGGACTCACCGCATGGCTCCCGTCTCTCCGCGTCAGCACGCGAGCCCTCAATGCCGCGGCCCGCGCGCCGTCCCGTTCGTGCGCGCACTCTGGACCCCGCCGAACTCAAGGGCTGTCACGAGAAGCAGATCCAGAACGGCATGCTCCTCTCCGCGACCGGTGAATACGACGAAGGTTCGCTCGGCCTTCGGAGCCATGGCAATGTTCTCGGGATGCTGGACCTTGTACCGCGTTCCGTCGCCCATCACGACGGTGAACGGCATGAACGGTTGAGTCAGCGCGGCCTTGCGGAGTTTTTCGACGGTCACAGGTGAAAAACCTCCTCTTACAGATTCCCCCGCTTCTCCTGCTCCAGCTCCAGCGCCTCGAACAGCGCCTTGAAGTTCCCCTTCCCGAACGACTGGCTCCCCCGGCGGCAGATGATCTCGAAGAACAGCGTCGGCCGGTCCTGCAAAGGCTTGGTGAACAGCTGCAGGAGATACCCGTCCTCGTCCGCGTCCACCAGGATCCCCAGGTCCCGCACCTTGTCGTGATCCTCCTTCACGCCCGTCTTGCCGTGGGCCTTGAGCATCGCCTCGACGCGGGGCCAGACGCCCTTGTAGTACGCCTCCGGGATCGTCAGAAAATCCACGCCGCGCCGGCGCAGCTCCGCGATGCTCGCCAGCTCGTCGTCGGTCCGCAGCGCCAGGTGCTGCACGCCCGGCACGTTGTTGTGCCAGTCGAGATACTCCTGCACCTGGCTCTTTTTCTTCCCGTGGGCCGGCTCGTTGATCGGCATCTTGATCAGATGGTTCCCGCTGGCCATCACCTTGCTCATCAGCGCCGAATAGTCCGTCGAGATGTCCTTGTCGTCGAACGTCTTGAAGAGCTTGAACTCCAGCACATCCTCGTACCACTTCACCCAGTGGTTCATCTTGCCGAGTTCGACGTTGCCCACCAGGTGGTCCGTGAACTTCAGCCCGCAGGGATGCTGCCGGTTGTAGTCGTTGAGCGCAAAGTGCTCCACCTTCTTGAACTGCGGCAGGAACGGCCCGCCCTGCTTGATGCTCGGCAGCGCGTACTGCCCGCTCCGGCTCACGAACGAGTGGATCACCTCGCCGTACGTCCTGATCCCCGCCATGACCACCGTTCCCCGCTCGTCCTTGAGCTCGACAGGGGCATACGCCGACTGCCCGCCGTTGCGGACTGCCCGCTCGTACGCGGCCGCCGCGTCATGCACCGTAAACGCGACGTCCTTCACCCCGTCGCCGTACAACGACACGTGCCGCGCCGACGGATGGTCCTTGCTCAGGCCGGTCGTCAGGATGAACCGGATGTTGCCCTGCGTCAGGTAGTACTGCGCCGCGTCCCGGCTCCCCGTCGTCAGGTCCGCGATCTGCTCGACCTGAAATCCGAACGTGCTGGCGTAGAAGTACGCCGCTTGCTTCGCGTTGCCGACATAAAATCGGACATGGTCGACGTCAATCAGCTGCAAGGGGTCGGTCTTGGCCGAATCAGCGCCGGCGAGCGGCCGGGTCGTCGCGGTGGTCATCGGAGCGTTCCTCCAGCCGCCGCGACAGACACGCGACGGGCAGTTCGCTCAACTATAGGGGTATGCGCGGATGCCACGGCTCGTCCCGACTCTGAGGGCGAGCCGTTCCTGAACCCTCCCGTCCCTCGATTTTCCGTCCAGAACATACGGCCCGCGACATCCGAGACGGGCACGATCCGTTAGGATACAATAAGGGTCTTCGGATTTCTGGGGCGATAACCACGCTGGCGGCCGATAGCCAGTCCGCTATCATCGGTACTCGGCGTTCTGGCGATGGCCACGGCCGGCCCTGAATCCGGGTCGGACCGAACGCAGGAAGTGTGGTCGCCCGATCGCGGCCCTTCCAGATCCTCATGGGGTAAATGGTTGAGTCAGGAACTCGCGGAAATCATCGAGCGGCCGCCCGTCGGGCCGTACCGGATCGTTCGACCCCTGGAGCCGGGCAGACTTGCCGCCCGCTGGCTGGCAGTCCACGATCGGGACCAGACCAGCCACATCGCCTACGAGTTCCTATGCCGCGACCGGGCGGAGCAGCGGCGGCTCCTGAGCGCCTTCGAACGGGCCGCCGAACTCGAGCACCCCCACATCCTGCGGGTCGAGCAGTTCGCCTTCGCCGACGCCCATGTCGCCTGGCTGTTCACCCCCTACACCGGCAACCAGGAGGGCTTGGTCTCCCTTGATTCGCTCCTGAAAGCCAAGGGCGGCACGATGTCCGCCCAAGAGGCTGAGCGCGCCGTCACCCAGGTCCTCAGCGCCCTTGAATATGCCCACGCACGCGGCAACTTGCACGGTCCGCTGGCCCTGGACGAGGTTCTGGTGGACCGCCACGGGCGGATTTCGATCGAACTGCACGGCCTGGCCCGGCGGCTGAACGGCCTGACGGTCGGCAACTCCGAGATCGTCCGCGATGAAGTCCGGTCGGTGGTCGAGATGGGCTACCGGCTCCTCACCGGCCTTTCCCCCGAAGAGCCACGAATTCCCGCCGGGCGCCTCGGCGACCGCCTCAGTCCCTTCTGGGACGAATGGTTCGACGCCGGCTTGGACGCCCTCACCGGCGGGTTCGCGACCGCCGCCGACGCCGCCGCGGCCCTGCCGTCGGCCCGCATCGACGCCCAGCCCCGCGTCCCGGTCATCAGCGTCCGCCGCGTCCTGGGACGGGTCCGCGCCGCTCTCCGCCAGGGATCCTGAACAACGCCGCTCACCTCGGCTGGTCCGGCTCCGGCGATGGCGGCCCGACCATCCTCATCTGTTCCTCTCGCTCCCGATTGGCGATGAGCGTCTCCAGCAGAGCCAACTGAACGATCTGATTGTGATTCATCACGCCGCCAAACCGCGTCCGGACTTCATTCAGGATCGCGCGGGCGTGAGGCTGGTCCTTTGACAGGTCCAGGCCCCGCAGCCACCCCTCCGCCGAGCCCCCCGCGCCCCGCGCGCGATCAATCCGGTCCAGGCACAAATACGCGGCCGTCCGCGGATCAGCCCCGTTCTCGAGCGCCAAGCCCGGGAAGCGGGCACGGAGCGAGTCAAGTAGATCGAGGGTGCTCAGTGCCCGGTCCGGCTGACCCAGCTTGAGCCGGAGGTCCGCGAGCAGCAGCAACGCCCCCGCGATCGGCCGGGCCGAGTCGTTGTCGGCCTCCATCGCCCGCTCGGGCAGCGTGTCGAGCAGCGTGGCGGCGAACTCCGGGTCCTCGGTCGCGCCCGCGACGGAGAACAGGTCGGCCGCGGACATTTTCTCGGCGATCCGGGCTAGACCCGCCTTCCGGGTCTCCTGGTCGGGGAAGGGCAGCGACGCCACGGCCGCGTAGGCATCCGCGCTCGCGCCGGCCACCGCGACCGACTCCGCGACCGTCGCGAACAGATCGCCGTCTCCCGCGGCAGCGCCCAGCAGCCGGGCGAGAAAATCCGCCCGGCCCGCGAGCGCCTCCGCGGCCGCCAGACGGCTCGACCCCATCGACGAGTCAAGCACATCGGCCACCCGGGCACGGTCGCCGTCGGTCCCGATGCACACCAACAGGCGGAGTTCGTTGGTGCTCAGTTGCTCGAACGGCAGCCCTCGCAGCGATGCCGCCGCTCGCTCCCGCTCTTCGGGGTTGCTCAGCAGTCCGGCCCGGTTCAGCGCCAGCGCAGCCGTGGCCGCGGCCTCGCGCGCCACCGGCCCGTTCCCCAGCCAGCCGAGAATCGACGCGCGAGCCGCCGGGTCCGGCCAGCGCGCCGCGGCCGCCAGGAGCGCCGCGGCGGCCTCAGGATCGGTCTCGCGATTCAGCGCATCAATCACCGCCCCGGACGCGTCATCCCGGGCCATCTGGTCCAGGAGCACCGCCGCCCGGGCTCGCGTCGATGGGACCGGGCAGGCCAGGAGCGTAATCGCCGCGTCGGAAACGACCTGCGGGAGGGCCTGACCCGAGGACAACTCCAGGGCGGCCAGCTGAAAGCCCAGCGTCCGAAGATCCTCGCGCGGGTCCCGCAGGATGTAGGCCAGCAGCCCGGGCCGATCGGACGCGGGAATCTGGCTATAGAGGCGGCGGTAAACGGGGGTCAGCTCCTGCTGCGTCGCTTCAAGACGGGCCGCCAGCCGATCCGCCCGACCGGCCTGGTCGGCGGCAACTTTCCACTTTCCAGCACATTGGGATCCTAAGCTTAGAATTCCACGTGGACAAGTTGTCGCG
>JADMIO011627924.1_pt1 | contig 61222 bp, 65 predicted proteins | sample 8958161 | NCBI WGS metagenome assembly JADMIO01 (sample SAMN16585339, study PRJNA669376) | soil metagenome | isolation source: Crop rotation soil | place: USA: Cullars Rotation, Alabama | collected 2011
CGCGACAACTTGTCCACGTGGAATTCTAAGCTTAGGATCCCAATGTGCTGGAAAGAGCTAAGGCCCGCCTGGGCAGCCTCAAGGGTTAAGAATTCGAAAAACGTATCATCGTTGTGTACTGTTTTGCCCCATTCTTTATCGTGGTATTTCATGTAAAGAGGGTCGGTCCCGCACCAGCGGCAACGGGTTAAGTCGGAAGTCTTAAGTCTTGAGTCTGAAGTCATTTTATTGGAATTTTTCGGGGTTATTAATCATGTAGATAAGCAGGTAGCTAACTTCCTGACTTTGCTTGTTCAAATTGTCGTACTTTTCTTCGGTAATATATTTGCAAGCAAGGGCTGCATCTAACCAGGCTTGTGTTTCGCCATTCTCCATGTCAGCATCCGTTAACTTACTAACGAAGTGATTTGGGTAGCGGCGTTTTTTATAAGCTTCAGCTACCGACGCGAAAACTGAGCGTGATGACCTTCTGATTTGATCAATCAAGCTGTAATTTTCTTCTTTGGGAAACGTTTTGGTCGTCCAAAATATATCCATTGCAAGCGCGAATGCCATTTTATAAACTTTTAAATCACGGAATGAACTCATTGCAATAAGTTTAGATTTCTAATATAGAAAAAGGACTTATTACTTAAGGCTTCAGACTTTAGACTCAAGACTCAACTCATCCCAATACTCAACTGCCCTGCGGTAATGTGGGATGACGATTGAGCCGCCAACCAGGTTGGCTATCATAAATACCTCGTTCATTTCATCGTGGTTTACACCCGCCTCGTGGCATTTGCCCAGGTGGTACTTGATGCAGTCATCGCAACGCAAAACCATGGAAGCTACAAGGCCCAGCATTTCCTTTGTTTTTATGTCAAGGGCGCCTTCGGCGTAGGTGGTTGTATCCAGCGCGAAAAAGCGTTTAATGTTGGTGTTGGCCGTCTCCATTATTCTGTCGTTCATTTTGGTACGATAGGCTTCAAAATCGTTTATCAGTTGTCCCATATCATTTAGTGATTTATTGAATGTGTGAATTAGTGACTGGTGCTTCGGGGTTAGGAATTTTAAAGGTAAAAATGTTTGTTTTGATAGCTGTGTATTTATCATAAATTTACCACATAATTAAAAATCTATGGAAACCTTATCGCCCAACATTTTTACTAATGACATTAACGCAACCGTTGACTTTTACAAACTTTTAGGCTTTGAGATTGCGATGAGTGTGCCCGAAACCGGCGAGAATTTAGTTTGGGCAATGATGACCAATGGTAAGGTTACTATGATGTTTCAAACATTTGAAAGCCTGGCCGAGGAGCTACCCGAGATAAACAGAAATAACGGCGGCTCGCTTTTGTTATACATTAACGTAGGCGATATAAACGCTTTGTTCAATAAAGTTAAGGACAAGGTTACCGTGCTTAAAGGCCTTGAAACAACGTTTTACGGCGCTACCGAATTTTCCATTCTGGATAACAACAATTATGTGCTGACTTTCGCGCAGCACCAATAGGTATAATTAAGGCTTGTAAAAATGAGCCACATTATTTATCTTCAAAACCTTAAACCTTATACATGAAATATTTCTACGCATTACTATCCTTTTGCCTTATTTTTTCTTTCGCGGCAAAAGCGCAATCCAATTTTAAACCCGGCTATATTGTCGATAATAAGAAGGACACTATCCGTGGTTTTATCGACTACCGTGAATGGGTGAAGAATCCAACCCAGGTTACCTTCAGGCGGGATATGAACCAGCCGGATCAAACTATTACCCGCGATAACGCAAACGGCTTTGGCATTGATGGAGCGGAGTATTTCGTTAAGGCAACGGTGTACGCCAGCAACAGCGCTTTACAAACAAATGCTGTAGCGGGCATTGATACAAGCACCTCTGTTAACACTGTTTTCTTAAAGACAATCGTAAAAGGGAAAGCATGGTCGCTGTATTTGTACGACAGCCCGGTTAGGCCAAACTATTATCTTATTGACGAGCGGACAAATGAAATTATCGCGTTGAAAAAATACATTTATTTAAGCGAAGAAAAATCGATCGTAAATGTTAACAGTTACGTGAACCAGCTTTTAGGCCTCGCCATTCAGTCCCAGCCTGATAATAAGGCACTGCAAACCCAAATAGCCAAGGCTGGTTATAATTCTGACGACCTAAGCAGTGTAGTGTTGATGCTTAATGGAGAAAAAGGGGTACAACGATCGTTTAAGTCATCCTTTGGCACCCGTTTCTTTGTAGGGATTGCCGCCAGGCACAATACTCTCAGGTTCGATGCGGCAAATTCACCGTTTGTTGAACATAGCAGTTCCACTGTTGTACCCGAAATATCGGCAGGTGTTGACCTGATACCGAATAAAAATATAGGGGTTCTTGTATTTAGGGTCGAGGTAGCGCTTTCGCAAAGCCATTATAAATTCGAAGACCCACAATCTTCTAATGCGGTATCTTTTCACAGTCTCGACTTTAAACAAACTACAGCTACTCTTTCCCCACAAATGATCTATAATGTTTATTCAACAGATAAACTTAAGGTGTTTTTTGATGTTGGTTTTAATGTTAACTATTACTTCTATAGCAAGCATAACTACATCTCTAAATTTAGTAATGGAACAGAAACGGTTGTGGAAGATTATCCGAAGTTTAAAAGTTTTCACTTTGCTTTCCCTGTTAATGTGGGCGTGCAAATTGGCAAAAACGTACAAATATTTGGTGGATATGTGTTGCCGTCAATCGTTCTTGACGACTATTTGCGTCGCAGAGCTAAGGTTACATCTATCGGCGGCGGCGTAAAATATTTCTTTGAATAACTTCGCGGGCGTTTAAAAAGTAATGATAGAATTTAAGCGCATTGACCATTTTCATATTTGCGTACCACCTGAAAAGCTGGACGACGCTAAAAACTTTTACACAAACGTAATCGGGCTGGTTTTGATTTACCGGCCTGATGACCTTTTCTCGTCAGCAGGTTACTGGTTCAATATTGGTGATGTGCAACTGCATATAGGCATAGAACCAGCTTTGCCGCGTACCATCCGTCACACAGCGTTTGAGGTAGCGGATATTGAGGCGGCACGCTCACATCTTATGAGTAAAGGCGTAGAGATATTGGAAGAACCTGTAATACCAGGACGCAGCCGCTTCGCGTTTATTGATCCGTTTGGCAACCGGATGGAATTGCTGCAAATTTTGTAACGAAATAAAATCATTTGCTCAGTTTGTGCGTATATACCCAAAACTCACAATGACATGAAGATAATTTCTCCTAAACTGCATGGAATAATCGACTACGTACTTATCCTTTTCTTATTCGCGTCGCCCCTGGCATTTGGCCTGGCAAACTACGCAGCGTCTTACACTTATTCATTAGCAGCCCTTTATCTGGTGTTAACCATTGTTACTAATTACAGTTTCGGGCTGTTTAAATTTGTGCCGCTAAAGGTGCATGGCATTATTGAGCTTGTGCTTGGAGTTGGCCTTACCGTGGCTGCTTTCACAGCTTTGCAATATGATGAACGGGCAAAAAACTATTATGCTATGTTAGGTACACTGATACTGATAATTACTATATGTACGGACTATGACCCAAGGCGCGATACCATTAAAGCGCCAATTCTATAGCCGGGTCCCAAAATAGCGCCTTGAAGTTTTGGATCTGGTTGTCAACCACTTCCACGCCCTCGTTTTGCAGCAATTGCTCCATAGTATTACCACCGAAGTGAAATTTGCCGGTTAGCAATCCTTGTTTGTTTACAACCCGGTGTGCGGGTACAGGCGGGTTTGCGGTCCCGCAGGCCATCATGGCGTAGCCCACAATACGTGATGATTGTTTCGATCCTAAGTAAGCGGCAATAGCACCGTATGAAGTTACCCTGCCTTTTGGTATTTGCCTAACTACATCATAAACATTATCGAAAAAGTTGTAGTCCTGCGGCATGGCTTAAAAAGAAAATTTGAGGTAATTAATGTTCTTATCATGCTGGAGGTACTTCTTCTCATAATAAGTTTTTATAGAAAGTACATCATCAGCATACTTCGAATGGTAAAGGTCCTCTGTTTTTACGAACAATTGCAAGCTAAGTTCAGCAATCTTGTCAGCAGTGTAAGCATGCAGTCCGTCGTTATCGGTTTTTAGGTTGATAAAGCCGCCGGCCTTCAACACTATACGGTACATATCAAGAAAACGGGGTGAGGTAAGGCGCTTTTTTTCGCGGCTAAGCTGCGGCTGGGGGTCGGGGAAAGTGATCCAGATTTCATCTACCTCGCCGGCAGCAAAGTAGTCCGTAAGGTTTTCTATCTGCATGCGAAGAAAGGCTACGTTAGCTACGCCATCTTCAAGTGCGGTTTTTGCGCCGCGCCAAATGCGGTTGCCTTTATAATCGATACCAATAAAGTTTCTATCCGGGTACATGCGGGCAAGGTTAACGGTATATTCGCCTTTGCCGCAAGCGAGTTCAAGCACAACCGGGTTAGTGTTCTTAAAAAACCCCTCGGCCCAGTCACCTTTAAACGGCTTACCTGCTTCCAACTCTAAAACATTGCTGAACGTTGCAACTTCGGCAAAACGCCTTATCTTATCTTTTCCCACGTGCTTAAATAAAATGCGAAAATAAGAATTTTAGGTACAGGAAAAGCAAACGGAGCACTGTAACTATCGGTTGCGGCTTTTTCGCAATTGAACCAATGCTTTGTCAATTAAGTTAAAAGTGGGTCCAAACAAAAAAGGGACAAACTCTTTAAGTCTATCCCTTTTTCATTTAAAACCGTGTTTCACAACAGGGCTTTAATATTTTAATACGGTTGGTATGCCGGCACACCATCTTCCTCGGGCACAATTGCTTCAGCCTCGGCCGTATCTTTTTTCTTTTTGAACAGGTTATTGAACACGCCTTTAGCTTTACCCCAAACACCGCTCACATTCTCTTCGCTTATGTAGTGTGACGCCTTTTGCGATAATATGCCTACCAGCGTTTTTACAATAAAGTTTGACTTACGGAACAATGTTTTGTTAAGCGTAAGCGGCAGCAGGAACCTTGAAACCAGGCCAAGAAAGTCCTGGTTAAAGAAACTCGCGCTCTTAACGCCATCAGCTGTCGACGAGCCCGGGAACAGTGATAAAACTGTTGAGAATATAGCAGCCGGGCCACTAAATCTCGCCTTTAACGCTACCGACTGGTGCGCCTCAAGATTTTTAAGCCGGCCAATCTCTACCTGTAATTCGTGTATATTTCTTATTGGTGTTTCCATTGCTTCTATTTGAACAGCTTCCTTATCATTATGTTTATAATAGGCCTTTCAAAACCTCGTTTGGCCATGGCTATTATAAAGGCAAGCAACGCATAAAAAGCTGTTACACAACCAAAGCCCTGCCAGTAAGAATGTAATACATCGGCAAGCCATAGCGCAAGTGTAAAACTCAGGAACAGGAATGCCAGCAGGCCTAAAATGATGATGATTACATCGGTAATAATATCGGCAATTATTGATGTGCTGCGTTCAATAACCTCGTATTTGATAAGCTTGAACCGGGTTTCAGCATACTCTTTCAGCTGGTCGATTATCGGGCGTACTGGTTCTTCTTTTTCTGGTTCCATGGTAAATGTTTAACACTATGCGGGTTGCCAACAGGCGGTTAATTGTTATGCGTGTTCCAGGTCATCCTGGTATTCTTCCTCGGCGCCTTTAACTTTGCTTTTAATGTTCTCAACAACTTTATCTTTCAAACCAACAAGTTTATCAATTTCAGCCGCAGCGGTCTCTTTTATCGAGTCGCCAAGGTTGGTTAATGATTCTGTTAATTTGTCGCGTGTCTCGGTACCTTTGTCTGGTGCAAATAAGATTCCTAATGCCGCTCCTGCCGCTAAACCTGCCAGCAGTGCAACAACCACTTTTGTGTTATCGTTCATATTGTATTAATTTTTAAGTTGGCTATTTGTTTTTATAATTATTAAATAATTTAATTGCTTTATATATTCTATTGCATCTCGGGGCCGGTTCGTATCCGCTCAAGCCGGTCTGCAGCCATGCGGTTGGTTTCATAAATCTCCAGCAGCAGCAGGAAGTACGACAGCAGCACAGGCCCAAAAACCAGGCCAAGTATACCAAAAAGCGGCAACCCGATAAACACCCCTATAACGGTTATTATTGGGTGGGTATTGCCAATGCGCCGGTTAATGATCATGCGCAGTACGTTGTCAACATTACCTATAAATAATATACCATATAATAATAATATTACACCTTGTACCTTTTCACCGTTAGCATAAAGCATAATAGCTGCAGGGATACACAGGGTAGGTGCCCCAACTACCGGGAGGAACGATATGAACGCGCCTATCACGCCCCAAAAGATAGGGTCGGGTATGCCGAATATCCAGAAACCGTTTGCAAGTAGCGCCCCCTGTACCAATGCAATAATCCCCTGGCCTAAAACATTTGAATAGGTGGAGTTTTTCAGCTCAACCGCAAATTTCAACGCGTGCTGCTCTCTAAATGGCGCGTATTTAAGCAGGCCAATTTCAAACTCCCGCATTTGCACGAACATAAAATACAGCAAAAAGTACATGACCAACAGGGTAAGTACAATATTGGCCGCACTAACGAATATAGAGGGAAAAAGATCGGCGGCGTAGGCCCCAAGTTTTTGTAAGGTGTTTTCGGCGAAGTGCGGTTGGTTAAGGTTGGCTGCCGTAAACGCATCTATTTTTCGGGTCCATTTATCAATGTTCAGGGCCTCGCGGTTGATGCTCGAGATTTTACCTATCACCATAATACTAAGCGACAGGAAAGGGATAACGATAACAATAAGCGAAATGAGAATAATGATAACTGCCGACAATGCCTTGTTGAACCCGCGCCTCTCAACCATGTACAAATAGAATGGGCGGAAAATGGTAAAGAGTACGATAGCCCCCAGGATGGAATTGAATAGTTCACTTAAAGCATAAAGCAGGAAACAACCGAGCACAATTATGCTTACCAGTATAATATTATTGCGCTGCTTATAATTAAAAATGGACATTCTTGATCCGCGGAAAGCTAATTGTGATACTTTTATTTAAAACAAAAAAGCGCTAAAAAGTTTTTCAGCGCCTGTATAATAAGTTAGTCAAAATCTTCCAGTAGCTTGTCAATTTTCCTGGCGGATTGCGCCAGGCTGTCAAGATAAAGCTCGGTATCGCCTTCCTGTCCCTCCAATTCAAACCGCAGCCCCTCTAATGCAAGCTGTATATTGGAAAGCTGGTTCTTCACGTCGTGCCTTAGCTTTTCAAAAGTGCCTTCATGCGCCATCGTTATTTCAGGTTAATGGCTTTCATTTTATTGTAAAGCGTTTTACGGTCAATATTCAGGATCTCTGCGGCTTTGGTCTTGTTAAAGTTTACTTCGCGCAGCACTTTTAGTATGGTTTCATGTTCGGCTCCAAGGGCGGCATTCTTAAGATCGTGCCTTGTTTCTTTGGTTTCGGCTGAGAGAGATGAAGCTCCTGACGGCTCAAATGAAGCTGAAACTTTGAAGTTAGAGATCTCAAGCGGCAAAGTTTTTATGGTGATCTCATTTCCTTCACTTAGCAGAGTTGCGCGGCGTACCACGTTCTTTAGCTCGCGGATGTTGCCTTGCCAGCGGTAATTCATAAAGCACTCTATTACTTCGGGCGCGAAACTGGTTACGTTACGATCAAGTTCATGATTGGCAATCTTAAGGAAATGCTCTGCCAGCATCATAATATCGTTCCCGCGCTCACGCAATGGTGGCATGTAAATGCTGAACTCGTTAAAACGGTGATAAAGATCCTCCCGGAAACGGCCCTTTGAAATGCCATCCTGCAGGTTTTCATTAGTAGCTATGATAATGCGTACATCAAGATCTATCTCTTTGGTGCTGCCAATGCGTTTCACCTTGCGCTCCTGTACGGTACGGAGCAAAGCCGCTTGTATCTCGTATGAAAGGTTGCCTACCTCATCTAAAAACAACGTACCGCCATTAGCCATTTCAAAATGGCCTATCTTAGTATATAGCGCACCTGTAAACGAACCTTTTTCGTGACCAAAAAACTCGCTTGCTGCAAGCTCCTTGGTGAGCGATCCGCAATCCATTGCCACGAATGGCTGGTTGTGGCGCGGGCTGTTCTGATGAATGCTTTTAGCCACCGACTCTTTCCCGGTGCCGCTTTCCCCTAATATAATAACGCTGTAATTGGTTGGTGCAACCAGTTCTATCTGTTTCAATAGGTCTTTAGATGCGCGGCTGGTGCCTACTACAAACTCTCCTGAGAGCACCTGCTTTTTACTTTCTTTCTGCGGCTTATCGTTAGTAGTATACTCGTTGGCTGCCATTTCCTGCAAGGCGTATTGGGTTTCAATAGCCTTGGTAATGGTATTCAGGATCTCATCGGGGTAAAGGGGTTTGGTTATGTAGTCGTAAGCCCCCATTTTTATCAGCTCCACCGCCATCTTAATATCAGAATAGCCGGTGATAATGATCACACCCGTTTTAGGATACAGAGATTTTATATTTTTAAGCATCTCGCGGCCGTCGGTATCCTCCAGCCTGAAATCGCACAGTACAAGGTCAAACTCGTTTTTCTTGAGGCAATCCATCCCGCTGCTGCCGTTAGCTGCCGTACTTACCTCAAAACCATTGCGTACCAAAAATTTTGATAGCAACAATCCAACGTTCACTTCATCGTCAATGATGAGTATTTTTTTCATATCAGCAAATTACTCTACAGGTAAATGTATTGCGATGGTTAAGGTACAAATAATTGCTAATTTATAAGGAAATTATTAGTTATAACGTGTAAAATTTAACTTACAGATATATAGCACCATCCCTTACAACGCCCGGGTTATTTAAGCCCGCGCATGTATCTCAGCCGCAGCTTAAATAGTCTTTACCGTTTAAGCCCTTATCCTTTTTACGGTCTCCGTTAAATGTGCCAGGTGGTGGTTGCCATGCCATGCGTACAAGGCCAGGTTCTTTTTAAGTGGCGTGACATTACCCGATTCCGGGTGAACAAACGTGCGGTTCCACTGGTCTTCTGTAAAACTCTCAAATAAGGCCACCATATGTTGATGTATCCCATCAAGCATTTTTAACGAAGGCTCTACCGGCAGGCGATAATCGGGCTGTATAGCCCATGCGGCCTCTTCATATGGCTTTATAGTTGGGTTGTCTTCTGTAATAGCAAGTTTAAACCGACAAAGCGAATTCATGTGACTGTCGGCAATATGGTGCACAACCTGGCGCAGTGTCCAGCCGCCGGTACGGTATTGTGTGTCTAACTGCTCATACGTTAAACCAATAATAGCTTCCCGTACCCGGCCGGGAAGAGTGGCAATATCATGTATCCAGCGGCGCATATCATCCTCTGTATATGATACGGGTGCAGCAAATTTTCCTATTGGGTAGCGCATTTGTTCGTCAGTCATGGCTGTAAAAGTGTTAATTTTTATTGTTCCATAAGGAATTGGGCTAAATTAGCGTTTTACCGTTATTTTGCTTTACTGATGACGAAAAAGATACTGTTGCTTTGCCTGTTATTCATAAATACCATAGTCTTCGGCGAAACCATACGCACTGATGTGCTTGTTGTTGGAGGCGGTGCGGGGGGCGTCACTGCAGCTATACAAAGCGCCCGGAGCCGGATAAAAACCCTGCTTATAGAACAAGGGCCCTGGCTTGGCGGCAGCGCAACAAGTGGCGGCTTATGTATACTGCCGGTAAACCGCAGGCTGTCATCAGGTATTTATGCCGAGTTCAGGAACCATGTACGTGAGTTTTATAAGCCCCGGCTTGGTTATGATACCTCCAGGTACGCGCCGCTGGTATTTGAGCCTGCAACAGGTGCTGCTATCCTCAAAAAGATGAGTGATACGGTTAAGAACCTGACAGTCAAAATAAATACTACATTCAAATCAATAAAAAAAGACGGAGTAGGCTGGGAGGTGACCGCTGATGAAGGCGGCGTAGTACAAACCATAAAAGCCAGGGTAGTGGTCGATGGCACCGAACTTGGCGACGTAGCCACAGCCGCTGGTGTGTTGCTAACTTCGGGCTTTGATAGCAAGACAGATACCAAAGAAGCGCTTGCCCCTGAAAACGCTACCAACCAGATCCAGGACATCAGCTACCTGGCAATTTTGAAAGATTACGGTAAAGCAGCCGACCGTACCATTGCCCGACCGGCTGATTATGATGCGAAGTTATATGCTTGCTTAAATGCCGGCGGGGTAAAAAAACTACTGACCGCCGCCTCCTTACCTAATGATAAATTCCTGATCAACTGGGAAAATTGTGGAAACCAATATCCTGTTACTGCCGATGACCTGAAGCCGGAGAACCGCGCCGCGAATTTCCAAAAAGCCCGACTGCGTACACTTGGGCTCATCTATTACCTGCAAACTGCTCTTAATTATAAAAACCTCGGTTTTGCCGACGATTATAAAACCGCCGACCATTTGCCTTACCTGCCTTACATCAGGGAGAACCGGCGCGCTGCTGGTGTTGTACGGATGGTTTTGGATGACATTTACACCCCGTACAATCGCCAAAGTAAATTATACCGTACAAGCATTGGTGTGAGCGACGCATTACCCGGCCAGCATTACAGCGTTCCCGGCGCGCCGGCTATTGCCTACTCACCTTTTCCCGCATTCAGCATACCCTTGGGGGCGGTGGTCACAAAAGAACAGGACAACCTTTTGGTTTTAGAAAAGGCCCTTTCGGTTACCCACCTTGTAAATGGGGCGGTAACTGATCCGGCTGTTCAAATGAACCTTGGGCAAGGGGTTGGAGCAACCGCGGCTTACTGCGTTTTTTTTAAACGCAGCACAAAACAGCTTGATGTGCGTGCTATACAAGGGGAAATACTTGACCATAAAGGCAGTATCATGCCTTTTGATGATGTGCTTAGCACTGACCGTGACTTTCGTGCGGTGCAACAGGTAGCCGCTACAGGGATGTTGCAGGGTATTCAAAAAATTAAAGGCAATGCCGCGCTGGTGTTGTTTATGCCTGATAGCATTGTACACACAGCTGAAATACAGCCTTTGCTGACCGAATTATACTCCAGGGCATTCATTTGGTTTAACAAGGAAAAACCGGGTGAGGATTTTACCCTGGGCAATCTGCTTAGCTATATCAGTGAGATCACCCTTCGCGACCCGGCAAACCTTAACGATGCCATTAAAAAAACCTGGAAAAGTTATTATCATTTCAATACTGATTTCAATCTTAAACGCCCGGTAACACGCCGCGAATTTGCGGTACTTGCTAACCGCTTTTTTAATCCGTTTGCGAGGGCTGTAGATGTTTCCGGCAAATTAAAGGATTAACGCTTAAGCAACTTGCGCAAGCATTTTGCACTCACTAAATATTGCTAACTTTGAGCAATGCTTAACGCCATTACAAACCATGAGCGAAACTCAATTTAACCGCCCAATACGTGTATTAGTTGCTAAAGTAGGCCTGGACGGGCATGACCGCGGCGCGCGTATAATAGCTACCACCCTTCGCGATTCCGGCATGGAAGTGATATATACCGGGCTGCGCCAAACACCTGAGATGGTTGTAAACACCGCTTTGCAGGAAGACGTAGATGCTATTGGGATCAGTATCCTATCCGGCGCTCACATGACTGTTTTCCCCAAGGTAATGGCCCTGATAAAAGAAAAAAAGATGGATGACGTGTTGCTCACCGGTGGGGGCATTATTCCTGCCGATGATATGGCCGAACTGAAAAAGATAGGGGTTGGTGAACTTTTCCCGCCCGGTACCAGTACTGCCGACATTGTGACTTATATAACAAACTGGGTTCATCAAAACCGCAATTTCTAAAACTGCTGCCCTATGGAATTTGAAAATATACTGGTCGAAACCAAAGGCCGAATTCAATATATCACGATAAACCGCGAAAACAAGCTTAACGCGCTCAATCAATTTACACTGGCCGAACTGCACGACGCATTTACACGAGCGTTTAAGAACGAGGCCGTTGGAGGCGTCATCATAACCGGGGCAGGCACCAAAGCTTTTGTAGCCGGGGCCGACATTACCGAGTTTCAAGGAAAAGATGTGGACGGCGGTCGCAGAATAGCATATGAAGGCCAGTCGAAAGTATTTGATGCGATAGCAAACGGTAACAAACCGGTGATAGCTGCCGTGAACGGGTTTGCCTTAGGCGGCGGCCTGGAGCTGGCAATGGCCTGCCACATTCGCGTAGCGTCCGACAATGCTAAAATGGGTCTTCCTGAAGTTACATTGGGCCTTATACCCGGCTATGGGGGCACCCAGCGCTTAACGCAACTTATTGGCAGAGGCAAGGCGCTTGAAATGATCATGACCGCCGATATGCTTACCGCGGCAGAAGCTTTGCAGCTAGGCCTTGTTAACCATGTTGTATTCCAGGCCGATCTGATCGCAAAAGCCGAAGAGATAATGGATAAGATACTCAGCCGGGCACCTCTTGCCATTGCTGCAGCCATCCGCGCGGTAAATGACGCGCAAACCGACGGTGTAAACGGGTTCGATACTGAAATTGAGGAGTTTGCCCGGTGCTTCGGCACCGCCGATTTTAAGGAAGGGGTAGCCGCATTCCTAGAAAAACGCAAACCGGAGTTTAAAGGGAAGTAACAGAGGATAAGCCTCCACTATCATACAGCCAATACTTAACAGCGCCCTGTTGCAACGGTCCTGTTCTAAAGCATTTGCCATCGGTAAATTATTCACGTACTTTTGGGCAACATGCCAACGGGTAAAAACTTATACTTTGCTTCCGACTTTCATCTGGGTGCTAACGGGTACGCGTCATCGCGCGAGCGTGAAGATCGTATCATCCGCTGGCTTGACCTGATAAAAGACGACGTTTCCGAATTGTTCTTGATGGGCGATGTGTTCGACTTTTGGTTCGAGTATAAAACAGTTATACCTAAGGGCTATATACGGTTTTTAGGAAAGCTTGCTCAGCTCACCGATAGTGGTGTGAAACTTTACCTTTTTAAAGGCAACCACGATATGTGGATGTTCGACTATTTTGTGCAGGAGCTTGGCGCAACCATTATCACTAACGAGTTGGAGCTAACGCGCGGAGGCAAAACCTTTTACTTGCATCATGGAGACGGCCTTGGCCCCGGGGACAGGTTCTACAAATTTTTAAAAAAGTTTTTTCGCAGCAAGGTTTGCCAATGGCTTTTTGCCCGGCTGCACCCTAACCTCGGTGTAGGCATAGCCAACAAATGGTCGCAGCAAAGCCGTATTGCAGGCGCCAAGGACGTTGAAAAATTACAGTACCAACAGGAATGGCTTGAGGCTTATTCTTTAGAGGTTCTTAAAAGTCACCACTACGATTATTTCATTTTTGGGCACAGGCACCTGCCGCTCGATATATCACTTCCCGATAATGCCCGCTACATAAACCTTGGTGAGTGGGTTAATTATAACACCTATGCCGTTTTTGATGGGGAAACTCTGCACCTAAAGTGGTTTGAAAGTTCACCTAAATCTTTTACGCAGGAGAGGCTTTAGAAATGGTTGGGTCAATATTTCGGTAGCTTTTAAAATTGCCGGTGGAGGCATCATTCTCTTTACAATCCGCTGAATTTATTATGTGGTGACAAATGCGTATTTTTGCACGCTTATTGCAATGCAATAGGTGCAATAAATCCAAGTTTGATGTAAAGCTTTTGGATGTCGCGATTTGTGCCAAGTCTAAAGCTTAAATGCAAAATGGGTATGCAGTAACCTACAATGTGCTGCGATTGATTCAGATAAAAAAATGTTAGAAAAATTAGAACTTATATTTCAGCGCTGGAAAACGGTAGAAGGCGAATTGAGCAGCCCGGAAGCGATGGCCGACATGAAGCGTTTTGCCCAACTGAACAAAGAATATAAAGACTTGGCGAAAATTGTTGAGCAGTATAATGTTTACAAGAACATTATGAGCAACATTGAAACCAATAAGGAGATATTGGCTACCGAGAAGGACGAGGAGTTTCGTGAAATGGCCAAAATGGAACTGGATGAGCTTTTGGAAAAGCAGGATGAAATGGAAGAAATTATCCGTTTGATGCTGATACCTAAAGACCCTGAAGATTCTAAAAATGCCATTATCGAGATCCGAGGCGGTACTGGTGGCGATGAGGCAGCCCTTTTCGCGGGCGACCTTTACCGCATGTACATGCGCTATTGTGAACGCCGCGGCTGGAGAACCGAACTGGTTGACTACACCGAGGGAACTGCCGGGGGTTATAAAGAAATAGTGTTCAATGTTAATGCAGAGGACGCCTACGGTAACTTTAAATACGAGAGTGGTGTACATCGTGTACAGCGCGTACCCGATACCGAAACCCAGGGTAGGGTACATACCTCAGCAGCATCTGTAGTGGTATTGCCTGAAGTTGATGAGTTTGATATCGACTTGCAGGTAAGCGATATCCGTAAGGACCTGTTCTGCGCTTCGGGGCCGGGTGGGCAATCGGTAAATACTACTTATTCGGCCGTGCGTTTAACACACATCCCTACCGGTATTGTTGCCCAGTGCCAGGACCAGAAATCGCAGTTGAAAAATTACGATAAGGCATTACAGGTGCTCCGTTCCCGCGTGTACGAAATGGAACTTCAAAAGCATCTGGAAGAAACGTCCAAAAAGCGTAAAACCATGGTAGCCACTGGCGACAGGAGCGCTAAAGTGCGCACATATAACTACCCGCAGGGGCGATTAACCGAGCATCGTATTGGTTTAACCATTTATAACCTTACAGGAGTGATGAACGGCGACCTGCAGGAAATTATGGAAGCCCTGCAATTCGCTGAGAATGCGGAGAAGCTTAAAGAGGGTACTACAGCTTAAAATTATTATAATAATAAAATTAAAAGCACCGGTAAGGTGCTTTTTTTATTTATAAAAAATGGTTTTTCATGCCAATTTCATAATGCCCGTATAATTTAGTGTTTGTGAAGTTGCATTCGTTCATTACGTTACGTAATGTTTGGGTACAACATGTTTAATTGTACTTAAGCGCTATAATTATGCTGGCAGTAAAAAATTTAACAGGCACTTCAACCATTATAAGCCGAGAAGTAAGGCTAATGGGAAATAATTTCGCTATCAGTGTAGTAGCTGATGACCATACCTGGGCGCTTAACCGCATCGATAGCGCTATAGCCGAAATATCGCGGGTTGAAAAGCTACTAAGCATTTTTACCGAAGATAGTTCAATTAACGCCATTAACCGTAACGCTGGTTTAAAGCCGGTAAAGGTTGATGCGGAAACTTACCGTTTAATTGACCGCGCCCTGCAAATTTCTGCACTTACCCATGGCGCATTTGACATAACTTATAGTGCTGTCATTCACAATACTGACGATAATAATACCCCAATTGCTATTGCCCCTGCTAAAAAACTTAATAAGAAGTTGAGCCTTACCAACTACACTAATGTTGAACTCGATTTTACTAAGCAAACAGTCTTCCTGAAAAATGAGGGGATGCGAGTAGGATTCGGTGCAATTAGCCGCGGTTACGCTGCCGACAGGGCGAAGTACATTTTACAGATGGAAGGCGTGAGCAGCGGTGTTATCAATGCTGGCGGCGACCTTATAACCTGGGGCCTGCAACCCGACAATACGCCGTGGACCATAGCCACCGCAGATTCAACGCTGGCTGATAAATCATATGCAAATGTGAACATCAGCAACATGGCGGTAGCTACTTCATACAACAACGACGCCTATACCAGCATATCAAAGAACAAAACACTTACTGATATTAATCCTGAAACAGGTTTCCCGGTAAGCAGGATAGAAAGTGTTAGCGTTATAGCCCCAAGTGCCGAACTTGCCGACGCCATGGCGTCGCCGGTTATAGCGATGGGTGTTAACGCAGGTTTGTACATGATAAATAAGCTTAACCAGATCGCCTGCATTATCGTTGATGACCATGCACGTGTATACACGTCAAAAAATTTAAATACAAAGCAGTAAACTTTTACTGCCCATATAAACCTTTAAGATTTGAACGCGCTAAGTAAGCCGTGCTATGGCCGGCATTACTTAGCGCATTTTTTGCATATAATTATTTCAACTGAGTAAGCGGTTAGCTGCATATATTTGCTATTCGAAGCGTTTTTCCCTCCCTTAAAATGACAAAGTGGTTTTTGTATATTGTGCTCTTAATAATATCCGCGCCACGTTTGTTGTACGCTAAAAACGCCGCTGCTATACATCGCGATCAACTTCATACATCTGCTATTATATTATTTGACACCTATAATACGTTACAACATCGTGATACTACTGCAACAAAGGGCAAGCAAAAACAAACAGACGAGGAGAAAAAGAAAGTAAAAGAAGTGGCTAAGGCAAAAAAACAGCCCAAACCCGAAAAAATAGAAAATGTTGAAGCTGCTAAACAAAAACCAAAGCGTCAGCGTAGGCCCGAAGGTTTGGAAAGGCCACCCGAAATACCACGGAGAAACGACTAATATTACATCTGCTTAACAATGAGATATTTTGGCGCCCTGTTATTTATAATTACCTGCAACGCTATTAACGCGAAGGCACTTTCCATGCCTTTATCGCATTGGAGCGCCCATGTTGTAGCAGACACCGATACCGTAGTGCGCAAAAATTCAGTGTCGGCCGGGGTAACTTATGGGAGTGATGCGCTTTTCTTTGGTCGTACCGGGCCTATCAAATATCCGTTCATGACTACGGATGTTATATTTAATACCAAGCCCGGTTTCTTTGTATACGGATCGGCGCTAAAGGTGCTGGGTTATAAACCGCTTGTTGATGAGATAGACCTTGGAGGAGGCTACTATTATCGTTTATCAAAGCGGTTTACGGGTACCATTAGTTACACCCGTTTTTTCTTTAATAAAGAAGCCAACATCATCAAGTCGTCTGCTTCAAACGATGTTAACTGGAAGAACACGCTGGATTGGAAATATCTAAAAACGAGCGCTACTGTCGATTACCTGTTTGGTAAATCATATGATATTTTCACTACTATAAGTAACTCCAAATATTTTGAAAGCAGTTTCAATGTTTTCAATGATCAGGATTTCCTGTCGATCAACCCAAGTGTAAACCTGATATTCGGTACCCAGAACTTTGTGCAGCGCTATTCTGTTGATCACCAGTACCGCCCCGAAATTGACAACATATTTACCCAGAACGAGAACGGCAGGCGCGCCAGGGCCAATGCTAAGTTTAACATGCTTAACTATAGCTTTAAAATACCGTTAGCATATAATATGCCGCACTACACGCTTGAGGCGTCATACAAGTATTCGATACCTGTGAACGTTGAAGGCGTCCTAAAGAACCGACGCGAATCATTTTTTAATTTCACCTTTTATTACGTCTTTTATTAGATGAATGTATTGATCATAGAGGACGAGAAGGCCCTGGCCCACGAGTTGGAGCTTTTCCTTGCTAAAAATAATTACATATGCGAGGTAAGTTACAACGGCGTTTCCGCTTCAGAAAAGATCGCTATAAACCTCTACGACTTTATCCTGCTTGACCTTGGTTTGCCTGATTATGAAGGGCTCGAGCTCCTAAAAGAAGCTAAAAAAGCTAATCCCGAGGCCGCTTGTATAATACTCACCGCGCGGGCCGAAGTAAATGACAGGGTAAAAGGCCTTGACCTGGGTGCCGACGATTACCTGGCAAAGCCATTCTCTTTGCTGGAGTTGCAAAGCCGCATGCAGGCCATCACCCGGAGAAAATTTGGTATAACCCAAAACGTTATAGACCTGGAAGGCTTTTTGGTAAACCTTACCGAGCGCACCATCATGTACCATGTTAATCCTGTTAATACAATCACCAAAAAGGAGTTTGACCTGATAGCCTATCTTTTGCTGCACAAAAACCGCACACTAACCAGGGCTCAGCTAAGCGAGCACATTTGGGGCAGCGTTATAAATGATGATTATGACTCAAACTTTATTGACGCCCATATCAAGAACATCCGGAAAAAGTTAAGCGCTTTCGCACCTGCCGACTGGCTGGAAACGGTGCGCGGCTTGGGTTACCGTATTAAAACAAACGTTTAAGCATTTGAAGTTAAATACCAAACTGACGTTTTTTAATGCCATCTCCAAACTGGTAATTGTAACCCTTTTTATATTACTGCTTCCCAATATTATTGAGAATATTAATAAAAGCTATACCGATAGCCGCCTTATAAAACAGAAGGATAAGCTTTTACAGATAGTTAGGGAAAAGGGGATCAAGAACTACATTGAAGACGGCGAAAGTTATGGGAGTTACCTTCCGCTGAAAGAAGAATACATCAGTTTAGAGCAAACCGACCCTTCATATCATCTGGATACGATAAGAGATGAGCAACGCTCTATTGAACGCGATACTATTGATTACCGCATATTGAGCCATACTTTTAACGTTGGCAAAAAAAACTACCTGCTCGAAATAGGTAAAAGCACCGAAACTATTGGCGAGACGACCGGACCTTTACAAAACATTGCCTTCCAGATATTGCTGGGCATGATCTTATTAACCGTCCTTGCCGACCAGATCTATTCAAACTACATACTACGGCCGCTCAATCTAATTATCCGCACCAAACTCATTGGCAACAAGTTTCCAAAGGTAACGGTGTATAAACAGGTTAAGACCAGTACTTCGGATTTCCAGCACCTGGATATTAGTATCCATAGAATGGTGGAAACCATTGAAACCGCTTTTCAGAAGGAGCGGGAGTTTATTTCAAACGCTTCGCACGAACTGATGACGCCGATCTCTATACTCCAATCTAAAATAGAGAACATGTTTGAGCAGGACGACGTCGCCGACGAGACCAAGGTGCGCCTGCTCGAAATGCAAAAGATACTGAACCGTTTAAAAAGCATTACTAAAACCCTGCTGCTTATATCGCAGATCGAGAATGAACAATTTTTAAAGGAAGACAGCATAACCGCCGCCGAGCTGCTGCAAGACGTTTACGATGAAATATCTATCCGCCTGCAAGGCCGCAATATCGATCTTCAGCTTGACATCAAACAGGATGTGACACTACAGCATATCAATAAATACCTGCTTTTTAACCTGCTGTTCAATTTAATAAATAACGCCATCAAGTACAACCGGCCCGATGGTTCTATCACCGTTTCCGGCCAATGGACAAAGAGCAATTATACGATAACCATTACTGATACAGGCATCGGTATCTCTGCTGAGGAATTGCCTTATATTTTTAATCGCTTTAAAAAATTAAAGCAGTCGCTCTCCCAGGATAGTTTCGGGTTGGGGCTGCCAATTGTAAAGTCTATCGCCGCATTTCATCAGATCGGTATTGCCGTTACTTCGGTGCAGGGGCAGGGCAGTGTATTCACGCTTACTTTTCCTGTCAAGGTTACCGGGAACCCACCCGCAGCTTAAGCGCTGTACTAAATTAAAGTCAGCGGTGCATACCTTATTATTTGGTTTATTATAATCGCGGAGAGCTTATTTTCTCAAATCTTAAAAATATGTTGTTATAGTATGTGCAGCATTTCAAAATATCGTTAATATTTTAATAATATCTGTTTCCTGATTTTGGCACCCGCTTTGTAAATGACTGTATACACACACAACATTTACGATGAAAACACTGAAAATAAAAATTGCTACTTACAGCATTGCATTAGCGTCATTAGGCATATTAGCGTCGGGCTGCGACTCGATGACCAAAACTCAAAAAGGCGCGGCTATTGGCGCAGGTGCCGGTGGTACAATTGGCGCATTTATAGGTAAAGCCGCGGGTAACACTGCTTTAGGCGCTATTATTGGTGGTGCCGTTGGTGGTACTGCAGGCGCTTTTATTGGCCGGAACATGGACAGGCAAGCAGCCGAAATTAAACAAACTGTGCCGGGTGCAACCGTAACCCGCGAAGGTGAAGGTATCCTGGTGAAATTTGATTCAGGTATCCTGTTCGATACCAACTCGTCAGAGCTTAAACCTGCTGCCCGTACAAACCTGGCTAACCTGGCAACATCATTACAAAACAACCCGCAAACAAATATTTTAATTGTGGGCCACACGGATAATACCGGTACAGATGAGTACAACCAAAACCTTTCTATACGCAGGGCCGAGTCGGTAAAATCATACATAGCGGCAAACAATGTTGCTAACTCGCGCTTAACCACAAGCGGTAAAGGCGAAAGCGAGCCAATTGCCGACAATAACACTGTAGATGGCCGCAGCCAGAACCGCCGGGTAGAAATAGTAATTGTTGCTAACGATACTATGAAAAACCAGGCGAAACAAGCCGCTAATTAATACTAAGATCAGTTAATAGTTAATCAGGAAAAAGCTCACCGGTGCATCGGTGGGCTTTTCTTTTGGCCTCTCCCCGGCCCTCTCCAAAGGAGAGGGAGAAAGATGCCCTTTTTCCGCTTGTGGAGAGAGGGTGGTCAAGCGGAGCTATCACCGGGGTTAAGTAAACTTACAAAGCGACATACTCATAACAAAGAGTTTTAAGCCTTCTCCCTTGGAAAGGGTTTGGGCGGGGCCTCCTTTTTTGTACCTTTGCCGCATGGCATCCATCAAACCATCTGTACCCAAAGGCACCCGTGATTTTTCGCCCGACGAAATGGCAAAGCGTAATTTTATTTTTGATACCATTAAAGGCGTATTCAGGAAGTACGGTTACCAGCAGATAGAGACCCCCTCGATGGAAAACCTAAGCACCTTAACCGGCAAATACGGTGATGAAGGTGATAAGTTGATATTTAAGATATTAAACAGCGGCGATTATTTAGCAAAGGCCAATGAGCAGGCGTTAGCTTCACGTAATTCAAATCAAGCACTATCTTCTATCTCTGAAAAAGCCCTTCGGTATGATCTTACCGTACCATTCGCACGTTATGTTGTACAGCACCAAAACGAAATAACATTCCCTTTTAAGCGATTCCAGGTGCAGCCGGTATGGCGTGCAGACAGACCGCAAAAAGGCCGCTACCGGGAGTTTTACCAATGCGATGCAGATGTGGTAGGCTCAGCGTCTTTATTGAATGAGGCCGAATTTATCATGATCTATGACGAAGCTTTAAGCTTGCTTGGTTTAAAAGATTTCAGCATCAAAATAAATAATAGGAAAATACTATCGGGTATCGCACAAGTGATAGATAAAAACGATAGCAATGTTGACATGACCGTAGCTATCGACAAACTCGACAAAATCGGTTTTGAGGGCGTTGTAAACGAATTGCTGGAGCGCGGCTTTAGCCAGGCCGACATAGAACAGATTAAACCGATAATCCTGCTGCAAGGTAGTAACGAAGAAAAACTTACAAGTTTGCGTTCTGCCTTGAAAGATTCTGCAATTGGCCTTAAAGGATGCGACGAAATACAAACCGTGTTTGATTATGTAGCTGCCTGCAAACCATTAACTGCAAAACTCGAACTGGATATTACCCTTGCCCGTGGGTTGAATTATTACACAGGCGCAATTTTCGAAGTGAAAACTAACGAGGTTGCCATGGGCAGCATTGGCGGCGGGGGCCGTTATGATGATCTTACCGGAATGTTCGGCCTTAAAGGCCTTACGGGAGCAGGCATCTCCTTCGGTGCCGACCGGATTTATGATGTAATGGAAGAGCTGAACCTATTCCCGCAATCGGCAGAACAAAGTACCCAGGTGCTCATTTGCTGTTTTGACGAGCAGGGTGAAAAATATGGCTTGCCGCTGTTGCAAGCGCTTAGGGCGCAAAACACTAACACCGAGCTATACCCGGCAGGCGCCAAAATTAAAAAGCAGATAGAATACGCCAATAACAAACAAATCCCATATACGGTCATCATTGGCAGCGACGAGATGCAAAGCGGTTTATTATCGGTGAAAGACATGGACACCGGCGAGCAGGAAAAACTATCTGTGGGAGATATTTTGAGCAGGTTCAAACGATAGTACCTTCAAGGCTCACCCGTTAGTTCAAATAAACCTTAAAGGTAGTGCCTTTCCCTACCTCGCTATTAACTTCAATTTTACCGCCTAACGCTTCAACCTGGTTTTTGGTAATAAACAAGCCCATGCCTTTGGCATCGCGGTTGCCATTAAAAGTTTTATACATGCCAAACAGGTCGTGCCCGTGTTTTTTAAGATCGATGCCTATGCCGTTATCGGCAACACTAAAACCTTTCCGGCCATCCGCTTCAGCAAAGTAAGCAAGCGCTATTTTTGGCCGTTCGGTTACGCTGCGATACTTTATTGCATTGCTTATCAGGTTAAGCACAATACTTTCTAAGTAGGCCGGGTTATAGCTCAATACCGTATCGGCAGGGATCGAGTTTTCAAAATCAATATTGTAAGCGGCAACATCGCTGCTCAACAACTCCATAGCCCGGTTAACATAGCTGCGCAGATTCACTTCAGATGTTTGTATACCGGTATTGGTTTGTATAGATACCACCTCGTTAAGGTTGGTTATCGTATCATTTAACTGGTCAGACACCTTGGTTAAGTGGCCCGATAATTCACTGCGTTCTTCTTCGGTGGTGTTTGGGTCTGCCAGCACATCCATTATCATTTTAAAATTGCTGGCATGTGTGCGGAGATTGTGCGATACGATGTAAGCAAAATTAAGTAGTCGGTTATTCTGACCGCTTACTACGTCAAGTGTTTCTCGCAGGCGTTGTTCCTGCTGCTTTTGGTCGTTAATGTCGGTATGTGTACCAATGATTCGCGCAGGCATCTTGTTTTCATCGTATTCGATGACTTTTCCCCTGTCAAGGATCCATTTATAGGTGCCATCTTTACATAGCACTCTATGCTGGTTCGAGTAAAAATCAGACTTACCGTCAATATAAGCTTTAACATCGGCCACGTACCGTTCCCTGTCTTCGGGATGTACGCGTTCAGTCCATTGCCCCGGTATATTACTAAATTCGTGTTCCTCAAGGCCTATCATGCTCAGGCATTGTTTGGAATGGAACACCGTATTATTCACCAGGTCGAGGTCCCAGATACCGCCCCCGGACCCTTCTGAGGCAAATATCCAGCGGCGCTCGCTTTCACGCAGCATTTTTTCGGCACGTTTGCGCTCGGTAATGTCCTTTATCTGCGATACAAAATATAGCGGAACGCCCTCCTTATCACGAATAAGGGCAACATGCAAAAGGATGGTAATATGTGTGCCATCCTTTTTTATGTAGCGCTTCTCTAATTGGTAAGTGTTGATCTCATTATCAAGTGTTTTTTGCAGCAGGGCAAGGTCTGCTTCCAGGTCGTCGGGATGGGTGATTTCCTGGAAGGTTTTGGTGATGAGTTCTTCCCGGGTATAGCCAAGCATATCGCATATGCTTTGGTTAACTTTTAAAAACCGGCCCTTCACAGAAACCAGCACCATTCCTATGGGCGAATATTCAAAGGCGTTCTTAAATGTTTCTTCGCTTATTTCAAGTGTTTGTTCGGTATTCTTTCTGTCGCTGATATCAATGTGGCAGCCCACCATGCGGATGGGGATATCATTGTCCCACTCAATTACACGCCCGGTCGTGTTTATCCATACTACCGACCCATTTTTATGCCGGTACCTTACATCAATATTAAATGGCCGTTTACCATGGCTCTCGTAATGCTCTTTAAGGCAGGCATCCATGCGCGGCCGGTCTTCGGGGATGATAAGCTGCGCCCAGGTTTCGGTGGTGTTAGGTAGTTCGTGATCCTGGAAACCAAATAGGGTTTTAAAATTCGTACTGTAGATCACTTTATGCTCCTGCAGATAGCAGTCCCAATAACCTGCAAGGGTTTCTTCAAGTATGATCTTATAAATATTCTCCATTAACCGGGGTATTGAATAACATTAACGGTTACCCAATATACAACATTTTAAGAAAATCATTAAGTACGGAAGATTTTCCTATACAAAGTCGAGCCCGGCAAAACGCTTGTTAAGCACCTGCTTATTATCAACATCGAGCCATTTATCCAGGAGCGTGGCATATACATTCCTGAAATCGATTTCATACTTCAAATCGCCGTTATCCAGGTGCTGCAGGTCAGGAGCGGGGTTGTAGATACCGGCCTTTTTCAGTTTACCGCCAAACATGATAACGTTATTGGCCGTTCCGTGATCGGTACCATTGCTTCTGCTGTCCATTGTGTAGTTCATGGCCCTTGGAATTGTAAGGGATTTAATTTTGATCAGTAATTTTTTTAATTCTTTCTTAAAAATATTCCATCAAATGTTATATTCGTACAACTAAACCCTAATTAATCACAATGCGAAAAGCTATTAACCTGCTGCTCTTATGCCTTGGCGTAACCTTCGCCCATGCACAAAATACCCCTACACCTACCACCGAACCCTTTGGCAAAGTATCTGTTGCCGACCTCGAATTAAAAGGTTGCGATTTTGAAAGCGGCGCCAATGCCGAAGTTCTGTTTGACAAATGCAAGGTGTATTTTGATAACCAGTACCGCCTGATAACCGAAATACATAAGCGTGTTAAAATATTTAACGACAACGGTAAGGACTATGCCAATATCCGGATACAATACTACGGGACGGATGATTCAGAATTTTTGAGCGGATTGCAGGCCGAAACTGTGAACCTGGTAAATGGAGCTCCTGAATTCACCAAGATGGACAAGAAGCAATTTTTTGTTGAAAAGGTTGACCGCTCGCTTAAAGCTACCGTGTTTACTTTCCCGAATGTTAAAGCAGGCTCCGTTATCGAATATAAGTATGCCGTTGTAAGTAACCTATGGGGCAACTTTCCCGATTGGTATTTCCAAACCAGCATCCCTACCCGTTACAGCGAGTTAACTACCAACACACCGGATGAATTTTACTACAAAAACCTTGAGAACGTACGCCAGCCTTACGCGGTAAATAAAACAAATAAAGATGGCTCCCTTACACGCGCACTTGCAAATGTTGCTGCAATTCCCGACGAGCCTTATATGAGCTGCCTTACGGATAATTGCCAGCGGATATTATTCCAGCTGATGAGCATAAGGCCTTTTGGCGCCCGTATAGCTACTTTTTCTGACACGTGGACAAAGGTTGGTGAGCTCTTTATTGAGTCAGACAGCTTTGGAGGCCAAATGAATAAGCACTTAACAGGCGAGGACGTGCTTATAGCCAAAGCCAAAAGCATGAAAACAGATGATGAAAAAATTTCATACCTGTTCAACGAGGTTAAGAACACCATGAAATGGAACGATTACTACAGCAAATACTCTGAAGATGGCGTTTCAAAATCATGGGATAAAAAGATAGGTACATCCGGCGAAATAAACCTGATGTTGTGCCATTTACTAAAAAAGGCCGGTATAAAGGTTTACCCGATGTTAACGAGCACACGCAAAAATGGCCGTGTTAACCCATCATACCCAAATTATTACCAGTTTAACAGTGCTGCTGCATACATACCTATCGACAGTACCCGGTTCTACATACTGGATGCATCAAACAAATACAATTTGTACAACCATATACCGCTTAACCTGCTCAATTCATTCGGCTTTTATATGGATAAAGAGCATAAGGATTACAGCACTTTGTTTCTCCAAAATACAAATCCCGTAAGGCAAGTTGTTTTAATAAACGGCGCTATTAAGGGCGATGGTAAATTAAGCGGTGACGCCGATATCAGCAATTTTGGTTACCATAAAGTAAATGATGTAACCAAATACAAGGTAGACGGCGAAAAGAAATTTATAGAATACCTCGTAAACAACGACAACAACCTCAAGATCTCCTCCTTGAAACTTAACGACATGGAGATCGATTCTCTCCCTTTAAAGGAGACATTTAATTTTGACCTTGACCTTTCCGGTTCTGACGGGAATTACATTTACTTTAACCCTAATATGCTCAGCGCAATGCGCACCAACCCGTTCTTGAACGATAAAAGGGTTACTGATATTGATTTCGGCTACCGTAGTAATTACCTTATCAATGGTACCTACAAAGTTCCAACAGGTTACAAGGTAGATGCACTACCCAAATCTATCGCCATGACCACGCCTGATAACAGCATCACGTTTAAACGTTTTGTGGCCGAACAGGATGGCACCATAGTAGTGCGGTTTACGGTTGACCATAAGAAATCCATCTATTTTAAAGAAGACTATCCCGAATTTCATGAGTTCTTTAAGAAAATGTATGAAATGCTGAATGAGCAAATAGTTTTGAAAAAATCCTGATAAGTAAATGAAGTACCTAAACATAAAAGTGCTGCTTGTTGCAGCACTTTCTTTTCTTTCGGCCGTTGGCACCCTACAAGCGCAGGACAAAGAGATCCCTAAAATATTGTACACCAGTAATGGCATACCCGATTCACTGAAAGAGGATGCGAATTCTGTTGTAAGGTATTCGATGAAAGACATCACTGTTGATGCGCCTAACGATATAACCGTTAAAACGCACACCATAGTCACCGTTTTGAACGAAAAGGCTAATGACAAAGCCTTCGTTATACTTCCATACAGCAAAAAGTATAACGCTATAGGTTCGTTTGAAATGCGTATTTATGATGCTGAGGGAAAACTTATCAAAAAGTATCATAAAACGGATATGTATGAAAGGTCGGCCATATCCAACAGCACTATACTGAGTGATGAGCGCCTGCTTGCAGTAGGGCATTCAATTGCCTCATACCCTACAACGGTTGAAATTAGTTATGAGACTAATTTTAAGAGCTCAACAGATGTTGGCAATTGGGACCTTCAGGATGACGAACAATCAGTACAGGATTCCTATTGCCGGGTAACTATAGCCGGCAACGCTGGTTTCAGGTTTCAAAACAAGTATATTAATATCAAGCCGGTTAAAACCACCAATGGCACAAATGATGTTTATGCCTGGCATGCTAATAATCTTAAAGCAATGAAAATTGAAACTGGTGCAAAAAGCTGGAAAGCGCTTCCGCGTGTATACTTTAATGCCAGCAAGTTCATGTTCTACGGCAATGAAGGCGATTTTAGCAGCTGGAAGAGTTTCGGAACCTGGATAAAAGCCTTAAATGCTGATGTGTGTACGCTTAGCCCGCAGCGGGCTGCCGAGATCCAGAATATGACCGCTAATCTTAAAACAGACAAGGAAAAGGTTAGGTTTCTGTACGAGTATATGCAGCAGAATATGCGTTACGTTAGCATCCAGCTGGGTATAGGCGGCATGAAGCCTTTTGCGGCATCTTTTGTTGATGAAAAAAAGTACGGCGATTGCAAAGCTTTATCAAACTATATGTATGCCTTGCTGCAAGCGGTTAACATCCCGGCAAATTATGCCATTATAAACGCTGGAGCCAACGCGGAGCCTGCTGAACCGGGTTTTCCGAGGAATTCTTTTAACCACGTTATATTATGCGTGCCGCTTAAAGGCGATACCACCTGGCTGGAGTGCACAAGCAATACACAGCCTTTTGGTAAACTTGGCAGTTTTACCGAAAACCGCCGGGCGTTACTGATAACCGATGATGGCGGCGTACTGGTTAACACACCAAAAAGCGTAGCCGAAGACAACCAGCTCAACGGCGAAGTACACATTAAATTAAATGCCGACGGCGGTGCAAAAGCGCAGGTTAAGCTGCTTACCACCGGCGAATATCGCGACGACTATTTGGGAGTAGCTTATTTAAAAGCCGACGACCAGAAGGAGGCGCTCATCCGTATGCTGAAACTTAAACAGCCGCGGTCGCTTGCCTTAAACCCTGTTAGCGATAAGGACGGTACAAAAGAAGTTGACCTTGATATTGACTACGACCGCTTTTGTGATGTGATGGCGGGAAATAAGCAATTTTACCGCCCCTGCGTGTTTGATGTTTGGGGTGTAACGCTGCCACAATTGGATAAACGTAAAGCCGATTATTACTTTAAGCAGCCCATGATCGAGAATTGTGTAACCACTATTGAACTTCCCGAAGGGTTTGAAGTTGAGACTATGCCGGTAAGCCAAAATCTCAAATTTAGCTATGGTAGTTACGATGTTAAATACGTTTATGATGTTGCTAAGAACCAGGTAATAAGTACGACAAAGTTTAACCTGAATAATCATGTTATCCCCGCTGCAAAATATAACGAAATGCAGCAGTACATGGATGCCATAGCCAAAGCGCAAAATAAAAAACTGGTGATACGCAAGAAGGCTTAATTTTGCCTGCATGATCTTCAGGCTTGATGAGCGTTTACTGTTTCCTAACCCTGCCCTTGCTGAAGAGGACGGTTTACTGGCAGTAGGCGGTGACCTATCAACCGAACGCTTGTTACTGGCTTACCAGAATGGTATTTTCCCGTGGTATAGCGAGGATGAACCCATTCTTTGGTATTCGCCGCACGAGCGATTTGTGCTTTTTCCGGATGAGCTGCAGGTTTCAAAATCGATGAACAAAGTACTGCGTTCCGGATCTTTTTCGGTTACGATGGATACTTGTTTTGCCGATGTTGTTAATGCTTGCGCAATTGTAAAACGCGAGGGGCAGGACGGCACATGGATAACTGACGACATGAAAGCCGCTTACAGCAAATTGCATGGCGAGGGTTATGCGCACTCGGTTGAAGTTTGGCAGCACGGCCGGTTGGTTGGCGGCCTGTACGGTGTACATGCCGGCGACGTATTTTGCGGCGAAAGTATGTTTAGCCTGGTTAGCAATGCTTCAAAAACCGCGCTGATAAACCTTTGTCGAACAAATCGTTACATACTCATAGATTGCCAGGTTTACACCGAGCACCTGGAGAGCATGGGTGCCCGGATGATAACCCGCGAAGAATATATTGGCATACTGCACAAAACCATTGCCTAAATAGTAGTTTTGTAACCAGTAATGATAGAGCAGGCAAACCATAAGGAGCGGATTATTTTGGGGATTGACCCGGGCACGGCAGTTATGGGCTACGGCCTTGTGCTCGAAAAAGGCACTAAGATAGAATTGATAAGCCTCGGTGTGGTTAAGATGGATAAGATTGACGACCACATGCTTAAACTGCAGCGCATTTTTGAGAAGACCGTTGCATTGATAGATAACTATAAGCCGGACTGCCTGGCTATTGAGGCGCCATTTTATGGTAAGAATATCCAGGTGATGCTAAAGCTTGGGCGTGCGCAAGGCGTTTGTATGGCTGCGGCGCTATCACGAAATGTTTCTATCACCGAATATTCTCCCCGTAAAATAAAGCAATCCATCACCGGGAATGGCAGCGCTACTAAAGAGCAGGTGGCCGCCATGCTGCAAACCCTATTAAAATTTACCGAAACCCCCGATTTCTTTGACGCTACCGATGGCCTGGCGGTGGCTGTTTGCCACTCGTTTCAGAAGATCCCGGTTTCGCGCGGGGGCAAGGTAACGAGCAAAAAAAGTCATTCAGGGTGGGAAGCTTTTGTGAAGGATAATGCTGCACGGGTAAGTATTGGCCCCAAAAAATAATTGCTGTTTTCTGATTATTTCTCTTTCGGCCTGTACCCTTCATAAAATTCGCCAGTACCCTTTGCATCCAATCTGCCAACAGTTACTTGAAAAACAGATGTATTCGACAGTTCGATATTGCGCCCTAAATGGTAATGTTCACGTGCGCCAACCGGTAAGTATTTATCGTCTACGCCTTCCTGGTTTAGGTCTGCAAGCTCTAATAAGAGTTTAGCAAACGACCTTAGCCCTTCCGGATCACCATGAATTAAGACTTCGTCCCACTTTTCTATTACTCCTTCAAACTCATCTTCCTGATGGCTAATGCATATATCTAAATGCCCGTCGATTTCGTTTCCTTTGATAGGTTTGTATTTCATCTTGTCAACCGTTGGTCTAAGTAGGTAACGCGCCTATAAGTAGCTAAAGTAACAGCTTTCGCACCTCATCCCAGTTGTTTACGCGTACATCCCATTCCACATGGTGGTTATGGCTGGCTGTGAATAACACACCCTGCCCAATAAAGCGTTTAAAATGCTTTACGTTGTCATCGATAAGATAATCAGCATTGATAATGCTTTTGTCTCCGCAAAACACAATATTGGTCCACGAAATATAGGGGAAGTGCTCGCCCAGCCAGGCCAGTTTTGGCAGTAGCGAGTTGGGGAACTCCATGGCAGCGGTGGTAAAAAATATCTCGTATTTTTTGTGAAGGTCTTTGATAACCTCTTTGCAACCGGGTATAACGGCCAGGTCCTTAAAAAAATCGTCGTGGTACACATACTTCTTAGAGATACCGCGATGCGACGGATGCACAAGCTCTTCGAAAGTATTATTATGCAGTTGTTCGTCTGTAAATTGGGTGCCGTAATCACGGGTGTACCATTCGGCAAAACGGGCATGGGCATCAGCTACCACCTCGTCTATGTCAATAGCAATTCTTTTCATCGTGTTAAAATTACACTTTAAAGTAACTGAAACCAAGGAGCTTATTTATAATTATTCTAAATAATTTGGACAATGAGGCGTTGTAACATATATTTGCGCCATTATTTATAATTAGTCTTAATAAGAATGGCTCTACATCAACCTTTTCCCCTAAAAAATTTATTCTATACCTTGGTGTTTTTAACATTGGGTATTTCAGTTAAAGCCCAGAACGGAACCGTTAGAGGTACAGTTACCACCTCAGACGGACAACCCGCGATGGCCGTATCGGTAGGTGTAATAAACACCGCTATAGGCACCATGACAAACGGCAGCGGCCATTACCAGTTTAAACTAAAACCCGGTACCTATGTGATCAGAGTATCGGCAGTTGGCTTAATGAAAGATGAAAAAAGTGTTACCATCTCGGCCGGCAGCACCTCGGTAATTGATTTTGTGTTGAAAGAAAACGCTAATCAGTTAAACGAAGTGATCGTATCCGCCAACAAGCAGAAATATAAAATAGACAACCCTTCACCAAGTCTCCGCTTAAACGAACCCCTGTTACAGGTAGCACAAAATATCCAGGTAGTAGGCAGCGACCAGATAAAAGAACAGCAAATATTTAACATGCTGGAAGGCGCCTCGCGCAACGTGAGCGGTTTAACTATGCAGGAACACTGGGGTAACTACGCCCGCATTAACGCACGCGGCGACAGGCTTGCACCATTCCGCAACGGTATGAATATTGAAGCCACATGGGGGCCGCTTACCGAAGATATGTCGTTTGTTGACCGTATTGAGTTTGTAAAAGGCCCGGCAGGTTTTATGCTTGCCAACGGTAGTCCGTCGGGTTTTTATAACGTGGTTACTAAAAAGCCTACAGGCTATACCAGCCAGGATTTCAGCTTTACCGCCGGCAGCTTTAACAGCTATCGTGGTACAGCCGATTTTGACGGCAAACTTACCAGCGATGGCAAATTGCAGTACCGCCTTAATTTGATGGGCCAAAAGTCAGAATCATGGCGCCCGTATGATTTCACAAACCGCCTTGCTATAGCTCCGGTACTGCGCTACAAGTTTGATGACAGTAACACCTTAACTGCCGAATACACGTATCAATATCAGCGAATGAATGCCTTTGGTACCGCGTATCTGTTCTCAACCGATGGCTATGCAAGCTTATCAAAATACTTTACCAATGCGCCATCAAACTCCCCTGCATCTGATATCAAAGACCACAGCGCGTTTTTAACCTATGAACACAAATTCAGCGATAAATGGAAAGCAACGGTACAGGGTGCTTACTTTAAATATACCCAAAATGCCTATAGCTATTGGATAAACAGTATTGCCGATAATGGCGATATTGATCGTAGCCTTGGCCTTTGGGATGCGGTAAATACCAACAAGTTTGCCCAGGCCTTTGTAAACGGCGAAACTAAAACAGGCAGCATTGTTCACCGCATATTGGGTGGGGTAGACATTGGCAACAAATACTATATCGCAGATTACTATCAGTCAGGCTCGCTTGACCCGGTAACACCTTTCAACATCCATAACCCGGATAACAGCGCGGTAACGCTTCCGGTTTTTGATCACTCCATGCCGTTGAAAGACCGCGCGCAAGTTGATGTTGCAACTCAAAAGTACCAGTCAGTATACGTACAGGACGAGCTCGGCTTTTTTAACCAGCAGCTTCGTTTAACACTGGCCGGCCGTTATACACATGCCGAAACCGTTGACCCATTTGATGGTACAGCTACTAATAAGAAATTTACGCCGAGGGTTGGCGTTAGCTATTCCTTAGATGAAGCATCAAGCATATATGGCGTTTACGACCAGTCATTCATCCCACAGGCGGGTAAGCTTACCAACGGTAAACAGGCCGACCCTATTACCGGTAACAATTACGAGTTGGGCCTGAAGCGTGATTGGTTCGATAAAAAATGGAGCACCACCTTGTCGGCTTACCGCATCCTGAAAAATAACCAGTTGGTTGGCGTGCAAGGCACTACAAACCAGTTCGTGCAGTTAGGCCAAACCCGCACGCAAGGCATCGAGTTTGATGCCCGCGGTGAGATCATCAGCGGCTTAAGCTTAATGGCTAACTATGCCTTCACCGATTCAAAGATCTCCAAAGATACCGACCCTGCGAATGTGGGCAACCCGGTACCCGGCTATGCCAAACATGTAAGCAACGCCTGGTTAACTTACCGCATACAACGCGGTACACTTAAAGGTTTAGGTTTTTCGAGCGGTTACCAATGGCAGATAGACCGTTTGCCATGGAGCTTAGGCACCGGCACGTCAGACCTGCCTAACTACTTCCGTCTGGACGCAGGAGCATCATACCAGCTTAAAAAGTTAAGCTTCGCGGTAAACGTAAACAACGTTTTAAATACTTACCTGTACTCAGGCGGTCATGAGGACTACCTTAGCCCGACAGGCAGCACGGTATACACCTGGCAAGCCGAAGCGCCGACAACTATTCGCGTAAGTGTTGGTTATAAATTTTAACGCATGACCCCTACTAAAAAAGTAATACTTTTTTGCCACCGCTGGCTTGGATTTATTTCCGGGCTTGTGGTGTTTATTGTAAGTATTACCGGGTGTATATTTTGTTTCCAGGATGAGATACAGGATGTACTGCATAATTATCGCACAGTTGAGGCGCAGGGGAAAGCTTACCTGCCGCCCTCACAACTGGTAGATATAGTAAAAAAGAACTACCCCAAAGTATCCCCCGATTACATTTACTACTACGGCGAAACAAGGCCCGCATCGGTACTGGCAAATACCGGCAAGGACGGTTACATGTATATATACATGAACCCCTATACCGGGCAGGTAACACATACCGAAACCGCGCAAACCAACTTTTTTATTGTTGTAGAATATATCCACCTGTACCTGCTGCTACCGCCGGTTATTGGCAAATGGGTGGTCGGCGTTTCGGTGATCATTTTTATGGTGATAATGGTTACCGGCCTTGTACTGTGGTGGCCAAAACGTAAAAGTGACCGCAAACGAAGTTTCACTATTAAGTGGGCAGGCCGCTGGCGAAGGATCAATTACGACCTGCATAATGTGCTCGGGTTTTACTCTACTGCATTTGCTATGATATTGGCGATCACCGGCCTGGCTATAGCTTTTGAGCCGGTAAGCAAAGGAATTTATAACGCAGCTAATGTAGGGCGCAACATAAAATACGAGGATGAAGTAACTGAACCCAAATCGGACTCATTAAAAAAGACGGGGCTTGCCAAACAGCCGGTAATTGACCTGGCATTTAGTTATGCCAGGCAACAGTCGCCGACGGCACAGATGTTTCTGATACATAATGATCCTGCCGTTTCCGGGGCAATTGGAGTTGGGGCATATCCGCGTTCCATGCGATACGCGGGCGCCAATGGCTACGAGTTTGATAAGTATAACGGCAAGCTGCTAAAGACTTATGCGTATAGTAAAAAAAGCCCCGGTCTGAAATTAAACGAGATGAACTACGATATCCACGTAGGGCAGATAGGCGGCATCACTACCAAAATAATCGCGTTTTTAGCCAGCCTTATCTGCGCGAGCTTACCGGTTACCGGTTTCATTATCTGGTTAGGGAAGCGCAAAAAGTCAAAGTCTAAAACGGCTAAGGTCCGCAGTGCAGTGCATCATAAAACTCACCGCCGGGCGGCGCAGCTTTCATGAGCTGTGCCAATTCTTAAGAGGAATCTAGTTGCTTAAAATAACAAGTTGGGCAACCTTTACCTATACTCTATCTCTACATTATCAGTTAAAGCGTGCCCGGTGCAGGTGAGTATCCAGCCTTTGGCAATGTCATCATCGGTCAGCACTTCGTTCCTTGCCATTTCAACTTTGCCGGTTGTACAAAATGCAACACATGCCGAGCAAATGCCACTGCGGCAGCTGTAGGGCAGCGGAATATTGTTTTGCAGCGCCGCCTGCAGTATAGATTGGTTTTCGCCCGCGTTGATATTGTGCTGCTCACCATGAAAATTAATGCGGACGGGTTGTGGTGGATAAGTTGTCAAGCTGCCGGTTACGGGTACCGTCTCCAGTACGAAGTTTTCTTTCCGGATTTTGGCGGCGTTAACTCCCATATATAAAAGAGTAAGCCGTATCATACGCATGTATACGAACGGCCCGCACAGGTAAAATTCGGCATTGTTTTTTTCGAACTGCAGTTGCTCCAAAACAAGGCGCTCTACCATGATATTGGTTAAGCGGTTGGCCTCATCGCTGATCAGGTATGTAATGTTCAGCCTCCCGGGGAACCGTTCGAGAAGTTCGGTAAGTTCGTTTTTGAAAAGTACAGATGCGCGTGTTTGGCTGCTGTAAATGAGGTGTAATTTGCTGCTTCCGGGCCGATTTAAAATATATTTAACCTGCGAAAACACCGGAGTGATGCCGCTTCCCGCAGCAAAAAACACCAAATCTTTTTCTACATCATCTTTGGGCAGCAACGTAAAAACACCTGCCGGTTCTGTAGCATTGAGTACATCGCCCACGGCAACTTTAGTAAGCAGGAAACGCGATATTTCTCCATTGCTCACGCGTTTTACCGTAATAGCCATCCGGTCTTCGCCGGGCGCCGAACTAAGAGAATAAGACCTTCGTATTTCCTGGTTATGGTGGTTAAAAACAAGAGTGATAAACTGCCCGGCCTTGTAAGGTACAGCGTGGCCCACCACTTCTACCAGGTAAAAGGTAGCGGTATCCGGTGTTTCCCACTTGATGCCGTCAATGCGTAGCTGCAGCATCCTCAGGGCGTTATAACTAATTTCCCGAACTGTTTTGCCGCGCCCATCTTATCAAAAGCTTTTTTGGCATCCGTAAGGGCAAATACTTCATCCACTATCGGCACAATTTTGTGTTCGTTAACAAAAGCGAGCATTGCTTTAAAATCATCCTGCGTCCCCATTGTGGTACCCAGTATTTGCAGCTGTTTCCAAAATATAGGCCGCCCGTTAAGTTCAGGAATATTGCCGGCGGTGCCCCCAAAAAAGACTATCCTACCGCCGGGATTACAGAGATCAGGCAATTTGGCAAAGTCAGGGCCCAAGGCGCTATCGACGATGATATCAAAACCGCCGCCACTAAAATGTTTTAACTCCTGGGCCCAATCCTGCGCTTTGTAATTTACACCGGCGCAAGCACCAAGTTGTTTTGCCCGTTCAATTTTTTCACTCGTGCCTGATGTTACGAAAACCTGCGCCCCTGCCGCCACCGCAAACTGTAACAAAAAGGAGCCTGTACCAGCGCCCACACCAACTACCAATACCTTATCGCCTTTTTTGATACGCGCTTTTGTGAACAGCGCCCGGTAAGATGTTAAGCCTGCCAGCGGCATGGCCGCTGCCTGCTCCCAGTTAAGATGAGCGGGTTTGGGGTAAAGGTATTCGGCCTTCACAAGCACGTATTCGGCCATGGCGCCATCATCCGGCAGGCCTAAGATTTTAAATTCTTTCGATTGAAATTCCGGGTGTTCGCCCCAGTTATGGGATGGGTTAATGATCACCTCTTTATTAAGCCACTCTTTTGCTCCTTCGCCTGCTTCGGCAACGATGCCCGCGCCGTCAGCGCCTAATATGGTTGGATATTTGATGCCGGCGTATTTGCCCTGGGTTATCCACCAGTCGCGGCGGTTAAGAGCCGCGGCTTTTATCTGCACCAATACTTCCCCGGGGCCTGGTGACGGTTTGGCAACTTCTTTTACAACCAAAGGGTTTTCTGCGGATTCGAGGACAATGGCTTTCATGGGCGATGTATATAGTAAATAATCCCCGTCATTGCGAGCGATAGCGTGGCAATCTTCGATAGACATGTCGCACACTTTTCGATCGAGGATTGCCACGTCGCTACGCTTCTCGCAATGACGAGGTGTACATGTAATTTGTAAAAATAAAAAAAGCGGCAGAATTGTTTCCAATCTGCCGCTTTGTATTTTAAGCCTTCTCCTTGGAGAAGGCTTGGATAAGGCTTAATTAAGCGATCGCCTTAGCGTATAATTCTGAAACGTGGTTCCAGTTAATTACATTCCAGATGGCTGCCAGGTAATCGGGGCGGCGGTTCTGGTATTTCAGATAGTATGCGTGCTCCCATACGTCGATGCCTAAAATTGGCGTACCCTTAACTTCGGCAATATCCATTAAAGGGTTGTCCTGGTTAGGAGTAGAGGTAACGGCCAGTTTTTTATCAGCACCAACAATTAACCATGCCCAGCCAGATCCAAAACGTGTTGCGCCGGCTTCAGAAACCTTGGTTTTAAAATCAGCGAACGAACCGAACGTGCTTTTTATAGCATCGCCCAATGCGCCTGTTGGTTCACCACCGCCATTTGGTGTAAGCAGTGTCCAGAATAAAGTGTGGTTAAAGTGGCCACCGCCGTTGTTGCGTACAGCAGGCGGGAACTTTGAGATATTTTTGATGATGTCTTCAATTTTACCATCGGCCTCAGGCTTACCTTCTAAAGCTTTGTTAAGGTTGGTAACATAAGCCTGGTGATGCTTACCATGGTGAATTTCCATAGTAGCTTTATCGATGTGTGGTTCAAGGGCGTCAAAAGCGTAGGGTAACGCCGGTAGTGTAAAAGCCATAATATATAATATTTAAGGTTAAACTGTTTCGTGATGTAGCAAATATAAGGGTTGAGGCAGGTAATTGTTCTATATCAATGTCAAGTTTTCGTTAAGAGAGTTGGAAAGTCTGATGTCCAAAAGTCCGAAATACGGACGATGCAAATCATCCGCGGACTCCGGACTTTCCCGACTTCTGTCTATCTTTTCCCTTTAAAAAAGTCTTTCACTAACTGCGAGCACTCGTTTTCGTGGATGCCACCGGTAATAAGCGTTTTAGGGTGAGTAATGCTTTGGTTAAGCCTGCCAAAACCGCGCTGAACATCGTAAGCGCCAAAAACTATTCTGCCCACCTGAAACCAATAGCTCGCGCCGGCACACATCACACAAGGCTCCATGGTAACATACAGGGTACACTCGGGCAGATACTTGCCGCCAATTGAGTTAACTGCCGCGGTAAGCGCCTGCATTTCGGCGTGGGCGGTAACATCATTTAACCGTTCAGTAAGGTTATGGCCGCGGCCAATTATCTGGCCTTTGCAAACAACCACTGCGCCAATCGGGATCTCGTCTTCCTTTAGGGCCGCACGCGCTTCCTTCAAGGCTTCGTTCATGAAAAATTCGTCGGGCGAGATGGCTGGCTGTTCATCGCCAAAGGTGTAATATCGCATCAGTTAGTCTGGTCAAAAATGTTTCGTAAGTGTTTTTCAGTCTTCCTGAAAAGTACAATAACCGTAGCAAAGGCCCCGGCCAGCATCATTGCAACTTTTGTAAGAGTGCGCGCCTCAATGCTCATTGGTAACAGCATTAGTAAAGCGGTTAAAACCATCCCGGCAGTTACCAATACATAGCCGCATTTGAGTATAAGCGCGGTAGAATACCTGTTGCCCTCGTCCCAGTTTTGCTGGTTTTGCATGGATAGGGTTGTACGGTAACCGTACAGGCTGTTTATTTCTTTTGGGGGGAAACGCTTTTGAATTAGTCCGGCTATAATAAATATAATGCCTATAAGCTGCGGGCCGGCTATCCAGTTTACAAATATCATATCAGTTTACTACCGTTGGGTACAGGTTTATCTATAGCGGCAAGCACAATATCGCCATTTTCATCGGCAAGGCCGGTCACCAAAAATTCCGACATGAAATTAGCTATCTGCTTTGACGGGAAATTAACTACACCCAGTATCTGCCTGCCGCGAAGTTCTTCTTTGGTGTAGTGCCTGGTGATCTGCGCGCTGCTTTGTTTGATACCCAGCGGCCCAAAATCGACCTTTAGCTTATAGGCGGGTTTCCGCGCCTCGGGAAAATCTGCCACCTCCAGGATGGTGCCTGCACGCAGCTCAACCTTTTCAAAATCCTTCCAGCTAATGGTTTCCATGAAGGCAAAGGTAGAGGTTGGCCGAAATATTAACAAGGAACCATTATCAATAGGATTTGACTGTAGAGCAGGTAGCTTGAAAAGCACGGTTAGCTACAAGCTCGCGTTCTCCTGCGGCATAAATTGCAGCCGTTTGGCGAAGTATATATCCCAGCTATGCTGCTGCTGGCGGTTTATCATGTGCTCGGTATCTTCGTCGTAATCCTGGTTAAGTTGTTTGTATTTGGCGTCGATCCGATTGAAAAGGGCCATGGCTTCAGCATTGTAATTATAGGTAAAACGCGTACGCCCGATGGCTCTTAAAACCTCCTGCTGTTCCAGGTAGGCAATGGTGTAATGGCCCTGTTCGTGTTTCAGAACTTCGGCAAGCTGCTCAGCGCTGGTAATCCGCGACCTGTCAAGCCATGACTTGTAGTTGTTCATCGTCATGCGGACGTTGGCATGCAGGATATAGGTGCCGTTGTTATTATTGGCCTGGTATGAAAAATCTATGCTGCAGTTTGTGTAAGCTATTACGCCGCGACCATTCGGCCTGGGCGTGCCCTGGAAATCATTTGCCGTTAAGAAACGATGTGGCTGCGCTGATGCGGTAAAGCCAAAACATAGCAAACCTATAGCGCACAAGGCGCGTAAATATTTCAATGTCATTTTATGCCAATGGTAAAGTAAAACTTTACTTTTTGACTTTATCTGACTGCAAAAGGTTTAAGGCCATCATTTCTTTCATGGTTTGCTGCATACCATCGGTAGAGCCATCCAGGAATATCACGTTGCCGTTTGAGTTTTCGGCGAAGTGCTTGATAGATTCCGTCCACATGGTGAACAGGATAACCGAGGTATCCATATTGGCTTCCTGCATTTCTTTGGCGGCAACCGTCATACCCTTGGCCACCTCCTCGCGGAACAACGCAATACCTTGTCCGCGGAGTTGCGCCGCCTGGCGCTCTGCCTCTGCAGAAATTTTGATTGCGTTACCTTCAGCTTCGGCGGCTTTGGTTTTGGTGATCAACAGGGCCTGGCCTTCGTTTTCGGCAGCGGCTTTTAGGTTGTTTGACGCCACCACCTGGCTCATCGATTTCATGATGATGTCATCGAAGGTAATATCGTTTAATTGAAGATCCTGCAGGTGATAACCCCAGCCTTCAAGTATCGTGTCTAATTGTTCTTTAACGTGTTCAACAATATCGCGACGAAGTATTAGCACCTCGCTCTGGCGTTTTGTAGCCACAAACGCGCGGATAGATCCCTCAACCGTGCGGATTAAGGCCTGCATCAGGTTACGCTCGTCCACAAATTTAAAGGCTACGTTTTTGATGCTTTCTTCAGATTGATCCAGCACCGAGTAAAGCAGCATAGCCTTGAAATATACATTGGCCTGGTCGTATGTTACGGCCTGGAACTCCAGCTCGACAGAACGGTTCTGGATAGATATTTTAGAATAGATCTGCTCTATGAGCGGGATCTTAAAGTTTAACCCCGGAGTTAATATGCGGCGGTATTTACCAAACACCGTTACCACGGCAATAGTACCCTGCCTAACGGTTACAAACGATGATAATACGACGATGATCAGGAAGAATATAACCAGGTAGGTTACAATTGATGCAGGTGTCATTAGGTTTTATATTTTTATAAATATAGGCTTAATAACAATAGGTGCAACTATATAATATCCACTACTCCGCCATCCAAATTGCATCCGCAAACCATTTTTTGCTATCCAAAAACTGGTGAACGGGTTTAAAGCCGGCGTTGGCGGCCATTTCGTTCACTTGCTCTAAAGCGTATTTTTGGGAGATCTCCATGTAGATGTATTCATCTTTCAGGAAAGAAATGGTTTCTTCGCCAATTTTTACTTTCTGGTCGGCCAAGCTGATGAGGTAACTTTTGCATGCGCCTGTCTCCGGGTCGTAAGTGGCGTAGTGGTCAAACTGGCGGGTGTTAAAATCAGCGCCAAGTTCGCGGTTCATGCGCTCCAGCAGGTTTATGTTAAAACGTTTGGTAATGCCTTCACTGTCGTTATAAGCGGCTAAAACGGTAGCCGGGTTTTTCTTCAGGTCCACGCCAATCAGCAGCATATCTCCTTCCGATAAATTATTGCGCAGCTCCTTACAAAAGCCTTGCGCATCTGCTACCGGCATATTGCCAATGTTCGATCCTAAGAACATCACCACTTTGCGTTTATTAGAGATTGCGGCAGCTTTGCGCAGCATATCAAAATATTCGCCATTAAGACCTTCAATTTTTATCCCCGGCAGGGTAACAGGCAGCGTGATGTTAAGGTAAGATATTACGTTCTCGGAAATGTCTATCGGCAGGTATGTAAAATCGGCCTTGTTATCTATCAGGTATTTTAACAACTGGGTAGATTTTGTGGCATCGCCCGCGCCCAGTTCTATCAAATCGAAGGCATCGCCATCAGCTATCAGCGCCTTACAAAGCTCAGCTGTTTGCGCGGTGAAGATCTCCATTTCGCAATTGGTGGGGTAGTACTCGGCACAGCCCATTAACTCCTGGAATATCTTATCGCCATGCGCATCATAAAAATATTTCGACTCCAGATGCTTGGGCGTGGCGGTTAAACCAGCAATAACGTCCTTATAGAACTGCTCGTCGGTAAGTACGTTGTTTGTTTGTTGTGTTGCTGTGGTGGTAGATGCCATAGGTATTGGTGGTGATGTTGTATTAATTATTTTGCCAAACGAATGCCGGTAAATTGCCAGCGTAGTTCGGGTTGAAAGAAATTGCGGTAGGTGATGCGGCTATGATCTGGCGAGGTCACTTCTGACGCGCCCCTCAACACCTTTTGCCCAACCATAAATTTGCCATTGTACTCACCAATGGCACCCGGTGCCTTCGCAAAGCCGGGGTACGGGAGGTACGAGCTTTCCGTCCATTCCCAGCGCAGGCCCCAGTTAAATTGTTTGGCCGCGGACTCCCACTCAAATTCAGTTGGCAGGCGCAGGCCTTTCCACGATGCATAGGCATAAGCCTCGTAATAGCTGATGTGGGTAACCGCGTCGTGCATATGCACGGGTTGCAAGCCGTGGTAGGTATAGTTATGCCATTGCCCGTCAATATTATGCCAGTACATCGGCGCTTCAGCTTTGTTGGTATTCACCCAATCCCAACCGGCAGCGTGCCAATGGCGAAAATCGTGATAACCGCCGGCAGCCATAAACTCAAGGTATTCGGCATTAGTCACCAGATCCGGACTTATCTCAAAAGCGTTTAAATAAACTTTATGGCGGTTAAGCTCATTATCAAAAGAGAAACCTTCACCCTCAAAACCTATCTCATAAACGCCTTCTTCTAATTTAATAAATGGCGCTCCCGTTTTCTCGAATTTTGGCGAAACGTAATCATGCGAATACGCCGGGAATAGCGGGTTGTTACCCAATATGAATTTGACATCGGTAAGCAAAAGTTCCTGGTGCTGCTCCTCATGGTTAAAACCAAGGATCAATAGTTCTCTTACATCATCATTTACTTCGCCGCAGGCCAAAAAGTTATACATGGCGTCGTCCACATACTTGCGATAACGTTTGATATCTATAACCGTCGGCCGACTTAAATTACCCCTGTCCGTACGGATAACGCGGTTGCCCACCGTTTCGTAGTAGCTGTTGAAAACGTAATTATAATTCGGATCAAATTCCTGGTACTCGGCAAAATAAGGTTTCAGTATAAAGGTTTCGAAAAACCAGGTGGTGTGCCCGATATGCCATTTGGGCGGACTAACATCAACTACAGGCTGTACCACGTAGTCTTCTATCTGTAAGGGTTCGCAAATCGCTTCCGTACGCTGGCGTACTTTCTGGTAACAGTCGGCTAAATCAATCATAATTACTTCCTTTCCAAATACCCGTTAAGGTCTGAAATTGTTTTTATGTGCAGTTCATTTGCCTGCTTTTGGCGCATCATTAATGCATACGCATTGTTAAACCCAATCGGATTTAACCATTTTATCTGGTAGCGTTTTGCAAACTGCTGTTGTACGTAATTGTAAGTGCTATCCTTACTTACCTGCAGCCTTGTAACTGTTTGTGGCGATGCTTGTAAAATTGCCAGCAGGCCGGTGCCGGTATACTCCGGGTAAAAGTCTATCTGGTCGTTAGTCATGGCATCAAAAACTATTTTGGTACCACCCAGGCCGGTTTTTGTAGCCACGTTGTAATTTGTGTATCCTTTTATCAGCATGGTGTACATGCTGGCTAAAATATATTGCTCGCCAAATATCTTTGAGCCGATACGTACCACGCCTTCGTTGCCGCCGCGATCGGGCTTATATAATTTTTTCGCTACCAGGAAATCCTTCGCCACACGCTCGGGCGTTTGGTGAAGGTAATCAGTTCTGTAATTTAACTCGGTCATTACCGAGTCAGTAATTTTGCCGGCCAGCAGGTTTAGCGTTTTTTCCAATTCGGGAAATTTACGCAATGCGTCCTCGCGAACAATAGGTGCAGCATAATACGGCGGAAAGATCTTCTTGTCATCATCAAGCACGACCAGGTCGTAGGCCTTCAACCGGCCATCCGTACTGTAACCGCTTATTACGTCCAGTTCCTTTTCCTGGGCGGCCTTGTACATAACGGCATCGTTTATCACAATGGTGTGGATCTTTAACCCGTACTTGCTGATGAGTCCCAGGTTACCATCCTGCCTCCCCATAAACTCAGGCGTAAAACCGGCTGTTAGCTTGCTGCCATAGGCAGATGGGATAAAGTAAAGGCAGGATAACAAGATCAACAAAACAGGTGCAAGCTTAACCGCGCCTTTTATCTTTTTTAAATTAAGTCTCTGCAATCGCGACAGCAGGAAATCAAACAAAATGGCCAGGATAGCCGCCGGAATAGCGCCTGCCAGGATCATATTGGTATTATTGAGGGAAATACCGCCGAAAATGAATTCACCCAAACCACCTGCGGCTATGTAGGACGCCAGCGTTGCCACACCTACGTTGATCACCGTTGCTGTACGAATACCTGCCAATATCACCGGCATAGCCAAAGGTAGTTCCACTTTGAACAACACCTGCCATTTACTCATACCCATGGCAACGGCAGCTTCTTTAACGGTGGCATCAACCCCTGTTATTCCCGTATAAGTATTTCGGATGATAGGCAGCAAAGCATAAAGCAGCAAAGCCACAATGGCGGGTTTAGCGCCGATACCCAAAACCGGGATCATGAAACCAAGCAGGGCAATACTGGGGATGGTTTGCAGGATGCCTGCTATACCTAATACTATGCCTGAAAGCTGCTTTTTGCGGGTGATATAAATCCCCAGAGGCAAACCCACCAATACCGCAATGAATAACGATATAAATGTTAACCCGATGTGCTGGACGGTTTGCACCCCAAGTTTATCAGCTTGCTGCTGCATAAATTCCCACAAAGTTTGCTGATGCTCATTCATGGAATTTAAGAGTATTTAAATAATCTGGATGGTTGGAATACAAGATGTCAGAAATAGCTATTAACAATTTTTTGTTGTAAAAGACCTGCCCGTTTCTATAAAACTTTCCGAATTTATCAAAGCAATATTTTCTGTTGCTGTTTCTATAATGGTAAGTGATTTTTCCTCGAACATCTAATGGCTTATTAGTTATATGTTGTAGATTTTTGAGTTGTGTATTAAATAATGATAATTGTGTTTTGTCATGGATAATTTTAACTTTTTTTGTTTCTTTAAAAGAGTAATCAAATGCATCGCAGGGTACGTCTATAATCGTTTCAGTAAAAAAACCTTCAAATTCTATTTTTACAGAATCAAGCTTATGTGTCTGCCCAAAACTCAAACCATAACTCAGCATAAATATTTGCACCATTAAAAACTTATGAATTGTATTTATCATAGTTCATTATTTTATGGTGATGAAATGCCGACATCAGCTGGTCAAACGTTATCGACTTTACTTCTTTGTTTTCCTGGTTGAGGATGTTTAGGTTCTCGCGGGGATAAAACTTAAAGTTCTCCAGGGCTTCCCAAACCCCGGCTTGGGCAGATAATAATGAGGTGTTTATTTTCTTTCCGGTATCTGGCAGGTATTCCCAAACATCGGTCAACTTAATGGTTTTAAACTCCAGTTGCAGGTGTTGTTCTTTCAGGAAATCGCTCACGAAATCATTCGCAGGGTTAAAAAGCAGATCGTTAGGTGACCCTATCTGTACGATTTTTCCTTTATCCATCAGCGCGATGCGGTCGGCCAGTTCAAAGGCTTCCTGCACATCGTGGGTTACCATGATGATGGTTTTGCGTTTTAATTCATCCAATGCCAAAAACTCGCCATGGATCTTTGAGCGGGTTACGTTATCCAATGCTCCAAACGGTTCGTCCATTAATAATACGGGCGGGTCGGCAACTAAAGCCCTTGCCAGGCCAATGCGCTGCTGCTGTCCGCCGCTCAATTCGTTAGGATAAATGTTAAGGTGGTTTTTATCGAGATGGAGTTTCTCCAGTAATTCTTCAACACGCTTTTGCGTTTTCGCTTTATCCCATTTGAGCAGGTTAGGCACAATGGCAATATTTTCGGCAACGGTATAATGCGGAAACAGGCCGTTGTTTTGCATTACGTAACCTATACCGCGGCGCAGGTTCTCAGCAGGCTGATCAAGGATGTTTTTACCGTCGATAGCTATTGTCCCGCTATCTGGCTCTATCAGGCGGTTAAGCATCTTTAGCGTAGTGGTTTTTCCGCAACCGCTGGTACCCAAAAGCACCATGTTTTCGCCCTCGTTCACCTCAAAAGAAATGTCATCAACCGCGTGTGTTGTACCGAAGGTTTTTACAAGGTGCTCAACTTTGATCATCGCAAAGATTTAATCCTCTAAACTCATAAATAAATTATTCAGCGATTCGGAATAGGTGGGATGAGCGAACACGCAATACCTAATCCTGTCGTAAGTGATACCGCCTTCCATGGCCATTTGCAATACACTCATGATCTCGCCACCCTCGCTGCCTATAATGGCTGCACCGAGGATCTTTTTTGTTTTGGGATCAACTACGGCTTTCATCATGCCACGGGTATCACCTGTCTCAATGGCGCGGGCAACGTGTGCCATGGGCAGCGTCGCTACTTTATAATCCCGGCCCTGCTCTTTCGCCTGGGCTTCGGTAATGCCTACGCGGCCCAACTCAGGATCGGTGAACATACAGTAAGGCACCGGCCTGTCGTTAATGTTCAGGTTTTGTTTTTCGATAAGGTTACGGTAAACTATCGTGTAATCGTTATAAGAAATATGTGTGAAAGCCGGGCCGCCCTTAACGTCTCCGAGGGCGTAAATACCTTTTACATTGGTTTCCAGTTTGCCGTTTACTTTAATGTTGCCCTTCTCGTCCGTTTTAACGCCGGTTTTATCCAACCCAAGCGTGTCCGTTTGCGGTGCTCGGCCAATAGCTACCAGCACGTGGCTGCATTTTATTTTTTGATCGGTACCACCAACATTTACCGTAGCGGTCATTTTGCCTTTGCCTTTTGATTTGAATTTCGTGGTTTTGGCGCTGGTGTGGATAGTGATATCTTCCTCCTTCAAGATTTTTGTGATCTCTTCAGAGATATCCTCGTCCTCGCGGGATAACAACCTGCCTGATTTTTCAAGTATAGTTACCTTGCTGCCAAACCTTCGAAACATCTGCCCAAACTCCAACCCGATATAGTTGCCGCCGATGATGAGCAAATGCTCGGGCACCTCTTCCAGGTCCAGTATAGTGGTCGACGTAAGGTAATTGATTTCATCAAGGCCTTCAATGTCATTTGGGATAATAGTTTTTGCACCGGTATTAATGAATATCTGCCCGGCTTTAAACTCCTGCACCCTGCCTTTTTTGTTGGGTGTTACACTGATGGTTTTTTTATCAATGAAGGTCGCATCACCAAAAAGCAGATCGAGATTTGGCGTTTTTTCCGCCGCCGCCTGCCCGCCGTTGCGGGATTTAAGAACAATATCGTCCTTATGCTTTTTCACCTGGCGCATATCTACCTTGTAACCTTTAATGGTTACGCCCATCTCGTTGCATTTGCTCGCCAGGTAAGCCACGCGCGCGCTGGCTACCATGGTTTTGGTAGGTGTACAGCCATCGTTAACACAAGTGCCGCCGAAGTATCTTTTCTCTACAAGTAAGGTTTTTTTGCCGGCCCCCGCGAGCTTTTTAGCTAATGGTGAACCCGCTTGTCCGGATCCTATTACAATACAGTCGTATTCCTTCATTATTCGGTTATTTTAACACCTTTCCAAAAGGCTACGTAGTTAGTGATATGCGCGGCGGCCGCTTTAGGGCTGGGATAATACCAGGCAGCGTCTTTGTTTTGCTGCCCGTCCACTTCAATGGTGTAGTATGATGCTATGCCTTTCCACGGGCAGGTAGTATGGGTATCGCACTCCTGCAAAAATTCGGGCTTTATGCTTTCTTTGGGAAAATAATGATTGTTTTCAACTACAATGGTGTCGTTGCTTTCCGCAATCACCTGATTGTTCCAAACGGCTTTCATAAGGTATAAGTGTTTGTATAAAGGTAGTTTATAAGTATTGGAAATATAAATAGCAGATGTGGTTTTTTGTTTGCTGTATTCTAAATTGATGTAGTTTAAATATGAGTACGAAAACGGGGCTAAACCTTACAAAGAAATTTTCTTAAAATTTATTTTTAATTTGTTTAGAAACGTATATCTTTGCAATCCCAAAATAAGGGGAACAGAATCAAAAACAACTGATTTTGCAACCAGAAATGGCCCGTTCGTCTAGGGGTTAGGACAGGAGATTTTCATTCTTCAAACAGGGGTTCGATTCCCCTACGGGCTACAAAGCCGCTTTACGAAAGTAAAGCGGCTTTTTGTTTATATCTCCCATATTATATCATCGCTATACCTTAATATTGCATTATCAACATGCAGCATACCATCCTCATCATTGACGACGAAAAAAAACTGAACGATCTGCTTGCGCGGATAATCGGGCTGGAGGGCTTTCGTGTGCTGCAGGCCTTTACCGGTAAAGAAGGGCTGAAGCTGCTACAGCAGGAAGATGTTCTGCTGGTACTAAGCGATGTAAAACTCCCTGACGTAAATGGTGTGGATCTGGTGAAAACCATCAAAGAAAAAAAGCCTTACGTTGAGGTTATCAACCTAACCGCTTACGGTACAATTGCCGATGGTGTTAAGGCTATAAAAAACGGCGCCTTCAATTACATAACCAAGGGAGATGACAACGATAAGATCATCCCGCTGGTAAACCAGGCTATTGACAAGGCTATATTGCAACAACGTGCTTTTGAAGCGGAAAGAAAGAGCTCCACCAAACAAAGCTTTGCCGGCATTATAGGTAATTCCCGGGCCTTGCAGGATGCTGTGGAAATGGCCCGCAAAGTTGCCGCGTCTGATACCACCGTTTTGCTATTAGGTGAAACCGGTACAGGCAAGGAGGTTTTCGCCTCGGCCATACATTATGAAAGCCAGCGGCGGCAGATGCTTTTTGTGGCCATTAACTGCAGTAGTTTTTCGGGTGAGTTATTGGAAAGCGAATTGTTCGGCTATAAAGCAGGTGCCTTTACCGGTGCTTTGAAAGATAAAAAAGGGTTATTAGAAGAAGCGCAGCACGGCACCGTTTTGTTAGACGAGATAGGCGAAATGAGCCTCGAACTCCAGGCTAAACTATTGCGCGTTTTGGAAAACAAGACGTTTATTAAAGTTGGGGATACGCAAACTACCAAAGTAAATATCCGCATTATTGCTGCTACCAATCGCAATTTACAGCAGGAAGCTGATGCAGGTCGTTTCCGGCTCGACTTGTATTACCGCCTTTCGGTGTTTACCATAAACCTGCCTTCGCTTAACGAACGCAAGACCGACATTGAATTGCTTGCCAATTATTATTTAAAAGATTTTTCGTCAAGGGCAGGTAAACATCAGCCTAAAATGGATAACAATTTTACTGAACTGCTTAACCGCCACCACTGGAAAGGGAACATCCGCGAGCTTAAAAATGTGATGGAACGGGTGATGATCCTGGCAGATAGCGACCTATTAACACCCGACCTTTTACCCATCGATTTTAAATACGACACCGGCGACCACAGCGCCATTGACCTGGCGACCATTGAACGCCAGCACATCCAAAAAATACTGAGCCGCACCGGCAACAATAAAACCGAGACCGCAAGACTTTTAGGCATTGGCCTAACCACGCTTTACCGCAAGCTGGACGAGTATAAACTTAACTGATAGGCCTTCCATAACGATAAAAAACCCTTCCATTTTGGTAGGGTTTTTTTGTTTACACCAATCGGGCTATCCTGTTAATTAATTGATTATCATTTATTTAAATTGAGATTGAATCTTGTGGCATCTCTGTTGCCAATGGTGGTCAAAACAATTACAAAAATGATCACCATACTCCTTTTACTGGCAATAATTATCTGTTGCCGGCTCTTTTTTAAAACTATCGACTGGTTCGAAAAAATTTAATCACCCATGATCGCACTATTTATTATTTCCATCGCAGTGTTTGCATATATGGTGTATGTACTGCTTAAACCCGAAAAATTTTAACGTAAAATGAACAGCGAATTATCAGGAGTACTCATCTCCTTTGTTATCACCCTCGCCATCGGCATCCCGCTGGGTAAGTACCTCGCCAAAATGTTTGCAGGCGAACGGGTTTGGACCGATTTTATGAAACCGCTGGAACGCGGCATTTTTAAGTTATCGGGCATTAACCCTAATGAGCCCATGAACTGGAAACAGTTTCTAAAAGCCATGATGATGATTAATTCCTTATGGCTGGTTTATGGCTTCTTTGTTTTGATGTACCAGGACAAACTTCCGCTTAACCCCGACGGTAACCCGGGCATGACGCCCGATCTGGCATTTAACTCCATCATTAGCTTTGTGGTTAACTGTAACCTGCAGCACTACAGCGGCGAAAGTGGCGCTACGTATTTAACGCAGCATTTTATATTCATGTTTCTGCACTTCACCAGTGCTGCAACGGGTATTGCCTGTGCTGTGGCAGTGTTTAAAGCGTTTAGAGATAAAACAACTACCAACCTTGGCAACTTTTGGGAGTTTTTTACGAAATCCATCACCCGTTTGCTATTGCCGCTATCGGTAGTAGTAGCGTTAATATTAACTTTTAACGGAACGCCTTCAAGCTATGCCGGTAAAGATCAGTTTATCTCGTTACAAGGCGATACCGTAAATGTATCGCGTGGGCCTGCCGCGCAGTTTATTGCCGTAAAACATATCGGTACCAACGGTGGCGGTTGGTTTGGTGCAAACTCCGCGCACCCGTTGGAGAATCCCAATTACATCATCAACATTACCGAGATAGTAGCCCAAATGATAATACCTATCGCCATGGTTTTAGCTTTCGGATATTACATCCGCCGCAAAAAACTGGGCTGGGTAATTTTTGGAGTTATGGCTCTCGGCACACTGCTGCTCATGATCCCCACATTTAGCAGCGAGTTGGGCGGCAACCCGGCCTTAACCAAAATGGGTATCAGCCAGACATCCGGCGCTATGGAAGGCAAGGAGGTCCGTATTGGTGCTATGGCTACCGCTTACTGGAGCACGCTTACTACCGTGGTTTCCACAGGCTCGGTTAATGGGATGCACGACAGTACCATGCCGCTTACCGGGTTATGGCAACTATTAGCCATGATGATCAATTCATTTTTTGGCGGATGTGGCGTGGGTATCCTGAACTATTTGATCTACCTCATCATCGCTGTATTTATATCCGGTTTAATGGTTGGCCGTACGCCTGAGTTTATGGGCCATAAGGTTGAAGCACGTGAGGTAAAGATCGCGGCCATCATAACGTTGTTAAGTCCCTTTTTAATATTAGCCGGTACCGCTATTTCCACCTATGTATTTAACCACTATAGCGCGGCAGACTGGGCGGTAAAACCATCAAACTGGTTGAATAACCCAGGCTACCACGGCTTCTCGGAAATGTTGTACGAAAACACATCTGCAAACGCCAACAATGGATCGGGCTTTGAAGGTTTGGGTGACAATAATATTTTCTGGAATGTTGTGACCGGCTTCATACTCATCCTTGGGCGCTTCCTGCCAATTATAGGTCCGGTAGCAATTGCGGGCTTGCTTGCTCAAAAGAAATACATTCCTGAGTCCGTAGGTACGTTGAAAGTTGATACTGTAACTTTTGGTGCCATGACGTTTGCCGTTATCCTGGTGCTCAACGCATTGTCATACTTCCCGGCGCTGGTGCTTGGCCCAATTGCCGAATATTTTTCAATGCTTAAATAACGCCTCACCCTAATCCCTCTCCAAAGGAGAGGGACTTTCAAGACAAAATAAAATGAAAACATCCAATAAATTATTTGAACCCGCTTTAGTGCAAACTGCGCTTAAAGAGTCGTTCATAAAATTGAACCCTAAAACCATGATGCGCAACCCCGTAATGTTTACGGTGGAGATTGGTACAGCAATTATGCTTTTTGTAACCTTTTATAGCTTTACACACCATGATCAGGGCTCCTTTGCTTATAACTGCAGCATCTTTGTTATCCTGTTATTAACTCTGCTATTTGCCAACTTTGCCGAGGCTATTGCCGAGGCGCGTGGCAAAGCACAGGCAGATAGTTTGCGCAAAACCCGTGAAGATACGCCTGCCAAAGTAGTGTTGGAAGATGGCTCGATAGCAACGCGGTCATCAAACCAATTGCTAAAAGGTGATGTGTTTACCTGCGAGGCCGGTGACACCATCCCTACCGATGGTGAAATTATTGAGGGTTTGGCAACTATAGATGAATCGGCTATTACAGGTGAATCGGCCCCGGTCATCCGCGAGGCTGGCGGCGATAAATCATCAGTAACAGGTGGCACTAAGGTACTATCAGATCGCATTAAGGTAGTTGTAACCACACAGCCGGGCGAAAGCTTCCTGGATAAGATGATAGCCCTGGTAGAAGGTGCGTCACGACAAAAAACGCCTAACGAGATTGCATTAACTATTCTGCTTGCAAGTTTTACACTTGTATTTATTATAGTTTGTGTTACGCTGCAACCGTTTGCAGCTTATGCAAACACGCCTATAACAATCGCGGCACTCATATCATTATTTGTATGCCTTATCCCTACCACTATTGGCGGCTTACTGTCTGCCATAGGTATAGCGGGCATGGACAGGGCGTTGCGTTCAAACGTAATTACCAAATCTGGCAAGGCTGTTGAAACCGCAGGCGATATTGACGTACTGCTTTTAGACAAAACCGGCACCATTACTATTGGTAACCGTAAGGCAACCCAGTTTTGGACCGCGCCGGGCGTATCAGAAGACGAGTTGGTGAAAGCCTGTGTACTTTCATCATTAGCTGATGAAACGCCGGAAGGCAAATCCATCATCGAGCTGGCGCAGCAAAACAATAATCGCTTATCGCTTACCCCGCCGGAGGGCTCTGAATTTATCAAATTTACTGCTGAAACACGTGCAAGCGGTATCAACACACCCGATGGTAAAAGGATCCGCAAAGGTGCCTTTGATGCCATCCGCAACTCGGTTGTAAACGCCGGTAACCATTTCGATAACGAAGTTGAGGAACGTGTGAAAACCATTTCATCTAAAGGTGGCACGCCGCTGGTTGTCGCGCAAAACGAGCAAGCCCTGGGCGTTATCGAACTACAGGATATTATTAAACCTGGCATAGCCGAACGCTTTGAGCGCCTGCGTAAAATGGGCATCAAAACCGTTATGGTAACCGGTGATAACCCGCTTACAGCCAAATTTATTGCCGAAAAAGCCGGTGTGGACGATTTCATCGCGGAAGCGAAACCCGAGGATAAAATGCGCTACATTAAAGCCGAGCAAGCTACCGGCAAATTGGTAGCCATGATGGGCGATGGTACTAACGATGCACCCGCCCTTGCCCAGGCAGATGTTGGCGTAGCTATGAACAGCGGTACACAAGCCGCTAAAGAAGCAGGCAACATGGTCGACCTGGACAACGACCCAACCAAGCTCATCGAGATAGTTGAAATAGGAAAGCAATTGCTGATAACCCGAGGCACGCTTACTACTTTCTCTATCGCTAATGATGTTGCAAAATACTTCGCTATAGTACCCGCCTTATTTATCGCTTCCATTCCAGCCCTGCAGGCCATAAATATTATGCGTTTGCACAGTCCTGAAAGCGCCATACTATCGGCAGTGATATTTAATGCCATCATTATTCCAATGCTGATACCGCTTGCTTTAAAAGGGGTTGAATACAAACCCATCGGCGCCAGCGCGCTGTTGCGCCGCAACCTGCTTATTTATGGCCTGGGTGGTGTTATCGCGCCATTCATCGGCATTAAACTGATTGATCTTTTAATAGGCACATTCATATAATTTATCACAAACACTTAGAGTCTCATATCTCACGTCTCAAATCTCATATCTGAAATAATGAAAACGCTCATACAATCCATACGTTTAACCCTGGTGCTAACCGTATTACTATGCATAGCATATCCAATTATCATCGCCTCTGCAGGTAAACTCTCCAAAGGAAAAGGCGACGGCGAAACCATTACCGTAAACGGCAAGGTGGTAGGTTACGCGGCCTTAGGCCAAAAATTTGATAAGCCGCAGTATTTTTGGAGCCGCCCATCTGCCGTAGGTTATAACGCTGCCGGTTCTGCCGGTTCAAACAAAGGCCCAAGCAATCCCGACTATTTGAAAGATGTAAGCAACCGCATCGATACGATATTAAAATACCACCCTTATTTAAAACGCAGCGACATCCCTGCCGATATGGTAACTGCTTCGGGCAGCGGCCTTGACCCTGACATTTCCCCTACCGCCGCACAGATCCAGGTTAAACGTATTGCGCGGTACCGCAAGTTGGATGAGCAAAAAGTAGCGGCGCTCGTAGCTAACCATATCGAAAAGCCAACATTCGGCCCCGCAATAGTAAACGTGCTGAAACTAAATGTAGCACTTGATCAATTGAAATAACCACTAACGTCATCCCGAACTTGTTTCGGGATCCCACATGCTAATTCTCAAACATGAACGCGGACTGTGTAGTGGGATGCCGAAACAAGTTCGGCATGACGGCTTACACGATTATCTAATATTTAACAAAATGAAAAAAACACTCACTATAATTTTGTTTTTGGCTTTAGCGGCCATTACTACTAAAGCACAGGATACCACCAAAACCAGTTCGCCCTTGGTAATAAGCGGTTCGGTTGATACTTACTACAAGTATGATCTTTCAGGGCATAATAATATCCCTACCAGTTTCGCGTCGGATCATAACTCCTTCTCGATAGGTATGATAGATATTGGGTTAAAGAAAAAAGTTAACAAAGCGCTTTTCGTAGGTGAGTTGTCATTTGGGCCGCGTGGCGAAGGGCAGTCTATCCCTAACGCAGGTACTAACGGTCAGTCATTTCATATCCAAAACCTGTATGTGGGATACGATATTACTAACAAGCTAAATGTTACGGGCGGCTACATGGCAACCTTTTTAGGATACGAAGTAGTTTCGCCCGTTGGTAATTTTAATTACTCAACATCATATCTTTTCACCAATGGTCCGTTCCAAAACGCAGGTGTAAAACTTACCTATGCCTTTAATGATAAAGTGAGCCTGATGGCAGGTGTATTTAACGATCTGTGGAACGTTTACACTTCGGCAGGGCGGGTAAACACTTTTGGCGGTCAATTAATGATCGTTCCTGTTAAGGGTTGGACGGCTTACCTGAATGTGTTGGCCGGTCCCGCATCGGGCACCGAGTTTGACCTCACCACCAATTATCAAATAAACAACGAATTTAAACTTGGCCTAAATGCCGCCGATTTTAAAGCACCGGGCAGCGGCGAACGGGGTGGATTTTCGGGCGTGGCACTATATCCTCAATATGCTGTATCCTCAGGCTTTGTGTTAGGCCTGCGCGGCGAATACTTCAAAACCAAAAACGGCGCTTACACATCTACAGCAGCGCCAACGCCGGGTAATTCGGTAACAAGTTTTACGCTTACGGCAAATATTAAAAGCGGCCCGCTTACTTTTATACCCGAAGTTAGGTTAGATGGTATGTCGAAGAATGATTTTTTTACAGACAATAACGGTGCAGCAACAAAAACTGCATCGCAGGTTTCGGTAGCGGCTGTGTATGCATTTTAAAGGATGAGCAAAGAAAACGACAATACGGTAAAAGACTTTATTAACCTGGTTAAAAGGTCGCGCAGGGGTAAACTCAAAATTTATATTGGGATGAGCGCCGGCGTGGGTAAAAGTTACCGTATGTTGCAGGAAGCGCATGCCCTTCTGCGAAACGGGATAGGCATTCAAATAGGATACATAGAAACCCATAACCGCGCCGAAACACATGCATTGCTTGCAGGTTTACCGATCATAGCCCGCCGTAAAGTATTTTACAAAGGCAAAGAGCTGGAAGAGATGGACCTGCAAGCCATCCTGAACCGGCATCCGGAAGTAGTGGTGGTTGATGAACTGGCTCACAGCAATATAGAGGGCAGTAAAAATAGCAAGCGCTGGCAGGATGTGGCCGATATCCTGGAAGCCGGCATTAGCGTTATCACAGCGGTAAACATCCAGCACCTCGAAAGCCTTAACCAGGAGATTGAGGAAATTACCGGCATCCCCATAACCGAACGCATCCCAGATAAGATATTGGAGATGGCGGATGAGATCGTCAATATCGATCTTACAGCCGACGAGTTGATAGACCGGTTAAAGGACGGCAAGATCTACGATAAGTCAAAAGTTGAACGGGCGTTACAAAACTTTTTCCGCAATGATAAGATCTTGCAACTGCGCGAGATAGCGCTGAAGGAAGTGGCCCATCACCTCGAAAGGAAGATAGATATTGAGGTGCCTAAACAGATCAAGCTGCGTCCTGAGCGTTTCTTGGCTTGCATATCATCCAATGCTGAGACAGCGAAGATCGTGATCCGTAAAACGGCCCGCCTTGCATCCTATTACCGCTCGCCGTGGATAGTGCTTTACGTACAGAGCAGCAGCGAAAGCATGGAGCGCATAAAGTTAGATAAGCAACGCCATTTAATTAATAACTTTAAACTGGCAACAGAACTGGGTGCCGAGGTTATAAAACTCAAAAGCGACCAGATAACGCAAACCATTATGCAGGTGGCCAACGAGCGCGATATTACTACCATTTGCATTGGTAAACCGCACTTGAGTTTATTCCAGGTAATATTAAGAACAGCGGTGTTTAACGAGCTGCTTAAGAATATAGCAGCAAACGAAATTGATTTAGTAATACTATCATGAAAGTAAAAAATAAGCTTCGGCTGGGGTTTGGTTTCCTGTTTATTGTTGTGATGTTTTTTGGGGCTACAGCTGTTTACTACATTCAGGATATTTCAGACAACGCAAAAGTTATCCTTCAAAATAATTACGAGTCGCTAAGTTTTGCGCGCCAGATGCGCGGTGTTTTAGATAATAACGACCTTCCCCTTAATAATTCCGCCATTAATAAATTCGCTATCTATCTTCAACGGCAAGAAGCTAACATCACCGAGCCCGGCGAATCCTTCCCCACACATAGGCTGCGTACAGATTTCAGGCTTTTGATGGCATCGCCGGATGTGCGCGTGCAACATGAAACCGTTCGTGATGTCAGGAAAATTTTGAGCGAAATTGAAGATTTGAACATGCAGGCCATTATTCGTAAGAACAACAAGGCCCAGGCCTCGGTGGCTGATGCCACGCTGTTTTTGGGATTAGTTGGCGGCTTTACCTTTATGGTACTGTTTAGTTTCAGCGTGAATTTTCCGGGTATTATTTCAGAACCGCTAAACACTTTATTAACCGGTATAAGAGCAATTGGCTTAAAAAATTATAAGCAACGTATTCATTTTGACAAGAATGACGAATTTGCCGAAGTAGCCAATGCGTTTAATGATATGGCTGAACGACTTGATGAGTGGGAAAACAGTAACCTGTCAAAGATCATGTCATCTAAACTCCGGATAGAGACCATTATAGAGCAAATGCATGAGGCGATAATAGGTGTGAATGAGCAGCAGGAAATACTCTTTGTAAACACGGCCGCCACTGATATCCTGAGCTTAGAACCCGAAAAAATAGTAGGTGCTCCGGCGGCTGTTATTGCCCAAAAGAATGAGCTGTTCAGGCACATCGTAAATGAGGGCAGCAGCCTTAAGCCTTTGAAAATAGTGGTAAATGGTAAAGATTCATACTTCCAGATGGAAGCACGGGAGATCAATGTCCCTGATCTTTCACCAAGTAAAAGGTCCGCCTTAACATTTGCGAAAAACAACGCCGGTAAGGTTTACATCCTGCGCAATATCACCGAGTTTAAGGAACGCGACGAAGCAAAAACCAATTTTATTGCAACTATCTCGCACGAATTAAAAACGCCTATCTCATCAATAAAAATGAGTTTAAAGCTCATGCGTGACGAGCGCGTTGGCCACGTTAACCACGAGCAGCAACAGCTATTGGAACATATTAAAGATGACAGTGACCGCTTGTTAAAGATCACAAGCGAACTGCTCGAGTTATCTCAAGTGGAAACCGGGAACATCCAGTTAAACTTTGTGGAAGTTCAGCCTTATCAAATTGTTGAGTACGCTATAAATTCCATAAAATTTCAAGCCGAGCAAAAGGGTATCAAATTGGAAGTGGTGAATGACGATAATCTACCTACCGTAAATGTAGACGTTGAGAAAACAGCCTGGGTGCTGGTGAATTTTTTGTCGAACGCATTAAGATACAGCGCGGAAAGATCCAGGATAATTGTGACTGTCAGAAAGGGTGATACGGGCATAGAGTTTTCTGTGACAGACACCGGGAAAGGGATAGATGAGCAATATCAAAAGCGCTTGTTCGACCGGTATTTCCAGGTGCCGACAGATGGTCAAAATAAATCAGGGTCAGGTTTAGGTTTGGCCATTTCCAAAGATTTCATCGAAGCGCAGAATGGCCGCATTTGGGTAAAAAGCGCAATTGGTGAAGGCAGCACATTTGGATTTAGCTTGCCGGCGCAATCAGTTGAAAGCATGGCATCATGACGATGATGTAAGTGATTATTATAAACACATTAAGGCGTTAACGAAGCAAGAGGCTGCTGGTGGGGCATTACCCTCAAGCAGTATAAGGTATTTAAAAGTTAACGACAAACAATTCGTCAAACACATAAAGCTCCTTAAACGTCTATATGTTATGAACACATTATCAGATTTCAACGAGTCTTTAAAACAGCCTGCACCTCCGGAAGGGCTTTCTGTTCAGCTGAAAAGCCTTTGGTATGATGGGAGAGGCGATTGGCAAAAAGCACACGCCGGGGTTGACCAGTTGAGCGATGAAGCTTCGGCATGGGTTCACGCATACCTTCACCGGAAGGAAGGCGACATTTGGAACGCGGATTATTGGTACAGAAAAGCTCGCAAGGCACGGCCGGATATTTCGCTCGAAAAAGAATGGGAACAGTTGGTAACCGGATTTTTAAATAATAGCAGCATTACACCTTAGGCAACCCTTGTTACCGTTAGCCAGAAACCAGGTAATTTTTAACTTTGCCGGATACCAGAGGCATTAAATAAGATATGGTGGCAGTAAGCGGAAGGATAAAGAAGTGGCTCAGTCTGAAAAATCTTGGCAACGGGTTATTTTTTGCTGCCGTTGCTGCAATTGTATTGGTACCCGGTGCCCGCGCCCTTACCATACAAGGATTGATGAAAGTCGGTCTCTTTCGGCCGCCGGTTGCCACATCGCGTGCTGTGGCCGTGCCCGAAATTAGCTTTACTGACAAAAATCGCAACACGGTTTTATTGTCCTCCCTTAAAGGGAAAGTAGTTTTCATTAACTTTTGGGCCACTTGGTGCCCGCCATGTTTAGCCGAGCTTCCCGCTATAAACGGCTTGTATCATGATCAGCGTAATAATAGTAAACTGGTCTTCCTAATGGTTGATGTCGACGGTAACCTGGGCAAATCTGCGGCGTTTATGGCTCAAAAGGGCTTTACGTTACCGGTTTATGCATCCTCAGCAATACCCGCCAATCTGTTGGGTGATGCCATACCTACAACCATCATTATTAACAAAAATGGAGAAATGGTTTACAAACACGAAGGCGTTGCAAATTACGGGGCCGATGATTTTGCCGCGTATTTAACCCAGCTGACATCCGAAAAATGATCAGTCCTGTGCTTTTAACAAAGCTGCCAACTCATTTATTTTGTCGGTTGAAAGTATATCGGCGTGTAGTTCCATTAATTTACGCCAGCCTGCCGGGTTATCAGGCGCGGCCCAAAACCTGATCCTTTTGCCGGATGCATGCACCGCGTTGATGACTGATCTAAGTACGCGCTCATCTATCAACGGTAATGTACCCTCGCCGCGCCATTTAGAATAGTTTTCAAAATTTAAACTTACCTGTGCAACCCTTGCCCACTGCGCGGGGGTATGTGGCAGTTGGAGGTCGTCGTCAAAAGTGAGGTATGCCAGGTAGTTTCTATACCCGGAAGGGGGCGGGCGGTTGCCGGTGATGATAATGCTCAAAGGTTTGTTATCGCCGTTTTTGATATACGGCTGCAAAGGCTTTAGTTCCTTCATCAGTTCTGCCAATATCGGCGCGTACGAACCTTTGAGATCGATCACTAAACTGAGCGGCCTGGGATCGGTGCGCATCGCTTTTAACACAGGCTGCAGGTACATCTCATTTAACGAAGGATACTGGCCAACCTTAGTTGTATCATGAGCTATCATTAATACGCCGTCGTGAAGGTAAATATCCGCTTCAATGGCGCTTGCCCCGGCATTAAATGCCTGATAAAAAGCCTCAGGCCTCGAATAATCGTTATGTGAGTGCATGGAAGCTACAGTATAATTTTGGCCAAATGATGCACCAAAAAGTAAGGTTAACCATACAGTAAAAACAACGGCTTTTGGCATATTATGGAATTTAATGCTTTGCGCTACAGTAACAAAAATAGCCAGTTAATGTTAGCGACGTGTTACCTGGTGATTAAAAACCCTTTGTTTATCGCATAAGGGCTCCATTTAAGTTATTGACAAAAGATTTTAACATTTGTATACAAATAATTGATAATCAGTAGTAACGATAGGCCTGGTATTTGCGTCAGTAGGACAAATGCCTGTCAAAGATGAAAAACATTAGAAGCAAAAAGCTTAACAGCACCATTACCGCAAGGGTTATTGACCTGCATAGCCAAGGCTATATTGACGACTTCCTGCCAACACCCGATAAAACTTTTATGTGTCTCCAAAATAGCGAGAACTATGCTATTACAGATCTTAGCATTAAAGTGATAGACCAGGGTTTTGACCAGCTGACCAAGAGTTATAAATACATCCACACGATAGAGACAATTAATGGTGACAAAGGCCTCTTGGTAGCCGATTTTATTTGTACTATCCCGTTCCTGGCAAATTAAATTAAGGCTTGTGCTGCCGGTTGAGTATATTGCCCCATATACTTCACCAATATGACCTTACGCACACCTGCCCTTATCCTGGCCTTTTTTTGCTTAAGCTTTATGCCCGCCCTGGCTCAAAGCAATAATAAAACGCTTTACACAGCCGGCCATGCAAGCGCGTTTATTGGCGGGTTGTATGACGCAGTTTACCCGTATACTAAAGTTTTAAGACATGGTAACTTTGGCCTTGGCGCGCCCGATAAGCTGGACGGCGAGGTGCTGATACTTAACGGGAAAATTTACCAGACCCAGGCTACCGGCAAAACATTTGAAGTAAAGCCCACCGCCATAACGCCCTTTGCGGTGGTTAATTTTTTTAACACCGGTAAAGCTTTTAAAACTTCGCTTAAACTATCTAAAGCGCAACTTTTCGCATACCTTGATAGTATGTTAACAAACAAAAATGGAATTTTCGCCATAAAGGTCACCGGGTACTTTGGGATGATAAAGACACGGGCGTTTCCTCCTGTTCAAAAACCATATGTGCCACTTGCGGACATGCTTCCGCTGCAGCATTTTTTTACATTTGAAAATATCAAAGGCACGTTGGTAGGATACCGGATACCTGCGTTTATGGATGGGCCGAACATTACCGGTTATCATTTTCACTTTTTGAGTGACGATAAAAAAGGCGGCGGGCACATTGTGGATCTTACGACGGGTGATATCACTATCGAGGTGGACCAGCTCGACAGCTTTTTAGTAGACATCCCCCAAACGAAAGAGTTTGACAATTTCGATTTTAGAAAGGACCGCCGGGACGAAGTTAAACGTGTAGAGAACGGCAAAAAAGATTAACCGGCTTTTGCCGCTTTATTCACCGCTCTGGCTAATGTTTCGGTGGCTTGCTCCAGTTCTTTAAAGTTCATGGAGGCAAAGCCTATACGGATATGTTCGCTTTCCTGTGCGGGGTCAAAATAATAGTCTTTTCCACCGCTTACGGCAAGGCCCATAGCAGCAGCTTTTTCAGCCACGGTTTTAGGCTTAATGCCCTTCAGATATCTCATCCAGATAGCAAATCCGCCGTCGGGTATCTTAAAACTCACGTACTGGCCTAAATGATGTTGCAGCAGGTCGCACATCATATCGCGGCGCTCGTGGTATATTTTATTAGCCTTTTTAAGGTGGCGGGTTATATCTCCGTTTTTAAGCAGGTTAGCCATGCCTTCTTCCAGGAGGTGCTCGCCCTGTCGGTCAATTATCCGCCGCAGCCTAACAGCCTGTTGAATTAAATTTTGAGGCGCCACCATAAAGCCTATTCGTATTCCCGGAGCTATGGTCTTGCAAAAGGAGCCTACATAAATAACGCTACCATAATAATCTGCGCTGGCAAGGGGCAGGATAGGGCTGCTGGTATAATGGAAGTCGTAATCGTAATCGTCTTCAAGGATAGCGAAACCGTATTTTGCCGCTAACTCCAGCAACCGCATGCGCCTTTCCGAACTTAGTGTAACAGTGGCTTTCCAGCACAGTGGGATCCGAAGCTTGGAATTCACGTGACTTGAAGTCGCGGC